>Ga0105047_10001368_pt1 | contig 43502 bp, 46 predicted proteins | sample MAT04_FD_78384 | JGI IMG/M metagenome (GOLD analysis project Ga0105047, IMG submission 78384) | Freshwater microbial communities from Lake Fryxell liftoff mats and glacier meltwater in Antarctica - MAT-04 (megahit assembly) | ecosystem: Environmental > Aquatic > Freshwater > Ice > Liftoff... | reverse complement strand
GCGCATATTCCACGGGGGCTAGAGGCTTATTTGACACATAGTTTCCCTCGCTCGAGCCCCGGCAATCCCCCCACGGGTGTGCCACCACACAGACGGAGGCACGTTTCAGGCGTGCAATGCGGATTTAGGAGTCCGCCATGTCCCTGCACGCCACTATCCATCAACACGTGACCTACCGTCCCGGCGAAGGCGCTCCGATAGTCATTCCACCCGGCCCGGTGGAGGTGGACCTGAGCGCTGACAGCGCCACGCTTAGCTGGACCGAAACCAACGGCGCCGCAGGCCTGACGGCGATGCCGCTGGGGGAATACAACGAATACGTGCGCCAGAAGCAGATCACGCTTGCCAAATAGTGCACCCACCGCAACGCCACACTGGGCCGCACCGCTGCAGTCGACGAGCTTGCCTTTAAACTTTGCGTTTTGAATTTGCTACACTTTTTGTAGCTGCTTGCGCATATTTCACGGGGGCTAGTGGTCTATTTGATTGGCGATTTAAAATATACCCATTTTGGGTACAATAAACCCCAATATGGGTATAAAAGAACCTCCATTCTCTTTGCCTGCCAGCATGGCCGACGCCCTCTTTCCCAAGGTGCGCCAGCGTGTGCTGGCAGTGCTGTTTGGCACGCCCGATCGCAGCTATTACTCCAATGAGGTGATTGCGCTGGCCCAGTCGGGCACTGGCGCCGTGCAGCGGGAGTTGGCGGGCCTGTCTGACGCTGGCTTGCTCACCGTCAGCAAGCAGGGCAACCAGAAGCACTACCAGGCCAACGCCAATGCACCCGTGTTTGCCGAGTTGCGCGGCCTGGTCCTCAAAACCATGGGCTTGGCCGATGTGTTGCGGGCCGCATTGCTACCACTGGCAGCACAGATTGATGTGGCCTTCGTTTTTGGCTCTGTGGCCAAGCAGCTAGACACGGCGCATAGCGACATTGATGTGATGATCGTCAGCCCCGGCCTGGGTTACGCAGACGTGTTTGGCGCACTGGAATCTGCCACCGCCACTTTGGGCCGCAAGATCAACCCCACGCTCTACACACCGGCCGACCTGGCCAAGCGCATTCATAGCGACAACGCCTTTGTCACGCGCGTTTTGCAGCAGCCCAAAATATGGCTGATTGGCAACGAGGAGCAACTGCATGCAACAAGCACTTGAAAACCTGTGCGGCCCCGGCAAGCCGCTGAAGGCGGAGCCACCTGACGCGAACGAAATAGCTGGCCTGCTACGCACGGGCATTGCGCGCCTGCGCGACGCACGCAACCCAACTTTGGCGCTGGAGAGCCGATTCGACCTGGCCTACAACGCGGCGCACGCCCTGTGCCTGGCCGCGCTGCGCCGCACGGGCTACCGCTCTGGCAACCGCTACATCGTCTTTCAGGTGCTACCCCACACGCTGGGTTTGGGCCCCGAGGTGTGGCGCGTGTTGGACAAGTGCCACAACACCCGCAACCTGGGTGAGTACGAAGGCTTGCTGGAGGTGGATGAGCGTCTGGTCGCCGACTTGATTGTTGCCACCCGAGCCGTGGCGGATGCGTTTCAGGCGTGACTCGCCGCAAGCACCACCACGTTTATGTGGTCGAACTCTCCCCAGACGTGCTCTTTGAGCCGCGCTTTCGCAAGAGCAACCCGGGCTACATCGAAGGCAAGCCCTGCGTCTACGTGGGCATGACCGGGCTGGACCCCGACGTGCGCTTTGACAAGCACAAGGCCGGCATCCAGGCCAACCGCTATGCGCAGCAATACGGTCTGCGGTTGCTGCCCGATCTGTATGAGGCCTTCAACCCCATGCGCTATGAGGATGCCGTGGACAAGGAGATCGAAATCGGCATCGACCTGCGCTCGGCGGGGTTTGGCGTGTGGCAGGCCTAAGGTCGGCTTAAGGTCGGCTTAAAGCGGGCTGTAGGCGAATTTTCTACACATTGTGCTGCCGCGTCGGCGTGCGCATGGTCACCAGCTCTTCGGCAGCCGTGGGGTGCACGGCCAGGGTGGCATCGAGTGCGCTTTTGGTGACCTGCATTTGCAGCGCCACGCCCATGAGCTGGGCCATTTCACCGGCGTCGGGGCCTACGCCATGGAATCCCACTACACGGTCCGTAGTGCGATCCACCAACAGCTTCAGAAGTGTCTTGGAGTGGTGGCCCGACAAGGTGGCTTTCAGCGGGCGAAAGCTGGTGCTGTACACATCAAGCTGGGGAAAGCGCTTGAGCGCATGCTCTTCAGTAAGCCCCACCACGCCCACCTCGGGGGTGGTGAACACGCCCGTGGGGATCAAGGTGTAGTCCACCGAGCGGGGGCGTTTGCCAAACACGGTGTCTGCAAAGGCATGGCCTTCGCGAATGGCCATGGGCGTCAGGTTGATCCGGTGGGTCACATCACCCACCGCATAAATGCCCGCCGCCGTGGTTTGCGAAAACGCATCGACCGCAATGGCACCCTGCGCATTCAGGGCGACGCCTGCCGTTTCTAATCCCAGGTCTTGCGTCAGGGGTGCGCGCCCGATGGCACGCAAGACGCAGTCTGCGGCCAGCGTTTCGCCGTTGTCCAGCAGCACATCCAGGCCGGTGACTGACCGGGCAACTGCGTGCACTTCGCGTCCGAAGTGAAATTGCATGCCATTGGCTATGAGTTCGTTGGCAAGGTGCTTGCGGGTTTCATCATCAAACCCACGCAATATCTGGTCGCCCCGCACCACCACATGCACCGTTGCGCCCAACAGTTGCAGCACGCAAGCGAGCTCCAGTGCGATGTATCCGGCGCCCTGCACCACCACCTGTTTGGGCAGGTGCTCCAGATCGAAAAAGCCGTTGGAATCGATGGTTAGCTCGCTGCCGGGGAACGAAGGCCCGTTCACCGGCTTGCCGCCGGTCGCAATGAGGATGTGGCGTGTGGAAAGTTGTTGTCCGTCAGACAGTGCCACGGTGGTGGCATTGGCCAGACGCGCGCGGCCCGCAAAAATATGGACCCCGGCTTTCACCAGATTGCTGCGGTAAACGCCCTCGAGGCGCGCCACCTCGGCATCGCGGCGGGTCTTGAGGGTGCTCCAGTCAAAACGTTTTTTCCCCAGGGTCCAGCCAAAGCCTTCAGCCTCTTCAAATTCTTGGACAAAGCGCGAGGCATACACCATCAGCTTCTTTGGTACGCAGCCTCGAATAACGCAGGTGCCGCCCATGCGGTATTCCTCCACCAAGGCCACTTTGGCGCCGTAGCCTGCCGCAATGCGTGCGGCGCGCACGCCACCAGAACCACCGCCAATGACTACCAGATCAAATTCGTTCATCAAAAAACTCCCTGACGTGCCGGGTGAATGCCCGAAAAACCACATCAGTGCCAGGCTGATGAGCTTGCTCAAGGGTACAACGAAGCGTGCCGTGTGGTGACCCTTAGCGACCTGCTGGCTTCACCGACTGCAAATATTTCCAAAAAATACTTGCCCCTGCAGTCTGTGGGCTTTGTTGTGGATAAGCATGTTCACAAGCCGTCAAACCCGCGCCAGCCTTGGCTCTGCGGACGCTGCCTTGTTTTTGGGCAGCACGGTGCAGTGCGGCTTTTGTCGCGTTCGCTTGTGGTAGGGCCAGCAACCCCAGTGCAAAATGACGCATCCCTCTGGAACCACACTCTGCCAATCCACCCGTGCCACAAGAAATCCCCATCCGCTACATCAACCCGGTCTTTCGCCCGCCCAGTGAGGCGCAGTCGCTAATCCTTCCAGTGACCAACGGCTGCTCGTGGAACAAGTGCACCTATTGCGAGATGTACACCGAGCCGCAAAAGAAGTTTGCGGTGCGCGAGGAGCAAGAAACCCTGGATGCCATTGCGCGTTGTGCGGCCCTGTACGGGGGCCAGTTGCAACGTGTCTTTCTGGGCGATGGCGACGCCATGGCGCTGTCCACACGGCGCCTGATGACCATACTGGAAGCCATCAAAACCCACTTGCCCGCGGTGCGGCGGGTATCAACCTACTGCCTGCCACGCAACCTGCGCAACAAAACCGTGCAAGAGCTGACGGAGCTGCACGAAGCGGGTTTGACGCTGGCCTACATCGGCGCCGAGTCGGGCGACGACACCGTGTTGCAACGGGTGAACAAGGGGGAAACTTTTGAATCCACCTTTGAGGCGCTGGACAAGTTGGGCGATGCCGGCATTACCCGCTCGGTCATGCTGCTCAACGGGCTGGGTGGGCGTGCACTGTCGCGCCAGCATGCAGAAAATTCGGCGCGGCTGATCAACGCCACGCAGCCCGAATTTTTAGCGACGCTGGTGGTGAGCTTTCCGCAGGGCGAGGCGCGTTTTCGACAAAACTTCCCCGAGTGGGAGCCGCTGGATCAAGCCGAATTGTTTGTGGAAACAGCGCAATTTTTGCAGGCGCTGGAGTTAAAACGCACGGTCTTTCGCAGCGACCATGCGTCCAACTGGCTGGCGCTGAAAGGCGTGCTGGGTGCGGAAAAGGCGCGCTTGCTGGCCGAGGTGCAGCAGGCTATTGACAGCCCGCAATCGGCCCCATTGCGCCACGCATCGCAGCGCGGGTTGTAGCTACAAGCTGTTTCAGTTACGCGGCACGCGCACCCGTAGCACCTGCGCGGGCAGCGCGGGGTCAGCCGGGTCGGTAACCAGCGTCACCAGCCACTCCGCTCCGTCGGCCTGCGCGGCAATACCTTCCACCTTGGGGGCTCCTTGCAGCTGGTAGACGGTGCCCAATTCGCCTTCGGCGGACACCAGGCCAATGGAAGAGCCGATGCAGGGGCCGTATTGCCCGTTGGCCTCCATGCGCTGGGCCACGGCGCAAAACATCCACGCCCCGCCTTCCAGCGCCGTAGCATCGGTCATGCTCAGGGGCACGCCGCTGACGTTGCCCAGCGGCAGCTTCTGCACGCTTTTGGCGGGGGGTGGCAGTGGCTGCAGGCCCGCCAGCCAAGGGGCCATTTTGTTCCAGTCGTAACGAATGCAGGTGCTCTGCCCTCTGCTGCCCCGCTGCAGCAGGATCAGTTCGTCGCTGACGACCAGCGCGCCTTCAATGTTCAGGTCATCCATTTTTTTGCGCAAGGGCGCATAGAGCGGGGCCAGGTTGACGCTGGCCATGCGGCCGTTGGGCGCGCCCTGCACGTCCAGCACCGCCAGCACGCCGGTGTCCTGTTGGCGGGTTATGCCCGAACCCAGCGCCAGCAGCGCGCCCGCGGGGCAGCCCGGCAACGGTGGCAGGAGGGCCAGGGTTTCCAGAGGACTCCCCAGCAGAGGCATCAGGGTGCCCGGGGCTGCTGGGTTGTCTTGAGTTTTTGGGTTGGCGCTGTCGGCGGCTTCTTCAAACAGCCCCAGATGCACGGCATCGTCGGCCACCACCACAAAACGCCGCCCCCGGCGCACCAGACCGCCGGCCGCGCTCAGGTGACTTGGGTGGGCTTGCCCACCGGGTTGGTGCGGCGCATCGACCAGCAGGTGTTGAATGAAAACGGGTTGCAGGGCGGAGTTGGGAGTGGTGTTTGCCATAGGGGACTTGTTGACGGATGCCCCAATGGTACAGAGAGCGTGAATGAAGAAACAGTAGTCAGGCGTCGGGCAGGATTACTGCAGGCGCTGGCAGCGCAGACTCAAATGTTTCAGTGCGCGTCGCGTAGTGGTTGTAGACATACCAGGCCACCGCGCCAATGAGCGCAACACGGATGAGTTTGCCCAAGTAGTCAGACGTCTGCACATCCCTGCGAGCGCGCTGCACGCTGCGCAGCGGCGCGGGTGCACTGGCCATATGCACAGCGCTGGCGCGGCGCACCCGCACCGCACGCTTGTTGCCTTCGCGGTCGGGCTCCACCTCAAATGACAAGCGATCACCAATCAGGGGCAACTGTTGATCGCGCGCGAAAACTGAAATGTAGAAGAATAATTCCTGCCCGTCATCGTCCGCAGCAATGAATCCAAAGCCGCGATCGGCGTGCAACTTTTTCAAGGTGCCATCAAACCTCAATGCCATGTCTGTCACTCCCGTTTCGCTCACCCTGTGGGTCAGCGCTATCTATATTTTGAAAATGATTTTAGCGGCACACAATTGCTACGCAATTGATAGCTGTTCGCGCCTACTCCACGGGGGCCACAGCCTGGAATACTCCTTACGCCATCACGCGCTATGCGAGCAAGATCACTGGCCCGAACCCTCTTGACGCCAACCAACCCCATCGTTTGCCCATATTTCCAAAAAATACTTGCCCCTGCACTCTGTGGGCTTCCTTGTGGATAAGCCTGTTCACAAGCGACCAAAGCCACGCCAGTCATGGGTCAGCAGAGGGCGCCTCTTTATTAGGCAGGGTGACTCAGCGCGGTTTTTACTGCTTCAGCGTGTGGTAAAGCTACCGCGTGTGCACATTTCAGAGACCCCGCCCGCCCACGTGTATTCGCGGGGTGTAACCTTGCGCCACCTTTCAATAACTGGATTCCCATGCTTTTTAATTCCCTGCAAGTCGGCGCACTGAACCTTCCCAACCGCATTCTTATGGCCCCTCTCACCCGCACCCGCGCAGACGCCGAACACATGCCTAATGCGCTGATGGCCGAGTACTACGCCCAGCGCGCCAGCGGTGGCCTGCTGATCACCGAATGCACCATGGTGGCACCGGGCACGTCGGCCTTCATCAATGAGCCCGGCATCTACTCCGCAGAACAGGTGGAGGCATGGAAGCCGGTGACCGCTGCTGTGCACGCCAAGGGCGGGCGCATCTTCATGCAGATATGGCATGCGGGCCGCGCCGCGCACCCGGCCATGAATGACGGAGCAGAAACCGTTTCGTCAACCGCCACCGCCATCGAAGGCGAGGTGCAAACCCCGCAAGGCAAGTTGCCCAATGCTGTGCCGCGCGCCCTCACAGCGGACGAAATTCCCGCCGTGGTGGCCGCCTACGTGCAGGGCGCCAAAAACGCGATGGCTGCAGGCTTTGACGGTGTGGAAGTGCATGGCGCCAATGGCTATTTGATCGACCAGTTTCTGCGTGACGGGGCCAACCAGCGCACTGATGCCTACGGCGGCTCCATGGAGAACCGCGCACGCTTTTTGTTTGAGGTGCTGACTGCGGTGACTGCAGCGATTGGTGCTGACCGGGTGGGCCTGCGCCTGTCGCCGCTGAACAGCTACAACAGCATGGTCGACAACGACCCCCTTGCGTTGATCGGCTTTCTGGCCGAGAAGCTCAACGCCTTCAACCTGGCCTACGTGCACGTGATGCGCGCGGACTTTTACCAGGTGCAAAAAGGCGACGTGATGACGGTAGCCCGCGAGAAGTACAAGGGTGTGCTGATCGGCAATATGGGCTACACGGCGGCGGAGGCCGAGCAGGCCATCACCGACGGCAAGCTGGACGCGGTGGCCTTTGGCACCAGTTTCCTGGCCAACCCGGATCTGCCAGCGCGCATCCAAGCCGGCGCGGCGCTCAATGTGCCGGATGCGAGTACGTTTTACACGCCGGGCGCCAAGGGCTATACCGACTACCCGACGCTGTAGGCTCCAGGCGTGAACCTCAGCCTCACCCTAGTCAACGCCAATGTGCACAGCGTGCATGTGTCCGATGGCACGCATGTGGGCAACCTCAAGCGCGTGGGCGGGGTGTGGAAATTCAAGGCGGTGGGCTACGACGCCGCCGGTGCTGTGGAGCCCGGTGGCGGCCCGCTGACGGACCAGCACAACATGGTGTTTGTGCAGCCCGATGCAGCGGACGTCAACGCGCGGCTTGCGCCCTATCTCACAGCGACTTGAGTACGTCCAGCAGCGCATGTGCTGCTGGCTCGGAAGATGCCGGATTTTGCCCGGTGATCAACAAGCCGTCGGTCAGCACATAGGGTTGCCAGTCAGCACCTTTGGAGTAGCTGCCGCCGTTGCCGGTCAGCATGTCTTCCACCAGAAAGGGAACGATGTCGGTCAGGCCCACAGCCGCTTCTTCGGTGTTGGTAAAGCCGGTCACGGTCTTGCCTTGCACAACCGATTTGCCATTGATTTTCGGGTGACGCAACGCGGCAGGCGCGTGGCACACGGCGGCCACCGGTTTGCCCGCGGTCAGCATGGCTTCAATCAGGGCGATGGAGTTTTTGTCTTCCGCCAGGTCCCACAGCGGGCCATGGCCGCCGGGGTAGAACACGGCATCGAATTCAACCGCGCTCATGTCACTCAATTTGTGGGTGCTAGCCAGCAGCGCCTGCGCATCGGCATCGGCCTTGAAGCGGCGGGTGGCATCGGTCTGCGAAGCGGCGTCGTCGCTCTTGGGGTCCAGCGGCGGCTGGCCACCCAGGGGCGATGCCAGTGTGATGGCGGCACCTGCGTCTTTGAACGCGTAATAGGGGGCCGCAAACTCTTCCAGCCAGAAGCCGGTTTTGGCGCCGGTGTTGCCGAGTTGGTCGTGCGAGGTCAGCACCATCAGAATTTTTTTCATGGGGATTCTTTCAGTTGGGGGTGAATGGGTTGGGGTGGGGTGTGGATCTGGGAGTGGTTCACAGCGCGGCTTCGAGCACGCGGCGGCTGACTGCGGGAGTCACGTCACGGTGTTCGCTCAGCTTCGTCATGCCATGGGCCTCTAGCTGCTTGATCACGACGTCAATGGCATCTGCGCCGAGCCCATAGGCAGATAGCCGGGTGGGAATGCCCATGCGCTCGAAGAAGTCGCGGGTTTTATCGATGGCGGCGGTAATGCGCTCGTCATCGGTTCCCGTACGAATGCCCCAGACGCGCTCGCCGTACTGCAGCAGTTTGTCACGTTTTTGAACCCGGCGCTCGTTGAGCATGGCGGGCAAAACAATGGCCAGCGTGCGTGCGTGGTCAATGTTGTGCAGGGCGGTCAGCTCATGGCCAATCATGTGGGTGGCCCAGTCTTGCGGCACACCGGCGCCAATGAGGCCGTTCAATGCCTGGGTAGCCGCCCACATGAGGTTGGCGCGGTCGTCGTAGTTGGGTTCCTGGTCCGCCAGCAGGCGCGGACCAATCTCAACCAGCGTTTGCAGCAGGCCTTCGGCGAAGCGGTCCTGCACGGGCGCGTTCACCGGGTAGGTGAGGTATTGCTCGACGGTGTGCACAAAGGCATCGACCACACCATTGCCCAGTTGCTGCAGCGGCAGCGTGTAGGTTTTAGTCGGGTCCAGGAGCGAGAACTGGGGAAACACGTGGCGGCTGCGAAACGGCAGCTTGGCACCAATATCGCGTCGGGTAATGACGCCGCCGTTGTTCATCTCGGAGCCGGTTGCAGGCAGGGTCAGCACCGTGCCAAATGGCAGGGCCGTTGTGATGTTGCGTCCGCCCTGCAGCAGAATGTTCCAGGCATCGCCTTCAAACGGCACCGCTGCGGCGATGAACTTGGCGGCGTCAATGACCGAGCCACCGCCCACTGCCAGCAGAAAGTCAAAGCCCCCTTCGCGGACTTGGGCAACGGCTTTCATTGCGGTGTCAAAGCTGGGGTTGGGCTCGATGCCGGAAAACGTGCTGTGCTGGCGCGCACCCAGAGCCTGGCGCACTTCGGCGAGCGTGCCGGTCTTCTCGGCGCTGGCGCCGCCCACCAGAATCAGAACCTTGGCCTGAGCCGGGACCAGGGTGGCCAGGTCAGCCATTCGGTCTTTGCCAAAAACGATGTGCGTGGGGTTGTAAAAGTCAAAATTCAGCATGGGAGTCCTTTGGGTTGTGGAGTTGTGGTTTAAATCAATGACTAACTGAGCAGCCACTCGGTGCTGCGGGTGGCGTGTTCAAACGGGCTGGCATCCCGGCGCAGCTTGGCCAGCAGGCTGGCACCCAGCCACAGCTGGTACAGGGTCAGCGCGGTGTCGCAGGCTTCTTGCGTACGGGGAATGGAGCCATCGGCGCGCCCCTCTTCAATGCACTGCGCAATGCGCTGGACCACGCGGTCCGTGCCATCGCGCAGGGCCAGGCGCATGGTTTCCGAGATGTCTGCCACTTCGGCGCTGAGCTTGACGATCAGGCATTTGGAGCCCCCGGCGGACTCGGTACAACCGTCCTGGGCAATGCCGCACTGCGAAACATTCCAGTAAGACCAGTAGCGCATCAAGCGCGTGCGCGCGGTGGTTCCATCGGCCTTCAGCAACCCATCCAGGCGGGCGAGATACTGGTCTAGATAGCGCACCAGCAGCGCCTCGCCAAAGCGCTCTTTGGAACTGAAGTAGTGATAGAAGGAGCCTTTGGGAACGCCCGCAGCCGACAAAATTTCAGCCAGCCCGACGCCCACAAACCCCTTGTTCGCGATCAGGCGTTCGCCGCAATCGAGGAGGTGGTCTTTGGCGGTGGGTTGATCGACTGTCATGCCCAAATTCTAATTAAAGTAGACCGGTCGTCTACTAACAAAGAATTTAACCCCTTTTATAGGAGAGGTAAAGCGGTGAACATTGAAGAACTGCCGCGCGCTCTTTGACATGACGCAGGTCGAGCGGTGCCATTTCTGCAAAAATCCGTGCAAAGGAGGTGTGCCATGTCCGACTACCTTGCACCCGGCGCCACTATCGAAGAAGCCGGCGTGCGGTCCAAGCCCATTGAAGGCGTGCCGACCAGCACCTGCGCCTTCGTCGGCCCCACCACCAAAGGGCCGGTGGGCGTTGCCTCGGGACCTTTGACGAGTTTTGCCGATTACGAGCGCATCTACGGCGGCGTGAAAGACCTTCCGTTTGCCATCGACAAGAAGGCGCTCCACCGCCGCAACTACCTCGCCCACGCAGCGCGGGCGTTTTTCGACAACGGCGGCATGCGGCTTTGTGTTGTGCGCGTGGTGACGGGCTTTCGTACCGGCAAAGGCGCCCTGTTCCCGGACGCGAACGAGTACGCCGCGGCCTTCGCCAGCCTGGAAGATTTTGGCGATATCTCCATCGTCGCAGCACCGGGCTATTCGGCTTTTTCTGACCTGAATCAAGGGGCGGTCTACCGCGCCATCCAGGCGGCGATGCTCGCGCATGTGGCTGACCCCTTGCGCTACCGCATGGCGGTACTGGACTCGCCGCCTGGCGCAACGCCGACCGCGATGCAAGCGCTGCGCGGGTTCATCGACTCCACACGCGCCGCGGTGTACTACCCGTGGGTCATCACGGCGAACCCGCTCGCAGGCCCAAAAAGCCGGCAGCCTGCGGAGATTGCGCTTCCTCCCTCGGGCTTCGTATGCGGCACCTATGCACGCAGCGACACCGAGCGCGGCGTGCATCACTCGCCCGCAAATCAGGACGTGCTGGGCGCTTTGCGCGTCGAGCGCGAACTGAACACGAGCGAACAGGAACTGCTCAACCCGATTGGCGTGAACTGCCTGCGCGCGTTTACTGGCCGCGGGCTTCGCGTGTGGGGCGGCCGCACAACGTCTACCGACCCCGAGTGGAAATACGTCAACGTGCGCCGCTACTTCAACTATCTGGGTGCGTCTATCGACCGCGCCACCCAGTGGGCCGTGTTCGAGCCCAATGGCGAAAACCTGTGGGCCGCCATGCGCCAGACGGTTTCTGACTTTCTCACCACCGAGTGGCAAAACGGCGGGCTGATCGGCAGCCAGCCGTCTGAGGCCTTTTTTGTGCGCTGTGACCGCACGACGATGACCCAGGACGACCTTGACAACGGGCGGCTCGTCTGCCTGATCGGGGTGGCGCTGATGCAGCCCGCCGAGTTCATGATCCTGCGCATCGGCCAGCGGACGACGGACTCCAGCCCATGACACTGCAGACTTCGGTTACCCTCCTCCACCTACAAACCAAGGAAATCACCATGAAAAAACTCAACGTCACCATCCAGCTGGAAATGTCCGTACCGGATGATTGGGAGTTGGCCGAAACCTCCGAAGGCACGCCTGTGGTGAAGCTGCCCAATGGACAGTTCATGGATATGGCCATTGAGCCGTTGTTCACCACCGACCCGGAAGAGACCTGGAGCAGCACCGAAGACGAAGACGTGCTCAACGACATCCTGGACATGGTGGAGAGCGAAGCCGTGGCGTACGAGTTCGTCACCCACTAACACCATCCATCAAGCCGATTGCCAGAGCACCTCCATGCAGGCCGCAGATATCTTCCACTTTTGGTTTGAAGAGCTGAGCGACAAGGATCACTTCATCAAAGACCCGGCGTTGGACGCGTCCATGCGCGCCCGCTTCGGGCCGACCCTGGAGGCGGCGGAGCGCTGCGAACTGTTTGCCTGGCGCGCCACTGCAGAAGGCCGCCTGGCGGAAATACTGGTGCTGGACCAGTTTTCACGCAACGTCTACCGCGATACGCCACGCGCATTTGCACAGGACCCGCTGGCGTTGGTGCTGGCGCAAGAACTGGTGGCCGGCGGGCATGACAGGAATTTTCCGGCATTGCAGAAGGCCTTTGCCTACATGCCCTATATGCACAGCGAGTCACGGCTGATACAACAGGAGTCCGTGCACTTGTTCAGGCAACCCGGACTGGAAGGCAACTTGAGCTTTGCGCTGCGACACAAGGCCATCATCGACCGCTTTGACCGCTACCCCCACCGCAACCAGATCCTGGGGCGCACCTCCAGCGCACTGGAAATTGCTTTTTTGAGCGAGCCAGGGTCTACGTTTTAGACAATGCGCACCCGGGACTACGTGGTTTTCCGGGTCAGTGATGAAGATTCCAATAAAAATATGAATGCCGACATTTGCCATGTGCTCGCTGTTTCGTCGAGTTGATGACGCGCCAAAAGCAGGGCTGGAGCTACATTCGGCCCTGATCGTGCCCCGTACATCCCTGCTGATTGCACTGGCCATACTGGCCTTTGCAGGCAATTCCCTCTTGTGTCGCATGGCGCTGATGCACACCACGATTGATCCTGCCAGCTTCACCACGGTACGGCTTGCGTCAGGCGCCTTCATGCTATGGCTGCTGATGCGTCTGCGTGGCGGCAGTGGTCAGCCGCGTGGTGGCGACTGGCTTTCGGCACTGGCGCTGTTTGCCTATGCCGCAGGGTTTTCGTTTGCCTATGTTGGCATGTCTGCAGCCACAGGCGCCTTGCTGCTGTTTGGCGCAGTCCAGGCCACCATGATTGGGTATGGTGTTGCCCGGGGCGAGCGCATGCGCCCACTGCAGGTAGTCGGTTTTGCATTGGCGCTGGCCGGATTGGTGGCACTGATGCTGCCGGGGCTGGCCACGCCCAGCCTGAGCGGCTCGCTGTCCATGCTGCTCGCCGGCGTGGCCTGGGGGGTGTATTCGCTGCGCGGCAAACACATGCAAATCGCCCGTCCCAGTGACCCAACGCAGGTAACCGCAGGCAACTTTTTGCGCGCCGTGCCTATGGCGCTGGCGTTGAGTCTGGTGATGCACGGGCAGCAGTCGCTCGACGGCTATGGGTTTGCGCTGGCTGTGGCGTCAGGTGCGGTGGCTTCCGGCTTGGGTTATGCCGTTTGGTACCGGGTTCTGCCCCTGATCCAGGCCACCCACGCTGCCACCGTGCAACTCAGTTTGCCGGTCATTGCGGCCCTGGGCGGAGTCATCTTGCTGGGCGAACCCTTGGCGCTCTCGATGGTGCTGGCATCCGTCGCCATTCTGGGCGGTATTGCCATAGTGATTCGAAGCCAAAAATAGCGAGCCAAAGGCACACACCCACCGCCTGCCAGAGTCATCAAATTGTCACGAATCAGGCGCAGTATTGCGCTATGCGCAATAGCCAAGATCCCAGCAAACATACCCCGGACAAAGTACTGCCAGATGAGGTTTGGAGCCAGGAGGTGTGCCTGTCGCTGATCCAGAGCCTATGGACGCTGCGCCAAACCATGCTGGACCTGGAGCCTGTCTTTGCAACCGAGTTGCAACAGGTGCAGCCCGGATACCAGCAGAGCGCCAGAAATCTGATTCATTACCTGGCCATGCGCAGCGTCGATATGCGCGACCTGCAAGACAAACTGGCCTGGCTGGGATTGTCCTCACTGGGGCGGTCTGAATCGCACGTGCTGGCAAACCTGGACAAGGTCTTGGGGATATTGCACCGTTTGACAGGTCAGCCCTGGCACGACCGGTCGCCCGAAGAACCGATCGGGAGCGTCAGCGGCCGCCAGCTCCTGCAGCGGCACAGCGCTGCATTGCTGGGTGCTCCCAACATCGGCCGGCCGGTGCGCATCATGGTCACACTGCCGAGCGAGGCGGCCCATGACGCCGAAGTTGTGCGTAATCTGGTGAAGGCGGGTATGGACATTGCCCGCATCAACTGCGCGCATGATGACGCGAAGGCGTGGCTGGCGATGGCGACCCATGTCAAGCGCGCGGCCAAGTCGGCGCAGCGCGAGATTCGCATTTTGATGGATCTGGGGGGACCCAAAATCAGAACGGCGGAGGTGCAACCGCGCCCCGCCGTGCTGCGCCTGCGCCCGCACCGTGACGATTTTGGCCGGGTGCACCACCCCGCGCGACTTGGGCTTTTTTCCGGTGACTTGCCGGGTGTGGTGGACGATGTGGACGCCTGCCTTGCGGTCGATGCGGACTGGCTCCATCGCTTGAAGGTGGGCTCGCAAATTGATTACGCCGATGCACGCGGTGCAAGGCGCCACCTGATGGTGGTGTCCAAGGACGACGCGCTGGTCATTGCAGAAAGCATCCAGACGGCCTACCTCACGCCAGAGACTGCCTTGACGGTGACCAGCAGCAGCGGCAAGAAGAAGTTCCAGACAGTGGTGGGAGCCATGGACGATGCGCCCGGGGTGGTGCAGCTGCACCGCGGCGAGATTCTGCGCCTGACCCAAGAGGGTCTGGGGCATTCCGCCGTGCGGGAAGATGGCGCAGAGGACGAGGTGCTGGAGCCCGCGCGCATTGCCTGCACCTTGCCACAGATCTTCAGCCAGGTGCACACCGGCGAGCGCATCTGGTTTGACGACGGCCGCATTGGTGGGGTGATTCGCCATGTATCCGAAACATGGCTGGAGGTGGAAATCACGCAGGCCCGGCCGGGGGGCGAGCGGCTGGCCGCCGACAAGGGCATCAACCTGCCGGACAGCCAGCTTGATTTGCCCGCCTTGACGGCCAAAGACATAGACGACCTGGCCACGGTTGCCAGCTGCGCGGACATGGTGGGGCTGTCGTTTGCACAGAAGCCCGAAGACATTCATGTGCTGCGTGAGCACCTGAAGCGCCTGGACCGCGAAGACATGGGCATTATTCTGAAAATTGAAACGCTTCAGGGTTTTGAGAACCTGCCGGAACTCATGCTGGCCGCGATGGCAGCATCCTCCGCCGGCGTGATGATTGCGCGCGGCGACCTGGCTGTGGAGTGCGGCTATGAACGTTTGGCCGAAGTGCAGGAAGAAATTTTATGGTGCGCCGAGGCGGCGCACCTGCCGGTGATCTGGGCGACGCAGGTTCTGGAAACGCTGGCCAAAACCGGCGTGCCCTCCAGGGCCGAGATTTCAGACGCCGGCCTGGGAGTGCGCGCCGAGTGCGTGATGCTCAACAAGGGCCCCTACATAACCGACGCGATCCGTTCGCTGGACGATATTTTGCAGCGCATGGGCGGGCATCAGGCCAAGAAGCGGCCCCTACTCCGAGCCCTGCGCGCCTGGGGAGGCGCCACCACCACGGCTGCAGCCAAACACCCCAGGAAGCGCTAAGGACTGCGTCTATTGGCGGAGCTGCTGCGCCACCTCGGCCATGTTGGGCCGGTCGGCTGGTGCCGGGCTCAGGCAGGACTGGGCCAGTGCAGCCATGCCGTCCAGGGCCGCCGCGTGTTGGGTATCACTTGGGGTATCGGGCTGCGAATGCAACAGCAGTTCTTCCAGCAGACAACCAAAAGCGCGCACTTCCAGCGCTTGCAAGGCGCGCCGTTGGCCGGACTGCCCTTGCGGCAACAAGGTCGCGGCGCCAAAGTCGCTTAGCAGGGCTTCGCCGTTGGCGGGGTTCCAGAGAATGTTGTGGGCATACAGGTCACCATGCATCACGCCCTGCTGGTGCAAATGGGCTACTGCAGCGGCCATTTGCCTTGCCACGTTCAACACGCTGCTGGCTGCAATGCGCAAGTTGGGCGGATACACATCGCGGGTGCAGCTTTCCAGACTGGGCGGCCCGGCCAGGTTGATGTGGGTGGGCGGTATCAGCGGCAGCAGCAGGCCGCGCGCGCCGTGCGGATGGCCCACCAATTCGCCGCTGGGTGTGCATAGCGCGGGGTGCCTGCCAGCGGCCAGACAGGCGGCCAGCTCGTGCTCGGGCAGGCCATCACTGGTGACCGCGCCTTTGAACAGTTTGAGCGCCAGGCTCTCCCCGCTATCCTGGTGATGCGCCCGATAAATCAGCCCGGACGCGCCCTCGCCCAGCAGGGTGCCCACTTGCAGCTGGTGCCACGGTACTGCGCCCATGGGCGCGGGCGCGGCGCGGTGCCAGCCCAAGGGGTTGCCCGAAAGCGCCAACCAGCTCAGGCGAGGCAGCTCGGTCAGCCAGCCTGGCAATTGCGACAACTGGTTGGCCGCCAGGCGTATCAGCTCCAGCTGGTGCGCTTGCGCCAGCCCCTGCGGCAAGTTGCGCAGCTGGTTGCCTGCCAGCATCAGCTTTTGCAGTGCGGCCCGCTCGCCCAGTTCGGGTGGCAGGGTGGAAATGGCGTTGTCGGTGAGTATCAGCCAGCGCAGCAGGGGCGGCAGCGCTGCACCAGGTACATCAGTGATGCGGTTGGCCTTGAAGCCCACCACTTGCAGTGTGGGGCAAGCGCCCAGCACCTCCGGCAACTGGGTGAAATCATTGTCCGAGCAAAAAATGACCTTGAGCCGGTGCAGGCGTGGCAGGTCGTGCGGCAAGCTGCTGAGCTGGTTGCCCGACAGGTTGAGCACCTCCAGGGTGTCTGCCAGGGCAAATACTTCGGCGGGCACGGCCGCCAAGTCACAAGACAGGTCCAGGCGGCGCGTGCCTGCCAGTGCGCCGCTGCGCAGTTGTTCAAGGGTGTGCATGCAGGGTTAACGGAAGTGAGAGGGTCATCACGCGGTGCATGCGACTACAGGTGCTGATTATCGAGGCCAAAAAATAGTTGCCCCCGCAGACTGTGCGCCACGCTGTGGATAACCGCACTGGGAAGCCACCAAACCCGCGCCAGTACTGGCTTGGCGGACCATGCCTAATAATTAATCAATCCTCGCTTCACCACCACCGCGTTTCAGCGTTTTCTCGAATGGAGCGACTTTTTGTGATAGCAGTTATAGCCTTACTGCATCGGGCACCCAGCGCGTTGCAGAGGCCCATTGTTACCCCTGATTTCTGTGGAGCACGCTGTGGATAACAATGTTCACAAGTCAGCAAACCCGCGCCAGCAGGGGCTTTAAGCCGAGTGCCTTGCAAATGAGCAGCGGCACAACACAAGCCCTGATCGGGCATGGCCGCGTCTGGATTGTCGGGGCTAGACCTGGAGGACCTTGGCCACCGGGTTGTGGCGTAGCCGGAACGCGTCGGGCATGCCCGAGCCCAGCAAGGGGCGCAGGTACATGCGAAAAGCATCGGTCACATCGGTGCCACTGGGAGCAATGAATTCGTCTTCCATGACGCGGGTTTTACCGGCGACGGCGTCGAGCGGCAGCAGCTCGTAATCCGCCGAGTAGAAACCGGTGCGCTTGATGGCTACTGAACCATCGCGCCCGCCCCACATGGCGTACTGCACGGCCTTCTCGCCCACCTCGCGCGCCTCGCGCTGGTCCACATCTGACACGCAGCCGATGAAAGAGCGCTGCAGGTAACCAAAGGTGTCGCCGCGCACGCGTTTGATGCCCAGCTTGGCTTTGATTTCTTCGCACAGCAGGTCGGCCAGTGCACCGTTGCCCGAGAGCTGCACGTTGCCATGGGCGTCGTGCTCCAGGTCTTTGGCCAGCAACGCGGCAATGGGTGCGCCGCTGGCGTCATGAACGCCTTCCGACACGGCGATCACACAGCGGCCATAGCGCGCGTAGGTGGCTTTGACGTCCGCCAGAAATTGCTCCAGCACAAAGGTGCGCTCCGGCAGGTAGATCAGGTGGGGACCGTCATCCGGAAACTTCTTGCCCAGAGCCGACGCCGCCGTCAAAAAACCCGCGTGGCGGCCCATGACCACACCCACATAGACGCCGGGCAGCGCGGCGTTGTCCAGGTTGGCGCCCGCAAAGGCCTGCGCCACAAAACGTGCGGCAGACGGGTAACCCGGGGTGTGGTCGTTGCCCACCAGGTCGTTGTCGATGGTCTTGGGAATGTGAATACTGCGCAGCGGATAGCCCGCCTTTTGCGCCTCCAGGCTGACGATGCGTACGGTGTCGCTTGAATCGTTGCCGCCAATGTAGAAAAAATGCGCAATCTCGTGCGCGCGTAGCACCTTGAAGATTTCCTGGCAGTAGGCCAGGTCGGGCTTGTCACGGGTGGAGCCCAGCGCGCTGGACGGTGTGTTAGCTACCAGTTCCAGGTTGTGGCTGGTTTCCTGGGTCAGGTCGACAAAGTTCTCATCCACGATGCCGCGTACGCCATGCAATGCGCCGTAGATGCGCTCAATGCCACCGAAGCGTCGCGCTTCGAGTGCCACGCCCACCAGAGACTGGTTGATCACCGCAGTGGGGCCGCCCCCTTGGGCGACGAGTATTTTTCCGGATGCCATGGCGGGTTTCCTTATCAAAGTGGGATGAGGCCGGGTATCAGTCAGATTGTGCACCGGCCAAAGGGGCAGGGCCAGACCTGAGCGCGCAGGCGCGCATGGCTGACACGGCCATCTCACTATCAAATAGATAGCTGCCTGCGCATATTCCACGGGGGCTAGCGGTCGTTTTTATCTATAAACTGCGGGATTTACCCGTTTCACCATGCCCCCACCTGATTTCAGCCCTGCAGCGGACCGCGACAAGCAGCCCATCCTCGAAGTACTTCGGCAGGTGCTGCCGGCGCGGGGCATCGCGCTGGCTGCCGCAAGACGCCCAACGGGGCCCCATCGTGTTTGATGCCATCTTCTGCGCCAACATGCTGCACCTTGCGACCAAGGGCGTGCTGATTACTTACGGCCCCTATCCGGAAGACGGTGTACCCACCTCCCCCGGCAATCTGTCTTTTGACCAAAGCCTGCGCGCCCAAAACCCGGCCTGGGGCATTCGAAAGCGTGAAGATGTGGAGCAAGAAGCCAGGCTGGCGGGGCTGCATCTGCTTGATGCGGCACACGATGCCCTCCAACAACCTTTTGCTGGTGTGGGCCAAGGTCTGAGGTGCAATAGGACTCAGCTCGCCCGCGGTGGCGCCAGCACGACCCGCTGTTTGCCCGAGTGTTTGGCAAGGTACATGGCCTGGTCTGCGGCAGAGGTCAGCGTTTTCAGCGTGTCACCGCACTCCGGATAAAGCGCCACACCGACGCTGGCAGACACGGACACCAGACAGTCGGCATAGGGCATGGAGAGCAGCGCGATGCTGCGTTCGGCTGTCTCCAGCGCACTTTCCTGATTGACATCCGTGAGCATGTTGATGAATTCGTCGCCGCCAATTCTGGCCACAATGTCAGAGGCACGAATGACCTCCTGAATACGTTGAGCCACCGTTTTCAATACCGCATCACCTGCGGCGTGGCCATGGGTGTCGTTGACGCTCTTGAAGCCATCGAGGTCCACGGCCAGCAAGGCCACGGTTTGGCCTCTGCGCGCGGCGAATGCCAGATCGTGCTCCGCCACCTCGTCAAACAGCAGGCGATTCGGGAGCTCGGTCAAAGCATCATGCTGGGCCAGAAATTTCACCTTTTCATGGCCTGCGAGGCCTGTTGCAGGACATGCCCCAATCCCAATGCCGCCACGATGCCCACCAGCACGCGCGCGAGCTGCCACGCCATGCTGTACTCGAGCTGCACTTTCGGCGCGCCCACCACCACACTCCATCGCCAGGCCCCGGAGGTCGAATACCCCGCCAACATCGCAATTCCTTCCCTGTTGCGGACCTGGATCTGACCATCCCCGTTCTGGGCAATCGCCTCCATCAGCTCGGGGACCGCCTTTTTCCCCACGTACAGCTCTGCATCGCGCGAGCGACCCAAGATGCTTCAAGAGCTGTCACTCACGGCGGCCAACCAGCCCTTGGGCAACTGCTGGCGGTTCAGGATCGCGGTGATGCGCCTGGGGTCAAGCCCCATGTTCAGGCTGTAGGCAATTTGCTTGCGAACCTCTACTGGAACGCCAAGGGCAATGGCGGGCAGTTGGGTGAGTTGCCCGGTGAACATATCGGTCAGCACAGTCGCATGGTCTGTGAACACGTGCGCCATCTGCGGCGGTGTTCCGACCGTGGGCAGTGCCACGCCATAGGGTTGGAGGGTATTGAGGACTTGCCGCCCCGCACGGTCCGTCACGATGTAGTTGCGCGCCATGCCGGGCGCCAGCGCTTCGACGGCCCTTTGGTGGAAGCTGCGCAGATCGCCAGCCGAAAGCTCGTTGGCGGTGGCCAGAATCTTGAGGGCGGACTCCATGGTGGCACTGACCAAGGCCGCTGGCATCACGCATACGATGACCAGCAGCTTCAAATTGCGACGCAGCGAGTAGTGATGACTGGTTACCGCCGATTTCAGCATGTGGTGTATTGCCGATGGTTTAGCCCCTGCCCTGAGGCGCACTATCGCAGATGCCGGGCGGCGGTGCAAATAGCGTTGCACACCCTGCAACCCGTCTTTGCACAAAGACCCCTGCCGTTTACACCGGGTACACATGAAAACCACACGATGGAGGCTCTTTCAACGCAAGGAGCTACCCCATGAAATCCAACGCCATTGTCTGCGCCGTTGCCGTAGCCAGCCTGGGGTTCAGTGCACGCTCGTTCGCGAAGGGTAATGACCGGCACGGCCCGCGGGAAGACCCGTACCGGGTTCAGCGGGGCGAGCAGCGCAATGAACGCCGTGACGAAGGTCGCGCCTATTACAGCGCCCACGGTCCGGAATTCACGCGCGGAGGCTATGTGCCACGCGAGTTCCATAACCACCGCTATGTGGTGACGGATTACCGCCGCTACCGTCTGAGCCCACCCCCAAGGGGTCACGAGTGGGTGCAGGTGGGGCCGGACTTTGTTTTGACCGCGATTGCCACCGGCCTGATCGCCCATATCGTGCTCAGCCAGTGAAACGACGGGCTGCTTCATGAAAATAGTTACCCCTGAGAGCTGTGGGCCACGTTGTGGATAACTAGTCTCACAAACGGCTATCGCCGCGCCAGTGCTGGCTTTGCAGCCGCTGCTCATTATTTAAGCAGATCAGCAACCCACTTGAAGATTTTTACCTGATTTGCCAATGAGAAGGAATTGTGTGATAGAAAAAATAGTGATAGCCAATCTGCTGCTATGCAGCACATATGGGTCACCAGTTACCCCCGTTTCCTGTGGGCCACGTTGTGGATAACTATGTTTATAAGCGCCCAAACCCGCGCGGCTATTGGCTTTGCCGATGGTGCCTTGTAATTGACCAGTGGGCTGGGCCTATGATGCAGGCCCGCCCTTGAGCAAGTGACCAGCGAGTGACCTATGAATCCGGACCCTATCTATGACTAACGCGCAGTGGTTCATGCTGGTTGGTGCGCTGTTACTGGTAATGGGACTGACCTACACCGTACTCAAGCGCTTACCCATCACGGCGGCCATCATTTATCTGGCCGTGGGGCTGATCGTGGGGCCCAGCGGGCTCAACCTGTTCCACTTCAACCCGCTGAAAGAGTCTGCGTTGCTGGAAACGCTGACGGAGGTGGTGGTGCTGATTTCGCTGTTTTCTGCAGGGGTCAAGATGCCTGTGCCTTTCAGCGTGGCGCGCTGGCGCACACCGGTTTTGCTAGCCACCGTTTCGATGACGATTACCGTGGCGATGGTGGCTGCACTGGCGTATTTTGCGCTGGATCTGCCACTGGGTGCCGCGGTGCTGCTCGGTGCTATTTTGGCGCCTACCGATCCGGTGCTGGCCACCGACGTGCAGATTCGCCATCCCGGTGACCGCGACCAGCTGCGCTTCACCCTGACCTGCGAAGCCGGCATGAACGATGGCAGCGCATTCCCGTTTGTCATGCTGGGGCTGGGTCTGCTGGGATTGCACGATCTGGGCGACTATGGCGTGAACTGGCTGCTGGTTGACGTGTTGTGGGCTACGCTGGCCAGCATCGCCATTGGCGTCGCAGCGGGTGTTGCACTGGCCCGCTTGGGCTGGAAGCTGCGCCGTGCGCCCCACCAGCATGAATTACTGGACGATTTTTTGGGCCTGGGCCTGATTGGCGTGGTGTATGGCTTGACCGTAATGGCGCATGCCTGGGGGTTTCTGGCGGTCTTTTTTGCCGCCGTAGCGCTGCGCCAGACTGAACAGAAATTGGCAAAAGCCACCCGTGTGCCCGAGGATGCCAATGCAGGCGCTGAGCCGGTTCCCACGGTGAGTGAAGGCTCACTGGTCTTCAAGGAGCACTTGGAGCGGCTCTCCGAATTGATGCTGGTGCTGCTGGTTGGCGGCTCGCTCTTCCTCGACTCCTGGAGTTGGGAGGCCGTGGGCTTGGCCCTATTTGTGTTTATCGTGGCGCGACCGGTGAGCGTATTGTTGGGCATGTGGGGCAGCAGCACTGCGCAGCCCCTGCGCGGCATGATTGGCTGGTTTGGCGTGCGCGGCATTGGTTCGCTCTACTACCTGATGTACGCCATTCAAAAAGGCCTGCCCGAGCCACTGGCACTGAAGCTGATCCAGCTGACGCTGATCGTTGTCACGATGTCGATTTTTCTGCATGGCACCAGCGTCAAGCCCTTGATGGAGCATTTTTGGCGGCGAGGCAAGAAAGCCTGAGTTCGATGCGGCCGGCCCCTGCTAGCGTGTAATCAGCACCGGCACGGTTGATTCAGCCACCACTTTGGTCGCCACGCTGCCAAGCATCAGCCGTGCAATACCTGTGCGGCCATGGGAACCCAGCACGATCAGGTCTGCGCCTTCCGTTTGGGCAGTTTGCACAATACCGCTGGCAGCGGCTACGTCCTCTACCAGACGAGCCTGCAGAGCGATCGGCGCGCCATCCTGCTTGCAAAGCGCCTCAACTTGCGCATGGGCCTGGGCTGCCAGATCTTGGGCCGCAGACATATACGCCTGAAAGCCCATGGGATTGATCTCACCCACGCCAATATAGGGATAGGGATCGACGACATACACCGCGGTGAGCTTGGCGCCATGGGCGCGCGCCAGACTGACGGCCAGTTTGGCTGCGTGTTCGGAAGCGGGAGATGCGTCGGTGGCGACCAGAATATGTTTGAACATGCGAATACCTCGTAAAAGAAATGTGAACCTGCGAATGCTGCACCCACGGCGCGCTGAATTCCTTGACATATGTCAGTTTTGATGCATTTGCGCCAAACAGACTCCATTGGAACTTGCAGAGTGGCAAGTGAGCCATTTTGTGCCGTAATATCTGGTTATCGGGCTCCATGTCGGGGCCGAATATGGAGGACTTATGGCTAAAGGTGACCAGCGCAGTGAAAAGATGTCGAAAAAACCCAAGAAGGACAATTCGGAGCCAAAAAACTCCACGTCTGATCGTCCCATGGCTCCCGTGACCACGGTGATGCCGCGCGGCAAAATCAAGACCAAGTGACCTGTTTGAGGGGCGTGCTTCCCAGGCAACGGATCAGGGCGACATGACCCCATCCTGGTACGACAGGCACATCCTGCCACCCATGCTGGACTTCGCCTGTGGTTTGTCCATGGTAGGCCGCCAGCGTCAACTGGTGGTGCCCTTGGCACAGGGGCGAGTCCTGGAGGTCGGTATTGGTACCGGACTCAACATGCGCTACTACGACAAAACGCGCGTGACCCGGATCACGGGGTTGGACCCTGCCCTGCAGCTTCACCCCCTGGCGCGTGAGCGCATTGCGCAATCCGGTCTGGATGTGGATCTGGTGGGACTGTCGGCCGAGCAAATTCCCCTGCCCGACGCAAGCTTTGACACGGTGCTCATCACCTATACGCTGTGCACCATTCCTGACCCCTTGGCAGCGCTCAAAGAGATGCGCAGGGTACTGGCGCCCCATGGTCGTTTACTGTTTTGCGAACACGGTCGCGCACCCGATGCATCGGTACAGCGCTGGCAAGATCGGTTGCAGCCACTGTGGGGCCCCTTGGCGGGTGGCTGTCATCTGGGACGTGACATACCGGCGCTGTTGTTGCAAGCCGGTTTTATCCAGCCGGACACACAAACCCGGTACCTGCCGGGCCCCCGCCCCTTCACATTTCACTATTGGGGAGAGGCGCTTCCGGGTCATCTACCCGTTTAAGAATGGGTGGCGTCAAGCACGCCGTTCAGCAACGCGGGCAACCGGTCGGTTGGCATCTTGAAGCCGCAAGCTTGGGCATGGCCACCGCCCTGCATGCTCTCTGCCAGAGGAATGCAGTCAAAACCGAGTTGCGAACGCAGGCCAACCTTGATGACGCCCCCCTTGCCTGCACTCCACATGAGCGCAAAGGTACCGCTTTTTGCAGACAGCAGATCGCCCACCAGGCTGTGGAACACGCCAGGCGCGTTGACCATGAGACCGTGCTGTCCGTTGAACGCAATGGGTTGCGCGCCCTCGGCGATATCGGCTGCGAGTTTGCTGAATTTTTCGTCCATGGCCGCGCCCCGCGCCATGAAGCGGGTCAACTGCTCGGAATTGAACAGTGCGATCTCCGCCCAGCGGACAAAGTCAAACGGCTCCATATCCAGTGCCGCCAAAAAGCCCTTGCTTTCGGGGTATTGCCAAGCCCAGATGTCGCGATCTTCCACAAAGCGCACCAAATCGGGCACGGGCTTGTCCGACTGAAAGAACTCCCAGGCCAGGCGTGCGCCCGACTTGCTCATGTCAAAGTGCACCACACCACAGCGGCAGGAAAAACCGGTCAGCTTTTCAGCAGCACTCTTGTGATGATCCAGCATCACCAGCTTGGTCGCACGCTCTTCAATGCCCCGAAGAATCTCGGGGGAGAATGAAAAATCAAGGATGTAAACCGCGCGACCACTGAGCGTGGGCAAGTCGTCCACGGATTTGATGTCACCGTGGTCCAGCCCCAAAAACTCGGCTTTGCCGTCGTAATACAACCAGGCAGCGAGCGCAGCGGCAAACCCATCGGGGCAGCTCCGACCATGGTACAAAACCAGTGGATGGGGGTCGGTCTTTTCAGGGTGAACAAACAGTTGCAGAGGGAGTAGTGTCTTCATGGGTCCATTGTCGCCTGTCAACGCTCGAGGCAAAGCTACTCTGCTGCCGCACCCAGCTTGTGTAGCTTGTCTGTCCACTTGCGCACGCCCTCCAAGCCCAGCTTGTCCACCATGCCGATCAGCGTTTCGTTCACCGGAGAAATGCCGACGAATCCCAGCACATTGCGTTCCAGCGATTTGACGCTGTGGGCCCGGAAATACCAGCGGTAGAGCAAGGCCGGCATGCCCATGGTGACGACTACGCGCGCAGAGCGACCCTTGAGACCCTTCTGGCCCATGGGGTTGTCGCCCTCCGCCTTGAAGGCAAAGCCGGGCCGCGCAACCTGCTCCAGAAAGCCTTTGAGCAACGCGGGCATGTCGCCCAGCCACAAGGGAAAAAACAGTACCAGGTGCTGGGCCCATTCAATATCCGCCTGCGCCTGCGCCAGAGAGTTCGGCAAAACGCCATTCTCCCAGTCTTGCTGGGTGCGCAGCAATGGAAATTCCAGCGCGGCGACTTCCACACGGCGCACCGTGTGACCGGCTTTCTGCGCACCATCGGCATAGGCATTGGCCAACACGTGGCCCAAGTGGGCGTTGATGGGGTCTGGGTGGCCCTGTACTACCAAAATTCGCTTCGTGGTCATGAAAGTCTCCTGAGGGCCTGAACCCAAAGGTTCATGGTGTCAGAGAGACCTTGTGCAAGTTTTGACAAACATCAACAGGTTGCCTCAATCAGAAATTTCTTCGTCTGGCGGCGGTACGCGCGGTGGCCGAGGCACCTTTTTAAAGCGGATTGCCCTATCGAGCTCAATGGCATCCTTTTTGACTTGTCGCTCGGCGTCCATTTTCTGACCGCGGGCCAGCCAATCTGCAAACTCTTCAGGGGTTTCCAGTGTCAACCGGCCCATGACGGCATGGCGAAAGTCGTGGATGACGATATCAGCGGCCTTTTGCAGGTTGATGCGCCCACCGCTCTGGATGGCGCCACGTTTGCGGCCAATGGCTTCGAGCACCTGCTCGTCGGTCATCCCGGCCACGCCAGTGACTTTGTAACGGGCTTCCACCTCGGCCGGGTAGTTTTGGCGCAAATAGTCGAGCAGCTCCAGCGCCACCTCTTCTTCGTCAAATGCGTTGCGGCCAATGGCGCCACTGGCAGCCAGGTTGTAGCCACTCTTGGCCACAATAATCCGGGGCCACAGCACGCCCGGGGTATCAAACAAGTAGAAGCCATCGGCCAGCACAATGCGCTGCTCCAGCTTGGTCACACCGGCTTCGTCGCCCGTGAGGGTGGCGCGCTTGCCCTTCATGGTGTTGATGAGGGTCGACTTGCCCACGTTGGGAATGCCGCAAATCAACACCCGCATCGGCTTGACCATGGTGCCCCGGTTGGGCGCCAACTCGTAGCAAGCCTTGATCAGCACCTTGGCAGGCGCCGTCATACTGGCATCCAGCCCCAGCGCGCGCGTACCAGGCATGGCGTTGTAATGCGCCAGCCACAGCGCGGTGCGTGCGGGGTCTGCCAGGTCTTGCTTGTTCAGCACCTTTAAAGCAGGCTTGCCAGCCGTTAACTGCGCCAACATGGGGTTTGCGCTGGAGCCTGGCAGGCGGGCATCCAGCAGCTCGATGACCACATCAATCTCCTTGATGCGCTCTTCGATCGCCTTGCGCGTCAGGTGCATGTGACCCGGGAACCACTGAATTGCCATGCCTTGAAGCCTTCGCATTGAAATAGGAAGCTCGCATTGTCGGGCAGTTTGCACAGCATAGCGTCATGGACAGCGCGTCATGTAGACAGCTCGCTCTAGGAAAACGCCTCGAATTAAGGTGCCGCCACTAGCGTGAACCGAGAAAATTCGACCCGTCACTTGTTCTTTTCAACTTCCTCAGGAGAATTTTCATGGCTGCACAAAACCTCGCTACTGTCACCAACGAACTGATCGAGTCCTACGGCAACACTGCCAAAAACGTCATCAACGCTTACCGCGTCGGCAACGAGCGCGCAGTTGGCTTTATGAACCAGCGCTGGGCTGCTGCTGTGGCCCGCACCGGTACCCGCCTGAGCGCTGAAGTGCGTGGCAACGCGGTTACGGCGCAGAAAAAGATCACGGGACTCTACGCCAAGGGCGTTGAGTTGACGTCGGACGGCGCTGATGTCGCAGTCAACAAGGCGGTTGAATTGGCTGGCAAGGGTGTGTCCCAAGTGTCGGCCAATGCCAGCCGTTTCGAAAAAGCCACTGGCGTCAAGCTGGACACGCTAGCGGTTGCCGTTGTGCCGGCGGCCCAGGCGGTGACCAAAGTCGCCGCCAAGCTGGAAGCCCAGTCCGGCGCACTGGCAAACAAGATTGCCGGCAGAAAAGCCAAGGTAAAGGTCGCTGCCGCCAAGCGCACAGTGGCCAAGAAGGTAGCTCGCGTTCGCAAAGCAGCCTGATCCGCAACCCTGGGCCACCACCACGGTGGCCTGGCGAGATCGTCAATCAAGCGCCAGGCGCTGCACGGTATCACCCGTTTTCCCGGCAAACGTGAGCTTCAAAACGCCGTTGATTTTCATCAAATAATGGCTTGCTCGCTCATCCCCTTGTCGGTGACCAGCCTTCTCGAGGACAGATACTCCTGAAGGTAGATGTCAAACGGCATGGTGTCTGCAGCCTCAATCTTGCGCTGATCGTCCCATGACGCCTGCGAGAGTTGTGCAAAATGCTGTCGCAAAGCGGGGTCGATCGGGTTGTCGAGCATGGCCTTTTTTGTCAGTGCAGATTGCGCGTTGACGAATGCCACGAATGATCCGTCAAAACGCTCCGTCACCTCACGCAGTACGCGAGCCGATGGCAAGGTGTCCGGGTTGTGAAGCGCATGGACCGCAGCCGCTACTGCGGCAGAGTAATCGGTGCTGGCGTGGGCCGCGTCCAGCTGGCGTGCAATCGGCGCCAACTGGTGTACCAGTTCAAGCCCCCAATCGGTCAGCGATACCGTGCCGTCGCCCCGCTCCAGCTGCAGCCCGGGCTCGCGTCCCCGCTCGGCCGCACTATGCTGGTTGTGCGCCAAGGCAACGATTTCTTGTGGTGTGTCCGGTGGGCTCTCAGAAAGCAGACAATGCAGCAAGAATACATCCAGGAAGCGCATGGTCTGGCTGTTGATGCCGACAGGCTCAAACGGGTCGAGGTCCATCAGGCGCACTTCAACATACTCCACACCCCGCTCCCGCAGCGCGTGCAAAGGCCGCTCGCCCGGGAAAATCACACGCTTGGGGCGAATGGTGCCGTAGAACTCGTTTTCGATCTGCAGCAGGCTGGTGTCGAGCTGGCGGTATTCCCCCTCAGGCCCCCGCACACCAATGCGCTCATACGGTGGATACGGTCGGGTCAATGCGTCCTGCAGCGAGTCACCATAGCCCTGCAGACTGTTGTAACTCACCGCGAGCGAAGCCTGCGCGTCGCTCTGGTAACCCAAACGCCCCATGCGAAGCGACGTGGCATATGGACGGTACATGGTGTGCGCGTTGAGCGCTTGCAGCTGATGCGGGCGCCCTGCAACAAACGACGAGCAGACTGCAGGTGAAGCGCCAAAAAGGTACAGCAGCAAAAATGCATGCCTGCGGAAGTTGCGGATCAGCCCAAAGTAGCCCTCGCTGGACACATCAGGCATAGACCAGTTGTAGTGAATGCCCGAAATGGTCTGCATACGCCGGCCGTAACGGTTGCCCAGCCCCAGGCGGTATACGCTTTTGGAACGCCCGACATTGGATGATCCATATTGACCAATGGGAATGGCATCATCCGAGGGCAGCCCGCAAGGCATGCTGGAAACCCAGAGCATTTCGTTGCCCAAGGCCTCGGTCGTGAACTGTTGCACCTGCATGAGCTCATCAAAGCAATCCTGCACCCCGGCGTGGACACCGGTAATCAACTCAACCTGCGATTCGCTGAAATCGGTCGTAATGTGCGGGTGGGTAAGCGCAGAACCGAGCGCCGCAGGATGCGGCGTCATGGCCAGCGCACCGCTTGGCTCGGCCCGCAAACTCTCTTTTTCAACTCCGCGGCGCATGCCTTGAAGACGCTGGGGCGTCAGCACACCAAGGGCCTCTTTAAAACTGTCCATACCTGTGGCCCTAATACTTTTTTGTGGGTGGCAAAGGTAACACAGCTCGGAATTTTCTGCAGGAAGCCGGTGGGCAACGCAGGGTCAGACGGAGCCGAGGTGTGCAGTGGCCCGCGTTATCTCGTGCGTGCCCTGTGCTGCGCCACTTTGCGGTACGGATTCACCGGTGCGGTCACAAACCTGCAGCAATTGCTCGGCGAGTCGTTCGGGCGACTGCGTATCCAGACCAATCCATGCGCCTTGGGTCAAAGTGATATTCGCCGCTTCGACGCTGCCGGCTCCTGCGCACAGAATGGTCCGGGTGGGTGCATCTGTTGAGACCAGCACCAGCATGGCGGGTACAACGGCCTCCGGTTTCAGTGCCGCCAGAACCGCCGGCGGCATCAGGTCTTCGGTCATGCGGGTTGCGGCCGTGGGCGCCAGGCAGTTGACCCGGATGTCGTTCTTGGCGCCTTCGATCGACAGCGTTTGCATCAATCCCACCAGTGCCAGTTTTGCAGCGCCGTAATTGGACTGCCCAAAATTTCCGTAGAGACCCGAAGATGAGGTAGTCATCAAAATACGCCCGTACTTCTGCGCGGTCATGTGCGGCCAGACCGCCTTGGTGCAATGAACCGCGCCCATGAGGTGCACATCCATCACCAGGCGAAAATCGGCAATGTCCATTTTCGCAAAGCTCTTGTCCCGCAAAATGCCCGCGTTATTGACCAAAATATCCACGCGACCCCAGGCATCCACCGCTTGCTGAACCATCGCCTGCACGGCCTCCCAATCGGTGACGGACGCACCGTTGGCAATAGCCTCTCCGCCTGCGGCCCTGATTTCATCCACAACCGATTGCGCTGCGGAGACGGAGCCGCCAGATCCATCACGGGCACCGCCGAGATCATTTACCACGACCTTGGCACCACGCGCCGCCAGAGCCAACGCATGCTGGCGACCCAAACCACCTCCGGCACCCGTCACAATGGCAACACGCCCCTTGAATTCGATAGTCATACGTTTTTCCTGCAATATGAGAGACAAACACAACGCAAGGCATCTGTTAGCCTTTGCGCATCCACACGTACTGTAATTCAGGCGTTTGCCATTCCCATTACCCAAAGCGACAGTGCCATGGAATTGAACTCTGAAATCCCGACTGCTCCACCCCGTGATGCGGCCACCGTGATCATGCTGCGCGACACACCGCAAGGGATGGAAGTGTTCCTGGTCAAGCGCCATAGTCTGTCTGACGTTCTCGGTGGGGCTTATGTGTTCCCTGGTGGAAAGCTTGACGACAGCGACGCCAGACTGGACACCCTGGCCCACCTGGACCAGCACCCAGCGCAATTGCATTGCGCCTTGGGAGAGCCGGATACGCCTGTCAGTGCGGCGACCGGGCTTTACGTTGCAGCCCTGCGTGAGGCATTTGAAGAGTCCCGCGTTTTGTTCGCGCAAGATGCGCACACGGCACACGCTGCGTTAGCACAGCAGCCGGACCTGCCCTTTAACGAGATGCTCGGCCGCCTGTCCCTGCGCCTGCAAACCAGCCATGTGTTGCCCTGGTCCCGCTGGATAACCCCGCGCATGCCATCGGTTACCAGCAAACGCTTTGATACCCGCTTTTTTGTCGCTGCCGTTCCACCCGGTCAGGAAGCGCGCCACGATAACCACGAAGCCACCGAGAGCGTCTGGTTGCGCCCCCGTGCGGCGCTGGAGCAATACTGGAACAGTCAGATCGAATTGGCACCCCCACAAATCATGACCCTTGCCCACCTGTCGCGCTTCGGCACCGTGGACAGCGTCATGGAAGGTGCGCGCAGCAGTTCTCCTGCGCTGATCCTGCCAGAGGCTTTCAACGACGGGGGAGAGCGGGTGATCTGTTACCCCGGCGACGCCCGCCACCCGGTCAGCACGCGGGCGATGCCAGGCCCCACGCGGCTGTCGTACCGCAACGAGCGGTTTGAACCTGCTGAGGGTTTTGAGGCCCTGTTTACATGAACTACCTCATTCTTGGCGCTGGCGCCATTGGCTGTTATCTGGGCGGGCGTCTTGCTGCAGCGGGCGAACAGGTCACGCTGATTGGTCGTCCAAAAATCATCGACACCATAGGCCGGGACGGTCTTACCGTGACCGATCTGGACGGTTTCAAGGCGCAAGTCCACCCAGACAAAATGCGTCTGGCAACCACCTTGGATACGGACATGTTCACGTCGCCGACCCTCGTCATGCTGTGCGTCAAGGGCGGCGGCACCGTGGCGGCCATTCAGGAGCTGGCAACGGTATGTCCTGCACACACCATGGTCCTGTCGATGCAAAACGGTGTTGACAATGTGGCGCGCATCGCAACAGCGGCTCCCCAATTGACAGCCGTTGCGGGCATGGTTCCCTTCAATGTTGTGATGCTGAAACCCAACCATGTGCACCGTGGCACCACGGGCCCGCTGCAATTGGGACGCGACCCGACGACTGAGCAGATTCAGCCCGCACTCATTGCAGCCGGCTTGCCGGTTGAACTGTCGAACGACATGCGCTCCATTCAGTGGGGCAAACTGCTGTTGAACCTCAACAATCCGGTTAACGCACTGTCTGACATGCCATTGCGCGCGCAGCTGATGAACCGGGATTACCGCCGGGTCGTAGCGGCCATGCAACTGGAAGCATTGGCAGCAATGAAAGCGGCCGACATTCACCCAGCCAAGGTCGCGACGGCTCCGCCCCATGCCCTGCCCTACATCCTGCGTTTACCCAACTGGTTATTTACGCGCGTAGCGGCCCGCATGCTGCGCATGGATGAAAACGCCCGGTCTTCCATGTGGGACGACGTTCAGCACGGACGCACCACCGAAATTGATGATCTATGCGGTGCCGCAGTGCGGCTGGCCGCACAGTTTGGAATGCCAGCGCCCGTCAATACCAAGATGTGTGCGCTGCTGACCAGCCACCTCGCCGGTCAGCGCATGTCAGGTCCGGAGTTGCTGCGCGCCACCGGACTGTGAGCCGGTAGCACGCCTTCGCGCACCAACCACTGGGTGACCAGGATGGGATCGTGAAGGGTGCGGAGTTCCAGATAAGCCCGCTCTGCCTGAACATGGCGGCGTCGCAGGAAATTGAGCCATTGCTTGAGTCGCCCGGCCTGCTGACGACGTTCCAGGCGGCTGCACACCAACACCCAGAATTCCCCCAGCAAGGGTTGCAGCATTGGCCATGTCAGCGTATCAGCAACCTGGGTTTCATCGCTGCGTTCATCTTGGCGTATTGCCAAGGCCAGGCCTGGGTCCACGACCATCCCGCGGCCCACCATGATGCTGTTGCAGCCTGAGGCCTGCCGGCAGCGACGCGCGTCCTGTGCGGTCCATATCTCGCCATTGGCTACCACCGGAATGGAAACAGCAAGCCGGATGTCGTTCACCCGCTCCCAGTATGCGGGCGGGCGGTACGCATCGGCTTTGGTGCGGGCATGCACCACCACCTCGCTGGCACCCCCCAGCTCAATCGCCTGCGCACACTCCACCGCGCGCGCATCGTCGTGAAAACCCAAGCGCATCTTGGCGGAAACCGGCATATGGGCTGGAACGGCGCTGCGCACTGCCGCCACAATCCGGGTCAACAACTCAGGATCTTCCAGCAGCGCGGCGCCACCCCCATGGCGATTGACCACGTTGGCCGGGCAGCCGAAATTCAGGTCAATGCCGTGCGGCCCCATTGACGCCAGACGGGCCGCATTCTCGGCCAGGCAGACCGGATCAGACCCCAGCAACTGCGCGCGCACGGGTATACCCGATGGGGTCAACCCGCCATTTTCCAGCTCAGGGATGACCCGCAAGAAGGCCTTCTCCGGTAACAGGGTGTCGGTCACCCGGATGAACTCCGACACACAGCGATCCACCCCGCCCACACGGGTCAGGATGTCGCGCAACACAAAGTCCAGCAGCCCCTCCATGGGGGCCAGAAGAATCGTCACTCAGGCGGCAACCGGTGCCGGTGAACGGATCAAATGGTCAAAGGCGCTAAGTGCCGCCTTGGCGCCATCGCCAGCTGCGATCACGATTTGCTTGAACGGCACCGTAGTGACGTCCCCCGCCGCAAAAACGCCGGGGAGCGATGTCTGGCCTTTCACGTCGACCACGATCTCGCCATGGCGCGACAGCTCCACGGTGCCCTTGAGCCACTCCGCATTGGGAACCAGACCGATTTGCACAAACACCCCCTCAAGCGCGATGTGGTGGCTTTCGTTCGTAGCACGGTCGGTGTAGGTCAGCCCGTTCACCTTGCTTCCGTCTCCGGTGAACTCGGTCGTCAACGCTTGCGTGTGAATGTCCACGTTAGAGAGACTCTTCAGCTTATTGACCAGCACCGCATCTGCACGCAGGGCTTCCGCAAATTCGAGAAGAGTGACATGGCCAACCACACCGGCCAGGTCAATGGCAGCCTCCACGCCGGAGTTTCCTCCACCGATGACAGCGACGCGCTTGCCTTTGAACAGGGGGCCATCGCAATGCGGACAATAGGCCACGCCGTGGTTGCGATACTGCTTTTCACCCGGCACGTTGGCCTCCCGCCAGCGGGCACCGGTGGACAAAATCACGGAGCGGCTTTTCAGCGAGCCCCCGTTGGCCAGCTGCACCTCAATCAAACCACCGGGGGTGGATGCAGGCACCAGATGGCTGGCCTGCTGCAGGTTCATGATGTCCACGCCATAGTGTTTGGCCTGCTGCTCCAGAGCCGCAGCAAATTTGGGTCCTTCGGTTTCCAGTACCGAGATGTAATTCTCGATCGCCAATGTATCCAGCGTCTGGCCTCCGAATCGCTCCGCCACGACACCGGTGCGAATGCCTTTGCGGGCAGCGTACACCGCAGCGGCCGCCCCGGCGGGGCCACCGCCAACGATGAGCACGTCATACGGCTCCTTGGCCAAGAGCTTGGCCGCGTCCTTGGCCGCAGCGCCAGTGTCGAGTTTAGCGACGATCTCTTCCACCAGCATGTGGCCGGAACTGAACATCTGGCCGTTGAGAAACACCATGGGTACGGCCAAAATTTCGCGCTCGTTAACCTCTTGCTGGAAAGCGCCGCCTTCGATCACCGTGGTCTTGATTCTGGGGTTGAGGATGGCCATGAGCGAGAGTGCCTGCACCACGTCCGGGCAGTTGTGGCAGGTCAGGCTCATATAGACCTCAAAGTTGAAGTCACCCTCCAGACCCTTGATCTGGTCAATCACGTCCTGCTCCACTTTGGGTGGGTGGCCGCCGGTCCACAAGAGGGCCAGCACCAGGGACGTGAATTCATGGCCCAGCGGCAAACCGGCAAATCGCAGGCTGGTGGCAGTGCCAGCACGCTGCAAAGAGAAGGACGGTTGGCGGGCATCCTGGCCATCGGTGCGTAAGGTGATCTTGTCGCTGCGCAGGCCCTGTATGGTTTGCAGCAGGTCAACCATCTCGCGGGAAGTCTCACTGTCGTTGGTTGACGCCACCATCTCAAAAGACTGCGACACGCGCTCCAGATAGCCTGCGAGTTGGGTTTTGAGTTCTTGGTCGAGCATGGCGTGATCCTATTTTGCTACTATTTTGATAGCTGCTTTCGCACTATCTACGGGGGCTAGAGGCCTATTTGGCATCAAAAAAGCCGGACGGCAAGGCGCAAAGCACCTCGGCACTATCCGGCTGGGGGCGTCGCCTGTGCGGCAACGCCCTCTGGGATACCGGCGGATTTAGATCTTGCCGACCAGGTCCAGTGAAGGCGTGATGGTCTTGGCGCCTTCGTTCCACTTGGCGGGGCACACCTGGCCGGGGTGCGCTGCGGTGTACTGGGCCGCTTTGAGCTTGCGCAGGGTTTCCTTGACATCGCGAGCGATTTCGTTGGAATGGACTTCCATCGTCTTGATCACGCCATCGGGATTGATGACAAAGGTGCCGCGCAGTGCCAGACCTTCTTCGTCGATATGCACATCAAAGGAACGTGTCAGAGAGTGAGTGGGGTCGCCGATCAAAGGGAACTTGGCCTTGCCAACGGCAGGCGAAGTTTCGTGCCACACCTTGTGGGCGAAGTGGGTGTCGGTGGTCACGATATAGACCTCGGCACCGGCCTTCTGGAACTCGGCGTAGTTGTCGGCCGCGTCTTCCACTTCAGTGGGGCAGTTGAAGGTGAAGGCTGCAGGCATGAAAATGAACACGTTCCACTTGCCCTTGAGGGTTTCGTTGGTGACGGTCACAAACTTGCCGTTGTGAAAGGCTTCGTTCTTGAAGGGCTTGATTTCGGTGTTGATCAAAGACATGGTGTTTTTCCTCGTGAAGTTGCTGTTCTGCGAATGAACAGCCTGCATCTTAGGCGCTTCACACCATGCTTCGGGTTGATTGATCCAATCAATCGGATTGTTAAATCCTATGACCACTCACCGCACTCAATCCTCGACGAAGGCTTCCTCGCGCTTGGATTTGACGGAGGGCATCAACACGATAACCAGCAATAGGACCGCCGCTGCGAGCAGACCCGCCGACAGCGGCCGGGTCAGGAACACGCTCCAGTCACCACGCGACAACAGCAGCGCACGGCGCAAATATTCTTCCATCATGGGTCCGAGAATAAACCCCAGCAACAAAGGTGCCGGCTCGGTACCCAACTTGATAAACAGGTAACCGATGACGCCAAAGAGGCCCACCATCCAGATGTCAAAGGTGTTGTTGTTGGTGGAATACACGCCAATGGCACAAAACAGCACGATGGACGGAAACAGCCACCGGTAAGGCACGCTCAGCAACTTGATCCAGATGCCGATCAGGGGCAGGTTCAAGATCACCAGCATCAGGTTACCAATCCACATGGAGGCAATCAGGCCCCAGAACAGTTCCGGGTTGCTGGTCATTACTTGCGGGCCAGGCTGGATGTTGTGGATGGTCATGGCACCCACCATCAAGGCCATCACGGCGTTGGGCGGAATGCCCAAGGTGAGCAACGGAATGAAAGAGGTTTGAGAGCCCGCATTGTTGGCCGCCTCAGGCGCGGCTACACCGCGAATATTGCCCTTGCCAAAGGGAACCTCACCCGGGCGCAGCTTGGTCTTCTTCTCGAGCGTATAGGCTGCAAAAGCGGCCATGACCGCACCGCCACCCGGCAGTATCCCCAGCAATGAACCCAGCGCGGTACCGCGCAAAACGGCCGGAATCATATTCCTGAAATCTTCCTTGGTGGGCATCAATCCCGTCACGTTGGCGGTAAACACCTCGCGCTCGCTTTCGTGCTTGGAGAGATTACTGATGATTTCACCGTAGCCGAAAACGCCCATGGCAATGACGATGAAGCCAATGCCATCGGTCAACTCCGGAATGTCAAAACTGAAGCGGGCCACTCCCGAATTTACATCGGTTCCCACCATGCCCAAGAGCAGTCCGAGCACGATCATGGCAATGGCTTTGAGTAGCGAGCCGGACGCCAGCACCACGGCACCAATCAGGCCCAGAATCATCAGGGAAAAATATTCCGCCGGACCGAATTTGAAGGCCAACTCGGTCAGTGGTGCAGCAAAAGCGGCCAGAATGAGCGTGCCGACGCAACCAGCAAAGAAGGAACCCAAACCAGCCGCAGCCAATGCCGGGCCTGCACGGCCCTGGCGCGCCATCTGGTAGCCATCAATCACCGTGACCACCGAAGACGACTCCCCCGGCAGATTCACCAGGATAGCGGTGGTGGAGCCCCCGTACTGTGCTCCATAGTAAATACCGGCCAACATGATGAGCGCGGCCACCGGCGGCAAGGCATAGGTGGCAGGCAGCAGCATGGCGATGGTGGCCAAGGGGCCAATGCCGGGAAGCACGCCAATGAGGGTGCCCAGCAGGCACCCGATAAACGCATACATCAGGTTCTGCAACGTAAACGCCACACCGAAGCCAAGTGCCAGATTGTTGAATAAATCCATGGTGTGTATCCTCACGCAGCAATGAAGGCAGGCCAGACAGGGAACTGCAACTTGAGCAGCACAATAAAAGCCAGATAGCTCATCAAAGCCAGCACAGTCGCCAGCACGATGACTTCCTTCAGCTTGAACTCGTCACCCGCAAAGCTGGCGATAAAGGTCAGTGCGTAAATACCCACAATCAGACCCAAAGGTGGCATGTGCAGGCTGGGAAGGCCACCAATCATGGCGCCAAACACCAGGTTGGCGGCGATGATGAAGAACAAGGGCTTCCATGCGAATTTGCCCATTTTGTCACCATCTACGGTTTCTACGACCAATGCCTTGAACGTGATGGTGCCGCCCAGGACGGCCAGAAGGATTCCCAATGCCAGCGGAAAGTAACCCGGGCCCATGCGGGCTCCGCTACCGATGGAATAGGCGCTGGCACCCCATGCAAATGCCACGCCAACGCTCATGAACATGAGTCCTGAGAAAAAGTCTTTTTGACTTTTTATATTCATTATTTGTCTCCTCGAACCTCAGAAAAAGGTGTCCCATTCTGCATGCAAAAATGGGGCAACCAACCATTCAACTCATAGGGGGCGTCGACGTCAGAACCTCCTCCATGACCGTCATGCCTTCGGCCACGCGCAACGCTCCGGCAAGCCGCAAGGGACGCATGCCATCGGCAACAGCCTGGCGGCGCAAGGCATCCATACTGGGATCGGCGCTGACCCGCGTCTTGAAACCTTCTGACACCACCAACAACTCATACAAGCCCATACGTCCCATGAAACCGGTCATGCGACAGTCCACGCAACCCACGGGTTTGTAGGGCTTGTAGCCCCCGTTGATTTGCCACGGCTTGATCAACTCACCCAGCGCCTCGCGGGTCGACACTTCATCGCGTACACGGCACTGCTTGCACAGCGTTCGCACCAGCCGCTGTGCCAGCACACCCAACAGCGTGGCGTTGATCAAATACGGAGGAATACCCAACTCCATCAGCCGCGTTACCGCCGAGGGTGCGTCGTTGGTATGCAGGGTGGAGAAAACCAGATGCCCGGTGAGCGCCGCCTGGACGGCCATCTCGGCAGTTTCCAGATCGCGAATTTCTCCCACCATGATGATGTCGGGGTCCTGTCGCATCAGCGCGCGTAGCCCCTGCGGAAAACCAAAATCGAGCTGTGGCTGCACCTGCGTCTGATTGAAGGCGGGTTCGATCATCTCGATAGGGTCCTCCACCGTGCTGACGTTGACCTCTTCCGTCGCCACCCGTTTGAGCGTGGAATACAACGTGGTCGTTTTGCCTGAACCGGTAGGACCCGTCACCAGAATGATGCCGTGTGGCCGCTTGACCAAGGCCTCCCAGCGCACAGCATCATGGTTGGAAAAGCCCAGGGCATCGAGGTCTTTCACCGCGTTGTCCGGGTCAAAAATTCGCATCACCATCTTCTCGCCGAACGCCGTTGGCAGGGTGGAGATACGCATTTCGATCTCGTCACCCCGCGGGTTGCGGGTCTTGATGCGGCCGTCCTGCGGGCGGCGTTTCTCAATAATGTCCATGCGCCCCAGCAGCTTGATGCGGGCAGTCATCGCGTTGAGCACGCCCATGGGCATCTGATACACCGGGTGGAGCACGCCATCGATACGAAAACGGATCACGCCCTGCTCACGCCGGGGCTCCATGTGGATGTCACTGGCGCGCTGGTCAAAGGCGTACTGCCACAGCCAGTCCACCACCTGCACAACGCCCTGGTCATTGGCATCGAGTTGTTTGTTGGTTTTGCCCAGCTCCACCAACTGCTCAAAGCTCGCACCGTTGTTGGTGCCCGCCTTGCTGGCCGCGCGCACCGACTTGGCCAGCGCGTAAAACTCGGCGGTGTACTTGTGGATTTCCTGTGGGCTGGCCACGACCCGGCGCACACTGCGGCGGGACTGGCGTTCCACTTCTTCGACCCACCCGGTAATAAACGGCTCCGAGGTCGCGACCGTCACTTCAATGGCGGTCACCATGACCGGCAATATCTTGTGTCGCTCGGCGTAGGCGGCTCCCATGGAGTCGGCCACTTTGCCCACATCGACCTTCAAGGGATCGATACGCAGGTAATCCAGTCCGGCACGCCCGGCCAGCCATTGCGTGAGGGATTCAATATCCAGCGGCTTGCCATCCGCCGCACGGCGCATGGACACACTGGCCAGACGCACCAGCGGGTGCTGCGCGCTCTCGGCCTGCGAGCAACGCGCCACTGTGCGCAGGGCTTCCTCATCAGAAATGACGCCGTCCGCCTGCAACCACTCCACGAGTCTGCGCCAGTCCACCGGGCCGTTGTGCGGGGTTTTGGCGACGGACGCCAGTTTCGAATGCGTGCTCATGGATAGACCGGTTTAAAAACACGGACCCATTTGTCCGCAGGCAGACCCCACTGCCGCTGGATGGTATCCGCCCGCTCCATCAGCACGGCGCGGCTGGGGCGCTCCGGTGTTCTCTGGGCCAGTACCACGGTGTTGCCCTCCCGCGTGGCCTTGAAAGCCCACAAGGCTTCTTTGCCAAAGGCCTCGGCCAGTTTGTCCACGGTTTTCTGAAAACTCGATGAGCGGCCAAACAGGTTCACGGTCATGCAGCCATGGTCGGTCAGCACCTTGCGGCAGTCGGCATAAAACTCCGCGCTGTCGAGCACGGGGCCGGCCGCTTCCTGGTCATACAGATCGACCTGCAGGGCATCCACGGCGCCTTGCCAGCGAGGCAGCTTGATTTCCTGGGCCGCATCCGCCAGCACCACCTGCAAGCGGCCATTGTCCTGGGGCAGTTTGAACCAGCCCCGGCATGCAGCCACAACCTGGGGGTTGATCTCTACCGCAGTCGTTTTCATGCGGACCACCTTGTGGCAAAACTTGGTGAGTGATGCCGCACCCAGCCCCAGTTGCAGCGCCTGGCGTTTCGACACGCTTGCAGGGTCCACAAACAGCAGCCAGGCCATCATGCGCTGGATGTACTCGTGCACCAGCACCGTGGGTTCATCGACCAGCATGGAGCCCTGGATCCAGATACTGTCCAGGTGCAGGTGTCGAATGGGGCCTTCGTCGGAAAAATTGACTTCGGGTAGGGTGATCGGTTCGTTTCTTGCCATGGGGATTTATACCAGCAGTGCCGACAGCTTCGGCAAAGCCTGGCAGGCGTTATGCGTGGTCGCCTGCGCCAGCGCCTCCAGGGTCATGCCACGCAGCTGCGCCACCACGCTGGCAATGCGGGGCAATTCACCCGGCTCATTGCGCCCCTGCCCGGCACCCTTCACGCGCTCTTGCGCGGTGGTGTACAGCCAGTGGGGTGGTATGTCCGGTGAATCCGTTTCCATAACCAAGGAGTCCAGCGGCAGCGTTTGCGCCAGGCGGCGCAGCTGCAAGGCCCGCTCAAAGGTGACTGCGCCCCCAAAACCGAGCCTGAATCCCAGCTTGATGAATTCCTGCGCCTGTGCGTCGCTTCCATTGAAGGCGTGGGCAATGCCGGACCATGCACCGCCGCTCTGCCCCACTTCGCGTAAATGCTTGAGCAGACGATCCGCTGAGCGGCGCACATGCAGCACCACCGGCAGCCCGTGTTTGCGCGCCAGCTTGAGTTGTTCGCGGTAAAAATGCTCTTGCTGTTCGCGCAGTGGGCTCTCGCACAGCGCGGGAACAAAGTAGTCCAAGCCGATCTCCCCTACCGCCACCAGACGCGGGTCATCGCGATGGGCCTGCAGACAGGCATCCAGCGCCGACAGGTCCGCTGGTTTGGCATGCTTCACAAACAACGGGTGAATGCCCAGGCAATAACTATCGCCACCCGCATGGGCAAGATTGCGCACCGCGTCGAAGCCGGAGACCTCAACGGCAGGAATCACGCAATGCGCCACACCCAGCGCGCGGGCGCGCGCACGCACGGCGCCGCCGTCCGCATTGAACTCGGGGGCATCCAGATGGCAATGGGTGTCGATCCAGCGGAGGGGCATTGGATTTCACTCTGCGGTCCGTCACGGGCTAACCCGCCTCGCTCAACTTACCCGACACCAGTTTCAGCTGCCGACTGCACCGCGCGGCCAGGGTAGCGTCGTGCGTTACCAACACAAACGCCGTGCCATGCACGCGTGCCAGCTCCAGCATCAGGTCAAACACACCATCGGCGGTGCTGCGGTCCAGGTTGCCTGTCGGCTCGTCGGCCAGCACGCAATCGGGGCGGGTGACCAGCGCACGAGCAATCGCCACGCGCTGGCGCTCACCGCCAGACAGTTCCGCCGGACGGTGGTTCACGCGACTCTCCAGACCGACGCTTGCTAGCATTTTCATAGCTGCTTGCGCAGCATCTGCAGGGGCTACACGTCGAATCGTCAATGGCATCGCGACGTTGTCGAGTGCGCTGAACTCGGGCAGCAAATGGTGAAACTGGTACACAAAGCCCAAATGGCGGTTGCGCAGGCGGCCCTGCTGGGCTGCGCTCAAGCCCGCCAGATTCTGGCCAAACAGCTCGACCGAGCCGCTGGTGGGGGCATCCAGCCCACCCAGCAAATGCAACAGCGTGCTCTTGCCGGAACCGGAGGTCCCAACAATCGCCAGCGTTTCACCACGGTGTACCTGCAAGTCAACACCCTGCAACACCGTGACGTCGAGGCTGCCTTCGTGAAAACGCTTCGTCAGACCCCGGGCACTCAGAACTACCTGATTCACAACATCACTCATAACGCAAAGCCTCCGCGGGGTTAACCTTGCTGGCACGCCAGCTGGGGTACAAGGTGGCAACAAAGGCCATCACCAGGGCGATCACTGCAATCGGCAGGATGTCGGCCTGCTGCGGATCACTCGGCATGCGGCTGATCAGATAAATGTCTTTGGGCAAAAACGTGGCTCCCAGCAAGTGCTCCAGCGCGGGCACGATTACATCAATATTGAAGGCCACACCCAGCCCCAGCAGCAGACCCGCCAGCGTGCCGATCACGCCCACCATAGCGCCTTGCACCACGAAGATGCCCATGATGCTGGCCGGGCTCGCGCCCAGCGTGCGCAGGATGGCAATGTCGGCGCGCTTGTCGGTCACCGTCATCACCAGCGTGCTCACCAGGTTGAAGGCGGCCACGGCCACGATGAGCGTGAGGATGATGAACATCATGCGTTTTTCGACCTGCACTGCGGCAAACCAGGTGCGGTTCTGGCGCGTCCAGTCACGCAGATACAAGTCCCCGGTCAGGGTGCGGCTGAGCTCATCGGCTACTTGGCGCGCCTGGTGCAGATCACGCAGCTTGAGCCGGATGCCCGATGGGCCTTCGAGCCGGAATATTTTGGCCGCGTCTTCCCAATGCACCATGGCCAGAGTGGAGTCGTATTCAAAATGGCCGGAATCGAAGGTGCCCACCACCGTCATCTGTTTGAGGCGGGGCACCACGCCTGCCGGCGTGACCTGGCCGCTGGGTGCCACCAGGGTCACCTTGTCTCCTGTGCGCACGCCCATGGAGCGGGCCAGTTCAGACCCCAGCACCACGCCAAAACCGCCTGGCACCAGCTGCGCCAGCACCGCGGACTGCGCACCGGCAGCCAGGTCGGTCACTTCGTGCTCCTGGGCCGGGTCAATACCCCGCACCAATACACCTTTCATGTCCTCACCCCGCGCCAACAGTGCCTGGGCTGCTATGAAAGGTGCAGCACCGACCACCTGCGGGTTGGCGCGCGCCTGGCTCAGGGTCAGGTTGACATCGGGCAGTGCCTGGCCGCCTGCGGCGTACACCTCGATGTGAGACACCACGCCCAGCATGCGGTCGCGCACTTCTTTTTGAAAGCCGTTCATGACACTCAGCACGATGATGAGTGCAGCCACTCCCAACGCAATGCCCAGCATGGAAACGCCTGAAATGAATGAAATGAAGCCGTTGCGCCGGGTGGTTCTGCCGGCCCGGGTGTACCGCCAGCCAATCAACAGCTCATACGGAACCTGAGGAATATGAATCATCCCCGGATTGTGGCATCCATGCGGGACAATCACGCCATGCCCCACGTTTCGCACCCCGTTCACACCGTTATTACCCACGCGGCACCGTATGGCCCCCGGTCTCTGGAAGCGCTTTCCGCGCTCGATCTCCCCAACCTGGCGCAACTGCTGCGCCAAATGGGCCTGTCCACCACCCTGCACGGCCAACCTGACCAGCTCACGCCACTGCACGAACAGGTACAGGCACGCCAACTGGGGCTGGCCCCTGCGGCGGATGGCCTCGTCCCCTGGGCCGCGGCAGATGCCGCCCGGCTCGGGCTCACCGCGCAGCATGGCAGCGAAGGTTGGGCCTGGATCACCCCCTGCCAATGGAAGATTCACAGCCACCACGTCGAGATGGCCGAGCCGCAGCACCTGGCCCTGACATCTGAAGAATCCGATGCCCTGCACAGCGCCATGCAGCCGTACTTTGCGGAAGACGGCATTACCCTGTTCCCCCAAGCACTGGGCCATTTCCACACCACTTGGC
>Ga0105047_10001367_pt1 | contig 43510 bp, 34 predicted proteins | sample MAT04_FD_78384 | JGI IMG/M metagenome (GOLD analysis project Ga0105047, IMG submission 78384) | Freshwater microbial communities from Lake Fryxell liftoff mats and glacier meltwater in Antarctica - MAT-04 (megahit assembly) | ecosystem: Environmental > Aquatic > Freshwater > Ice > Liftoff... | reverse complement strand
GTTCGTGTCGTAGGCACCGGATGCCGAGTTTTGGAGACGTGGCCGATATTGGTTCGACCTCAAGCTCCGCCTCAAAAAACCCGACTGGCGCGGTCGAAGGTGGAAAACGGTCAGCAAGTCGTACTTTGAAATCGGGTGATCCATGACGAATTCCTACCACACACCGGCAGCCGGACCTGCGGTTTCCGAGATCACGACGATTCAGATCCAACCGATCCCTCCGGGTGCCCGAGTCGTAAAGCTGCTCCCGGCAGCCACGGATCAACAAACCCTGCCTGCACCGATGCGCAGGTGCGATTGGTGCGGCTTTCCGAAAAATACAAATGGACGGATGAGACGCGTGTACCGCCGGAAGTCTTCGGTCGTCTCTGGCCTTACGGCACGCCGGCTTGGGCGCAGGAACGGCACGACACGGGCGAGGAGTGACCGTCGTGGTCCGCAGTGTTTCGTTGATCGCTTAATGCGGTGCGCGCGGTCGGGTTGTCGCTCGTTGCAGCGTGTACGTCGTTAAAGGCTGTGCGGCTACTTCTTGCCTTCGGTCAGGTACCACTTATTCCACTCGGCTTGGGCTTTCTTGCACGTGGCTTCGTCCGCCTCGGGAGCCGGGCCGAAGTCCTTGTCGGTCATTGCCTTCAGGCTCGCCCGTGCGGCCTGTACCACCATCGGCGTGGCATCCGTCAGGCGATCGATCAGGTCGGGCAGGTGGCCGCGATCGTCCTTCATGCCGCACGCCAGGCTGGCCGCCCGGCGCAACTCGTCGTCTTTGTCCGTCAGCATCGTGCGCAGTGTCTTGGCCGTCATCCGGGTCAGCCGCATGGCCAGGGCTTCGCGGGCTTGGCTCTTTTTTTCGCCGATGAGTTTGGTCAATGCCATCTGCAAAGCAACCGTGTGTTCGCTTCCCTTGGCGTCCTGCACTTCCGTGAGCGTCGTGGGAAAATCCTGGGATTTCAGCAAGCCGTCGCAGATCGCGGCGGCGGTCTTTGCATCGACGGGCGGGCGCACGCCCGGTTCGAGTCCGGGACTGCCGCCGGTGGGCGGGGCGGCCAAGGGTGGGCGGAAGTCCTTGCCGGCACGCATCTCGGATTGTCCGGGATCCTTCACTTGGCCGGTGATGCGTCGGGTCAAGTCCTTCACGAAGTTGGATCGACACAAAAACAGGACGGAAAACGCCGTGGCGACGTCGTCCCCATAATTGCTGCCGCGAAAACTGCCGGAGGACGTCTGTTGCGCGAGCAGCCAGCCGCTGCCCCATGCGTACCAATTCTGATCGCCGAGCGTCTCCAGACCGTACGCGACGCAAACTCGTTCGATGGACCAGAGCATGTAGTATTCATCACCGTGGCCCACAAACTGCTTCAGCCCAACAGCGTTGGGGGTAACCTTGAGCACGGTGCCGAGACTTTTGAGCGCGGCATCGACGGCGGGCTTGCGGCCGGGCAGGCCGTTCGGGTTCGGCACGGCTTTCTTGGGAAGATCGAACGGATCGGTGCTGCCGGGCGGCGGCGATGTCGGTGCAGTCGGACTCGCGTTGAAACCGCCTTCGCCGCGACCGGCCCCGACGGCAAGGCCGAGCAGTCCTGCGCTGGTCATTGCCGGAGTCGATTTCTCAATGATCGTGTAGCCCCAGCCAAAGTCGGCCCGACTTTGGGATCGCAGAAATCGGGCTTCGAGGATCGCGAAGGCGTCGTCGGCGGGCACGCCGTGGCGACTTGCGGCCCAGAGGGCGATGAGTCCGAATTGCGTGTTCGAGTTGTCCCCGCCCGTCTGGCCGCCCGTCTGGCGTCCTTGCACAGCCACCCGACTGCGCACGGCGGCATTGTAGGAGGCAATACCGCGCGGCAATCGGCCGGGGGTTGCCGCTGGTGCGAACGGGCTGGGCTTGCCGCCGACGGTGGGGAAACCGTCGTCCTTCTTGGGCTTGTCCGGCTGTCCCTTGGGTTGACCCAGGCCGCCGGGGGTGCCGAGCATCTCGTTGGACTGATCGAGCCGGATCATCGGTACCAAGTCCGGGCACTGATACGACCAGCCGCCCTCGGCCGTTTGACCGGCATAGAGGCGCGTACCCAACAACTGCACGATGGGCACATCCGCCGGGTCGGCACAGCGGTCGAGCAACAGAATCGCCAAGGAAATCGCATAGGTGTTGTTCTCTTCGCTCCACGTTTTGCGGATCGACTCGACAATGCCGAGGACAGCCGGGTCATTCAGTTTGACGCCGCCTTCGACCATCGCCAGCCCGGCCAAGGTCGCCGAACCGGCGCCGTGGCCGGTGTTGGCCTGAGTGCCGTTGGCGTAAGTCTGCCGCAGGTACTCCGAACCCGCCCGCACGGAGGCGGCAATCTTCGGATCGTCCGGCGGCGCTGGGGCCGTCGAGGACGACTTCGGAACGGCAACCAAGAGCGACAGGCCCAGCAGCACAAACAACGAACGCCGCATGGTCGGCCCTCCGAGACAGCTTTCAACATCATGATAACCGAAGGAAGGCGACGATGCTTCGGAGATTTACTTCTGACATTCGCTGAGGCGGAAGAGTTGCGACTTGGGCGGTTCGACGTGATCGCCGCGGTAGGGGCCGGTCGTGGTGATGCCTTCGTCGTCCCGATTGACCTGCAGGCCGTTGACGCGAAGAAGCGCGTTCATGAATTCCAGGCACGTCGCATAGCGATTCTGCGGGATGGCGTGCATGGCACGGGCGACGATCGGCTTCTCGACGGCACTCAGGGCGCTGAGGTTCGCTTCCGGCCGCACGTAGTTCCGCAACGCTTCTCCCACGCCCGGCGGTTTCGGGAACGGAAACAACCCGGTGCGGAGAACGTGATAGGTCACGGCTAAGCTGAACTGATCGCTGCGGTCGCTGAGGTAGCCTTGGAACACTTCCGGCGGGCAATACTCCGCGGTGCCGTGGCGGGGGCAGGGAGTGTGGGTGCCGCTCGTCGGCGTGGCCAGGCCATAGTCCGCCAGCATGGGACGGTCATTGACCAGCAGGATGTTGTTCGGCTTGATGTCGCCGTGCTGCAACCCCACCAGACGGCCGTCGATGCGGTGCCGGCGGGCATTCAGGAAATCGAGCGACTCGGCGACCGTGTGCAGATGAAGGGACAGCTTCGGGAACTCGATGAACGTGCCGAGTTCCTCGAGATACAGCTCGAACAGATCCAGCAGCGAGGCTTCCGCCAGGTCCATCGCAATCACGATGCAGCCCGGAATCGACCACACCTGACGAATCGGCAGCAGACTCGGATGGCTCAGCGATTTCACGGCCTGCAATGACCGCACTTCGCGGGAGGTCGTGCCCGCTGCGGCGCTGGACATAAACTTCAATGCGACCCGTTCGCCCGTCGGGGTGGTCGATTCCCAGACCGTCGCAAAGCCTCCACGTCCGCGCAGCCGGAGCAGCCGATACCCGGGAAACGGCATGGCGCCGACTTCCGGGTTGAACGTCTGACAGCTGTTATGACTGGCGTATAACGCCGGCATGCTCGCCATGGGTTGTACCCTGGGTCTCCGCCCTCGATCTACGGGGGCGTTCGACTCAACGGCTTCTATAGCACACGTCTTCATGGAAAACGGCGGTCATTCGCAAAGGGTGCAGATCCATCCGGCGGCTCGCCCGTTCGAATAAGGCATGATGCCGTGAAATTGCGGTGCGGCGCGATCCAGCACCATGGGCAGGAAGTGGCGGTCGCCGTCCCACATCGGCAAAGTCGGCACATCCGCCAAGGGAATCCAGTGCAGGTCGCCTTCCTCATTGCTCCCGAATGGCGTGCCCTCGACAGCGGTCACGCGGAAAAGAAAGCCGAACCAGGCTTCGCCGTTCTTGCCGAAGCCCGGCCAACTGATCGTGCCGGCCAGATGCAGCGACGTACACTCCAGCCCCGTCTCCTCGCGGACCTCGCGGCGAAAGCCGCTCAGGACATCCTCGTCCGCTTCCAACTTGCCGCCGATGCCGTTCCACTTGCCGAAGTGGCGGTCGGCAGGCCGGGCATTGCGGTGACACAGCAGCACGCGCGTACCGTCCGGTGAGAAGATGTAGCCCAGGGTGGCGAGTACGGGGGCATACGGCATCAGATTTCCTCGACCGCTTCAAGGTTGTCGCCGGGTGTCGGCTTGCGGACCGCGATCAGGTGCTTCAACTGACTCACGTCCGTATCGCTGATCCCTTCGCGGCGCGTGTAGCGCCGTTCGACGGCATCGAGCAGCGTCTCCCACATGTCCAGTGTGATCTCGCTCGGCTTCACCCAGTCGTCCCGCCGCTTGGCGCGAACCTGGAATTCCCATTTCCCCGCGAAGCGTTCGACCTTCACGAATCGCTTGGCTCCGGTACCCGGGTCGTCTTCAGTCCACTGGATTTCGACGGACATCAGCTCACCTCAGCGGAACGTGTTCGTTCCAGAGTATCAGCACGGACTCTGCGGTGAGATGCTTTTCACGGCTTGATCCGGCTACAATCCCACAATAGGCAGGAGGCCGCGGTTCGGCTTGGAGTTCCCGATGTTGTTGTTGCACGGTCATCCCTCGGCGGTCACCTCGCTGGCGTTCTCTCCGTTCGGCGAACGGCTGCTTGCCGGCTTCAAAGGCGGCGCGGTTGAGATGTGGGAAGGGGAAGCCCGTGTGTTCGAGTTTCCCTTGGGTGTACTGACGCAAGGCCCCATCCACGCCGTCGATTTTCACCCCAGCGAAGGGGTCGCCGTCGGCGGCTCGATGGGCTGGCGGACCAACGTCGGCTATCGCACCACGGACGAGCAAAAGCCGACGACCGCTCTCAAGGTCCGCGGGCACGACCCCACCGCCGTCGGTGTGACGTCCCTCAAGTTTCTCGGCCCCGAACTGATCGCGGTCGGTGTGGGCGACCGCAACAAGCCGGAAGCCGGCGGCTTCGAGCTGTGGAACCCCGTCACCCTGACGCGTCGCGAACCGCGCTTCACGAGTGTGGAGGGCGTCCGTTCGATCTCGGTCCTGCCCAATCTTAAGCTGACGGCGTGGGCGGAGTGGAATCGAAGGGCCAGCGTGTGGAACATCACCCGCGGCGACCCGGTTGTGTTCCCGTTGCCTCACACGCCGACGAGCGTCGCCCTGCATCCGTCCGGCGAGCAAATCGCGGTCGGCCTGCAATGGGATGTGAAACTGTTCGATGTGCCCAAGAAGCGCGAGATGTTCAGCCTCAAAGGGGCCAAGGGAACGGTGACCAGCGTCGCCTTCACGCCTGACGGCCGCACGCTGGCCTCCGGCAGTTGGGATGGCACCGTCCGCCTCTGGGACCCCGCCCGCGGGAACGAACGCGCCTGCTTCACCTGGCCCGTCGGCAAGGTCACCTCCCTCGCCTTCGACCCCGACGGCTTACGGCTCGCCGTCGGCGGCGCTTCGGGGACAATCTGCCTCTTCGACGTGGAGTGACGAGTTAAAGTTTCACCACAGAGACCGCAGCGAGAAGCAACGAATGAAACCGCGTTCGGTTTCAGCCTTGTGACACCAAAAGGAGCCGCGCACGAAGTAGGCGGTGGGTTCTTGAGTTGGTTCCAGACCACTTACGTCGTGCGCGGCTCCTTTGTGCTGAATTCCTACACTTCCTCCCAACCCGGATTCCGTTCCAGCACTTCGGCCGGCGTGAGGTTCATCATGATCCGGTAGCCGGGCGTCCAGACGTTGCCGAGATGGAAGAACAGCGCAGTCGCTTGCCTCGGTTCCGTGGCGTGGGGCACGTCCTCCATGGCCGAACCGGGGACGACGTCGAAGCGGATTTCGACGGCCAGCAACATCAGCGGTGGGCCACTCCGCGCCTTCACCAGGACCGGTACATCAGTGGCGTGAATCGCAGCCCACGTCAGCCCGCGCGGTTTGTTCCAGGTACGGGCCGCAGCCAGTAAGTCGACCATTTGTTCGGTCGGGTCGAACGCCGCCCGAAGTTGCTCCGCGGTCGGCCTGCGGCGGAAGGGCCACCAGTTCATCGGCGATCACCTTCCGCGAACGGCCCGATGTTCGCGGCCCGCAGCATCGGCAGGCCGCGGACGGCGCGTTCCTCCTGCCCGCCCCCTTCGAGATGGTTTTCGATCATCGCGTCATCCGCCACACCGTCGCGGCAGTCCGCGGTAAATGGCCGAAGGTGGTTGTGCAGCCGCATGGCCCAGTGGATGCCTGCGGCGGTGTTGCCGAGCGTTAAACCCACGAAAGCGATCAGGAATACTCCTCGCAGTGACGACGTTGTCTGCCCGCGCCGCGTGCCGATCAGGAAGAGTGCGTAAAGCCCCGGCCAAGCCAGCCAGGCGTACCGCGAGGCAATGCCCATCTGCCAGGCTTCGAAGCCCGCGCGGCCGTAGCCCACTGCCGTCGCCGAACCGAGGGCGACCAGCAGCAGCATCGCCAAGGCGAGCGTGCGTTCCGGGAAGTCGTCCCTGCGGGATTTCGCAAGATGAACGAACGCGGCAGCGAAACCCATCAGGAGGACGGTGGTGACCAGCGGCCAGGCAATGCCCGCTGCGAGGCCACAACTCATCGCCAGAAATTCCCCGGCGATGACCAGGCCGCGCGGCAGGTCCGCCCACGTCGCCTGCGGATGATGCGCCGGCTTCGCGTAATCCTGAAAATAGAGGACCACATAAAGCGGCAATGCCAGTGCCGGCAGCAGCAGCGACCAGCGTCGACGACGCACCGCGACGAATCCCAGCCAGAGGGCCGCGCCGGGCACGACCATCAAGCCCGCACCCCCGCACAGGGCGGACGCGCACGCCAGAGCGGCGATGATCCAGCTTCGCCGCCCCAGGTTTTCTTCGGTCAGCCCGTGGCATTGCACCGTCAGTTCCGTCGTCAGCGCCAAGACCAACGCGAAGCAGATCTGGTAACCCATGAGCCAGTTTTCCGCATGGCCGAAGTGCAGCAGCGCCGGCGGCACACAAAGATCGAGCCACGACGCCCGACCGCGAACCGTTTGCAGATAACGCATCGCCCGCCACGCCGTTGCCGACACGAGGAGGATTTGGAAGATCATCCCGGCCCGGAAATCGTGCGTGAGTTGGAACAGGCCGTAGTAGATCACCCGCGGCAACGGCAGGCGATGCTCGTTGTGCTGCGTCCACAACCACGGAGTGAACGCTTCCTGATTCAACAAGGCCGGGATGAATTCCCATTCATCCGCCCACGGGAAGTTGACCCCGTAGACGGCAACGAATGCAAAGGCGGCGACGGTTGCGACAATCCACACGACGATCGAGGGCAACCGGTTGTCTCTTGTCGCGCTCCCATCGGGGCGGTATTCTTCAGGATTCGCGAATTGTTCCCGTGGCATGTTGGTTCAGGAGTCTCGAACGTGATCGAACGGCAAACCGAATTGAAGCGTCGCCACCACCGCAAACTCAAAATGCGCAAGCTCAAGGCCAAGCTCGCCCTCATCAGCGGCGAGGCCCGCACGGCCCTGCTCCTGAAAATCCGCAAGCTCAGCCCGACCTGGACCGAAGCCTCGCTGAAGCCCGTCGTCAAGTCCGACGTGCCGAAGGCCGACAAGCCGGAGAAGGAAGTCCGCCGCAAGGCACCCGCGAAGCGGCCCGAAAAGAACTGAGGAAGAATCAATCTCTGCTACCACTCCTCGACGCCGATGGTCTGACCGTCGGCTTTTTCGATGAGTTTACGCAGAGTCGCGTCCGACACTTTATTGCCGACGAAGCGGACAGAACCATCGGCCACGAGCACCATGAAGCCGCTGCTGTTGCCCGGCGAACCGAGCTTGGGCAGTGGCGCCGTCGGCGAGTAATTCAATTCCTGCGGCTTGGCCCACGGCACCGTGTCGAACGCCTGTACCACCAGAATCGTGTTCGACGTACCGTCCGAAATGGACTTCAGCGAGACCGGTTTACCGTCCGGGTTGAATACGGCCCCGCCGCCGACGAAGACGCGGTAGGGCGTTGCGGTCGTGGCCTGATTTGCGTCGCTGATGTCCCGAAACTGCGGGACGACGACGCTGGTGAACTGCGCGTTCCGTGCGGCATCCCAAGGCTGCTTCATATCGATGCCGCGGTACAGACTGTCCTGCTCCATGTACGGCAGCATACCGGTCCGCCAGCTGTGGTTCGTGTAGACTTCACCCGTCCGCCCATCGACGGCGTTCGGCCCCATCATGCCGTTGACGGTGTCGTGAACGCTGTGTTGGGCCAAGCCGATCGTCTTCATGTTGTTCATGTTCTTGGAACGCGCGGCCGTTTCCTGGAGCTTCTTTACGGCCGGCAGCAACAGCGCGATCAATCCGCCGATGACCAGCTGCATCGCGAAGCCGACGCCCAAGACGATGCCGATGATCATGCCGGTGCTGGACCGCTTGGGTGCGGCCCGCAGATCTTCGTCCTCGTCCCGGCGGCGACGCCGGGGGCGGCGATCCTCTTCCGGTTCATCGCGCTCGAGCTGCTGGTCGTCGTCGTTCATGGATAATTCCTTTGGGTGCGCGAGCTGTTCTATTCACCGGGCCAGTTGATGACGTTGCCGTCGGCTTTTTCGATCGCTTGCCGAAGCACGAGCTCGGAAATCGTCGGGCTGACGTATCGGGTCGAGCCGTCAGCCATCAGTACGAGGTACTTGCCGTTGGCCGTCACTTGGAGTTTGGGAAGCGGCGTCGTTTTGGAGTAAGGGAATTCCTGCGGTTTGGACCACGGTACACTGTCAGTGCCAGCGACGACCATGATCGTGTTCGACAGGCCATCCGAGACGCTGCTCAACTTCAAAAGCTTGCCGTCCGTCTCGAACAAAGCGCCGCCGCCGTGGAAGACGCGGAACGGAGTGTCGCTCGATTGAGGCGCGTTCGGCCCGGTGTATTGCGGGACCACGACTTGGCCGAGGGTCTTGTTCTCCGGAGCATCCCATGCCTTGGTCATGTCGAATCGGCGGTAGAGCGCGTCCTGCTCCATGTAAGGCAGCAACCCGACGCGGAAGCTCAGCCCGGGCCGCACCGTGCCGGTCTTGTCGACCGTGAACGGCGCGGCCAAGCCGTTGTTGGTATCCGATTGGGAGTGCATGCCGAGGCCGATCTGCTTCAGGTTGTTCGACTGCTGCATGTTCTGGGCGGAGGCTCCAACCTGTTGGATGCCCTGCTGCAAGCCGCGATACATCATGAAGCCGATGCCTCCGCAAACGAGGAAGAACAGGCCGAATACACCGCCGACGATCAGGAGAATCAGCTTCGTGTTCGACTCGGCGGGCGGCCGCTCGTCGTAATCGTCGTCGCGGCTGCGGCGGCGCTTGCGCGGGCGGTCGTCTTCGTAGTCGTCGTCATCATGGGGTCGGCGCGGCATGGATTCACCACAAGTTAGGGAATGGCTTCGAGTAGAGCGTTGTTCGTGATCGAACCGTCGCGGCGGCCGACAAAGGCCATGAAGACGGCCGGATCGATGCCCGGCTGAATTCGCTTCACCGAGCCGTCCGCCATCAGGACCATACCCGGCTTGGTGCCGTCGGAAAAGATCGCCGGCAACGGCGGCACGGGACCCATGGCACCACCGAACGGTCCGGCGTTCGCGACGTGATACATAGGGTCGTTCGGCATGTGCCACGGGCCGGGCGTATCGAACTGGGCATATAGGATCGTGTTCGAGGTGCCGTCCGTGACGGAAGGCATCGTAATCTTCGCGTTCGGTTCGAGCATCGTGCCGTAGCCCGCGAAGCCGAAGTATCGTGTGTTCGCTCGGGGATCGTCCGCGGCATAGGCAGCGATCCGTATCGCACCCACCGCGGCATTCTGCGGATCGGACCAAGGTTTGGTCAGGTCGTATTGTTTGAAAGCCGATTCCGCTTCCATGAACGGCAACAGCTGGATGCGCCAAGAGTGTTCCAGGATCGGCATCGTCGGGTTGACCGGCGTCAGCGGCTGTTGGTTCAAAGCATCCTTTCTGGGCGTATTGTTCGGGAAGTACAAGAAAATGCTTTCGTGATTTCGGGCGGCGAAGCCGATCTGCTTCAGGTTGTTCGACTTCTGCTTGGCGTTCGCCGCTTCGCGAACCTTCTGCACCGCGGGCAGCAACAGACCGATGCCGATCGGCGCGCAGACGCAGAGGCCGAACAGCACGAACACCCCGGCGACGATGCCGAGGATCAGCGGCGTATTGCTCTTCGGCTTAAGGCGACTGTCGTCCTCGTCGCGGCGTTCGCGTCGCCGCGGTCGCTCGTCCGGACGTTCGTGGTCGCGGTCGTCGGGTTCGAAATCCGCCATCGGAGCAGGCCCCTGGGATCGTTCGGAATCCTGTGCGATTGCAGGCCGTTGTTTTACCCGCAGCGTATCGTCATTACCATGAAAAACGACGAATCTTCGCAGGCACCGGAGTACCGCCACTGCCCGTTCACCGGCCGAGTTTCGATCGTGGCCCCAGCTCGCGCGGCCCGGCCGATGACGCTTGGCGGCGAGGGCAAACCGCGCGAAGCGGACGACGGCCGCACCGAGTGCCCGTTCTGCCCCGGCATGGAGCACGACACGCCGAACGAAGTGTATTCGATCCGCGATCCGGGCAGCGCCTGCGATGGGCCGGGCTGGCAACTCCGCGTCGTGCCGAACAAGTTCCCGGCCGTGCGGAGGGACGCGTTGCATGCCTTCGGCTGCCACGAACTTGTGATCGAAACCGAACGTCACGTCGTCGATCCTTCGACACTCGCGGATGCTGAAGTCGCCCGCATCCTGATGGCCTATCGCGAACGCCGGAAGGCTCTGCACGCCGTGCCGGGAGTACGCGAGGTGGTGATCTTCAAGAACGTCGGCGCCGAAGCGGGCGCGAGCTTGGCTCACACGCATTCGCAGATCGTCGCCCTGCCGTTCGTCACCGCACCGATGCGGACGAAGCTGCAGTTCGGCGAAGCCCACTTCCGCAAGGAGGGTCGGAACCTGTGGGCTGATGAGTTGGAGAAGGCCGGCCTCGCAGGCCGCGTCGTGGGAACGACGGCGCACTTCGCCTTGGTGACGGCCGGCGCTCCGCGGATGAGTTTCGAGATGCTGCTGATGCCGCGCTTCAATCAGGCGGATTACGGTGAAGCCGATGAGGACCGGCTCGCCGAGTGCGCAACCCTACTGAAGGCCGGTGTGACGGCCTTGGATCGCGCGGCACATCGACCCGCCTACAACTGGTGGCTGCACTCCGCACCGGATGCCGACGCCGGGCACTTCCGCTGGCACTTGGAGATTCTGCCGCGGACCGCCCGCATCGCAGGCTTCGAGTGGGCTGCAAACGCGTTCATTGTCGCGGTCGCACCGGAAGCGGCCGCCGCCCGATTACGCGCGGCGATGCCGGGCGGCGGCATGGCCTAGTGGTCCGATGCAGCTCATTTGCTGTTCGGTATCTCATTGTGGTGCGGCGTTCTCGGCTGTTTGCTTCCCGGTAAAAATGAAGCCGAGACGGCCCCACAACAACACATCAGCTGCAATGATCCACTACGCTTCGCGAAGAAGAACTCGAATGGTTGCTCCGCTCCCCTGCGTCGCGACGATATCGAGGCTGCCTTGGCTTCGATTCAAAATGTTGTGAATCGTCATGAGGCCGAGGCCGTGGTTGGTCTCGGGTCGCGTGGTGCCGCCGAGTTTACCAAGGCGCGCGGTGATCTCCGACGGTAAGCCGGGGCCGTCATCGGTCATCGTCAGCACCGCATAGCGGCCTGCGGGCAGATCGTCGGCCGGGCCGACGGCCAAGTCTTCGACGATCAGCGCCAGCTCGACGCGACCGCCGTTCGGCATCGCATCGGCGGCATTGGTCATGAGATTCAACACGATCTGGAAGAACTCGCCGGGGTGTACCCGGGCCATCGCCACGTCCTTCGCGACCGTGACGCGGAACGCGATCTTCGCACCGAGGATTGTCCGCCAGATCCGTTCGGATCGACGCAACACGGCGGCGAGGTCGGTTTGCGGCGGGGTGCCTTGTTCCGGTTTCAGAAGGCTCAACAGATTGCGGCAGACCGCCCCGCCTTGCTCCGCCGCGAAGGCGATGTCCCCGGCCATGTGGGACAGTCGCGCTTCGGGCGATTGTTCGCGAAGCAACTCGCCGTAACCCTGAAGCACCGCGAGCATGTTGTTCATGTCGTGGGCGACCCCGGCGGCACAGCGGCCGAGGGTCACGAGCGATTGCAGGCCGGCTTCGACATCCGTCGAAACAACCGTCCGCGACTGCGGCTCCATCGCAGGCCGGGGGTCGGGCGAGTCATCCAGCGGCGGCACATCCTCGCGGAAGGCGAACAGAACGCTGCCGCGCGGCCCTTCCTGCAGCCGCAGCCGCACCGGCACGCAGTGACCGTCCCGCCGTCTGCGGATCGTGGCCAAGTCCTGCCCCGCGATCACCGAGCGCGGATAGTCCAAGAGACCCCGGTGTTCCGTTTCCTGCTCGGGTGTGAGAAACGGTACCGGCCTGCCGACGACCTCCTCGAAGCGCCAGCCGAACAGTTCCTCGGCCGCCCGATTCCAGACGCGGACGATCCCCGCGGCATCGACGCCCACAAAGGCATCCGCACTCATCGTTGCCGCCACATCCAGCAGTTCCCGTTCCCCGATCGGTTCCCGCGTCGGCCACGGAATCCGCGGTGGCGTCGGTGCGGACGACGACAACAGCGGCTGCGTGTCCTCGCCCACGGTCACGATCGTGCGCTCGGTGAGCGGCGTCCTCGGTTGTGCGTTGCGCGGCTCCGGCGGGTAGCGCAGATGCCGAACTTCGGACTCCAACCGTTCCAGGCGGACGTACAGATCGGCCACCAACGCGTCGCCGAAATTCGGGGCCGGGGCAAGATGATTCATCCGTCAATCTCCGCGGGAAAATCCCGTAGGTGATCCTTGTTCGCCACCGCTCCCCGCTCCGTGGAGAACGAACCGTGCCGCGCCGAAGCGCGACAATCGCCGCGACCCTCGGCCTCGGTCGCGATTCAACCGCCGTTTCGATCATGATTCCCTTTCTCCGGGATCCGGGCCGTTTGTACTTGATGAAATCCTGCCGGAAATGGACAAAACCGTGCGGCTGCGGAACGATGCTGCGGGTCGGGCAAGCTGCGGAATCAGCAGTGGCCGCATTTAGGAACTCGACGCGGCTCAGAACTCGAACGCGTTATCCTTTTCCTCCCGGCTTGCCCTTGCCCGCAGGCGGGTGTTGCGGCTAGCATCCCGGCGCTTGCGGAGGGGTAACGGATGAAGGATGTCTCACCACGGGTGTTTGCGGTCGCGCTGGTGCTGATCGTCGTCGGACAGGCGACGATTGCGTCCGGCTGGTTCGGGGTGCGCGCCGAGCGGTGGGCAGGGCTGACGGACGCGCGGCCGATTCTGAACGGCCGGCATCCGCTGCATCTGTACCATGCCGAACTCGGGGCGGAAACGTTCGCGTCGCGTTGGTCGACTTCGTGCTACGATCCGGCCTTTCAGGCAGGCTATCCGAAAACACCCGTCTTCGACGGCGGCTCGAGACCGGCGGAACTGGTGCTGAGTTTGTGCAAACCCGCCGCCCACATCGCCCCGGCGACAGCCTACAAGTTGGGCCTGTTTCTGCTCGCTTTGTTCGTGCCTGCGGCCTTCCTGATCGCGGCGTGGGGGATTCAGTTGTCCCCGTCCGGGATGACGGCCTCGGCGATGCTCGGGTGCCTGCTCTGGTGGGCCGGGCCGGTGCAGTCGATGGTGGAAGCGGGAGCCTTGGACATTCTGCTCGCCGGTTTGGCGGGCCTGGTCTATCTCGGCGGCTTGGCGCGCTACTCGGCCGAGCCTGGGCCGGCGGCCTGGGGCGTGGCGGCCGCGGCCGCGATGGTCGGCTGGTACGCGCAACCGGTGGTCTGGCTGGGACTCCTGCCCATCGGTATCGGGCATTACCTGGTCGCGGCACCGCGGCACGGCTTCGGCTGGCACTTCGGCCGGCTCGGCATCCTGGCCGCGGGTCTGCTGCCGAACCTGTGGTGGCTGGTTCACTGGGGCAAATTCTGGTGGCTGCGGACGCCATCGATCGACGACTTCACCTGCCTGCCTTGTGCGGTCAACGTCGTCGGAGAACTCGGCGATTACCCGGCGATGTTGGGCTGGAATGTCGCGGGTTGGACGATTACCGCCCTCGGCATTCCGGGCACGGCGATTCTCGCACGCACCGGCAAGTCGGCGCCGGCGCTCGGGCTTTGCGCTGCGGCCCTTTGCGCGATTGTGTTGGCGAAGTACGGTCGCGCGGCACCGACGCTGCAACTCATTCACGCCGATCGCGCGGTCTGGTTCGCGGTTGCCCTTTTCGTGCTGCCCGCCGCCGGCCTGTTGGCCGCATGGTGGAAGCAGACGCCCGCGGAAGCGGGGCTGATGCTCGCCGGGGCGGCACTGCCGCTGGTGCTGTCGTTTGCCGGTGTCTCGCATGCCCGGCCGTTGCTGCTCGGACTATCCACCGATCAGCAGGATCTGGTGAAGGCATTGCGTCTGCAAACGACACCCGACGCCCGCATCCTTTGGGAAGATCCGGACCCAGACCGGCTCGGCTGGAACTGGTCCGCCCTATTGCCGACGCTGACCGAGCGCAGCTACATCGGCGGACTGGACGGCGCCGCCTGCATCGACCACTCGTTCTGCGGCATGCGCTTCGGCCGCCTCAACGGCAAGCTGTTTCAGGATTGGTCCGCCGCCGGCCGTTCGGACTTCGCCCAGCGCTACAACATCGGCTGGGTCGTCACCCGGACCGCGGCGGCGGCGACCTGGTGGGCGTCGGACCCCACAGCCGTGGAACTCGGTCGCTTTACGGACGGCCGGGATACCATCGTCCTGTTCCGCCTCGACCGTACGCCGTCGTACTTCCTGCGCGGCAGCGGCTCCGTCGAACGCGCCGACCGCACCAAGATCGTACTGACCGACGTGGTGCCGGATGAGCATGGCGAAGTGGTCCTAAGCTTTCATCATCAGCCCGGCCTGCGGCTCGCCCCGCTGTTCCTCCGCACCGATCAGGACAAGGATGCCGCCGACCCCGTGCCGATGCTCAAGCTGAAACTCAACGGCCCGACCAGCCGAATCGTGCTGGCTTGGGAGCCGTAACGGATGATGTGCGGCCCCAATGGGCCGCACCGGCAGTCACCGACCATGGGTTGGGAAATCCCAAGCCGGCATCACTTCTTCTCGACGATCTTGACCTCGACCGCGACCGGCTTGGCCAACGTGTACACATCCTTCTGCAGCTTTTCAATCACTTCGAGCCGCTTGGCCCGCTCGGCGACGCGGAGCGGTTCGCCGACGTCCTTGAGCCAAGCCGGCATCTGGAACATCACGACCTGACGGAAGCGGTCGTGGACCTTGTTGTTCTTGGCGTTGATCGCCTCCAGCAGTTTCACGCCGCGTTCGTAGTTCGGGCCTGCGGTCAGCGTGCCGAGGTTGACGCCTTCGGCGAAGTCCTTCTCCGTGAAAATACCGACCGATTTGCCCGCGAGCATCATTTCGTAATTGCCGGACGACAGACTCTTGATGACGACGGCGTCCGAATTCAGATCGTTGAATTTGTTGATGTAAGGCAGCATCGGCACCCAATCCTTCATGAGCGGCATCGACAGCGGAGAAACGCTTCGCGTGAACGACAGCGTTGTGGTCGACAGTGCATCAGGCTTCTGCTCGGCGGTCTTCGTCTGATCGACCGACGGCAGCGTCATCGCTGGGGCTTTCAGCCCGGTGAGGATGGCATGGGCCATCAGCAGGCCACCGGGCGACGCGGTGTGGAAGCCGTCGTAGTAGGGCTTCGCCTTCTCGGCCTTGGGGTCGTCCTTCTCCATCGCCTCGACGGCCGCGCGGGTGATGGCGTACATGTCCACGAAGACCGCGTCGTGCTTCTTCGCCAGTTCGGCGAGCGGCGCGTAGAAGCGCTTCTGCGTTTCGACGTAGCGCTTGAAGTTCGGATTGACCCGCCGATCCACGGCATTGGGCGACAACAGACAGACCTTGATGCCGGCCTTCTTGGCCTCGGCGAGCATGAATTCGGTCTTCTCGATGTAGACCTTATTGGCCTTCTCGTTGAAGTCGCCGTAGCCCGCGTCGTTCATGCCGAAGTTGATCAGGATTTTGGTCGGCTTCTCGGCCGGCACGTGATCGGCGAACCGATTGGCCCCGCCCGCGGCCGTGTCCCCACTGATGCCCGCGTTCAGGAAGACCATGTTCGCATTCGGGAAGCGACTGGTCAGGTAAAGCTCGACGTAAGTGGAATATTGGTACTGCTCGGTGATGCTGTCCCCGAGAAAGACGACGCGGTCGTTGGGCTGGAAGAAGAAGTCCTTGGGCGGATCGTCCGCCCGCACGGCGACGGACGTCAGGAGCACCACCAGCGAGACCAAAGCAGCACGAACCATCGAACACCTCGACTCAAGAGAGGGAAAAGCCGAGCCGATTATAACCGACAGTCATGCCGACGGCGCACACAGACTTTCGCACGAGTCGCCTCACGCCGCGCGGCGTATTGTCGCTTCATCTTCGACGATGGTCTTGAGGTCGGTCAGGCCTTGGGTGAACATGCTGCCGGACATTTTGTCCACGTTCATCACCAGATGAAAGGCCTTGAAAACGAAGCCGATGTTGCCGGACATGGCCGAAGTTCCTTACTTCCCGTACACCGCGGTCGGATCGAAGACCTTGTCGGCCACCACCGCCAATTCGCCGTCGATCAGTTCGCGGAAGAAGCAGGATTGATAGCCTTCGTGGCAGGCGGCGCCACCGAGTTGCCGCACCTTCAGCAGCACCGCATCCGCATCGCAATCGACATGGAGGGAGACGACCTCCTGCACGTGGCCACTTTCCTCGCCCTTCCGCCACAGCTTGCCGCGGCTGCGGGACCAATACACGGCGCGCTTCGTGCTGACGGTTTCGGCGAAGGCCTCAGCGTTCATCCAGGCGATCATCAGCACCGTACCGGTGTCCGCGTCCTGCGCGATCGCGGAAATCAGGCCGCCGGCTTTGTCAAAGTTCATCATCGTAGGTCCGTTCGTCTCGGCCGCGGGATTCATTGTCTTTGAGCAACCGTTGGGCTTCGGTGTTGCTGATCGCGACCATGGCCCAGATGCCGATGCCGCCGGTGGCCCAGAAGACCGGCCAGCCGGTGCAGAGCACCATCAGGCCAACGCTGCAGATGGCGGCCGCATAGACCCAAAAGGGGCTGACCATCGTATCCAGCCGGCGGAGCTTGTGCCCGCCGACGATCACCGGAATCATCGGCAGGATCCCGAAAACGATGACGCCAATGCCGAAGCCGAGCGCGACTTCGGCCCCGTCATCCTTTTGAAACGGCTTCTTCGGTTCCTGCATCAGCACGATGCCCAGGATGATGAGACCGATGCCGATGAGGACGTGGAGCACCAACGCACCATAGCCGACGATCAGCATCCAGAGGCCGACGGTGCGGCCGCGCGCCACGGTCCGTTCCCGTTCGCGGGCGGTCGGCGGCTCGTAGGCCGATCGCCGCCGCGAGCCGCCGCGGGACCGCCTTCGCGGTTCGTCATCGTCGTCGAACGCCTTGGTCGTGACCGCAGTGCGTAAAGTCTTCGGCTTGGGGGGCGTGAAGCGCGCGGCACAATGCGGGCACTCCAGCTCGTACCCCAAGTCGCTTTCGTCCACCTGCATTTGGCCGCCGCAGGTCGGGCAAGTCGTCACCGGCATGACATCACCTCGAACGGATCGCAAAGGCCGATTTCACTTCCGGTTTGCCCAGCGCCGAGAAGCCCATGAAGCCCCCGACAATGCCGATGATGCAGCAGCCTCCGAAGCAGGGAATGATGCCCAAGACGCACGCCAGCTTGGCGAAGCCGGGGCTGGACAGATTCTTCATTTTGATGGCACCGATGAGCATCAGCAGGTTGACCACGAGTCCCAAGCCGGTGAGTGCCGGCAGGGCTTTTGTATACGCATCCAAGGCGGGCTCCACCATATCGTAGGTCTGCTTCGTCGCGGCCTTTTGGTTGGCGTCCAGACCGGGGCGATTCTCCTCGACGACGCGCTGTTTGCGGAATTCCTCGGCCGGATTGCTGGTGGAAATCGTCACGATCCCATAAACGACCCCCAAGAGTCCTAGGATGGCGTGGATGATGAGCATGATCGCCGGTGTGCTGACGGCGCTTTTCGCGCGGTCCGTCGCGCGGCGGTCACCTTCCGGTTCGCCCGCGTCCTCCTCGAAGCGGTTCGGGCTGCGGTCGTCGAAATCGTCGGCGGTGTCGTCGAAGCGGTCGCGTGCCATGGGCGTTCACCTTGTCGGGAAATCGGGGGAAGGGGCTTTCAGTAATTCAGCAGACTGAAGACGTCGTGGCCCGCGAGGCGATCGCGCCCGTTCAGGAACGAAAGCTCGACCAGAAACGCGCAGGAAACGACGTTGCCGCCGGCCTGCTCGATCAGCTTGCAGCCCGCCGCCATCGTGCCGCCGGTGGCCAGCAAATCGTCGATCATCAGCACTCTGGCACCGGCTTCGATGCCGTCGATGTGCATGTGCAGTTCGGCCTCGCCGTATTCGAGTTCGTATTTCAGGCTGTAGGTGCGGTACGGCAGCTTCCCGGGTTTGCGCAGCGGCACCAAGGGCTTTCGGAGTTGCAGGGCCAACGGCGCGGCGAAGAGGAAGCCGCGGGCCTCGACCGCACCGATCGCATCGATGCCGGCTGCGGCATAATGCTCCGCGAACCGGTCGATGGCGTAGGCGAACGCGGCCGGGTCCGCGAGCAGCGGTGTGATGTCCTTGAAAAGAATGCCCGGCTTGGGAAAGTCCGGGATGTCTCGAATGTGCCGGTTCAGGTCCATGGACGAACTCGCAGGAAATCGACGGCCAAGTTCCCACCATCGTATGTTGACGACTTCCCCAGGCAACTTGCAGGACCACGAATGCCGATCCGAACCCGGCCCGCCACCCCGGCCGACCTCCCCGTCATCGTCGAGTACAATTCCTTGCTCGCCTTCGAAAGCGAAGGCAAAACCTTGGACCGTGCCGTGCTGACCGCCGGTGTCGCCGCCGCGCTCGCCGACCCCGCCAAGGGCTTCTACACCGTCGCCGAGGACGAAGCCGGCAGCGTCGTCGGTCAGTTGCTGGTCACGATGGAATGGTCCGACTGGCGCAACGGTTTCTACTGGTGGATCCAGTCCGTCTACGTGGCCGTGGCCTCGCGCCGGCAGGGCGTCTTCCGCAAGCTGTATCGCGACCTCGAAGCCGAAGCGACCACCCGGCCGGACGTGATCGGCATCCGGCTTTATGTGGAGCACGACAACCACGCCGCGCGACGGACCTATGCCGGTCTGGGCTTGGCGGACGAACCGTACGGCATGATGGGCCGCTACCCGCTGCCGGGCCGGGCGAACGCGATTTCGTGACATTCCCGTATGCCTTTGCCGCACAGCACGCCTCTACTTGATTAGGACTGCGGAATCGGGAGGGCCGAAGCCATGACGCCTGCCGAGGCGGACCGCACACCGGCTTGGGGCCGGTCGGTGCAGCACTTCCTCCGCGCCGCCGTTGGGCCGGGCGAGCCGGGGACGACCGACGGCGAACTGCTCGCTCGCTTCATCCAAGCGCGCGAACAGGCGGCGTTCGAGTTGCTCGTCTGGCGCCACGGCGGCATGGTGCTGCGGGCGGCCAAGGGGATCGTCCGCGATCATCACTTGGCGGAAGATGTGACCCAGGCGGTCTTCCTCGTCTTGGCCAAACGGGCAGCGACGCTGCGCGAGCCGGATGCCCTGGTCGGGTGGCTGCACATCACCGCGCAACGCTTGGCGCTGCGGGCGGCCAAGCGACGCCGGCCGACGGTCGCGCTGCCGGAGTTGGCCGCGGCGGCGGAAGTCACGCATGATGCCGCTGTGGAAGAAGAAGTGGCCCGGCTACCGGAGAAGTATCGGCTGCCGGTGCTGCTCTGCTTCTACGAAGGGCTGACGCACGAGGAAGCCGCGGCACGGCTCGGCCGCCCGGTCGGCACCATCGCCGGCTGGTTGGCCCGCGCCAAGGTCCGCCTCCACGACCGTCTGATTCGTCGCGGCTTCCCCCTGCCCGCCTGCGGCTTGGTGCCGCTGCTTGCCGTCGAACGCGTCGAAGCGACCTTGGTCGATTCGGTGTTGGCCGGTCTCGGCTCGTCCACTGTCCTGAGTCCCACGGTTTCCTTCCTTGTGATCGGAGCGATCCGCGATATGACCATCCTGAAACTGAAGTTCGCCGCCGCCGCAGCCCTCGCCGCCGCCGGACTCGGCCTCGGCGGCTGGGTGACGGTGACCGCCCAACAGGGCGGCAATCCGGCGGCCGAGAAGGGCAAGACGCCGGCGGCGCAAAACCCGCCGTTGCGTACGATTCTCGCGATTCCCGCGCTCGACCCGCCGGCCAAACCGGTCAACCCGCTGACGCTGACGCAAAGTCGCCGCAGCTTGGCGAACCTCAAAGCCATTATGATCGGCTTCCACAACCATCACGATACCTACGGCCAGTTCCCGAAGAACTGGTACGACGACAAGACCGCCGTGCCACACTTGAGCTGGCGCGTGACCATCCTTCCGTACATCGGACAGGAAAAGCTCTACAAGGAATTCAAGCTCGACGAGCCATGGGACAGCGAGCACAACCTGAAGCTGCTCGCCAAGATGCCCGATGTTTACCGCGTCGGCATCGAAGCCAAGGACGCCACGCACACCTACTATCAGATTGTCGATACGCCGGGCACGGCCTTCGTGGCGAAGAAGCTGGTCAACGCATTCGGCGGCGGTTTCCCAGGGGGGACGGCGGGTGACTTAGGGGCCGGCGGTTCGCCGGCGGCCGAAGGCAAGTCGCCCCCCGGGTCGGGCGGGGGGGGGATTCCTGTCCCGCCCGTTCGCATCCGTTCCGGCGTTAAGGCGTGGGAGATCATCGATGGCACTTCGAACACCATCGGTGTCATGGAGTGCGGCCCGGCCGTGCCTTGGACCAAGCCCGCGGACCTGACGGGCTACACCTTCGGGAAGGCATTGCCCGCCCACTGGGCCTACCCGTTCGGCTCGGCGTTGCATTTCGCCACGGCCGACGGTACCGCCCTCGCCTTCAAGATCGACTACATCCACTCGGGACTCATGGATCCGATGCTGACCGCTGACGCTGGCGATGACGCTGGCGAAAGGATCAGCGATCAGTACTGGATCCGCCGCAAGTTCCAGCTGCGCATTCCCGCAACGAGTGCGGACGATAAGGCCCAACTCGACAAGCTCAAGGTGGACAACGCCGCCAAGCGCAAAGCCTTCGAAGCGGCGATGAAGCTTCACCTGGAAACCATCGCCAAACTCAGCGACGGCATGCAGGACTTCTTCAGCGAAGAGGAACTCGGCACCAAACTCGACGAGTTGCTGCACGACCTCGAACGCCGCAAACAGCCGGAGAAGAAATAGGAAACCAACGAAGCAGGCCGCCGGAGTAACTCGGCGGCCTGCTTCTGTTCACTGTCCCCTGACTCCTGACCACGGACCCCTGCTACCCGATGTTCACGCCCTTGACGGAGTCGAACGGGTCGAGGGCGGCGGCGGCGCTGGGGCCGGTCGGCGAGGGATTCAGGAAGTTGTCCGTGATGCCTTCGCTGGTGAAGACGTACGCCGTTTCGCCGTTGGTGGCGACCACGTCGCCCTTGCCGTCCTTGTCCAGGTCCTTCACGGTCACGTTGGTGCCGCTGCGGCTGGTCACGTCCCCATTGACGTAGAAGTCCGCGATGCGGGTGCTCGCGCTGCCGCGGTTGGCGAGCAGATCGATGCCGCTGAAGACGACCACCCGCGGGGCGCCGCCGCTGCCCGCCCCGGCGACCAGATCCGCGACGCCGTCGCCGTTGACGTCCCCGATCGAGAGCATGGCACCGTTGCGGAGCTGCGGCTCGAAGGCGAAGAAGTCGCCGATGAGCTTCTTCGGCGCGTTGCCCGGCAGGAGGCTTGCACCGTCGAATACTGCGATACGCGGCCCGCCGCCGACCCCGGCCGCAACGGCCAAGTCCGGAGTGCCGTCGCCGTTGAGGTCGCCGACCGTGGCCCGCACGCCGCCGCGGAACTTGGTGTCCTCGATGGCGAAGAAGTCGGTGAAGAGCTTGCCCTGCGCCGGATCGGCACCGGCCTGGTATTGAGCCGAATTGAAGATGCGGACACGCGGGCCGCCGCCGGTGTCCGCTGCGGCGACGATGTCCGCCTTGCCGTCCTTGTTGAAGTCGCCGGCCGCGAGGTTGACCCCGCCGACGAACGCATTCTCGAATGCCGCGATCCCGCCGGCGACGAGTTCCTGCCCCGTCTTGCCGTCGTAGACGCGGATGATCGGCGCTTCGCCCGGCCCGGTGGCGACGATGACGTCGTCGGTCCCGTCGCCGTTGAAGTCCGCCGTGATCGATCGCGTGCCGCCGCTGCCGGTGGCCGGCGTGGTGATGCGTTGCACCCGCGTCGGGATGAGCGTCCCGTTCGGCCCTTGGGTGAAGGTGTAGCTTTCCGCACTCGTGCCGCTGCCGCTGCCGATGGTCAGGGTCGAGCCGATGCCGCCGCCGCGCAGGCCGATGGCGACCGTCGTCGTCGAGCTGCCGCCGGTCACGCTGAAGGGAATCCGCGTCAGTGCGGTCGTGGTCAGCCCGCCCGAGGGGTTGACGATCAGGAAGTGGTTGCCGTCCGGCAGGCCGTCGACGCGGAAGCTGCCGTCGGCCAAGGCCACCGTCCTCACGGTGACCAGCGTCCCGGTGCCGTTGAGATCGACCTCGACCGAACCGGGCACGACGGCGGCTTCCGTGGAATCCTTCACGCCGTTGTTGTTGGCGTCCAGGTATAAGGCCCCCGTGACCGATCCGGGGAACAGGACACCGATGGTGCTCGCGGCGACGATGTTGTTGGTGCCGAGGATGCTGGGCGTGACGGTGACCGTCGTCTTGTTCTTGCCGTCCGCGGTGGTGAACTGGCTGCCTGCGGGCGCGGTGACGATGACCGTCATCGTGCCGGCGGGAACGTTGGAAAACAGATAGTTGCCCGCACCGTCGGTCGTGGTCGTGAGGTCGGCTTTGCCGTCTCCGTTGGTGTCCAGCCCGACGGTCGTGCCGACCAAGCCCGTGGTGCCGTCCGCCGAAGCGGCGAGCGTGACGCGGCCCGAGACACCGGTCGTCGGCCGGAAGCCGACGGTCAAACTCGGTGCGGCGTTGCCGTTGACGATCGTGATCGACGAACTCGTCGCCGTCGTGGCCTTGTGGTTCAACGGCATCACCGCGGTCACCTTGTGGACGCCGTCCGGCAGGCCACCGAGATTGAACACCCCGGTGGCATCCGCATTGGTGCTGAAGTTGTTGGTGCCGTCGCTGTTGATGTCGATGTTGATCATGACACCCGCGTAGCCGGGTTCGGTGTCCTGCTTGACGCCGTCGCCGTTGAGGTCCGTGAAGATCGTCCCGGCCACGCGGCCGTTGGGCTGCAGGCCAATGGACGGCACTTGGGTCGCCGTCGTCGCCCCGGCGGCAATCGTGATGGTGGCGGTCGTCGAGTTGTTCGGGGTGATGCCGGCCGTCGGCACGGCGGTCACTTTGTTCGATCCTTCGACGGCATTGTCGAACGTGTAGCGGCCGTCGGCGTCGGTCACGACCGTGGTGGGCGCTTGGCCCGGCGTCGCCGCGTCGAGTTGGACCGAGATGCCGGACAGGCCCGTTTCGCCGGCGTCCTGAACGTTGTTGCCGTTCGCGTCCGCGAAGACGATGCCGGAAAGCATCGCGGGCACGCTGCGGTCTTCGAGAACCTGAATGCGGGGTTGCGCTTGCGTCGAACGGGCCATGAAGAAACTCCTGCAGCACCAGTGGAACCGATGAGCGATGCCGCCATCGAAAGGCGGTACGATCGGTACTATCGACAGATGCGTCACCGGAATTCAGGGGATTTTTTCCGAGAGAGACTGAAGAGACGACTGGGCAATCTGCGAGGCCATGTCGAAAGAACTTGGTTCGGCGACAGCAGGCCGGCAGGACGCGAGGTTTCGACCGGTGGTCTCCACGCTGCCTTTCCGGAGGGGTAAACTTTAGTCAGACGATCTGTGGCATGTGGCAACTTCGACGCATCATCTCTGTTCGGCGGCAGACGCGCGCAGATGGGCGTAGCTGAAGCCATCCGGGAAGCCGAGGCTCTTCTCCCCGGTATGCCGGTCGATGAGGGGAAAGACGCAGCCTCCGCCGGCTGGTTAGCTGCGGCGTTCGATCCTTGGTCATTCGCCGATTCTTCTCCAACGTTGCGGGCGGAATTCAGGTAAACTCTCGATCATTGTCCGCTCCGTATCCGCTGCGATGTGCCATGAACGAAATCCGAGCCGAGCGAAGTCCGGACCAGGCGGGCTGCATCTTGGCGGTCAACGGCGGTTCGTCGAGTCTGAAGTTCGCACTGTACGAAGCCGAGCAGCCGCTGAGGTTGCTCCGGCGGGGGGCCGTCGATCTTCGGTCGCTTGCGGAGAACGATGCCGTTGCGGCCGTCAATGCGTTGTTGACGATGATCGAAGGAAGCGGTGCCGTTGCAGTCGTCGGCCATCGCATCGTTCACGGCGGTGCGCGGCACTTCGACCCGCAACGGGTGACGGCCGAACTGCTCGCGGATTTGAAGAAGGCCGTGCCGTTCGGCCCAAACCATCTGCCGGGCGAACTCGCGCTGATCGAGGCTCTTTCGAAGCGCTTGCCCGGCGTGCCGCAGATCGTCTGCTTCGATACGGCCTTTCACAAAGACCTTCCGGCAGTCACCCGCACGTTGCCGCTGCCGCGCCGGTTTGCCGAGGCCGGGTTGCGGCGGTACGGCTTCCATGGGCTGTCCTATACCTACCTGCTCGAAGAACTTGGACGCTGCGCCGGCACGGAAGCGGCGAACGGTCGCGTGATTCTCGCGCATCTCGGGTCCGGCGCGAGCCTGGCCGCCGTGCGCAACGGAACAAGTCTCGATACGACGATGGGGCTGACTCCCGCCGGCGGCATCGTCATGGGGACGCGCAGCGGTGATCTCGACCCCGGCGTGCTGGTTCACCTGATGCGGACCGAGTCGCTGACCGCGGACCAATTCGACGACCTGGTCAACCGCGAATCCGGCCTGCTCGGCCTCTCCGGAACGAGTGCCGACTTGCGCGAGCTGCTCGCGCGGGAAGCCGGGAATGCCCAGGCCGCCCTGGCCGTCGCGATCTTCTGCGACCGCGTGCGCAAAGCCATCGGCGCCTTCGCCGCAACCCTCGGCGGGTTGGACGCGCTCGTCTTCTCCGGCGGCATCGGCGAGCACTCGGCGGTCGTGCGGTTGCGCGTCTGCGACGGCTTGGGCTTCCTCGGCATCGACCTGAGCCTGAGCGACAATGCCGCAAATGCCGCGATCATTTCAAGCGGCGTAGGGTCGGTCGTCGTTCGCATCATTCCCACGGACGAAGAAATCGTGATTGCTCGCTCCGTTCACGACCTTCTGCGAAAGACCACCTCATGACCGACGAACAACTGCATTCTCTGGATGCGTACTGGCGGGCTGCGAACTTCCTGTCGATCGGGCAGATTTATCTGCTCGACAATCCGCTGCTGCGCGAACCGCTGCGGCGCGAGCACATCAAGCCGCGACTTCTCGGCCATTGGGGCACGACGCCGGGGTTGAACTTCATCTACGTTCACTTGAACCGCGTCATCCGCGAGCGCGAACTCGACGTGCTGTATATCGCCGGTCCCGGTCACGGCGGGCCGGGCATCGTGGCGAACGTCTATCTTGAAGGCACCTACACCGAGTTTTACCCGACGGTCACACGCGACGAAGCGGGCTTGAAGAAGCTCTGCAAGCAGTTCAGCTTCCCGGGCGGCGTTGGCAGCCACTGCACGCCGGAGACACCGGGATCGATCCACGAAGGCGGCGAGCTCGGCTACGCATTGTCGCATGCCTACGGTGCCGCGTTCGACAACCCGGACCTGCTCGTGGCCTGTGTGGTGGGCGATGGCGAAGCGGAGACCGGCCCGCTGGCGACGAGCTGGCACTCGAACAAATTCCTGAACCCCGTCCGCGACGGCGCGGTGCTTCCCATCCTTCACCTCAACGGCTACAAGATCGCCAACCCGACGCTTCTGTCCCGCATTCCGCACGAGGAACTGAAGAAGCTCTTCGAGGGTTACGGCTACACCCCCTACTTCGTCGAAGGGGACGATCCCATTGCCGTCCATCGCGCGATGGCGGACGCGATGGACGCGGTTGCGACCGAGATTCGACGCATCCAAACCCAAGCCCGTGCGAACGGCTTTCGAGGTCGGCCGACATGGCCGATGATCGTGCTGCGCACGCCCAAGGGTTGGACCTGCCCCAAGGAGATCGACGGCAAACGCTTCGAAGGATCCTGGCGCAGCCATCAGGTGCCGCTGTCGGACATGCGAACCGAGGAACACATCCGACTGATGGAAACGTGGATGAAGAGCTACCGCCCCGAAGAACTCTTCAACGAGCGCGGCGCACTGCGGCCCGAGCTTGCCGCTGCGGCACCCCTCGGAAACCGCCGCATGGGTGCAAGCCGACATGCCAACGGTGGCATGGTGCGGCCCCTGGCATTGCCGGATTATCGCAGTTACGCCGTCGCCGTGCCGGCCCCCGGCGCCGTCGATGCCGAAGCGACGCGGGTGCAGGGGGCCTTCCTGCGGGACGTCCTGAACCTGAATGCGGAGGCGAAAAACTTCCGCCTGTTCAGCCCGGACGAGCTGACCTCAAACCGCTGGAACGACGTGCTCGACGCGACCGACCGCTGCTTCGTCGGCGAACTCGACGCCGCCGACGACACCCGCTCGTCCCCGGACGGCCGGGCGATGGAAGTGCTCTCGGAGCATCAATGCCAAGGCTGGCTGGAGGGCTACCTGCTGACCGGCCGACACGGCTTCTTCTCGTGCTACGAGGCATTCATCGCCATCGTCGATTCGATGTTCAACCAGCACGCGAAGTGGCTCAAGATCAGCAGCGAAGTGCCGTGGCGCAAGCCGATCGCCAGCCTCAATTACCTGCTCAGTTCCCACGTCTGGCGGCAGGACCACAACGGCTTCAGTCATCAGGACCCCGGTTTCCTCGATCACGTCGTCAACAAGAAATCCGAGATCGTCCGCGTCTATCTGCCGCCGGATGCGAACTGTCTGCTCAGCGTCACCGATCACTGCCTGCGGAGCCGCAACTACGTGAATGTCGTCGTGGCAGGCAAGCAGCCGTCGCCGCAATGGTTGACGATGCCGGAAGCCGAGGCGCACTGTGCCGCGGGCATCGGCACGTGGGAGTGGGCCTCCAACGACGGCGGCAATCCGGACGTCGTCCTCGCCTGTTGTGGGGACGTGCCCACCCTCGAAGCCGTCGCCGCAGCAGAGATCCTTCGTCGCCATGTGCCCCAGTTGAAGGTACGCTTCGTCAACGTCGTCGATCTCATGATGCTGCAGCCCGAAAGCGAGCATCCGCACGGCTTGTCCGAAGCCGCGTTCGACGCCCTCTTCACCACCGACAAGCCGATCCTCTTCGCCTTCCACGGCTACCCCTGGCTGATCCATCGCCTCACCTATCGCCGCACCAACCACGGCAACCTGCACGTCCGCGGCTACAAGGAGGAAGGAACGACGACGACTCCCTTCGACATGTGCGTGCTCAACCACATCGACCGTTTCACGCTCGTGTCCGACGTCCTCCGCCGCGTCCCGGCCATCGCGGCGGCCGCAGCCACGCTGAAGCAACTCGTCGAAGCCAAGCGCGTCGAACACCGCGAGTACATCCACGAACACGGCATCGACCTGCCGGAGATTCTGAACTGGCGCTGGGGCGGGTGAGGCTGTCCGGCTTCAGTACCGGCGGAAGCCGACTGCGTCGGGGGATGCTACCATTCACAAAGGCATGCAGCACAAGAAGCAACCCGCCCGGGAGCCACCGGCTAGCCGGTGGCTCCCGGAAGCACGGCCGCCTCAGACGCTGGACTGCCCACGGCACCCGAAGCCGAGCCGCCGCCGGCTGGGTCGTAAGGCATCACGCTACGCGGATTCTTTTCACAAGGAGGCACGATGAGAGTCATTACTGCTCGTTTCACGGTAGCCCGCGTTCGCTGTCACTGGCGCCCCGTCATCATGATCGCAGCCGGCCTTGTGCTCATCAGTTTGTTCTGGTTCGCCTCCCGATATCCACAACTCTTCAGCAAGGCGGAGCATGTCGGGCAGGCGATCCCGAGCATGGCCTACAGCAGCCAACTGATGACCGTCGCGGCGGACGCTCCGGTGTGGTTGAACATCGCGGCGACAACCGTCAATTGGCTCAACAGCATGAAGATCGGCATGACCTTCGGTATTCTTTTCGGCGCGCTGCTGCACACCGTTCTCCGCCACTATCCGCTCAAGATCGGCAAGAACCTTTACATCAATTCTCTCAAAGGGGCTCTTGTGGGCGTGCCGATGGGCGTCTGCGCGAACTGCGCGGTCCCGACGGCGTGCGGTGTCACCCGCGGCAATGGCCGCGTCGAAGTGGCTTTGGGCTTCCTGTTCAGTTCGCCGAACTTCAATCCGGTCGTGGTGACGATGACATTCATGGCCCTGCCGCTTGCTGTGGGTCTGACCAAATATGCCGTCCTGTTGTTCGTGATTCTGGTCGTCGTACCCTCTCTGATTCGTTGGTTGGAACGGGATAAGCCACTCCAAGTCTTCACGGTCGGCGATGAAGGAGCATCCTGCGCCATCCAAGTGCCGCCGCCGGACAACTGCGCTGAGAAATTCACAACAGTGTTCGGCGAGCTGGCGAGGGATTTCGGCAAGCACGTCTGGATGCTGCTTAAGCCGACCATCACGCTCATGCTCCTCGCAAGCGTCGTGTCCGCGACCCTGCTGGTGCTCGTCCCGTGGGAATCGCTGTTGTCGGAAGTGACGCCGCTCAAGGCCGCCTTGGTCAGCCTGATTTCCGTGTTTATGCCCGTGCCGATCGCGCTGGATGTCATGTTCGCCGCCCAGCTTCAGCAGCAGGGTGTGCCGGCCGGCTACGTCATGCTGTTCGCCATGACCCTCGGCACTTACAGCATTATTCCCAGCATCTACTTATGGCGCGAGGTCTCGAAGTCGTTGTCCGTGTCGCTGTTCGCGTTCTTCTTGGTGCTGGGCTGGGTGTTGGCATTGATATTTTGAGGGCGTGATCGAGGACGCCCCAGGCGGGGCAGAAATCGGAACACCAGCGGTGCATCCTGCGGCCGATGATTCTCGGCAGGGAAGCTGCAAGCTATTGACTCGGCGGGACCGAGGATCGATGGACCTGCTCGTGTTGCTGTTTGGCGCCTGCGGGCTGCCGCACATTCCCGATGAACAACTCGGGCACCAGACCGCATCCGAACAGGACGCCGAGCAGAATCAGGATGGCAACCCGCTCGCGGACCGTGGCCGAGAAATCAAGTGAAGAAGTCCGCACGGCTCCCGTGAAAAGCAGGAAATAGACGCGCATGACGGCGATGCCGTTCAGGGCGGCCACGGACACCATCACCAGGCCGATCCACACGTTGTTCTCGATGGCGCCGTCCAGGAGAACCTCGGACGCGATGAAGCCCATGGTGCCCGGAAAGCCGACGCTGCCGAGGCCGAACAGGGCGAAGCCGACGGCGAAGATCGGTGAACCGGCATAGAGACCGCGATGATTCCGGAAGGTCAATAGCCCGAAGCGCGCTTCCAGCGACCTCAGAATCAGGCCGAGTCCGCCGAGGGAAACGATGAGTGACAGCCACAGAGCCAAGGAGCCGGCCGTCGAATTCCCCGAGTGGATTTCAAGTCCGATCAGCACGATCGAGGTTTGGCTGAGAAGAAAATACGCGAAGAAGCGGCGCGCTTCCGTCTGGACCAGAGCGACACCCGCCGTCAGCACGGCCGTCACCAACGACACGATCACGATACCCGAGAGCGCCCAATCCGGAGCAACGGGGATCACCAGCCTGACGGCAACGTACATGCCGACGATCGGTGTCGCGAACAGGAGGGCCGTGCCGAAGGTCGCGTGCTCGAAGAGATCGGCGACCCAAAGGTGCGTGGGCACCGTGCCGCTGCGGACCAGCACCGCCGCGAGTAGGAGAGCCGGTCCGATCGTCCAATCGCGTTCGACTGCGAACCAGCCCGTCGCGAGCAGCACAACGAACAACGCCATGTGGATCGCGAAGACCCTCATCGACTTGTTTCGCCGCCGCATTTCCAGCAGCGGCGGCAGGATACCCAAAGCGAGCAGCACAATCAGCGGCCACGGTTCGAGGCAGGAGAACGTCGCCAGACGGATCGACTCGCCGAAGAGATGCGTCGTGAACGACATCCGGTTCTGTTTGACGCGGGCCGTGGTGAGGATTGTGAGCACGTGCAGCAGGGCGATCAGTGGAATCAATGGAGCGTTCAACGAGTCCATGCGAAACGACGGCCATGCCTGCGGTTGCCAAGCGGGCGTCATGCCGATGGAGTGGCCGACCCATGCCGCAAGCGCCGCCGACAACGAAGCGACGGCACATCCGAGCGTCAGCGGATAAGCGGTGTCGACTTCACGCACGAAACGGACGGCCACAGCTCCGAACAACGGAATCAGAATGGCAAGCTCGAGCCAAGGCACCAGGAACACATTCATACCGTCAGCTCCTGCTTCGCGGCGACCGCGTCCGCTTCAACCGCTTTCGATTCGTCATGGAGAAATCGGGTCGCATGTCGGTCCAGACGGTCCAGTGATCTGCAAATCCCGACGATCGGCGTGACGATGCATCGATCGATCAGGGCATCGAAGTACCCTCGTTCCAGTGCAAAGCGATAAAGCCACAGCCCGAACACGCTGGTCGGTGGCCGGGCGATCCGTTGACCGATCGCGTTCTCCGTCGCGCGATGATCGCGGAGGAAACTCGGTGCCCTCACGAACTGCAGCGTCCGCAGACAAGCGTGGCCCATGAGGTGGACCAAGGGAATGTAACGCCAGCCGAAGCCGATCTCGGCGACGATCAGTCCGACCTGCGTGAGCGAGGCAAACGACAAGGCGGACTTGATGTCCGTCTGGACGCGAGCGACGATCGCGGCGTAGGCGGCCGTCGCCAATCCGAGCACGGCGATGACGACGGACAGGATCGGCGACGCATCGATCAAGGGATCAATGCGCAGCAACAAGTAGGCGCCGAGATGCACGGAGAGTGCGCCGTAAAAAACGGCGCTGGACGGCGTCGGCCCTTCCATCGCCCGCGGCAGCCAACCGGAAAACGGAATGAGAGCCGATTTCGCAGCCGCCGCGAGGATCAGCAGACCTCCGACCACCAACACCTGCAGCGAGGTCAGTTCGCTGCCCCCGATGGGCCAGGATCGGAGTTCCAGCGGCGACACGCCCGCCGTTTCCCAATAGCCGGTGAGCTTATCGAAGTCGCCGCCACCGCTCATGTGGTGCAGCGACAGCGCCGCGAGCAGCAACGCCGCATCGGAGATGCGGTAGACGATCCAGATGCGAAGCGCGTTGCGGACCGGCGCCGGACGATCCTGAAAGAAGCCGACCAGAAAGGCCGAGGCGATGCCGACCAGTTCCCACCCGAGGAAGAGCGTCTCGATGGTTCCCGCCAACCCGGCCAGGACCATGCCTGCGAGAAAGACCGCGTACAGCGTGAAGAAGCGGTTCCAGCCGGCTTCGCGGTGCATGTAACGGGTCGCAAACGCGCCGATGGTTCCGAACAACACATAAGTCAAAGCCACGAACGGAAGCGACAACCGATCGAAGACGAACCGCACCGCAAAGTGATACGACTGGGCCGGCGGTTCCGCTTCCAAATGCAGCCAGTCGCCGAACGAAACGACGACATGCCGCACGTCCGTGGAGATCATGAACGCGAATACGCCGAGCGTTGCGGAGAGTCCGACGGAAGTTGCAACTGCGACCGCCCGCGCTGCGGCGCGTTCCGAAAGCGGCAAGCCGATGAGCGATGCCGAACCGAGCAGCATCATCAACGCCAGCGGCGCAAGAATGACCAGTGTTCCCAGGATCGTTTGCAGATCGGACATGGATCTTCACTTCCCGATCGGTTGCGGTGTGGACGAAGCGAACGACGACGCCTCGGAGTTCCGAATGGAGGCGAACTCCAGGTGTTCGCGCCAACCGCGATACCAGTCGACGGATGAGAGAGCCGTCGGCAGAAAGTCCGACGTGCAGCGGTAGGGAACGAATCGGCCGTTCCGGAACTCGGAGACGTCCGCCGAGTCGGGATCGAGCAGCGCCAGCTGCACCCATCCGTTACGGATCATCGAGTCCACCGTTGGGTTGCGGGCCATCACCTTGAGAAGAATCTCCGGCCTGGTTTCGACAACGAAGAGCAGTCGCACGGGTTCGTGAATCTCGACCATCTGCCACGGCAGGCCGGTCCGCAGATCGCTGGCGGCGCCGTCCATCACCCCGAGCAATCCGGTGATGTTGTGCGGCAGCTTCGAACCGCAGCCATAGCCCGGGTTATCGACGTGGCTGAAGTAATATTCCAGATTGATGCCGCCGCAGACCGGCACGGCCGCACCCAGAATGCGGGCGAGCGTGAATCCCTCCGCGTCGTCTTGCGTGGGATCGTAGGAAGCGAGAAACGCCCGGCGATCGAGGAAGAGTCCGCGGCTGCGTTCGCGCCGACCGACGACGATCATCGCATTGGTCGCGTGCCCGAGTTCGGGTCGAACCTGAGCCAGGTCCTGACTCCGGTTCTCGACGTGGAGCCGTGCTTCGGGTGCCGACTGGTTCAGCGGTGCGGACATGAAGCGGCGGCTGCGTTCGTGGGCGTTCCGGTCGCCGGTCGTGCGGAACTCCGCTTCGATCCGGACGAGTTCCTCCCGGTGGGACTCGGGCACCCGATCGCGATCCGCAAGCACGACCGAGTCGATGCAGGTGTCGTGATACCCGCCGACGAACCATGTGTCCGCCGGGATCACGATGCCGTTCGCGGCGATCCGTATGCGGACGCCCGGATCGTTGAGCATCTGCGCCAGTGCTCGGCCGTTGGGAGCGCCGGAGCTGCCGCCGCAGGCTCCGCAATCGTATGCGCTCTTGTGCGGATTGTTGAGACTGTCCGAACCGTGACCGAGGATGAACACCAGGCGGGCAAAGCCATCGATCAGGCCGATGTCGCGCAGCAAGCGTTCCGCAGCGGTCGCCATCTCGGCTACGGTGAAGCCGCGAGCACCGTTTTCCGGTCCCGGCACTTCTGAAGTCCGTTCGAGACACAGCTCGGTCTGCGGCGGGATGGTGACGGCGCTGCCGAGGCGATCGTGCAAGCGGCCGGTCAGCCGGGGGTACAACACCCGCAACACCAGCGGCAGCGAGGCCAGCACACCAACGCCCGCGCTCAACAACGCACCGAACGCGAACGACCGCGATCCGCGTTGCAGCAGGTCGCTGTAGGTGACCAGCACCTTACGAGCCTTCCGACGCCGTTCGTGCTCGGCCTGCCGATGATCGACGACCTGCTCTTCGACCCAGCGTTCCGGCGTCAGCACGATGGGGCACAATGGGATGAAGTGGGCATCCGCCGCGCCGCGATAGTACATCACGACATTGAAGAAGCCCGCAGCACCGTAGGTCGTGCAATCCTGCGCCGTTTCCTCGAGGTGCCGCCGAAACGATTCTTCCCGTTCATCGAGGCAGTGGATGGTCTGAAACCGCGGTCGGGATCGGTTCGGCACATGCCGCGCGTTCAGGCTGACGGCGTCCAAGGCCAACGAGCGGAAACGACGTTCGTAGGCGCCCTGAAACACCCGACGACGTTCGAGGCTTGGGAACGCCTCCACCTCGGCGTACAGTTCCGCCCAATCCTTCGGCGTCAATTTCGTAAGTTGTTCCGGCGTCCACCCGAAGAGTTGGGCGAGCTGAAAGAGCGGATAGACCCGCTCGTCCTCCGTCGGCCTCGGCGGCGATTGCGCCTTCGGCAGCGCCTGCAGGGACGATCCGTTCGCGGCCAGCGTCTCTTCGATGGCCAGACGATCCAGCAGCAGTCGCACGGCGAGGAATTCCTCGAAACTGCGCTTCGGGATCGGGTGAGCGATACTGTCGCCGCGCTGGGCCACCTGATGGACCATACCGCCCCAGCCGCGCAGTGCAAGCACCGTCATCGCGATGGAGTCATCCCATTCGGTCGCCGGCACGTCGAGCTTTTGCAGCGACTCCCGGATGCACTGGAGCGGCGTAACGTTCCTGTCCAACAGGCGGTTCGATTCGCGGGTCAGGCTGCGAAGCCAGGCATCCGGAGGTCCGACGGGGCGTCGGTAGGTTCTCAGGAAGCAGCGGAAAAAGCCGGCCTCGCGGTTGGGAAGGACCCAGTGCGAAACTCCCTGATCCAGAAAAGCGGACGTGAAGCGCGTCAGCACGTCCTGAACGCCGAGGTCCGTATCGATGTTGAAGGCATCGAGAATCCGATCGCGATGCCGTGCGGGCTTCGTACTCGGCGTTTGCGGAATGGCTGCATGCGTCAGCCCGGCGCGAAGCATTTCCCACACGCATTTCAACGCGAACGCTTCCCACGCCGATTCGCGCCAGTGTTCGACTCCCTCGAACGAAAGCCGCGAAAAGAACGGTGCCAACACCGGCGGCGGCGCTTGGCGGACATCGCGCAAAACCCAGCGGCGCGTCTCGGCTACGATCCGCAGCTTCGTCGCTGCCGCCACGTCGGCCCGTACACGGGACAACGCCTGCGACTCGGCCAAATGGTAAGCCAGCTCCTCCGACGCGGGCGATCCGACGGCGGTTTCCAGCATCATCAGCCGCAGATCGCGGCGATTCGTCAAACCGTCGATGCGTTGGGACGCGTGCGGATCCGCATCGGCGTCGAGCACGGCTTCAAGGTCAGCCCTACGGATGCGGCCCTTTGTCATCTCGGCGCGGTAACGCTCCTCGCGTAGGTACGGTTCGCAACCGAACAGCGCCGCGCCCGCCTGCACGGCTTCGTCGAACGGCCGATCCTCGAAGGCGTGCAGGGTATTGTGGTGGATGAAGACCGCGATCGGCCCTTGAGCCGGCAACAAGTGCGATGCGCGGTCGATCGCCAGTCGAACGGCATCGTCCGGTGTCGCATCGCTTGAAGAACCATCGTCCGCAAAAAGTTTCAACGCCATCGGCTTCTCGATTGCACGCGGAACCATTTCGTTGCTGCCTGATTACAGCAGGTACGATGCCGACGCCGCGGATGCGCGTTTGCCGGTAGAATGACCCTTCTTTGCCGGCCGCTCGTCAACCACCCTGTCCGTTCGGCGACCACCGGAGACACCACGATGACGACTTTACGGCTGTCGTACCTGAGGTGGAACATCCTCATCTGTCTGTGTCTCGTCGCGCTCTCTGCAATCACCGCCGTCTCACTCGTGGCTCAGCAGCGGTCGATCAGCCGAGTGCTGCGGGAAAATGTTCGAAGCCAACGGCATGCCGTGGAACTCGAGGAGTGCCTGGTCGATCTGGTCGCTTTGGAGGATGACCGCGTCGAGCGCGTCAACGTTCTGCACTTGCGAGTCGATCGACTGATCGGCGATATGGATGCCCTCGCCGATCAGCCGGAAGAGCGTCGGATCTACGGACGCCTGGTCGAATCGTTCGCGGAGTATCTTCGTCGCTGGAAGTCAATGCCGCCGAGGACCGAACCCGGCCACGACGAAGTGCGCCAATCCGTCACGCGTTACCTGGAGAGTGATGTTCTGCACCTTTGCGAAGCCTACGAGCACTACAACACGCAACGGGTCGAAGAGTCCGCGGAGCATCACGAACTCGTCTTGAGGCAACTGGCGTGGGGACTGGGCGGAGTTGGGCTTCTCGGCGGCACGGCAGGCATCATTCTCGGCTTCGGCATTGCGCGGAGCCTGGCGCGCTCCATTCGCCGACTGCAGGTGAGCGTTCGCGACGCCGCCGGCAAACTCGGGCACGATCTCCATGAAATCGTACTGACCGAAGATGGCGACTTCGGCCGACTGCATGCCGAGATCGACCGACTTTCCGAACGGATCGAGTCGATCGTCCGCGATCTGCGACAGCGTGAGCACGAGATTCTGCGGGCCGAGCAACTCGCGGCGCTCGGTCAACTCGCGGCCGGCATGGCGCACGAGATCCGCAATCCGCTGACCGGCATCAAGATGCTCGTGCAGGCGGGGAAGGAATCGCGCAATGCGTTCGATGCCGAGGATCTGCGGATCATCGAAGCGGAAATCCGACGGATGGAGCGTTCCTTGAATACCTTTCTCGACTTCGCGCGGCCACCGAAGCTGCAGCGGAAGTCGGTCACCTTGGGCAGCCTGATCGAGGACGTGTTGGGCCTCGTCCGCCTACGGGCCGATCAGCAAAAGGTGCGGATGGAGACAAGCGGCTCTTTTTCCGCGAGGGTCTCCGCCGATCCGGAACAACTTCGGCAAGTGTTGTTGAATCTGTCGCTGAACGCATTGGACGTCATGCCGACGGGCGGACGGCTGCACCTGAGCGTAAGGTCGGTCGATTCGGATTGGGAAATCGAGGCGGCGGACGACGGGCCGGGCATCGCGGCGACCATGTTCCCGCGGCTGTTCGAGCCGTTCGCCAGCTCGAAGGAAACGGGGCTGGGTCTCGGCTTGGTCATCTCGAAGCGGATCGTCGAGGATCACGGCGGGCGGATCAACGTCGCGAACCGGATCGGGCGTGGCGCGAGTATTTTCGTGCGGTTGCCCAAGGAGATCCCGAATGCCTAGCCTGCTGCTGATCGATGATGAACCGGCCATTCGGCATGCCTTCCGACGCGCGTTTCACGACGATGCCGTGGCGTTCGCGGCCGTCGGGACCGCTGCGGAAGGGTTGCTGGCCGTCGCCGAGGAGCGGCCGGACGTGGTCATCCTCGACATTCATCTGCCGGACGCGTCCGGCTTCGAAACCTTCCTGCAGATCCGCCGGATCGATCAACGAATTCCGGTCGTTCTCATCACCGGCCACGGTACGACGGATCTCGCCATCGAAGCCATGAAGCAGGGAGCGTTCGACTTCCTGCTGAAACCTCTGGAGCTGGCGGCGGTGCGGGAATTGGTCGACCGCGCGATCCGCAGCAGCCGACAGATGCGCGTCCCCGCTGCGATGCCCGAGGTGGAAGCCGCAACTGCGTCGGCCGATCAACTCGTCGGCCGCTGCCCCGGCATGCAGGATGTGTACAAGGCCATCGGCCGGGTGGCCGCGACGGACGAAACCGTTTTGATTCTCGGCGAGAGCGGCACCGGCAAGGAACTCGTCGCCCGCGCCGTCTACCAGCATTCCAAGCGCGCCGAGCGCCCGTTCGTTGCGGTGAACTGTGGAGCGATTCCCGAGCCGCTGTTGGAAAGCGAACTGTTCGGGCACGAACGCGGTGCCTTCACCGGGGCCGACCGCAAACGCATCGGTCGCTTCGAGCAGGCCAACGGCGGCACGATCTTTCTGGACGAGATCGGCGAGATGACGCCGCTGGCCCAAGTTCGGTTGTTGCGCGTGCTGCAGGAGCAGCAGTTCGAGCGGGTCGGCGGGTCGGAAACGGTCCGAACCGACCTGCGCGTGATTGCCGCCACCAACGTCGATCTGGATGCGGCCGTCGCCGAGGGGCGATTCCGAAAAGACCTCTACTTCCGCCTGAATGGTTTCAATATCGTGCTGCCTCCGTTGCGGGAACGCGGCGACGATCTTGTGATGCTGATCGACTATTACCTCAGGCGCTTCGCGGCGGAATTGGGCCGAAGCGTCGACCGAATCGACGAATCCGCGATGACGGCCCTGCGGGCTTATCCTTGGCCCGGCAACATCCGCGAGATGCAGAGCCTTCTGAAGCAGGCCATTCTGCAGACGCCCGGTTCCATCCTGCTCGCGGAGTTTCTTCCGCCTCAAATCGCGACGAGAAGCGTTTCGCCGGCTTCCGCATCGTCTGCCCCGCAGACATTCGATTGGGATGCCTTCGTCCGCGAACGCATCGATTCCGGATCGGAAACCCTGTACGCGGAAGCCTTGGCCCGCTTGGATCGCGAAATCGTGGTGCGGCTGCTGCAACACACCGCCGGCAATCAGTTGCAGGCGGCGCGAATCTTGGGCATCACGCGCGGAAGTTTGCGTAACAAGATCCGCACGCTCGGCATCAGCATCGGCCGCACCGTCTGTGCGGACGACGACCAGCCTGATTCGTGAGCGACCAGCCGTACGATGCGAATCAGCCGAATTTCTGTCGGATCCGCATGGAAATCGTCGCCGCGGCCGCCGGCACTCGACTTGCGTTGGGGATAAGCGTTCCCCGTTCCGAACGACGAGAATCCGACCATGAGCCACGATCAGCCCGTCGCGCCGCGACCACTCGCTCCGACGTTTCTGGACAACCTGCGAGCCAACGGCCTCGCCGGTTTCTTCGTGTTTCTGATTGCGATGCCTTTGTGCTTGGCGATTGCCCGCGCCAGCGGTTTCCCGCCGATCGCCGGCATCTGGACCGCCGTGATCGGCGGCATTCTCACTTCGTTCCTCAGCAACGCGCAACTGACGATCAAAGGCCCCGCCGCCGGCCTGATCGTCATCGTCTACGGTGCCGTCACCGAACTCGGAAAAGAATTCGGGGCCGAGCTTTCGGAAGCGGATCGTGCCTTCCTCGGCTACAAACTCGCCCTCGGCATCGGCGTGGCTGCCGGCATCGTTCAAGTGCTTTTCGGACTGCTTCGCGCCGGTCGCCTCGCCGACTTCTTCCCCCTCACTCCCGTTCACGGCATGCTCGTCAGCATCGGCCTCATCATCATCTCGAAACAGATCTACGAAGTGATCGGTGTGGCCGCGCCGAAGAACGAGGACGGCAGTTCCTACGGACCGCTCGGCCTCTATGCCGCGCTGTCCGGCAAACTGCCCGACGTCAACCCGCACATCGCCATCATCGGCGTCACGAGTCTCGCAATTCTGTTCGGTCTGCCGCTGCTCGCCAAGTGGTTGCCGATCGTGAAGAAAGTGCCGTCGCAACTGATCGTGTTGATTGCGGCGATCGCCTTGGGCTCGACCTTTGTGCTCGATCACGAGCATAAGTATCTGTTCCCGGACCACATGGTGAACGGACACATGGAGGATGGCGAATATGTCGTCGGCCCGAAGTTCCTCGTGAACATCCCGAACGTCGTCGCCGATCCTTCGGCCGCCTTCGCCCTGCCGGACTTCCGCGGCTTGGCGACATCGACCGGCCTGCAATACCTATTGCTCTTCACCCTCATCGGAAGTCTCGAATCGCTCCTGAGTGCCAAGGCCATCGAGTTGCTCGACCCCTGGAAGCGCAGGACCAACTTCGACCGTGACCTGACGGCGATCGGTTTGGCCAATACTCTCGCCGCCGCCGTCGGCGGACTGCCGATGATCTCCGAAATCGTGCGAAGCAAGGCGAACATCGACAACGGCGCCCGCTCGCGCTCGGCCAATGCGTTCCACGGACTGTTCCTTCTCGGCTTCGTGTTGTTGTTCCCCGGGCTGATCCACAGCATTCCGCTCGCGGCACTCGGGGCCATGCTCGTCTACACCGGCTTTCGGTTGGCGTCCCCGCAGGAGTTCGTACGCACCTACCGGGTGGGCAGCGAGCAGTTCATCGTCCTCATCGCGACGATCCTAACCACCTTGGCGACCGATCTGCTCCTCGGCATCGGCGTCGGCATCGCGCTGGAAGTGTTCTTCCTGCTTTGGCACGGCTGCCCCATCCGCGGCCTGCTGAAGGCGGCGGTATCGGTGGTTCCGGAGGGGGATACGCGGGTTGTCGTCGTCGTCCATCGGGCGGCGGTGTTCGGCAATTGGCTCGGGCTTCGCAAACAGATCGAGTTGGCCGCGGTCGGCAAGTCCGAGATCGCCATCGACTTTTCGGAAGCGAGAATGGTCGATCACAGTGCCATGGAAAAACTGCACGAGATGGAACGCGAATTCGAGGAACGCGGTCAGTCGTTCACGATGCGTGGCCTGGATCTGCACCAGACGCTCTCGCGGCATCCCGCGGCCGCACGCAAGCTGAGGGGCGCGCACATTCCTGTCGAAATCGGATGATGGTCCGCGGCGGGCGGGTCGGCAAGATTGGGGTCACCACTTCGAACCCTCGTGGCTCCGACTGCGCACGCCCGCCCGCCGCAGGCCGTCATCCGTCGATAATCCGCCCTTGATTGAATCGACCCCCGCATGTATGAGCCGAGTGGGGTTCGGCATTTCCAGGGGGCTTTCGTGACGAAATCGACCATAGTTCGCTCGTCGTTTGTTGCCGCTGCCGTCTCGTGGCTGGTCCTCGCCGGCACGGCCTCGGGCCAGTCGCAACCGCTTCCACCGACACCGGACATCGTGCCCGCACCACCCATTATGGCGGCAGCGCCTTCCGTGGAAGCGGCCATGCCCCCACCGCCGCCGGCTCCCGCGAGCTTTGAAGCGGTCTGGAACAACGGACTGTTTCTTCAGACCAAGGACAAGGATTTCACGGCCCATGTCGGCGGTGTGCTCCACTTCGACGCCGCGTGGTACGACGGCGGCACCAACCTGCAGACGCAGCCCGGCGGCATCGGCCGGCTCAACGACGGCGTCGTGCCCCGCCGCACCCGCATCTTCTTCGAAGGCTCCGCCTATAAGCATTTCGACTATTTCCTCAACTACGAATTCGCCAACGGCATCGGCCCGATCGGCTCAACGGGTGCCGTCACGACGGCGAACGTCGTCTTCACGCCGGGGTTGCTGGACGCCTGGGTCACGGTGAAGGACGTACCGTTCTTCGGCAACGTCCGCGTCGGCAATCAGAAGGAGTGGTTCAGCCTCGAGCATCTCAACAGCGCTCGTTATCTGGAATTCGTCGAACGCTCCTACCTTTTCGATTTCTCCCAGCCGACCGCGTTCAACAACGGCCGCACGCCGGGCATCAGCACGTTCCGGACCTGGGCCGACGACCGACTCTTCACCGCGATCGGCGCCTACAAGAACGTGAGCGATCCGTATGCGTTCGGTGCGGGCGCCGGCGATTACGCAGTGACGGGCCGTGTGGCCGCACTGCCGATTTACGAGCCGGAAGCCAAGCGACTCTGGCACATCGGTGGGGCCTTCAGCCTCCGCGATCCCGCCAACGACCAGGTCCGCGTGCGGATCCGAAATGCCGCCCGCGGTTCGCCGGGGCCGCTCCTGAACCTGATTGCCGATTCCGGCGCACTCGCAGCCGATTCGCAGGACCTCTTCAACCTCGAAACCGCCGCCGTCGCCGGCCCCTGGACCATCCAGGCCGAGTACACCGCCAACATCATCGACGGTGCGCGGCCGTTGGCGTCCGACGGCGCCAGGGACGACCTCGTGTTCCACGGCGCTTACGTCGAGACGATGGTGTTCCTTAAGGGTGAGTCCCGGACCTGGAATCCGAAGACGGCCACGTTCAACCGCGTCATTCCGAGGCGTAACCTCATGTCCGGCGACGGCGGTCTCGGTGCATTCGAAGTGGCTGCCCGCTGGAGCTACGCAAATCTGACCGACGGGGCGATCCGCGGTGGCCGCCTCAACGGCGCCACACTCGGTTTGAACTGGTACTGGAATCCGAACATGAAGATGCAGTTCAACTACGACACCTGCTACCGCGACCAGTCCACCAACCCGAACGCCAACGGCAGCATCCATTCCTTCGTGACCCGCCTCGCCTTGGATTTCTGAGGAATCCTCGGGTAATCGGCGCACCTGACTCGTAGGCTCGTCTGAAGCGTCTTGATCCCGATAAAGCTTGCAGTCGCACGCTGCCGCACCCAATTCGTCGAGATCCCGGAAGCTGTCGAGTGCTCGGAGCGAGTCGCCCAAATGGCGGTATACGAATTGCTGGATCTCGACTGACCGATCCCGCCGATTCTCGACCACGATCGCTCGATCGGGGTCAAACTCGATACCTCGATTAAAGCGCTCGCTGACCGTGTTACCGACTTCTCCTGGGATTTCGAACCATGCCAACCGAAGCCAACGCTCGCCGAATCGTCCTCGCCGTCCGACCGAAGGGTCAACCGAAACCGGGCGACTTCCGCATGGAAGAGGTCCCGATGCCGACACCCGGCCCGGGGCAGGTGCTGCTCCGCGTCCGCTATTTGTCGCTCGATCCGTACATGCGCGGGCGGATGGACGACCGTAAATCGTACGCCAAACCGACACCGCTCGGCGATGTCATGGGCGGCGAAAACATCGCCGAAGTCGTTTCCTCGAACCTCTCCGACTACGCGGTCGGCGATACCGTTTCGTCCCAGACGGGGTGGTGTACCCACGCGATCTCCGACGGTACGAACCTGCGTAAAATCGACCCGAAGGCGGCCCCGGTGACGACCGCGCTGGGCGTTCTGGGGATGCCGGGATTTACGGCGTATTCCGGGCTTTTCACCATCGGCAAGCCGTTGGCGGGCGAAACGGTGGTGGTCGCCGCCGCGAGCGGGCCGGTCGGATCGATGGTCGGCCAACTCGCCAACATCGTCGGCGCTCGGGCGGTGGGCATCGCGGGCGGCCCCGAGAAATGTACTTACGTAAAAGAAGTACTCGGTTTCGATGAGGCCTTGAACCACCACGAAGCTGACTTGCCCGCGCGGCTTGCGGCGGCCTGCCCTAAAGGCGTCGATGTCTACTTTGAAAACGTCGGCGGCGCGATCTGGCAGGCGGTGCTCCCGCTGCTCAACGACTTCGCACGCGTCCCCGTGTGTGGACTGATCGCCTCGTACAACGGAACGGCCGGCAGCGATCCCCTTGCGACGACCATGCGCGAAGTGCTTGCCCGGCGATTGACGCTGCGGGGATTCATCAACCGCGATTTCGCCGAGCAGATGCCTAAGTTCCAGCGAGAAGTGAGCGCTTGGATCGCCGAAGGCCGCATACGCTATCGCGAAGATATCGTCGATGGCCTCGAAAAGGCCCCCGAAGCGTTCATCGGCATGCTGGAAGGAAGCAACTTCGGTAAACTGCTCGTGAAAGTCGAAGCGGCTGCGACGTAAACGCGTTCGATCCATTTCTTTCAAACAGCAGAAACCACGAAATCGCCGACAGTGAAGGTTTTCGAGACACGATCTGGTGTCCTGAGTCGGAAGTCCGTTCGCAAACTCTCTTGATGCGGTTGAGGGTGCCAGCGGAGTCCGCAACCCAAACGAACGGCTTGGGATCGGCGTTGGGCTCGGTCGGGGAGTCGGCGCTATTTAACCCGCGGGGGATCCGCATCTCGGTAATCTTCGCGAAGAAGTGCTCATACTGCTCCGGCGGGCGAGTCATCCATGTGCGTCAAGCACCGGTCAGATTTCTCTTCTTGGTGATCCACCTCACAGATCGCCGAGCCGCGACTGTCGATGTAAGACGCGTCGCAGGCCGGAAGTCGGCGGCGAACTCGCTCCCCAGGCTCAGGGCAGGCCACGTCCGCCCATCAAAAAGGAACTCTCATGTCGCGGACCCACTTGTTCGGAATCGTCGCCCTCTTTCTGGTCGTCGGCCTTGCGGGCTGCGGCCACATGAGCCAATGCTCCTCCTGCTCCAAGTCGGTATCGGCCTTATGCCCGCACGTTGCCCCCGGCGGCCCGTCCTGTGCGTCCTGTGCGGCTCACGCGGCGGCACCGATCGCTGGCCCGGTCGAGCGATAAGTGAAAAATCGCAGGCAAGTGTGAGCCGCCTCACAGAAGCCCGAACAGGGCCAACATACCATGCGTTAAGAATCCAAAGACGAGGACGCGAATCGGCCTC
>Ga0105047_10001364_pt1 | contig 43566 bp, 44 predicted proteins | sample MAT04_FD_78384 | JGI IMG/M metagenome (GOLD analysis project Ga0105047, IMG submission 78384) | Freshwater microbial communities from Lake Fryxell liftoff mats and glacier meltwater in Antarctica - MAT-04 (megahit assembly) | ecosystem: Environmental > Aquatic > Freshwater > Ice > Liftoff... | reverse complement strand
GCCTTGCTGGGCAAGCAGGTCTCGGGCAGCTGGGGCTACACCACGGTGCAGATGCAGCTCGGTGCGCAGGTGCGTTGCCTGGCGGTGGCGATGGAACAGCGCCACCCCAAGCTGCCGGACTGCCCGACGTTCAAGGAGCAGGGATTCAACCTCGTCGGCGGTGCCTATCGCGGTGTGGGCGTACCCAAGTCGACCCCGGCCGACATCCAGAACAAACTGGCAGCCGATCTGGCCAAGGTAAACGCCGATCCGGAGTTCATCCGCAAGATGGAAGAAGGTGGCTTTGCCATGCTCAACGTCGGTCCTGCGCAGATGGCAGGCTTCATGTCGGAGGTCAAAGGCCGCTACGAAGCACTGGCCAAGGAAATGGGCATCGTCAAGAAGTAAGTTTCAGCCCGACGCCTGTGCCGCCAGCCACTCATGGGTAGCCTGGACTTCCTTCTGGCGGCGCTCTCGCCGCTCAACCTCCTGCTCGCCCTGGGCGGCGTCGTGGCCGGCACCGTCATCGGTGCGCTGCCAGGGCTGACCGCCACGATGGCGGTCGCCGTTCTGGTGCCGTTCACGTTCACGATGGCGCCGGCTGCCGCGCTGATCGCCCTGGGCGCGATCTACACCGGGGCCATCTATGGCGGCGCCTATGCCGCCATCTTGCTCAACACGCCCGGCACGCCTTCTTCGATTGCCACCACCTTCGATGGCTATCCGATGGCGCGCAAGGGCGACGGCGACCTGGCGCTGACACTGGCCTGTCTGTCGTCCGTGGTCGGCGGCCTGATCGGAGCCGGCTTCCTGCTGGTGCTGGCACCACCCATGGCGACCGTGGCGCTCAAATTCGGACCGGTCGAATATTTCTGGCTCGGCCTGTTCGGCCTCACCTTGATCGCCTCGCTGGGCGAGGGCAGCACCATCAAGGGCCTGATCGGCGGCGGACTCGGTCTGCTGCTGTCGATGGTCGGTGTGGCCGAGGTCGGCGGCGACATCCGCTTCGTGGGTGACTTCAAGGCCTTGCTCGGCGGCGTCGATGTGGTATCGGCCTTGATCGGCCTGTATTGCATACCGGTGCTGATCGACCTGGTCGCAACGCCGGTGGCGCACCTGGAGGCCGGCAAACAGGTGGCGAGTTTCCGTCTGGGCGAAGCGCTGGGCATCTTGCGCCGCTCGCGGGTCAACCTGCTGCGCAGTTCCATCATCGGTACCGTGGTCGGCATTCTTCCCGGAGCCGGGGGATCCATCGCCTCGCTGGTGGCTTACTCCGAGACCAAACGCGGCTCTGCGCGGCGCGAACACTTCGGCAAGGGCGAACCCGATGGCGTCATCGCCACCGAATCGGCGAACAACGCCACTGTCGGTGGCGGCTTCATTCCGACGCTGGTGCTGGGTATTCCGGGTACTCCGCCAGACGCCATCATCCTGGGCGCCTTGCTGGTGCAAGGCATACGCACCGGCCCAACCCTGTTCACCGAGCAGGCGCCGATCGTCTACACCTTCATCTGGGGCCTGATCCTGGCCACGCTGATCATGTTGCCCGTGGGTCTCTTGATCGGCCGGTTCGCGTTTCGCTCCATCGTCGCGATTCCGAAGGCGGTGCTGGTGCCCGGCGTGGCGCTGCTGACGGTGCTGGGCAGTTTTGCCGTGCACAACAACATCCATGAAGTGCAGCAGATGGTGTTGCTCGGGGTGGCGGCCTGGGGTGTCGGCAGGCTGGGTTTCAGCGCCTCGCCCATCGTGCTCGGTCTGATCCTGGGCACCATCGCCGAGCGCGGCTTCGTGCAAGGCCACCTGATTGGCGGCGCACGCGGCAGCATCCTGGCCGAGTTCTTCGCAAGACCCATTTCCATGGCCATCATCTTCTTCATCGTGCTCGGTCTGTTCTGGCCGTGGTGGGCCGCACGCCGAATCCGACTCGCGGGAGAACGCAATGTCTGAAGTCCGCCCTGACACACCCGGCGCCATTGGCAGCGCGCTGATGGTGTTGCTGGGCGCCGGTGCCATCTGGGCGGCGCGTGACTATTCGGACCTGGGCGCGGTGTTCCCGCGTACCGTGGGCGCGCTGCTGGTGGCGCTCGGATGTGTCTACATCGTGCTCGTGCTGATCGGCCGCACCCAGCGGGCAACGGGGTCGGACGGCTCGTCGATGCGCCGCACACTGGTGGCCGTGGTGATGCTGGCCTGGGGCTTTGCACTCGGGCCACTGGGTTTTCTGCCCAGTGGTGCGGCGGCCATGGCCGCCCTGCTGCTGATCGCCCAGCACGGGCGCTGGACCTTTCGCACCGCCTTGCTCTATGGCCTGTCGACCAGCGTCATCCTGATCGGGATGTATGCCTTGTTCAAGCACGCGCTGCAGGTGCCGCTGCCCTGATCGCGCGCGTTCTGCCTCCCGCCTTTTCACTCTTACCTCAAGACGCATGAAGATATTGATCTCCGAGTTCATGGACGAACGCGCGGTGGCGCAGCTTGCCGCCCACCATGACGTGGACTACGCACCGAATCTGGTCGATGACATGCCACGCCTGATCGCGCAGGCGGCTCAGGCCGATGCACTGATCGTGCGCAACCGCACCCAGGTCCGCGGCGAGCTGCTGGCCGCGCTGACGCGCTGCAAGGTCATCGGGCGCCTGGGCGTGGGCCTGGACAACATCGATGTGCCGGGCTGCGAGGCGCGCTCCATGGCGGTGATACCCGCTACCGGCGCCAACGCGCTGAGCGTGGCCGAATATGTCATCACCGCGTCCATGATGTTGTTGCGCGGGGCCTTTGCCTCGACGGCCGAAGTTGCCAGCGGCAAATGGCCGCGCAATGCGCTGGGCAATGGCCGCGAGACGGCTGGCAAGGTCTTGGGCATCATCGGCTTTGGCTCGATCGGCCGCACCACCGCACGACTCGCGCAGGGCCTGGGCATGCAGGTCATCGCCTTCGACGCGATGCTGGACGCCGACACACCGGTGTTTGAACAAACCGGCGTCAAGAATGTCGCTCTGCAAGAGTTGATCGGCCAGGCCGACGTGGTCACGCTGCATGTACCGCTGGTCGATGCGACACGTGGCCTGTTCAACGCGAAAAACATCGCGTCGATGAAGCCAGGCGCCATTCTCATCAACACCTCGCGTGGACATATCGTCGACATCGCAGCGGTGGCGGCGTCGCTGCGCAGTCGGCATCTCGGTGGTGCGGCCATCGATGTGTTCGATGCCGAACCGCTGCCGGCGAGCACTGATCTGCAGGACTGCCCCAACCTGCTGCTGACTCCGCATATCTCGGGCGTCAGCGCGGAGTCGAACGAACGCGTGTCGTTCATGATTGCCGAGAAGGTGCTGGAGGCTTTGCACTGATGGCACAACTGAGCATCGGGCAAGCCACCGACCTGGTGACGCAGGCACTGGCAGCGGCAGGCGCCAACGACACCATGGCGCGCTCGGTTGCGCGTGCGCTGGTGCTGGCCGAATCGCAGGGGTTATCCGGTCACGGGCTCAGCCGCGTGGGCCAATACTGCACGCATCTGCGCAACGGACGCGCCAATGGCGCGGCGATCGCCACCGTGGCAAGGCAAAAAGGGGCCGCCCTGCTGGTCGACGCGGGCACGGGTCTGGCCTTCCCCGCCTGTGAGATGGCGATTGAAACCGCCATCTCAACCGCACGCGAACTCGGCGTGTGTTTCGCCGGCGTCACCAACAGCCACCACGCCGGTGTGATGGTCGACCATCTTCGGCCCGTCGCTGCGGCCGGGATGGTCGCCATCGCATTTGCCAACTCGCCGGCGGCCATGCCGGCGGCCGGTGGCCGGCATCCGGTATTCGGCACCAACCCGGTGGCGGCGATCTTCCCGCGGCGCAACGCCGACCCGTTGATGATCGACCTGTCGCTGAGCGAGGTGGCACGCGGCAAGCTCATGGTGGCCGCCAAGGCCGGCCAGCCGATTCCGCAGGGCTGGGCGCTGGACGCCGACGGCGAACCCACGACCGATCCCCAAAAAGGCATGATGGGCTCGATGCTGCCGGTCGGCGCCGCCAGCAGCACCAAGGGCGCAATGCTGGCGCTGATGGTCGAACTGATGGTGACCGCCGTCACCGGCGCGCAATTCGGTTTTGAAGCCAGCTCGTTCTTTGTCGACGAAGGCAACCAGCCGCGCATCGGCCAGGCCTTCATCGTCATCGATCCCGGCGCACTGGCCGGCCTTGACGCTTATTTCGACCGCATGGAAACCGTGATCACCGAAATGCTGCGTGACGATGGGGTGCGGCTGGCCGGCGCGCGGAGGCTGGCGCTGGAACGCAGGGCGGCGACGGATGGACTGCAGGTAGCGGATGGGATGGTGGCGCAGTTGGAACAGCTCGGGCAGATTGCCGGCTGACGGCCACACTGTGAATCGGGTTGCGTTTGACGGCTTCGTTGTCGCAGTCACGTGCTCCCCCGCTCCACAATCCGTGGCCTGATCTCGCGCTGCTCCAGCGCCACCGGCTCAGACGCTTGCGGATACACCATCGCCAATACCTGCTGCGCGCACAGCGTGCCCAGCGACTGGCGATCCACGCTGACCGTGCTCAATCCGGCGCCGAGCTGGGCCGCAATCGGATAGTCGCCAAAACCCAGCAAGGCCAGTTGCTGCGGCACCGCGATGCCGGCCTCCCGTGCGTGCAACCAGGCGCCGGCCGCCGGGAAATCACTGGAAAACGCCATGGCCCGTGGCAAACCGTCGCGCTGCAATTGCTGCAGCACGGCGCGACCAGCGGCCATGGGGTCTGCACGCGGCATCGGCACGACCCGCACCTGTGCCTGCGACTGGCGAACGGCGCGTACAAAGGCCTTGCTGCGCTCGTGCGCGCGCACATCCCCGGGCACACTGTTGTCGACGTATACAAGGTCGTGATAGCCGCGACCCGTCAGATGCTCGGCCATCAACGCGCCGACCCGCTTATGGCTGAAGCCGATTTGTACCGTGTCCTTGTCCTGCGCATCAAAGTCCCAGATTTGCACGACTGGAATGGCGCTGGCGCGTGCCTGTGCCAACAAGCGTTTGGCTGCCGAACTGTGCATGCGCCCGGTCACCACCAGCGCCGACGGCGACCAAGCCAGCACAGCCCGAATCTGCTGTTCCTCACGATCGGACTGGTAGTTGGTCGATGCCAACAGCAGCTCGAGTTCATGCGTCTGCAGTCCGTCGCTAAGCGCCTGCACCGTCTCCGAGAACGTGGCATTCGCAATGCTCGGAACGATCACGGCAACGATGCTCGATCGACCCCCGGCGAGCATGCCGGCGCTCTTGTTCGGTGTGTAACCGGTGTGCAGCAATGCCGCATGGATCTTCTCGGCGGTCTCGCGTGCCACCAGATCCGGCGCGCGCAGAAAGCGCGACACCGTCATGGTCGTCACGCCGGCGTGCGCGGCCACGGTGGCTTGTGTGGCGCGGCCATGGCTGCGACCGGTCAAGCGAACTTGCGGACCGTCACCCCCGGCAGGTGATATAGATGACTTCCTAGGGTTTGCCATGATGACAATCAAAAAAATGAACGTTAATGTTAGCGCTAACAGCCGTCAAAACCATCCGTGAAAACACCCCCCGTGAAAACCCTGGACCAGTTGCGCAGCCGCCGCTGGTTTGCCGATGCCGGCATGCGCGGCTTCGCGCACCGCCAGCGCATGCAGCAACAAGGCGTGCGCCGCGAAGATGTGATGAATCGCCCGATCGTGGCCATCATCAACACCTGGAGCGACCTGTCGCCTTGCCATGCCCACCTGCGCGAACGCGCCGAGGCGGTCAAGTGCGGCGTCATGCTCGCGGGCGGTTTCCCGGTTGAACTGCCAGCGATGAGCCTGGGCGAAGTGATGGTCAAGCCCACCACCATGTTGTATCGCAACTTCCTGGCGATGGAAGTCGAGGAATTGCTGCGCAGCTTGCCGTGTGACGGCGTCGTGTTGCTCGCCGGATGCGACAAGACGACACCGGGTACGCTGATGGGTGCGATCAGCATGGACATTCCCACCATCTTCTGTCCTGCCGGCTCGATGCTCAACGACCGCCACGTCAAGAACGGTGTCTCGCGTTCGATTGGGGCGGGCACCCATACCCGGATGTTCTGGGACGAATACCAGGCCGGCAATATAGACGCACGAGAGATGCAACACCTGGAGTCGCGCATGACACGCACGCCGGGCACCTGCAACACGATGGGCACGGCGTCCACGATGACTGGCATCACCGAAGCGCTGGGGCTGACGCTGCCGGGCGCGAGTTCGATCCCGGCAATGGATTCGGCCCACAGCCGCATGGCAACCGAATGTGGCGAACGCATCGTGGCCATGATCTGGGAGGACCTCAAGCCTTCGCGCCTGCTCACCAAGGGCAGCTTTCACAACGCGGTGGCGGTGCAGATGGCCCTGGGCGGCTCGACCAACGCGGCAGTGCACATCATCGCCATGGCGCGCCGCGCGGGAGTCGAATTGACGCTCGAAGACCTGGATGCCATGGGTCGCAAGGTGCCAGTGCTGGCCAACCTTTTCCCCAGCGGGGACCGTCTGATGGAGGATTTCTATTACGCTGGTGGTCTACCGGCGCTGATGTCGGAGATCCGCCAGCATCTTTCGACCGACGAGCGTACCGTCAACGGATGCAGTGTCGGCGACAACATCGCCCAGGCCGAAGTGCTCGATACCGAGGTGATCCGCCCGTTGACGCGTCCGGTCAGCCCGGCCAGTGCGCTGGCGGTGCTGCGCGGCAACCTGGCGCCAGAAGGCGCCGTCATCAAACCCAGCGCCGCCAGTACGAAGCTGCTGTGCCACAGCGGCAAGGCAATGGTGTTCGACAACCAGCCACAGATGCTTGCAGCAATGGCCGATCCGGAACTCGACTGCGACGAAAACACGGTGCTGGTGCTGCGCAATGCAGGGCCTGTAGGCGCACCCGGCATGCCCGAATGGGGCAACCTGCCCATCCCGAAGAAACTGCTCCAGGCCGGCGTACGCGACATGTTGCGCCTGTCAGATGCACGCATGAGCGGCACCCACTACGGCACCTGCGTTTTGCATATCTCGCCCGAGAGCGCGGTCGGCGGCCCGCTCGCGCTGGTGCGCAACGGCGACACCATTTCGCTGGACGTGGCGGCGCGATCGCTGCAACTCCAGGTGCCCGAGACCGAACTGGCGCTGCGCCGTGCCGCCTGGACTGCGCCGGAGCAACCGTACCAGCGCGGCTTCACGAAATTGTTCCAGCAACACGTAACGCAGGCCCACGAGGGCTGCGATTTCGATTTCCTCCAAGGGACGGCACCGACGCCCGAACCCGTGATCTTCTGAGCCCGGATTTCCGCCATGCACAACCCGTTCAAAACACTGCTCGCGCGCAAGGACCTCGCTGCCGGATACCCGGTTGGCACATTCGCGATGGCGGCGTCTCCGATGGTGGCCGAGGCACTCGGCTGTGTCGGGTTCGACTGGGCCGTGGTCGACATGGAGCACACACCACTGGACCTGGTCAACCTGGTGGGCATGCTGCAGGCGGTCGCGGGCACCTCCATGCTGCCCATTACCCGTGTTCCGTGGAACGACACGGTGATGGTCAAGCGTGTACTCGATGCGGGAGCCCAGACCCTGATGTTTCCGTTTGTGCAGAACGTTGAAGAAGCGCGTGCTGCAGTTGCCGCCTGCAAATACGCCCCCCATGGCGTACGCGGCATGGCCGCCATGAGCCGCGGCTCGCGCTTCGGCACCGTCAAGGACTACTTCAAGGTCGCCAATGACGCGGTCAGTGTCGTCGTGCAGATCGAAACCCCGCAGGCCATGGCGCTGATCGACAAGATCGCCGCGGTGGATGGTGTCGATTCCATATTCATGGGACCGGGCGACCTGAGCGGCGCCATGGGCCATGTCGGCAACCCGATGCACGAGGAGGTGGTGGCGGCCATGGCAGACGGTGTCAAACGTTGCCACGCTATTGGCAAGCCGGTGGGCAGCGTCGCGGGTACCCCTGAGGCGGTGGCGATCTACCGCGATATCGGTATCGACTACATCGGCTGCGCTTCCGACCTCGGCCTGATGATGCGTCAGTGCGCCGCTGTGCTGTCCACCATTCGTTCACAGAAGGTCGTTGTCAACACCACTGGCTACTGAAAGGAAAAACATGCATCCGATACAAACCCCCGCTGCGGCGCGGCGCCGCGCCGCATTCATCGCGATTGCGGGAATCCTGGCCTTGACCAGCTTTGCCGGGCCGGTGCTGGCGCAGGGCTGGCCATCCAAGCCGATCAAGCTGGTGGTCGGTTTTCCACCCGGTGGCGGTATCGACGCCGTGGCGCGCAATCTGCAGCCCGGGCTGCAGGAAGCCCTGGGTCAGCAAGTCATTGTCGAGTACAAACCGGGCGCCGGCGGTGTGCTGGCCGCCGGCGAACTGACGCGCGCAGCGCCGGACGGCTACACCATCCTGGTGGCCAATATCGGACCCTTTGTGCTGGCGCCGAACATGGTGTCAAAAAAGCCCTTCGATCCGCAGAAGGACTTCACCTATATCCACCAGACCTCCGGCTCGGGATTCATTGCCGCGGTGCCGGCCAACCATCCGGCCAATACGCTGGCCGAGTTCGTGGCCTGGGCAAAGTCCAATCCTGACAAGGCCAATTTCGCGTCGGGCGGTGCCGGCTCGATCACCCACCTCAATGGCGAAATGCTGAACCAGATCGCCGGCACGAAGCTTGTGCATGTGCCCTACAAGGGCTCGGCCCCGGCGGTGCAGGACCTGATCGGCGGGCAGACTCACCTGCTGGTCGACGTGGCAACCATCCTGCTGCCGCACATCCAGAGTGGGCGCCTGAAGGCGCTGTATGTCACCGACGCACAGCGCATCGCCCAGCTGCCCCAGGTGCCGACAGCCAAGGAGGGCGGATTCCCGGGGTTGGAGGCCTCAGGCTGGCAGGGCATCGTCGGACCGGCTGGCATGCCCAAGGATGTGGTCGCCCGCATTTCCAAGGCCGTTCATGAGACGCTGGCCAAGCCGGACGTGCGAGCGAAGTTTGCCGCCAACGGCAGCGCCATCATGGAAAAGGGACCGGAAGAGTTCACCAGCTTCCATACCGCCGAGATCAACCGCTGGGTGCCGGTTGTCAAGGCTTCGGGCGCAACGCTGGACTGATGGCCCTGTCAGCACGCAAACCAAAACGGACCCACCATGGCATCGGTTGAACTGCGGCAGGTCGTCAAGTCCTATGACGGAAAAAGCAACGTCATCCACGGCGTTGACCTGCATATCGAACATGGCGAGTTCGTCGTCTTCGTCGGGCCCAGCGGCTGCGGCAAGTCGACGCTGCTGCGCATGATCGCCGGCCTGGAATCGATCAGTGGCGGCGATGTCGTCATCGACGGCAAATGGGTCAACGACGAACCACCGCGAAATCGTGACATCGCGATGGTGTTCCAGGACTACGCGCTGTATCCGCACAAGAACCTGTACGACAACATGGCCTTCGGCTTGCGGCTGCGCAAAACGCCCGAAGCCGAAATCAAAAGCCGTGTCATGGACGCCGCGCGGCTGCTGCGCATCGACCACATGCTTGATCGCAAACCCGCCGCCTTGTCCGGCGGACAGCGTCAGCGTGTCGCGATCGGCCGCGCCATCGTGCGCCAGCCCAAGGTCTTCCTGTTCGACGAGCCCCTGTCGAACCTGGATGCGCAATTGCGCGGTGAGATGCGCACCGAGATCAAGAAGCTGCATCAGCGACTGGGCGCCACCATCATCTACGTGACCCATGACCAGGTTGAAGCAATGACATTGGCCGACCGTATCGCCGTGCTCAGCGCAGGTCGTACGATGCAGTACGCCAAACCTTCAGACATCTACAACACGCCAGCGGCGACATTTGTCGCTGGTTTCACCGGTTCGCCGCCGATGAACCTATTGCCCTGCAGGATCGATGGCGCCAGTGCGATGCTCGGGTCACAGGCGATCTTGCTGCCGGCGCCATTGGCGGCTCGGGCTGCCGGTCTGCATGAGCCCATATTTGGCATTCGGCCCGAAAACATCACGCTGCAGCCGCACGACGACTGCGCGAGCGTCGAAGCCCGCGTCGTATTGACCGAGCCACTGGGCGCGGAGACGCTGGTCACGCTGGAGATTGGCGGGCGGGAAATGGTCGCACGGTGTTCCGCCGCATTTGCCCGCGCACCTGGCGAAGCCTTTCCGGTTTACATGCACCGTTCGCACATGCATCTGTTCGACGGCGCCAACGGGCTGGCGTTGCACTGAGCCGAACTATCAGTTTCGATCTGTCATAGAAATTCAGCCTCGATTCCCACCCACTCGTTTCAACCACCGGAGCACGTCATGCAACGCAGAACACTCGTCACCCTGGCTACGCTGGCACTGGGCGCCGCCATGGCCACCTCGTCCTTCGCGCAGCAAAGCACCTTGCGGGTCTTTTCTGGCGGCCAGAACCAGCGACCCGACCTGATGCGCAAATTGTTCGATGAATACCAGAAGGCGCATCCGAACGTCAAGATCGACATCGAGACCGGTGGCGCCACGTCGGAGTTGCAGCGCCAGTACCTGAGCACGGTGCTCAACGCCAAGGACTCGGCGATCGACATCTACCTGATCGATATCGTCAACCCCGCGCAGTACATGGGTGCGGGCTGGCTTGAACCGCTGGACGCCTACGTTGGCGGTCCGGCCGTAATGAAGCAGTACCTGCCGGTCTATGCGCAGTCCAACGTCGTCAATGGCAAGGTCGCCGCGATGCCCGGTTTCGCCGACGCAATGTTCATGTATTACCGCAAGGACCTGCTTGACAAGTACGGCATCAAGGAACCCAAGACCTGGGACGAACTGGCCGCTGCTTCGAAGAAGATCCAGGACGGCGAGAAAAACCCCAACCTGCAAGGACTGAGCATTCAGGGCGCACCGATCGAAGGCGCGGTATGCACCTTCCTGCTGCCCTACTGGAGCATGGGCAAGGCATTCAACGACGGCAGCGGCAAGATGACACTGGACAAAGACGCTGCGACCAAGGGAATGGACATGTGGCTCAAGCTGGTCGACCAGGGCGTGATCAAGAAAAACGTCGCTGAAGTCAAGACACCGGATACCGTCAATGAGTTCAAGGCCGGGCAGGTCGCATTTGCGATCAACTGGGGCTTCGCATGGGACCGTTTCAAGGACGATGCCGACAGCCAGGTCAAGGGCAAGGTCGGTGTGATGCCGCTGCCGGCGGTCGCTGGCGGCAAGAGTGCAACCTGTGTCGGCGGCTGGCAATGGGCCGTCAGTGCATTCAGCAAGAACAAGGCCGAAGCGGCCAAGCTGGTGCAGTTCATGGCGTCGCCGGCATCGTCGAAAATGCTTGCCATCGAGGGCTCGCTGCTGCCGACCATCCAGAGCGTCTATACCGACGCCGATGTAGTCAAGGCCGTACCCTGGTTCAAAGATGCCGCCGCCGTAGTCGTGGCCGGACAGGCACGTCCGATGAGCGCGCGTTACGGTGAAGTCAGCGACACGATCCGTACCACCACCAGCGCCATCCTGGCACGCACCAAGTCGTCGGCTGAAGGTGTCGCCGATATCGAGGGACGACTGAACCGCGTCATGCGCTGATACAGCTGATCTGCCACTGTGCGCTGGCGGCTAGTGCCGCCAGCGCCCTTGGCGCAACCAAACCCTCTACTGCCTGTGTTATCCCGTTTACGCGATCCGTCCGAAAAGACCCTGGCCATGCTGCTGCTGGCGCCAGCAGCCTTGCTGATCGCGCTGGTCGTCGTCTATCCGATCGGCAAGTTGATCTACAACAGTTTCTTCGACTTGCGCTTGTCGGGAGGTGCTGACGCATTCCGGTTTGTGGGGTTACAGAACTACCAGGATGTGCTGTCTGACAAGGACTTCTGGAACGCGGCCTGGAATACCGTTCTGATCACGCTGATCACGGTGCCGGGTGCGCTCGTTGTGGGCATGGGGCTGGCACTGCTGGCCAACCTGCCGTTCAAGCGCAAATGGCCGGTGCGCCTGGCCTTGCTGCTGCCGTGGGCACTGCCACTGAGTTTCGCGGGGCTGATCTTTGCGTGGTTCTTTCACACCGAGTATGGATTCGTCAACGACGTGGTGCGCCGACTTGGCCTGACCACCGAACCGACGATGTGGCTACTTCGTCCCAACTGGGCCTTCGCTGCGATCTGCGCAACAATCATCTGGAAAACCTCGTCGTTCATGGCGCTGATCCTGCTCGCCGGACTGCAGATGATCCCGCGCTCGCTTTACGAGGCTGCCGACGTGGATGGCGCCAGTCGCTGGCAGCAGTTCTGGGAAATCACCATTCCCATGCTGATGCCCAGCATCATCGTCGCACTGGTGTTTCGCACCATCACTGCGCTGCAGACCTTCGACATCCCCTACACGATGACCAAGGGTGGCCCCGGCAATGCGACGGAAACGCTGGCCATGTTGATCCACAAGACCACGATCGAGTACCTCGACGTCGGTTATGGCTCCACCCTGGCGGTGTTCATGTTCCTGCTGTCGATGGTGGTGACGTCTTTCTATCTGCGCAGGATCGGAAAATCCGCATGAACTTTGTGTGGTCAAGCCGACAACTGCGCTTTGTTGCCGCCGCCGCAGTCGTCATCAACGGCTTCTTTCCGGCCCTCTGGATCCTGCTGACATCGCTCAAGACCGAGATCGAGCTGGTGCAAAAGCCGATCACCTACTGGCCGCATGACCTGACGTTGCGCAATTACGTGCAGGCTTTCACCGACCAGCCACTGTTGCGTTATCTGGGTAACAGTTTGACCGTCGCATTGGCGGCAACCGTCGCCTCGCTGCTGGTGTCGGCCATGGCCGCATATGCCATTGCACGGCTGAATCTGCGCCATCGGCAACTGATCCTGACCGCCATCGTCGCATCGAGCATGTTCCCACTGGTGACGCTGCTGGTGCCGATATTCGAAACCATGCGCGCACTGAACCTGCTCAACACCTACAGTGCACTGGTCATTCCATATATTGTGCTGAACCTGCCGGTGTGTACGTTGGTACTGGTGGGCTTTTTTCAGAGCATTCCCAAAGACCTGGAAAATGCGGCCATGATCGATGGCTGCACACGCCTTGGCGCATTGTGGCGTGTTGTCATTCCCTTGGCCGCTCCGGGTGTGTTCACGGCCGGCATCCTCGCCTTCGTGAACGCGTGGGACGAATTCCTGCTCGCCTTGTCACTCAATTCCAGCGCAAGCATGCGCACGCTGCCCGTCGGAATCACGCTTTATCAGGGCGAGTTCACCTTTCCGTGGCCCATTATTTCAGCGGCGCTGATCGTCGCGATCGTGCCCATCGCGGTGCTGATAGCCCTGTTCCAGGAACGCGTTGTCAGCGGCCTGACCCAGGGCGGAATCAAGGGTTGACGGAGCAAGACAATGGCACAGCAGATTCGCTACGGCATCATCGGCTGCGGCAGCATGGGCCGCGAACATATCGAAAACATCAAGATGATCGACGGTTGCGTCGTCACGGCGATTGCCGACGACCACGCCGCCAGTCGCGATGCCGCGCAAGCCTTGCTGCCGACGCCGGCGCAACTATTTGACAACCATCAGGACCTGCTCGCCGCCAACATCTGCGACGCCCTGGTGATCGCCACACCCAACCACACCCACTACGCGGTGCTGATGGACGCGTTGGCAAGCCACGCCCACATCCTGATCGAAAAGCCGCTTTGCACCCGTGTCGAGGACTGCCTGGCGCTGGTGGAGCGCGCCAAGGGGCGCAGCGCCATGGTCTGGGTGGCGCATGAGTACCGCTATATGCCACCAGTGGCCGAGATGATCCGCATGACCCATGGCGGCGCCGTCGGAACGGTGCACCAGGTTGCGATCCGCGAACACCGCGAGCCGTTCTACCCCAAGGTCGGCGACTGGAACCGATTCAATGCAAATACCGGCGGCACCCTGGTCGAGAAATGCTGCCACTATTTCAACCTGATGGACCTGATTCTGAAGGAGCAACCGGTGGCCGTATTCGCGTCCGGCGCGCAGCGCGTCAACCATCTGGACGAATCCTATGGCGGGCAGACGCCGGACATTCTGGACAGCGCCTACGCCATCGTCGAATACGCCAGTGGCGCGCGCGCAATGCTCGACTTGTGCATGTTCGCCGAGAACTCGGTGGACAACGAACACATCACTGTGGTGGGCAACGAAGGCAAGATCGAATCGCTGCTGCCGTCCATGAGCTTGCGTTACGGCCGGCGCGATGATTGGGGCAAACGCGAGGTCTGGGGCCAGACCGCGAGCAGCGGCAAGGGCGTGTCGGTGCGGCGCATCTGGGACACCGGCATCAAATACATGGGCAACCACTTCGGCGCCTCCTATGTCGAGCATGTCAAGTTCGCCGATGCCGTGCGCCAGGGACTCGCACCCGACATCTCGCTGTCGGAAGGCCTGCGCGCCGTGGCCACCGGCCTGGCGGCGCAGCGCAGCATTGCCGAAAAGCGCTTGGTGGCAATGTCCGAAGTCCTGCCGGCCGGCTGGTGAGCCGGCGGCTGTCCTCTTCGAGCCCCTGATCATCCGATGCATCTGTCATGAGTTACACCGCCTATCCCAGCCTCAGGAACCGAACCGTCTTCATCTCCGGCGGCTCGTCGGGCATTGGCGCCGAGCTGGTGCGTGCCTTCGCTGCACAGGGCAGCCGGGTCGCGTTCTGTGGCACCAAGCCCGATGGTGCAGACGCGCTGATCGCCGAGCTGTGTGCGCAGGGGGCCACCGAACTGCTGTACGAAGCCTGCGACGTACGTGACATTGCGGCGCTGCAAGCCCTGATGGAGCGGGTCGCAACCCGCTGGGGGGCGATTCAGGTACTGGTCAACAATGCCGGGCGCGACGATCGCCACTCGCTGGACGAGCTGACACCCGATTACTGGGACAACTGCCTGGCCATCAACCTGCGCCATCAGGTGTTCGCCACCCAGTCGGTGGCGCGTCAGCTGCAGGCGGCTGGTCTTGCGGGCAGCATCATCAACATGGGTTCAATCAGCTGGATGCGCGGACGGCCCAACCTGATCGGCTACGCTGCGTCCAAGGCTGCCATTTCAGGCATGACCCGGTCACTGGCCCGTGAACTCGGCGCAGCAGCCATCCGCGTCAATGCCTTGCTGCCAGGCGCCATCGTCACCGAACGCCAGACCCAGCTCTGGCGCAACGACGACGAAGACCGTAAGTTCATCGAACTGCAATGCCTGAAGTACCGACTGGACTCCAGCCATGTGGCGCGCTCGACCTTGTTCCTGGCCAGCGACGACAGTGATGGCATCACCGGCCAGAACCTGATCGTGGACGCAGGATTGGCACAGGTGTCGGTGGCGGGATAAGCCACCCGAATCATGGCCGGTTCAAACGCGCCTGCGTGGTGTGAACAGGCCCTGGACCTCTGCTCGCAGCCCGTGGGTGCGCCGTTGCGTCCCTGGCATCACGTCATGCGACGCGCAACCGCGACGCAAGACTCTTCCTACACCTGGACAGGAGAGTGACCGATACCCGGCGAGTCTCCATAGGCGTTCAATGCATCCTTGACCAGTGGGTGGCGTATTGCCGCCCTGTCCAATGCGAGGAGATCGAATGAACAAGCGCGCCAGCCACACACCAACTGCCAGCGATGCCCGCGCGAAGTTGTGGGAGCTGATCAAGGACATCCGGTTCGCGATGTTCACAACCCGCCACACCAATGGTTACCTGCATTCCCGCCCGATGACCACCCAGAACCGGAGCATCGATGAGGACACCAGCCTTTGGTTCTTCATGTCACGCGCCAATGGGCCTGTCGATGATCTTCGCAACGATCCCTCGGTCAACGTGGTCTATGCCGATCCGGGCAAGGACAGCTATGTGTCCATCTCCGGCAACGCCGCGCTGGTGGACGATGCGGCGCGCAAGGAGCAACTCTGGTCGAAGATGAACGACGCCTGGTTTCCACGTGGCCCGACCGATCCGGACGTGGCACTGGTCGAAGTCAAGATCATTCAAGCCCACTATTGGGACGTAGACGACAGCAAGATCGTGCAGTTGATCAAGATGGCGACTGCTGCCGTCACCGGCAATCCGCCCACAGACCTCGGAGAACACGCCGCCATACACATGCGCTGATACCCAACGCCAGCACAGCCGGCGCGACGCAGCCAAAGCCGTCTCTGCGGATGCGCAAGCAGCCCGTCACAGGCGTACCGGCATCGGGCGCCTGTTCACCGGATCACAACATCTCGAACGGGCAATGCAGTTGCAGGTATCTGCGAAAGTCCTTGACGATCGCCATCGAGCTGTCCAGTTGAGCGTGCTCCAGGGTTCCAAGGTCACGAAAATCGACCAGGTTGTCGGCCGCTCGCCCCAGTCGGCGCTGACGAAGTTGGTGGTCCAGCCGTAGAGCGATCAGCAGTTGCAGGGCATCGCCAAGGTCACGCGCCAGTGCCGCGGGCATGCCATGGTGTTCGACCAACGCCAGCAGCCGCTCGCGGGTCGACGCTGCACCCACATGGTGCTTGAGTGCCAGGGATCGAACGCCGTGGACGATCTGGAAGCTGCCCGATTTCTTCAGGTCGACAAACTGCTGTTGCTCGTCATGGCGCATTGACAGCCAATGCCACCAGCTGCCGCCACTATGGTCGAACTGTCCGACCGGGCTGGCAAAACGCGCAAAAAACGCATCGGAGTCGGGCAGGATGGCCCATAGGTGCCGCTTGGCGTCGGCCAGCAATCCCGGGTCGCCAGCAATCGCGCGGGCATCAAGAAGAATGGCCAGCTGCATGACGCCATCTGCCTGCGGGTCGTAGCACCAGCTGCGGATCGTCTCGCGGAATTCCGACGCGTATTGACGCCAGTGGGGATTGTTCAGCATGATGCCGCCAGGGCACAGCGGATATCCGAAGTCAAGCAGCGCCGCAGTGAAAGACGAAGCGAGTTCGGGCAGGCCGTCGAAGGCGTACCCGTCACGTAGCAGCAGGCCGTTGTCCTGGTCGGTCTTGAGGGTCTGCTCACCTCTGCCTTCACTGCCCATCACGATCAAGCAACTGTTGCGAACCAGTTCCTGCGGTGCGAGCACCTGCCAAAGCCGAGCCAGAAGCAGGTCACCGAGTTCGCACACCAGCTCCATCGTCAACTCGATGCCGGCGCCCTGGGCATGCACCGTCACGATCAGCGCGTCGGCCTGCAGCGCTGCCTGACGCAGTTCGTTCACCGAGTTCGCCTGGGCAGTGCGCTTCACCAGCTGCCCGATGTTGTGCGCAATTCGCGCCAGCCGCGCCCAGGCCAGGTCCGGCGGGGTATCGCCAGGACTGAGGGCGGGGACGGAGGATGGCGGGTCAGAACTGACGTCGTTGGGCATGGCAAGGTTGGGGAAAGGTGCCCCCATGTAAACACGGCACAGGTCGCGGCGCAATAGACGAAGGCCAGCGGAACATAAGCACCGCTGGCCCCGGGTCGGCGCGCTGGCCTGGCAGACTGCGTCGTGACAAGGGCGGATCAATGGCCCGATGCGCCCGAGGCACCGATACCGGTTTCCGAGCGCACCTGCTGGGCCAGGAATCCGGCCCGGTCGACCTTGGCGCGTGCGCTGTTGTCAAGCACCGAGAACAGCCAGATGCCCACGAAGCCGATCGTCATCGAGAACAATGCCGGCGACGTGTAGGGGAACAACGCGGAACCCTTGGGGTTACCCAGCGTCGCTTCCCATACCGACGGCGAGACGATCGTCAAACCGACCGACGAGATCAAACCCAGAAAACCACCGATCACCGCGCCGCGCGTCGTACAGTCTTTCCACAAGACACTCATGAACAACACCGGGAAGTTGGCCGAGGCTGCGATGGCGAAGGCCAGCGACACCATGAAGGCAATGTTCTGCTTCTCGAACGCGATTCCCAGCAACACGGCGACGACGCCCAGCGCAATCGTGGTCATGCGTGACACCTTCAGTTCCGAAGCGCTGTCGGCATTGCCCTTCTTGATGACGGTAGCATAAATGTCGTGTGACACAGCCGAGGCACCGGACAACGTAAGACCGGCGACCACCGCCAGAATGGTTGCGAACGCCACCGCCGAGATGAAGCCGAGGAAGACATTGCCTCCCACTGCGTTGGCCAGGTGAACTGCGGCCATGTTGTTGCCGCCTATCAACCCGCCCTTGGCATCCAGGAAACTCGGGTTGGTCAGCACGAAGGTGATCGCGCCGAAACCGATGATGAAGGTCAGCAGGTAGAAATAGCCGATCCAGCCAGTCGCCCACATCACCGACTTGCGAGCCTCCTTGGCGCTGGGCACGGTGAAGAAACGCATCAGAATATGCGGCAAACCTGCGGTTCCGAACATCAGGGCCATGCCGAAGCTGATTGCCGAGATTGGATCCTTGACGAAATTGCCCGGCCCCATGATCGACTGCCCAATCTTGGCCGCTTCCTCAGCCGTCTTGCCTCCGGTGCTGGCGAGATCGGCCTTGATCTTGACTGCCTGGGCGAACATGGCCTCCGGGCTGAAGCCGAAATGCCACAACACAGATGCGGCCATGAAGCTCGCCCCGCCCAACAGCAGGCAGGCCTTGATGATCTGAACCCAGGTGGTTGCCGTCATGCCGCCAAACAACACATAGACCATCATCAGCGCACCGACGATGACCACGGCGATCCAGTACTCCAGTCCGAACAGCAGCTTGATGAGCTGGCCCGCACCGACCATCTGGGCAATCAGGTAAAACGCCACGACCACCAGCGTGCCGGATGCGGCAAATATGCGCACCGGCTTTTGTTCAAAGCGAAACGCCGCGACATCGGCGAACGTGAATTTGCCGAGGTTGCGCAGCCGCTCCGCCATCAGGAACGTGATCACCGGCCATCCGACGAGGAAACCGATCGAGTAGATCAGGCCATCGAAGCCACTGGCCATCACAGCCGCCGAAATGCCAAGGAATGAGGCCGCCGACATGTAGTCGCCAGCTATCGCCAGACCGTTCTGGAAGCCGGTGATACCGCCGCCGGCGGTATAGAAATCAGAGGCGGACTTGGTCTTGCCCGCCGCCCATTTGGTGATGAACAAGGTCAGCACGACAAAACCGGCAAACATCGAGATCGCAGTCCAATTGGTCGCCTGTTTGACCGCCTGGCCGAGATCGGCACCAGCAGCCTGGGCCGTTGCCGCAGCAAGCAGCAGGCCGGAGAACGTCAGCGCTGGGCGCAGCAAGGAGTCGTCTGCGGCAAAAGAGAGCAGTCGCTTCATTACAGCACCGCCTTGGCGATGGCGGCCGACAAGCGGTCGAATTCGTCGTTGGCACGGCGCACGTAGACGGCGGTGATGATGATGGTGAACACGATCACGCCGAAACCGATCGGTATTCCCAGGGTCATGACCCCATCACCGAGGCGCTGCGCCAGGAACTCCTTGTCGAACGCAACCAGCAGAATGAAACCGTAATAAACCAGCATCATGGCCAGCGTGAGCCACCAACCAAATCTGCTGCGCTTGGCCTTGAGCTCCTGGTATTGGGGCAGGCTTGCGATGCGCGCCGCGAAATCGGTTTCCATGGGGGTCTCCTCGATGAACTGAACTCAGCCCGTCGCGACGCTCCCGCCACGACTTGGGTGACATATGTTCGTCGACCGCGCTGACCAGAGTCTGTCTGGAAACCAACATAGACTGACAAACGCTCGACACGCCGGCGCAGCCGTGCCGGCGGTTGCTGATGGTTTATGGCTATGCGTTCAATTGAACTTCTTGTTTAGCACTCGATCCCATAGAGTGCTAATATGGAAATGTAAACAGGAGAGGAACCCCATGACCAACCCGAATGGACTTACCGGCAACGCTGTCGCCCTGGCGAATCCCTGGGCGGTGGTGCCTGCGCTGGGCAATCTGGACGCCTATATTTCGGCCGTGAACCGGCTTCCTATGCTCACGCTGGAGCAGGAACAGACTTTTGCCCGTCAATTGCGCGACGACAATGATCTTGCCGCTGCCGGGAAACTGGTCATGTCCCACCTGCGCCTGGTGGTTTCGGTGTCACGCCAGTACCTGGGTTATGGCTTGCCGCATGGCGACCTGATCCAGGAAGGCAACATCGGCCTGATGAAGGCGGTCAAGCGTTTCGACCCGGACCAGGGCGTGCGACTGGTCAGCTACGCGCTGCACTGGATCAAGGCCGAGATCCACGAGTACATCCTGAAGAACTGGCGCATGGTCAAGGTCGCAACAACCAAGGCGCAGCGCAAGTTGTTCTTCAACCTGCGTTCGATGAAACAGCGATTCAAGGCAGACGATGCCGCCGCCGAAGGTGCCACCCATCGTGACACGTTGAGTGAGCAGCAGATCGATGCCATGGCAGCGCAACTCAACGTCAAGCGCGAAGAAGTCACCGAGATGGAAACCCGGCTGTCCGGTGGCGACATCCTGCTCGATCCGTCACCCTCGGATGACGGTGAACAGGCATTCGGTCCTATTGCCTACCTCACCGACACCAAGCACGAACCGACGGCGATGATCGAGTCGCGCCAGCGCGATGTGATGGCGACCGATGGCATTGCCACCGCCCTGCGTGCACTCGATGACCGCAGCCGGCGCATCGTCGAGGAACGCTGGCTGAAGGTCAACGACGACAGCTCGGGCGGCATGACGCTGCACCAGTTGGCCGACGAATACGGCGTCAGCGCCGAGCGAATCCGCCAGATCGAAGTGGCGGCGATGAAGAAGATGAAGAAGTCGCTGGCCGCTTACGCCTGAATCCTGGTGTGCCAGACCAAGAAATTGCGCAGCGTTTTTTGCTCTGGCACCCATACATGAAACCTGGCGTGCCAGACCAAGAAATTGCGCAGCAGTTTTTGCTCTGGCACCCATACCTGAAACCTGGCGTGCCAGACCAAGAAATTGCGCAGCAGTTTTTGCTCTGGCACCCACACTTAGTAGCTGTCCGGTTGTCCGGTTGTCCGGTTGTCCGGCTGTCCGGTTGTTTAGCTGTCCGGATGTTCAGCTGCCCGCCAGCGCCCTACCCCAAGCCCCTGCCGTCATCCCACCGCGGGGTTTTGCTTTTGGCGCCCCTCAGGAAGCCTGCTTGAGCAACTGCGCGATATCTCCCGCCAGTGCCTTGGCACCCATGCCATAGCGGCTGAACAGCCGCAACTGGCCCCGCGTGTCATAAATGTAGCTTCCCGCCGTGTGGTCCATCGTGTAGCTGGTCGGCGTACGCCCTTCAACGCGTTTGTAGTAAACCTTGTAGTCCTTGGCCATTGCTGCCAGCTGCTCTGGAGATGTCGGGCGCAGCGCGATGAAGCTGGCATCGAAATTCTCGACATAGGCCTTGAGAACTTCGGCTGTGTCGCGCTCCGGATCGACCGACACGAATATGCCCTGCAAGCGTTCGCCGTCTTTTCCCAGCATCTGGCGGATCTCCGCGAGTTCGGCCATGGTGGTCGGACACACGTCCGGGCACTGGGTAAAGCCGAAGAACACGACGACGATCTTGCCCGCAAAGTCCTTGATGCTGCGCTGCCTGCCATTCTGGTCCGGCAGCGAGAAATCGCGCGCATAGTCGGCTCCGGTGACGTCGATCGACACGAAGGATGGCTTGCTGTCAAAACATCCTGTGAGCGCAGTAGCCGTGGCGGCTATAACGGCCGATAGCGACATCAGCTGCAGGAACCTTCTTTTATCCATGGCGGCAGCGGTATTCAGCTCAGAGGTAAACATAGTGATCCACCAGCAAAGCGGCAAACAGCAGGCTCAGGTGGTAGAGCGAAAAGCGAAAGGTGCGGCGCGCCAGCGCATCGGAATAGTCGAGCCACAACCAGTAGGCATATAGACAAAAGCCGACGCTCAGAATCACGGCCGCACCCAGGTAGATCCATGAGCTCATGCCATAGACGAACGGCAGAAGGCAGGCGGCGAACAACACACCGGTATACAACATAATCTGCAGCCGCGTGAACTCGCTGCCATGGGTCACCGGCAACATCGGCAAGCCGGCCTTGCGGTAGTCTTCGACCCGGTACAGTGCCAGGGCCCAGAAATGTGGCGGCGTCCACAGAAAAATGATCAGGAACAGAATCAATGCCTGCGGACCGACATCGCCCGTCATCGCGGACCAGCCCAGCACTGGCGGCATGGCTCCCGAGGCACCGCCAATCACGATGTTTTGCGGCGTCAGCGGCTTGAGGATCACCGTGTAGACCATGGCGTAACCGACAAACGTGGCAAGGGTCAGCCACATCGTCAGCGCGTTCACCCACAGGTACAGGACCGCTGAACCTCCCGCGCACAGGATGGCGGAAAACAGCAAGGTCTGGGTGTTGCTCAGCTCGCCCGAAGCGGTGGGGCGCCAAGCCGTGCGTTTCATCTTGGCGTCGATGCTTTGCTCGACGATGCAATTGAACGCGGCTGCCGCGGCAGCCACCAGCCAGATACCAAAACAGGCAATCCCTGCGAGCCGGACTTCTGACCAGGAAGGCACACCCGGAACGGCCAGCACCATGCCGATCAGGGCGCAGAACACGATCAACTGGATGACCCGGGGTTTGGTCAAGGCCATGAACTGGCGCACGATCGGCAGCTTCCGGGGCACGGCCGGCGCACTGCTGGATGCGGAGGAATTGGTGGTCATCGTGTCATTGGGGCGCTGTGCGCTGCGTCATTCGCCATGGCTACGGTCGGGCGTCGGCTTGGCGCCGGCTCACCGCCGCGCAACAGCACTGCTTCGGCACGACTCGAACCATAAGCCCATGTCAGGGTGATTACCAGCGCGGCCGCGCCCCCGGTATGCAGCAAAGCGGCGATCAGCGGCCAGTCGAGCACGACGTTGCTCAGCCCGGTGGCCAACTGCAGCGCAGCCAATGCGCCAATCGTGCGCGCAACCGGACGCATGCGCGTAAAGTGGTCGAGGCGCCAGGCCAGCACGGCCAACACCAGCAGCACGACATAGGCCATCAAGCGATGGACATAGTGAATCGCGGTCAACGCCGCAAACGACACATGGGCGCCATCTGCAGTCATGCCCAGTTCACGCCAGATCTGGAAACCTTGCGCAAACGCCATGTCGGGCCACCAACTGCCCTGGCAGGTTGGGAAATCGGTGCAGGCAAGCACCGCGTAATTGGTGCTGACCCAGCCGCCCAACGTGATCTGAATCGCCAGCAACACCGCAGCCAGCGTCAGACACCCGCGTGTGAAGCCATCGGTCGGCTCCATCGGACCTGCCTGAGTGTCCAAAGTCCGCGTCTGACTCGCCGCCTGTGCCGTTAACAGCACCAGCAGCAACATGCCTCCGAGCAGGTGCATGGTGACGATGGCCGGGAACAGCTTCATCGTGACAGTCAGCGCGCCAAACGCTCCCTGGATACAGACCCATACCAGCGTGAGGGTCGGCCACCACGGATTGGGTGTTGGCACATCCGGTGCAGCGCGCCGGCGCATGCGCCAGCTGGCCACCGTGAGAATCAGGATCAAGGCACCCACCCCGGTCGCCATATACCGGTGCACCATCTCGACCCAGGCTTTGCCGTGGGTGACCGGGCCACCGGGCATGGCGTCCTGCGCGGCACTGATTTCGGCCTTGGCGCCGACCGGACTGGCGCTGCCATAACAACCCGGCCAATCAGGGCAACCCAGACCGGAGTCGGACAAGCGCGTGAACGCGCCGAACAGCACCAGATCAAAGGTCAGGAACAAGGTCAGAACCGTGGCAGCACGCAGCCAGTGCTGGCGCGAACCGTGCCGATTGCGCAGCCACAACCAGAGCAGCGCGGCACCCGCGAGCAAGGCGCCCGCCAGCAAAACTTGCAGCAGCGGAGACAGGTCCACGGACGCAGCGGCCATCAGCCTGGCCCTCTCTGATGAAATTCGGTAGCGGGGTGCATCTCAGCGCCCCGCCTGGTCCCACGACGCACTGGCCCGCAACACCCGTCCGATGTCGCGTTTGGCCTTGGCCGCGCCCTCAAGATCCAGCATGGCTGGAAAGCGCATCATCCAGTTGCCCAGCGGGTCGACCAGGTACAGGTGTTCGGCCAGGCCATGCGCCTTGTCCGGCGCCAACCAGGCGACCAATTCGGCATTGGGCACACGCAGCACCACGGCATCCTTGAGCGCCGGCATCAGTTCGGGCGCGATCGCCACGTCATCGTTGATCAGCCAGACCCGGTCGAGCCGGTCCTTTTCCCTGCCCAGGCTCTCGCGCAACTGGCGCTGCATGTACAAGTATCCCTGGCAATTCGCGTCGCAGGCGCCACCGGATACCGTGACCAGCAGCCACTGCCCCTTCAGTGCCCGCAGGTTCTGTTGCGCCCCATCGGGAGCGATCCCCTGCAGATCAGGCAGCGGTCGCTGTGGATCTATCAGGGTGCCGAACACCGAGCGGGTGTCCGGCCGGATCACGTAATAGGCCAGATAGGATGCCGCCACCGGGGCGGCGCAGATCAGGAAGACCAGCAACATCTTCCAACGACCGACGCGCGTGCGTTGGGCGCCGGCGTCCCCTCCGTGGAGTGGGGGCAGCGCATGCACGGTCAAGTCCAGGGGTTGGTCATTGTTCACGGATAGAAGCGTTCAGCGGGGCAGAAAAATGCGTCGGACGACTTGGAACCAGAGGTAGAGACAGGCGATCAGCGCACAAAGCGCAAACCACTGAAAAGCGTAGCCGAGGTGTTTGTCCACGCCGGAATCGATGGCAGGCCAGTCCCGCACCAGGCCATCGCCCAGCGGGCCTGACTGCATCACGGTGAAGGCAGCCAGAGGTACACCCAGTTCCGCCGCGAATCGCGGCAAGTCCAGATTTTGCCGGATCTTGCCCTCCTGCGCGCCATCGAACTCGTAAAGCTTGCCCGGCGCTGGGGCGATTCGACCCTGGACCGACACATCGCCATCGGGGGTGTCCACCGGCGGCAAGGCGCTGCGATCGCTGAAATTGCGCTGCACCCAGCCGCGCTGGATAACCACCGTCCGGCCTGAGGGTTTCAGTTGCAGTGGCGTGAGCACGTAAAAGCCGGGCTTGCCCGAGCTTTGCCGGTTGTCCAGGAAAACCGTGTGGCCGGCCAGCCAGCGCCCTTGCAACTGCACGCGCCGGTAAAGCAGGTCCGCCGTGGCATCGGGCGCTGCCTCCGCCAGCGCGGCCTCCTGAACCGGTGGCAATGCGGATTGCCTGTCAATGCTGATCTGCAGCGCCTGCTTCTGCTCGGCGCGGGAAAGCTGCCAGAAGCCCAGACGCAACGTGACACCCGCGGCAATCAGCGCGGCCAGTGCAACCAGCCAGAACCGGGCATTCAGGGGTTTGAAACGCGCGGGATAATCCCCAACCATGATGTACCTTGTCATCCTCGCATTCGTGGCCATCATCGGCAGCCTGGGCGCCGCCCTTTACTTCATGTTGCGGGGCGGTGGCGACGATGGCCCGACCAAAAGCCGGCGTATGGCCAACGCATTGGCCCTGCGTGTTGGCCTTTCCATCTTGCTGTTCATCTGCGTGCTGATCGCCTGGAAGCTGGGCTATATCCAGCCAACGGGAATTCCCGCAGGCCGCTGAATACATCGGTGCTGCGGCGCATGCCGGCACGGGGGCCGGCCGGCAAATGTCAGAGCCAGTACACCAGGATGTAAAGGCCGAGCCAGACCACGTCTACGAAGTGCCAGTACCAGGCTGCGCCTTCAAATCCGAAATGGCGCTCCGCCGTGAAATGGCCCTTCTGCAGCCGAAGCGTGATGAACAGCAGCATCAGCATGCCGACAAACACGTGGAACCCGTGAAAACCGGTCAGCATGAAGAAGGTCGAACCAAAGGCGCCCGACGAGAGCTTGAGGTTCAGATCGGTGTACGCATGCACATACTCGTAGCCCTGCACGCCCAGGAAGGTAATGCCCAGCAAAACGGTCATCCACATGAAGGCGATCGTGCGGCCCCGGTTGCCGACCTGCAAGGCATGGTGGGCGATCGTCAGGGTCACACCGGAGGTCAGCAGCAGCGCGGTATTGATGGTGGGCAGCCAGAACGGCCCCATGGTCTGGAAAGGCTCGACGATGCCCGCTGGCGATGCAGTCGCACCCGCGGCAACGCTGGGCCACACGGCCTTGAAATCGGGCCACAGCAAGGCGTTTTCAAGATTGCCCAGCTCAGGCAGCGAATGCACACGGGCCCACCACAAGGCCGTGAAGAAGGCGCCGAAGAACATGACTTCGGAGAAGATGAACCAGCTCATGCTCCAGCGGAACGACAGGTCGACCTTCTTGCCGTAGAAGCCGCCTTCGCTTTCAGAGACCGCTTCGCGGAACCAGCGGAACAGGACAACGAAGAACCACAGCAGGCCAAAATACAACAGGTACTCGGCCCAGCTGGCCCCGTTGATCCACTGGCCTGCGCCAAAGAAAACAAACAACAGACCGACCGCCGCCATCACCGGGTGACTGGACGGACCCGGCACAAAGTAGTACGGCGTGTTGTTATGGGATGTAGAACTCATTTCTGCTCCAGGCTCTCAATTCAGGTTTCTGCAAACTTTTCTCGACAACTGCGGATCCAACGGCCCTAGGCCACGACCCAATTCACCAGAGCGATCAACGCCCCCACCAGCAGGATCACGCCGATGAACCCGGCAGCCACCACATGCAGCGGGCTGACCCGCACTGCGCTTTCATGGTCGTTGCGCTTGCGCACCCCAAAAAACGCCCAGGCAACGGTCTTGACCATGTTCCACGACGACCCGCCCGACGTTGCCGATTCGTCACTTTGGGGCTTGCGCATCAGGAGCCCGCTTTCACGGCTGGCAAGGCCAGCGCGGCGGTTGAGCCAGGCGCCGGCGGCACCGGGCCGCCCACCTCGAAGAACGTATACGACAAGGTAATCGTCGTGACGTCTTTCGACAACTTCGGATCGATGATGAATGCCACCGGCCAAGACTTCTTCTCGCCCGGATCAAGTGTGTACTGGGTGAAACAGAAACATTCCAGCTTGTTGAAATGCGGCCCCGCCTGACGCGGTGCATAGCTGGGTATGGCCTGCGCTGCCATGCGCCGGCTCTGGGTATTCTGGAATTCGTAGACCACGGTCGCCAGTTCGCCCGGATGCACTTGCACCGAGCGCAACTCCGGCTTGAAGGTCCAGGGACCCCGCGCGTTGGCGTCGAACTCCACTGTGATGGTGCGGCTGGTGTCGATCTGGGTATTGGCCCGTATCTGCGAGGTCGCGCCCGGGATGTTGCGGTCCCCCAGCGCCAGCACGTTGATGCCGGTCACCTCACAGATCGCGGTGTACAGCGGCCCGAGCGCATAACCGAAACCCAGCATGCCGATGGCAACCACCACCAGCTTGCGGGCCATGGTCAGGTTCTGGTAACGCGCACGCAACATGGTCTTCAGCCGCCCAAAAACGCCATCTTCACGAAGATGCCGAGCATGAATACACCGGCGATCGACGCAAGGACCATGGCCAATCGAAGGTTGGATCGCTTTTGCTCGGGCGTCATGGCTATCAATTGTTCTTGCGTACGCTTCAGCCGATCACGCGCGTAGCGGTGGCATCGAGCTTGGGCGGGTTCTCGAAGGTATGGAAAGGCGCCGGCGACGGAATTTCCCACTCCAGGCCTTCAGCGCCTTCCCAGGGCTTCTGGGCGGCCTTCTCACCCTTGCCCATCATGCAGGGCAGCACGATGAACAAGAAAAAGTACACCTGGGCAATGCCGAAGGCAAAGGCGCCCACCGAAGCGACGGCATTGAAATCGGCAAACTGCATCGGGTAGTCGGCGTAGCGGCGCGGCATGCCGGCCAGCCCCAGGAAGTGCATCGGGAAGAAGGTGATGTTGAACGCGATCAGAGACCACCAGAAGTGGATCTTGCCGCGTGTTTCGTTGTACATCACACCGGTCCACTTGGGCATCCAGTAGTAGGCACCGGAGAACATGGCATAAAGCGATCCGGCAACCAGAACATAGTGGAAATGCGCCACGACGTAATAGGTGTCCTGCAACTGGATGTCGATCGGTGCCATGGCCAGGATCAGGCCGGTGAAGCCGCCCATCGTGAACACGAAGATGAAGCCGACCGCGAACAGCATCGGCGTCTCGAAGGTCATCGAGCCCTGCCACATGGTCGCAATCCAGTTGAAGATCTTGACCGCCGTGGGCACCGCGATCAGCATCGTCGCGTACATGAAGAACAACTGGCCCGTCACCGGCATGCCGGTGGTGAACATGTGGTGCGCCCACACGACAAAGCTCAAAATGGCGATGCTCGACGTCGCATACACCATCGAGGTGTAGCCGAACAGGCGCTTGCGCGCAAACGCCGGTACCACCTGACTGATGATGCCGAAGGCCGGCAGAATCATGATGTAGACCTCGGGGTGGCCGAAGAACCAGAAGATGTGCTGGTACATCACCGGATCGCCACCACCGCCCGGGTTGAAGAAGCTGGTGCCGAAGTGACGGTCTGTCAGCGTCATCGTGATCGCACCGGCGAGCACCGGCATCACGGCGATCAGCAGGTAGGCGGTGATCAGCCAGGTCCAGGCGAACATCGGCATCTTCATCAGCGACATGCCCGGTGCGCGCATGTTCAGGATGGTCACGATGATGTTGATCGACCCCATGATCGAACTCGCGCCCAGTATGTGCAGGGCGAAGATGCCGACGTCCATGCTCGGACCCATCTGCAGCGTCAGCGGCGCATACAAGGTCCAGCCGGCAGCCGGTGCGCCACCGGGCATGAAGAACGAGCCGACGACCATCAGCGCGGCAGGAATCAGCAGCCAGAAGCTGAAGTTGTTCATGCGCGCAAACGCCATGTCGGAGGCGCCGATCTGCAGCGGAATCATCCAGTTGGCGAAGCCCACGAAGCCCGGCATGATGGCGCCGAACACCATGATGATGCCGTGCATGGTGGTCAACTGGTTGAACAGCTCCGGATTCACCAGCTGCAGTCCGGGCTGGAACAACTCGGCACGGATCAGCAGCGCCAGAACGCCGCCGACCATCAGCATCGTGAACGAGAACAACAGGTACAAGGTACCGATGTCCTTGTGGTTGGTTGCGTACACCCAGCGCCGCCAACCGGTCGGCGCGTGGTGCTCGTGATGCTCATCGTGTCCGTGTGGGTGGTCCAGTACTGCACTCATGCTGATTTCCTCGTCAATTCAATATTCCGGATGTTCATGCAGTCCGCGATCATTTGCGCGCGCTCTGGACATCGGCCGGCTGCACGATCTGACCGGTCTTGTTCGACCAGTGATTCTTGGTGTAGGAGATCACAGCCGCGATATCGGTATCGCTGAGCTGCTTCCAGGCTGGCATGGCGCCGTTGTTCTGACCATTGAGCAAAACTGCGATCTGCTTGGCCTTGTCGGCGTCGAGCACAACCGCGGCACCATCCAGAGCCTTGATCGGACCCGCGCCCTTGCCGCTGGCCTGGTGACAAGCCTGGCAATTGGTGACATATACCTTCTCACCGCGGGCCACGATGTCATCGAGTGTCCAGACACGCGAAGGGTCGTCCGCCTTGGCCGCCATCTTCTTCATCTCGCCATCGACCCATGCCGAGTAATCCTGTGCCGAGACCACCTTCACGTGGATCGGCATGTAGGCATGCTCCTTGCCGCACAGCTCGGCGCATTGGCCGTAGAAGTCGCCGGTTTTCTCGGCGCGGAACCAGGTGTCGCGCACGAAGCCGGGAATCGCATCCTGCTTGATGCCGAATGACGGCACCATGAAGGCATGGATCACGTCATTGGCGGTCGTGATGATCCGGACCTTCTTGTCCACCGGTACCACGAGCGGGTTGTCAACCTTGAGCAGGTAGTTGTCAAGCGGCGCGTCGGCCTTGGGGCCACCCGCATCGGACAGGGCCCGGTGTTCGCTGTCGATTGCCGACAGGAAGCCGATGCCTTCACCTTCGCCGTTGATGTAATCGTAACCCCACTTCCACTGCATGCCAGTGGCCTTGATCGTCAGATCGGCGTTGGTGGTGTCTTTCATCGCGACGATCACCTTGGTGGCCGGCAGGGCCATCAGGATCACGATGATAAAGGGAATGATGGTCCAGATGATCTCGACCGTAACCGACTCATGGAAGGTGGCAGCCTTGTGGCCGACCGACTTGCGATGCTTCCAGATCGAATAGAACATGACCGCGAACACGGCGACGAAAATCACCGTGCACACGATCAGCATGAACCAGTGCAGCCATGCCTGGTCCGCGGCAATACGCGTCACAGGCGGATGCAGGTTGAGCTGATTGACCGCCGGACCGCCCGGCAGGTCGTTCACTGCATGGGCAATCGTGAGAGGCGCTGTGCCCACCCAGGCAAGCGCCGTTGTCAACACAGAAGCCAGTTTGCCCTGAATGCTCTTCATCATGATCACTTCAAATTGCCTCAATTAAGCGGGCATCCGCCCCCGACGGTGTCACCGGCTTCACGCCCCGCGTAATGCCATCCTGATCTCGCGCGCCAGCTGCGGCCGCAATTCAGGCCGCACAAAACGCCCCACATGCACAGTCCTGCCATGACCGGACAGCGCAATCAACGAACTGTCGGCTGTGGCAGGCTCCACCCTCACCCATTCACGCCGGAACTCGCATCGGCTCAACCTGCCAGCGGATTCCTGCTCGATCACCAGTTGCCCATCGGTAAGACGGATGGTCTCGCCATCCGTCGCATGGCGGGCGTAGATCAGGAATGCCACACCCACGACCATCAGTTCCAGCGAGGCGATCGGCAATATCAACGTGGCGCCCTGCAACCAGAACGCCACGCCCATTCCCAGAGACACCACACACAGCGAAAGATAGATGTATCCCAGCTGACGCGGCGTGACCGAGCAATTGCGCCGCAAAAACCACTGGAAATTCTGGCCCTGCATTGTCGCGAAGCGAAAAACCGGATTCTTCACGTGACTTGTCACCTCAGAGGACGCACCTGTGCGGTGCGCCACTGCGAAACGAGCGGGAAAATGCCCATCCAACACCGCGGCATTGTAGCCGACCGCCCCCGCCTGGCCGCTGGGCCCGCAGCGCCGAGCCGCGTTCACGGTTTGGCTGGCGGATCGCGTCGACCCTGGTGCAACACCTGGCGCATTTCATCGAGCGACAACACCGTTTCGCGCTGCACGGAAACGCGCGGCTGCGGCTTGAGCGCATGGCCATAGATCACCTCGAAGGTCAGTGCCAGCGGCTTACCGGATTGCGACGCCGCATGGCGCTCCGCCAGGGCCTCGTGCAGCCGTGCCTGCCAGGCGCGCCCCCGCAGAGCGGCAAAACGCTGGCCGTGCAGGTTTCGGCCCAGCCCCCGCAATTCGGCGAACAGTCGCCCGGGCGAAGCAAAAGTCAGCGTCAGCCGCTCCATGTCCATGACCGGCTCGGCAAATCCGGCCTGAACCAGCATATCGCCCCAGTCGTGCATATCGGTGAACTCGTGCGCCGGGGCCGGCCAGCCCAGCGAACGGTACAGGTCACGCAACTCGATCAGCGTGTCCGGCCCCAGACAGGAGAACATCAGAAATCCGTCGGTGGCCAGCATCCGTCCCCATCGACGCAACAAGGCTGCCGGGTCGGCCGCCATATGCAGCGCCATGTTGGCCCACACCATGTCGGCCCTGCCGTCGGGCGGCATGCCGACTCGAGGCGGCGACTTGCCCCAGCGCCCGACCTGCCACCACGGTGTGTGCAAGGCCTGCTCAGCCCTCTGCTGGCGTGACCCGCTGGTCTCCACGACCCAACACGATGCGTCCGGATAGGCCTGAGCTACTGCCACATGCGTCTGCATGCCGCCTGACAGCGGCTCCCAGTCGACCCATTTGCGCGGTTGCAATCGGATCCACTGCAGCCGCTCCTGCATGCGCCGGCCCACTTCCTCGTGCAACCAGGGCGACACCGGATGGTGGTGCTGCGCCCAACGTGCAGCAGCTTGTGAGTCAATTGTGGGAGGGAGGTCGGCAGGCATGGGTCGATCGAAGCATATATTGGCCCGATGTTTCGCGCCCTGTGTCAGAACATATCCGACCGGATTCCCGGTCAATGCGCGGTCTGCCGGCGCTGGCCGACCGCGCCGGTATGCGAGTGCTGCGTCGAACGGTTCGCGCAACCCTGCCATCGCTGCTTCACCTGTGCACTGCCCATCCCGGAAGCAGTCACACAGTGCGGCGCCTGCCTGCGCATTCCACCGCCCCTGGACGCCTGCGTGGCCGCCGTGCATTACGCCTATCCCTGGTCCCGGCTGATCGTGCAGTTCAAGTTCCATTCCCGACCTGACTGGGCGCGTTGTCTGGCCACACTGCTGCGCAGCGCCCCCTGGGTCGAGCCGGCGCTGGAGCTGGCGCAACAAGTCATTCCCATGCCGCTCTCGGTTGAGCGGCTGCGCGCACGTGGCTACAACCAGGCGCTGGAGCTGGCGCGTTGTCTGGCGCCCGACAAAATCGAAGGAAAGCTGCTACTGCGCATTCGCGAAACGCCAGCTCAAAGTGCGCTGGCCCGTGACGCACGCATGCTTAACGTACGCGGCGCGTTTGCTGTCGAACCCTTGCGCCACGCCGAACTGGCCGGCGCCCGCGTGGTGCTGGTGGACGATGTGATGACCAGCGGCGCCTCGATGTTCAGCGCCGCCGCGACACTGCGCCAGGCCGGCGCAGCCCATATCACCGCGCTGGTGCTGGCCCGGGCCGATCTCGGCGGGCATGTGCCAGCGTGAGCGCAGACAATCCGGGCGATGTTTCATATTGTTCTGGTCGAACCCGAAATTCCGCCCAACACCGGCAACGTGATCCGATTGGCCGCCAATACCGGCTGCCAACTGCATCTGGTTGAACCGCTGGGGTTTTCGCTCGACGATAAACAGCTTCGCCGCGCCGGCCTGGACTACCACGAATGGGCGCCGCTGCGCCGCCACGCCAGCTGGGCCGCGCTGCTCGCCCAGGAGAATCCCGATCCAAGGCGTTTGTTCGCCATGAGCACGCGCGGTACGGACAGCCCCTACGACAAAGCCTTTGCGCCAGGCGACTGGCTGATTTTCGGATCAGAGACACGTGGACTGCCCGATGCGCTGCGCGACAGTTTTCCGGTGCAACAGTGCCTGCGATTGCCGATGCGTGAGGGCCAACGCAGCCTGAATCTGTCGAACGCTGTGGCGGTCACCGTGTTTGAAGCCTGGCGCCAGAACGGCTTCGCCAGCACCTGAACACAATTGCCGGGCGCTCGCCGTTGGCCAGCGCCTACGGGTAGCGACGCACTACCGACTGGGCGACGCAGACCGGTTTGGTCTCACCCTGCTTTTCGACCAACACGTCCCAGACCAATTGCTGGCCGTTATTGTCGATCGGATCACTGGACACCAGTGTCAAGCGAGCGCGCAGGCAGCTGCCCACCGGCACCGGGGCCATGAAACGCACCCTGTTCAGGCCATAGTTGACGCCCATGCGCGACTCGGTGATCGACAAGGCCGAATCGAAAAAGCGCGGCAACATCGACAGGGTCAGGAAACCGTGGGCAATCGGCGCACCAAACGGCCCGGCCTTCGCCTTTTCCACATCTACGTGGATCCATTGGTGGTCACCGGTGGCGTCGGCGAACTGGTTGACCTGCTCCTGGGTGACGGGTATCCAGTCGCTGACGGCCACTTCCTGGCCCACACACGCGGCCAGATCGGACAAGGTTTGAAATGTTCTCATGGGTCCATTGCGCGCAGAACGCGCGGTCTGTTGAAAGAATCAGGCATCAAGCCAATCACAGATCGGCTTCCACTGCTCAAGGTCCTTCTCGAAGCGATGGGACGGCGGCACGTCGAACAACGTCAGCCCATGGGCCGCAAGATGCACATAGTTCTGCGTGTCGCGCAGGTAGGACAACACCGGTAGTCCAGTCGAATCGATGAAGGCATGCAGTTTGTCGGCTGCGATGGTGCGCGCATCCACGCGCATGCCGACCAGGGCGATTTTGTCTCTGTCGGCGTGCTTGTTCGCCGCCAGGTCTTCGATGAAGGCGCCGGTTGCGAAAATGTCGAACACACTGGGCTGCACCGGCACGATGATCTTGTCGGCCATCTTCATCACATCCTTGAAGCGCCAGCCGTGCAATCCGGCCGGCGTATCGACCACCACATGTGTGGTGCCGCGCGGTGGGCGGGCGATCAGGTCGGCATTGATGTCCCAGGTCTGGATCGGCCGCGCTGACGATGGCCGCAGACCCAGCCACAGGCGCGACGACTGCTGCCGGTCCGCATCGCCCAACATCACCGCATGTCCGCGCGACGCAAAATACCCCGCAATGTGGGTCGACAACGTGGACTTGCCCACGCCGCCCTTGGGATTGGCGACAACAACAACTGGCATTCGGTACCCCCAGGCTCTTTTGTTCGCGCTATGTTAGCGTGCTGCTGCCATCCGCTCGGAGAACCCACGTCAGACTTGACCTAGCCCTGGTACTGCGAGTGCGCGCCAATCGAACCCGTTACCTGCAACATTTGCCGATTCCATGGACCACACGCCCGCCTGGCTGATCAACAGCTTCATTTACCTGAGCGCCGCCGTTTTTGCCGTGCCGCTGAGCAAGGCGCTGGGCCTGGGTGCGATCATCGGTTACCTGGCGGCCGGCATGGCGATCGGTCCCTGGGGACTGGGTCTGGTGACGAACGTGCAGGACATCCTGCATTTCGCCGAATTCGGTGTCGTGCTGATGTTGTTCCTGGTCGGCTTGGAGCTCGAGCCTCGGCGACTGTGGAACATGCGCCGGCCCATCTTCGGCTGGGGCGGGCTGCAGGTGCTGGGCTGTGCCGCGGTGCTGACGACAGTGGCCATGCTGGCGGGAATCGAATGGCGCATCGCCCTGGTGGCGGCGCTGGGCCTGGCGCTGTCGAGCACCGCCATCGCGCTGCAGATCATGACCGACCGCAACATGCTTCCCACGACAAGCGGGCAAGCGACGTTCTCCATTCTGTTGTTCCAGGACGTGGCCGCGATCCCGATTCTGGCGCTTCTGCCGCTGCTGGGCGCCGGCATGGCCGGCGCGGTGGCCGCGCAAGCCGACACCAGCCCCTGGCTGGAATTCGCCCGCATTGTGCTGGTGATTGCCGGCATCGTGCTCGGCGGTCGGTTGCTGCTGCGCCCGCTGTTTCGCTGGATCGCCCGCTCGCGCACACCCGAAATCTTTACCGCCGCGTCGCTGTTGCTGGTGGTGGGTATCGCCGCACTGATGCAGCTGGTTGGCCTGTCCATGGCGCTGGGCGCATTCCTGGCTGGCGTGCTGCTGGCAGAGAGCGAATACCGGCGCGAACTGGAGACCGACATCGAGCCGTTCAAGGGCCTGCTTCTGGGTCTGTTCTTTATTGCGGTGGGCATGAGCATTGACTTCGGCGTTTTGATCGCCGCCCCCGGAACCATGGCGCTGATCGTGCTTGGATTCCTGCTGATCAAGGCCATGGTGATTTATGGCGTGGGCAGCGCGATGAAGCTGCCGCTGCAGGACCGCGCCGTGTTCACGCTGTTGCTGGCGCAGGGCGGCGAGTTCGCGTTTGTGGTGTTTCAGGCTGCGGCCGGAGCGAAGGTGTTCCCACCCGAAACCGCCTCGCTGCTCATTGGTGCGGTAGCCTTGTCGATGCTGCTTTCGCCCTTGCTGCTGGTGGCGGTGGACAAATGGCTATTGCCGCGTTTTGCCAGCCGCAAGCGGGTGACGCTGGAAGAAATCTCCGAGCAACAGGAAGCACCGGTGCTGATCGCCGGTTTCGGGCGGTATGGCCAGATCGTCACGCGGATGATGCTGGCCGAGGGTTTTGCCTGCACTGTGCTCGACCATGATTCGGAGATGGTCGAAGTGGCGCGCAGCTTCGGCAACCAGGTCTTTTATGGCGACGCTACGCGACTGGACCTGCTGCGCACCGCCGGCGCTGCCCAAGCCCGGGTGCTGGTGGTGGCCGTCGACGACGTCGAGCAATCGCTCAAGATCGTCGACCTGGCCCATTCCCACTTCCCGAACCTGCAGATTGTTGCCCGCGCACGCGACGTCACACACTGGAACAAGCTGCGCGACCGCAACGTGATGCTGGTGCAGCGCGAACTGTTCGAATCGAGCCTGCGCAGCGCGCGCAGCGTGCTCGAGTTGCTGGGGCACAGCCCGCTCGACGCCGACACCAGCGCCAGACGGTTTCGCAAGCACAACCTCGAACTGTTCGAGAAGATGCATCCCCACTACCAGGACCGGGCCAAGTTGATCGCGGTGGTCAAGGAGGGGCGTCAACAACTCGAGGAGCAGATGGCGCAGGAGCGGATGGAGCGGGCGCAGCGCAAGGCGGAGCGGCCCGCGCAAACCGCCGACGAGTCACAGGCCTGAGCGCCAGTCCACCTCGTGCATGGCGGCCAGGCCCGGCAGCAACACCGCCGGAACGCTCACCCGATAGAACAACGGATTCTGGACGATGGCCAGGTCCAACACGCGACAATCCCGCCATGCAAAGTGTCCAAATCTGGGGCGAAACCGTGCGGCTGCTGGTCGAGCTCGGCGCCACTGCCGCGTTCGCACTGTCCGGTGTGCTTGAAGCCGCGCGCAAACGGCTCGATGCCGTCGGCGTGTGCGTGGTGGGCTTCCTGGCCGCATTTGGTGGCGGCACCTTGCGCGATCTGCTGTTGGACCAAAGGCCATTTTTCTGGGTTCGGCATGTCGCAGTCTTGTGGGCGGTGATGGGCTTGTGCGTGCTGGCGATGCTGTTTTTGCGCCAACGCCATTTCCGGCTGACCGAACGCGCGATCCAGTGGCCTGATGCGCTGGGTCTGGGCCTGTTCGCCGCCACCGGCGTGCATCAGGCCTTGCTGCTGGAAATGCCGGCGGTGGTGGCGGTCTTGATGGGACTGATCACCGGTGTGTTTGGCGGCGTGCTGCGTGACATGGTGTGCAACGAGATTCCCAGCGCTTTTACCGATCACCGGCCATACGCTCTTTGCGCGTTCATCGGCGGGTGGGTCTATGTCGGCCTGTGGCAGGCGCAAGCCCCGGGATATCTGGCCCTGGTCGCCTGTGTCGGCATCACCGCCGGCTTGCGCGCGCTGGCGCTTTGGCGCAACTGGCAATTGCCACCCTGGCGAGTGTGACCGCGCCATTCGGGCGGGGGCTACGCGCCTACCGCCCGCGATAATGCCCCTTCCATGTTGATACAACCCTCCCAGGCCGATGTCCGCCGCTTCTTCTGTGGCGTGTATGCCAAGGCCCGTTCATGCCAGCCACTCGACGCCATAGAGACGCTCGCCAGTGGCTGGATCGACGAACACACCGAATACCATGTCGATCTAGCCGATGTCGACGCCGCGCTGCGCGCCATGGGTCAGCCGTCCGAGGCGGGCGCCAGCCCCTTCTTGCATCTGTCGATGCACCTGTCGATCAGCGAGCAATGCTCGATCGACCAGCCACGCGGCATCCGACAGGCGGTCGAACTACTGACGCACCGACGCAATTCGCTGCACGTGGCCCATCACGCTGCGATGGAATGTCTGGGAACCATGATCTGGGAAAGCCAGCGGGCAGGACGCCCACCGGACGGCGATGTCTACATCGCCTGCGTGCAGCGGCACGCCACACGCGACTGACGCCGCTCATCGGCGCTGCGCCATGTCCACCGGACCGGCACGCAGTGAGCCTGGTGCTTACTTGAACTTGGACTGCGGAACGGTCTGCAGGTCGCCTGGCAGTTTGCTCAGATAGTTGGCCATCACCTTGAGTTCGTTGTTCGAGAACTGCTTGGCGATGCCGGCCATGATGCCATTGGAACGACCCCAGGTGGCCTGACCTTCAATTTTGTAGGACTTCAGGGTCACGAAAAGGTAGTCGGCATGTTGACCGGCCAACTTGGGATAGGACGGGTCGATCGGCTTGTTGAAGTTCTCGCCGTGGCAGGCAACACATCCACCCTTGGCCACCAGCTCGGCGACCTTGGCGCTGGCCGCAGGTGCTGTACCCGCAGCTGGCGCCCCGTGACCACTGGCTTCGTAATAAACCGACACGTCGGCGATGTCCTGTTCACTCATGCCCCCGGCGATGCCACGCATCGTCGGATGTTTGCGCTCGCCCGTCTGGTATGCCAACAAGGACGCAGCGATGTACTTGGCGCCCTGGCCGGCAATCTTCGGTACCTTGTAGACTTCAGGGAAACTGGCCTGATAGCCCTTGATGCCATGGCAACCGATACACATCGCAATTTTGCCCGCGCCAGCAGCCGCATCACCCTTGACCTCCTGAGCAATCGCAGACAGCGACGTCACAGACGCGACTAACACCACAATCAGGGACGACAACAACTTGTTCATTTTGCGCAGACAATCAATGGTGGGCCGGGGAACCTCAAACCCGCAGATTATATCGACCCTGTTTTCGCCCTCTTCGATCACCGTTTACTGCTACGCGCACCCTCTAGCACCATGAAATTCCAAGGCACCAAGAACTACGTCGCCACACAGGACCTGATGTTGTCCGTCAATGCCGCGGTCACGCTCAAGCGGCCGCTGCTGGTCAAAGGGGAACCCGGCACCGGCAAGACCATGCTGGCCGAGGAGGTATCCGATGCGCTGGGCTTGCCGCTGCTGCAGTGGCACATCAAGTCGACTACCAAGGCCCAGCAGGGCCTGTATGAATACGACGCGGTCAGTCGATTGCGCGACTCCCAGCTTGGCGACGAAAAGGTCAAGGACATCCACAACTACATCGTTCGTGGCGTGTTGTGGCAGGCTTTCACCGCCGAGCACCAGGTAGCGCTGCTGATCGACGAGATCGACAAGGCTGACATCGAGTTCCCAAACGACCTTCTGCGCGAAATCGACCGCATGGAGTTCTATTGTTATGAAACCCGCGAACTGATCCGCGCCAAGCACCGGCCGCTGGTATTCATCACCTCGAACAACGAGAAGGAACTGCCCGACGCGTTTTTGCGCCGCTGTTTCTTCCACTACATCAAGTTCCCAGATGCCGACACCATGAAGAGCATCGTTGACGTGCACTTTCCCGGTCTCAAGAAAGAGCTGTTGACGGCGGCCATGAAAACTTTCTACGACATCCGCAACCTGCCGGGCCTGAAAAAGAAACCTTCGACCAGTGAGTTGCTCGATTGGCTCAAGCTTTTGTTGGCCGAGGAAATCCCGGCTGAGACGCTGCACAGCAAAGACGACAAGGTGGCAGTGCCGCCGCTGGTGGGCGCCTTGCTCAAGAACGAGCAGGACGTCACGCTGTTCGAGAAACTGGTGTTCATGCAGCGCCACAACCGTTGATCGGACCGAACAGCGCTGGAGGTCACCATGGCATTTGTAGAACCCGTCATCTTGCGTGACCGCGGCATCAGGCTGGTCCCGCTGGGTCTGGAGCATGAAGAAGGCGTGCGCGCCGCCGCTTGCGATGGCGAACTCTGGCGCCTGCGCATCACTTCGGTACCTGAGCCGGAGCAGGTCCGGCGCTACATCGACGATGCGCTGCTGATGCGCGAGGATGGCAACCGGTTCGCATTTGCCGTGCTCGACGACGCCACCGGCACCGTGCTGGGATCGAGCAGTTACCACGACATCCTTCCTGCCGTAAAGCGCGTCGAGATCGGCTACACCTGGTACCGCAAATCCAGTCAGCGCACCCATGTCAACACCACCTGCAAACTGCTGCTGATGGGTCACGCCTTCGATACGCTGGGTTGCCATGTTGTGGGCTGGCGCACCGACAACTTCAATTTCGCGTCACAAAATGCGATCGAGCGCCTGGGCGCCAAGAAGGACGGCGTGATCCGGGGCCATGCCTTGCGCCGCGACGGGAGCATCCGCGACACCGTGATGTACAGCATGCGCTCGGGCGAATGGCCCGAGACGCAGACCCAACTGCGGTACCTGCGGGACAAACCTCGCGAAAGCTGACACGCTGGTCGAAGGGCGCGCGCCAGACGGTGCCCCAGCCTTGTGCAGACTGCGAAACGGAGACAAGCATGCTGATCGACTTTTTCTACACCCTGCGCTCGGCCAAGCTGCCGGTCTCCGTGAAGGAGTACCTGACGCTGCTAGAGGCGCTCAAGGAAGGCGTGGTCGGGCCCAATACCGTGCAGGACGACGGTGACGGACCCGCTGCGGGCTACACGATCAACGACTTCTACTATCTGAGCCGCACGGCGCTGGTCAAAGACGAAAAACACTACGACAAATTCGACCGTGCGTTCTCCGCCTATTTCAAGGGCGTGGAGACGGTGGCCGATTTCACGAAGGACATTCCGCTCGAGTGGCTGCGCAAGAACCTGGAGCTCAACCTGAGTCCTGAGGAGAAGGCAAAGATCGAGAAGATGGGTTGGGACGAGTTGATGGAAACGCTCAAGAAGCGCTTCGAGGAGCAGAAGGAGCGCCACGAAGGCGGCAGCCGCATGATCGGCACCGGCGGAACCTCGCCCTTCGGCGCCAACGGATTCAACCCGCAAGGCATCCGCATCGGCCAGGAAAAGAGCCGCAACCGCAGCGCGGTCAAGGTCTGGGACCAGCGCGCGTACAAGGACTACGACGACACCCAGGAGCTGGGTACACGCAACATCAAGGTGGCATTGCGCCGGCTGCGCAAGTTCGCGCGCGAAGGCCACGAGGAGGAGCTCGACCTGGACGACACCATCCGCTCGACAGCCGCCAACGCCGGATGGCTCGACATCAAGATGGTGCCAGAGCGCCACAACAAGGTGAAAGTGCTGCTGCTGATGGATGTCGGTGGCACCATGGATGAACACATTGCGCGGGTGGAAGAGATGTTCTCGGCCACCAAGACCGAGTTCAAGCACATGGAGTTCTACTACTTCCACAACTGCGTATACGACTTCATGTGGAAGAACAACCGGCGCCGCTTCTCCGAGAAGTTTGCCACCTGGGACATCATCCGCAAGTACAACAAGGACTACAAACTGATTTTCATCGGCGATGCGACGATGAGCCCGTACGAGATCCTGCAACCGGGCGGCAGCGTGGAATACAACAATGAGGAGGCCGGCGCCGAATGGCTGCAGCGGCTGACCAGCGCCTTCCCGAAATTTGTCTGGATCAACCCCGAACCGCAGGGCGTCTGGCAATACCGGCAAAGTATCAGCGTGGTCCAGCAACTGATGAGCCACCGCATGTACCCCCTGACCATCAAGGGTCTCGAGGACGCCATGCGGCTGCTGTCAAAATAGCTACATGAGCAAACGATGGGTCGGCGCGCACACGTGTGGCTGGTTGCTTGTCGCCTGCGTTCTCAGCGCCTCGTTTTCGCTCGGGGCGCAAACGACTCCCGCGGCAACAGCACCAGACGCGCCAGCCAGCGCGGCACCACCGGCCGAACCGGTGATGGCCTTTACGGTCGAAGTCCAGGCACCCAAACCGGTGCAGGAATATTTGCTGCGCCATCTCGACCTGATACGCTACCGCAACCTCACTGACCTTGACGACACCGAACTCGAGCGACTGCAGATCGCGGCAGACCGCAATGTACGTGACCTGCTCGGCACGCTGGGGTATTTTTCGCCCCAGGTAGATATCTTGCGGGCAAGCTCGGACGGCGACAAGGGGCCATCGCGTGTCGTGCGCATTGCAGTTCAGACGGGTCCGTCGACCACGGTCACCGATGTGCACTTGGCCTTCAGTGGCGCGATTGCGCTGGACGCCGACGCAGCAGGCCAACGCATGGCCATCGAACGCGGCTGGACATTGCCGGTCGGCAAGCCGTTCACGCAAGAGGCCTGGGACGACGCCAAGACGCAGGCCCTGCGCCAGCTGGCCGCACGCCGCTACCCGCTGGGGCGCATTGCGACCAGCCGCGCCGAGATCGATCCGACACTGGACGCTGCGCGCCTGGGTGTGACGCTTGACTCCGGCCCGCTGTATCGCATCGGCGCATTGAACATATCAGGGCTGGAGCGTTACGACCCGCAACTGGTGCAACGCATCGCACGCCTGCGATCCGGCGCCCCCTACGACCAGAGCGAACTGCTCGAGGCGCAACAACGGCTGCAGGACAGCGGCTTTTTCGGTTCGGTGATAGTGGAAATCGATCCGAACGGCGACCCGCTGGCCGCGCCGGTCATTGTCACGGTACGAGAAGCCTTGCGCAACCGGTGGCAGCTGGGTGTGGGCGTGAGCACCGACAGTGGCTTGCGGCTTTCGGTCGAACACACGAACCTGCAGTTACCGCTGATCGGTTGGCGCGCGGACTCCAAGCTGCTCATCGACGGCGACACCCGCTCGGTGTCGAGCGAACTCTTGTCTCAGCCGAACGACGACAACTGGCGCTGGTCTGTGCTTGGCGAGTTGAAGAACGAGGACGTGGCCAGTGTGGCCGTACGCAGCCAGAAGCTGCGCGCCGGACGCCTGCAACGCGGGGATCGCATTGACCGCAACTACTACCTGCAATACGACCGGGCCGCCACCACCGCGACTGGCGTGAATGAGACGGCGCAGTCGATCAGCGCGGTTTATGGCTGGACGCAGCGCGCTTTCGACCGCCTGCCATATCCGTCGGACGGATATGGCCTTGGCGTGGAGGTCGGTGGGGGCTTCACGCTGGGTAGCCAGAACGAGCCGTTCTTTCGCACACGCGTGAACTGGCTGGGCATCTGGTCGCTGGACAAACCGAACAACACCACGACAGCGGCAAGCGCCGGGCGGATCGCTGTGCGCCTGCAGGCTGGCGCCGTGGTGGCCAAGGACAGCGCCAGGATTCCAAGCACCCAGCTGTTCCTGGCCGGTGGCGATGCCAGTGTGCGCGGCTACGCCTATCAGAGCATCGGCGGCGCCGAGGCCAATGGCGTCGTGACGCCAGGGCGCTACCTGGCGGTGGCCAGTGTCGAGTGGCAACGTCCGATCCTGATCGACGGTCAGGTCAGCCCCTGGGAAAGCACGGTGTTCATCGACGCGGGCGCCGTGGCTGACAAACCGTCACAGTTCGACACCAAGTTCGGAATCGGCGCGGGAGTACGGTATCGCAGCCCGGTCGGCCCGCTGCAACTGGACCTGGCGTACGGGCTGGACAAGAAGTCACTGCGTCTGCACCTGGGCGTGGGGTTCACCTTCTGATGCGCCGTTTTCTGCCTGCACTGGTGTTTCAGCTGGTATGGCTGCTGGAACTGGTGCTGGTGCTTGCCGTGGCGCTTCTGCTGGCCATATGGTTGTGGAGCGGCACGACCGGGTCGCTGGCCACCGTCCTCAAGGAGGCATCCGCCTATCTGCCAAGCGGTCAGACACTCGAGGCGCAGGAAGTCAAAGGCAGCGTGCGTGGTGGCGGACACATTGGCCTGTTGCGCTGGCAAGCGGACGGACTGACCGTTACGGCACGCGACGTGCGCTTCGATTGGCAGCCGCTGGAGCTGTTGCGTCGGCGCCTTCACGTTACCGAACTGGCAGTGGCACAGCTGGACGTGGACGATCGGCGCGTGCCCTCCGCGGACGCCCCTGCGCCGCCGCCAGAAATCGTGTTGCCACTCGATATCGATCTGCCGCTGGTCGTGGCGGCGATCACACTCACGGGTGCGACGACGCTCGATGCCAGCAACCTGGTGGCGCACTACCGTTACCGCGCCCAGCAGCACCAGTTGCAAGTCGACCAGATCCAGCTGGCCCAGGGCAAGTATCAAGGGCGGGTGAGCCTGCAGGCGCGTGTGCCGATGGCATTGGACCT
>Ga0105047_10001363_pt1 | contig 43582 bp, 42 predicted proteins | sample MAT04_FD_78384 | JGI IMG/M metagenome (GOLD analysis project Ga0105047, IMG submission 78384) | Freshwater microbial communities from Lake Fryxell liftoff mats and glacier meltwater in Antarctica - MAT-04 (megahit assembly) | ecosystem: Environmental > Aquatic > Freshwater > Ice > Liftoff... | reverse complement strand
GCTGCCCGCATCACTGCAGAAGGTGTTGTCACGTCCTGCATGGACGGTGCAGTTGGTGCCATGATCGAAGTCAATTGTGAAACTGATTTTGTGACCAAAAACGACAGTTTCCTCGCGCTGGCTGACGCTGCTGCCGCCCTGGTGGCGAAGCACAATCCGGCTGATATTGCAGCGTTGGGTGCTGTTGAATATTCTCAGGATGGCTTTGGGCCAACATTGGAAGATGTGCGCAAAGGTTTGATTGGAAAAATTGGCGAAAACATGACGTTCCGCCGGTTCAAGCGCTTTGCATCTGGTGCTAAGCTCGCGTCGTACCTGCACGGCACGCGCATTGGCGTTGTGGTGGAGTTTGAGGGAGACGACATTGCTGCCAAGGATGTCGCAATGCACGTCGCGGCAATGAAGCCGGTTGCGTTGTCCAGTGACGATGTGCCTGCCGAGTTGGTGGAGCGTGAGCGCTCTGTTGCAGCGGCAAAGGCGGCTGAAGACGCTTCAGTGGCAACAGCGGCTGGCAAGCCAGTGCAGTCCCCAGAAATTGTTGCCAAGCGCATCGAAGGTGGTGTCCAGAAATACCTCAAAGAGGTGTCGCTTTTCAATCAGTCTTTTGTCAAGAACGACAAGCAGACAGTAGAACAAATGCTCAAGGCTGCTGGTACCACCGTAAAGGGGTTCACCATGTACGTCGTGGGTGAGGGCATTGAAAAGAAAGTAGACGACTTCGCTGCCGAAGTGGCTGCCCAGGTTGCTGCGGCAAAGCAGGCTGCTTGATCGTCAATCGTTCGAAAGCGCCAGTCCTGAAACCATGCATCATCGGGAGTCATCCATGAATCAAGAGAAGCCAGCATACAAGCGAATTTTGCTGAAATTGTCGGGCGAGGCTCTGATGGGTGACGACCAATTTGGCATCAATCGGGACACTATCGTGCGCATGGTTGATGAAATCGCCGAAGTGACCCGACTGGGCGTTGAAGTTGCGGTTGTGATTGGCGGTGGCAATATTTTCAGGGGCGTTGCCGGTGGATCGGTTGGAATGGACCGTGCAACCGCTGACTACATGGGAATGCTTGCGACGGTCATGAATGCGCTGGCTTTGGGCGACACGATGAACAAGGCTGGCCTGATTGCCCGTGTGATGTCCGCTATCGGTATTGAGCAAGTAGTCGAGCCTTATGTGAGGCCTAAAGCACTTCAATACCTGGAAGAAGGCAAAGTGGTGATTTTTGCTGCGGGAACGGGGAATCCGTTCTTCACGACGGACACCGCGGCTGCCTTGCGGGGGGCTGAGATTGGAGCGGAAATAGTTCTTAAGGCCACTAAAGTGGACGGAGTCTATAGCGCTGATCCTAAAAAAGATGCCCACGCGACCCGCTACGCAAAAATCTCATTCGATGATGCGATGTCGCAAAATCTGGGGATTATGGACGCGGCCGCGTTTGCTCTGTGCAGGGATCAAAAACTTCCGATCAAGGTTTTTTCAATCTTCAAGCACGGTGCACTCAAGCGGGTGGTTTTGGGTGAGGATGAAGGTACGCTTGTGCATGTTTGACAAGCGGCTTGGTGCTTTTTCGATGACTTTGACGAGCTGAGGGGTAACTATGGCAACCGATGAAATCAGAAAAAATCTTGAATCCAAAATGGATCTGTCCATCGTGGCGTTCAAGCACAACCTCACAAAAATACGGACTGGACGCGCCAATCCCGCCTTGCTGGATTCTGTGCAAGTGGATTACTACGGATCTCTTTTGCCGATCAGCCAGGTTGCCAACTTGTCCCTGCTGGACGCTCGCACTATCAGCGTGCAACCTTGGGAAAAAGGGATGGCTGCCAAAATTGAGAAAGCCATTCGTGACAGCGATCTAGGTTTGAACCCGTCAAGCATGGGAGACCTGATTCGTGTTCCTATGCCCGCGATGACCGAGGAACGTCGCCGTGAACTCAGCAAAGTCGTTCGCAGCGAAGGTGAAAATGCGAAAATTGCTATTCGGAATCTCCGGCGCGATGCGAACGAGGCCGTCAAGAAGCTGGTGAAAGACAAAGTCGCTTCTGAAGATGATCAAAAACGATCTGAATCGGAAATCCAGAAGCTTACCGACAGGCACATTACAGATGTGGATCGCCTGGTAACAGCCAAAGAGCATGACATCATGGCGGTTTGAGCCGGATATCTCTTTCCTGATTGGATTGTTGATATGACAGATCCAGTGGCTGTACCTCACCATGTAGCCGTCGTGATGGATGGAAATGGGCGCTGGGCATCACGGCGATTTCTCCCCAGAATCGCCGGCCATAAGCAGGGCGTAGAGACGCTGAAGCGAATGGTCAGCGCGTGCGCCCGGCGAAGGATCGCGGTGCTGACGGTGTTTGCGTTTTCTTCGGAAAATTGGAGTCGCCCCGCGGACGAAGTGTCGGGCCTGATGGATATTCTGGTGATGGCGTTGTCGCGAGAAGTATCACAACTTAAGCGCGACGGTGTCCAACTGCATTTTGTGGGTGCCCGTGATGGATTGTCTGCACGTGTCAGGCATGGTTTGCAGGAAGCGGAGTCAGCGACGGCGATGAATACCCGGCTTGTGCTGAATGTCTGTTTCAATTACGGCGGTCGATGGGACATTGCAACCGCTGCTGCGCGTCTGGCAACCGCTGGTCTGTCCATTACGGAAGAAAGCCTGTCCGGCGCCTTGTCATTGGCACATTGTTCCGACCCCGATCTGGTGATTCGTACTGGCGGTGAAAAAAGGCTAAGCAACTTTCTTCTTTGGCAAGCAGCCTACTCAGAACTGCATTTCAGTGAGTTGCTTTGGCCAGATTTTGACGAATCTGCGTTGGACAAAGCCCTGCTTGAATATGCTTCGCGTGAACGCCGATTTGGCAAAACACCGGCCCAGGTGGCTGCAGTTGTTGAGACCCGGACCTAGTCAAGGATTGTCCATGCTGAAGCAAAGAATCATTACCGCTCTGGTGTTGCTGGCTATTTTGCTTCCATCAGTTTTTTACCCGGCACCGGAGGCGTTTGGCCTCATCACGGTGATTCTCATTTCCGCAGGTGCCTGGGAATGGGCCAAGCTGAATCAGTGCAAGCCATTGACCTCTCTTGCCCTATCAGCGCTTTGCGCTGGGCTGTGCGTTGCCTCCTGGGTTACCGGTTTGGTTTACTTGCCGCTAAGGTTGCTTTGGTTGTTTACCGGGAGCGCGTGGGTGGTTCTGGGTGCATGGCTTTTGTATGTCGGAGTCAAGGGGTGGTCTGTAGTGCCCCGCGCGTTACGTCTGGTGGGAGGCGTTTTCGCTCTCTGGGTGGCGTGGCTCGCCGTCGTCCAAGCCCGGATGATGGGCGTCAACTTTCTTTTTTCTGTACTCGTGTTGGTATGGATTGCCGATATATTTGCCTACTTTTCTGGGCGTTTGTTCGGCGGTCGATTTTTCGAACGGAAATTGGCTCCCAGCATTAGTCCGGGCAAGACGTGGGAGGGAGTCTGTGGCGGCATGATCGGGGTCGTGATTTGCGCGTTACTGTGGCGCAGTCTGGATCATGTGGGTCTTCAGGGGCAATCCAGCATTTACACCCTATTGGGGGATATTGGTGTCCCATTTTTACTGCTCGCCATGGTGTTCATGTCAATGATGAGTGTTGTTGGAGATTTAGTGGAATCACTTTTCAAACGCAGCGCCGGAGTCAAGGACAGTAGTGCGTTGCTGCCTGGTCACGGCGGAGTGCTTGACCGTGTAGATGCTTTGCTGCCGATTCTGCCCCTTGCGATGATGCTGGTCACACTATGAATATTGAAAAATCGCGGGTTGTGGTGTTGGGCTCTACGGGCTCCATTGGTGTCAATACGCTGGATGTAATCGAACGGCATCCTGACCGGTTTGAGGTTTTTGCGCTGACCGCCTCTACCAGCGTCGATGCCATGGCAGCGCAGTGTGCCAAGCACAAGCCTGCTTGTGCCGTCATGGCCAGTGAAGCCCATGGACGCCAATTGGAAGCGAAATTCCGCTCCACGGGTTTACGAACAAAAGTCCTTTGGGGTGCCGGCGCGATTGAAATGGTGGCCGGGCATGAATTGGTCGATATCGTCATGGCGGCGATCGTCGGGGCGGCAGGACTGGCTCCTTGCATGGCGGCTGCCCGCTCGGGCAAGCGCCTCTTGCTGGCCAATAAAGAAGCGCTCGTGGTGGGGGGGCAATTGTTTATGGACGCTGTTGCAACCGGTGGTGCTACCTTATTGCCAATTGACAGCGAGCATTCAGCTATTTTTCAGTCACTGCCCCAGGATCCGCGGGACTGGGACGCTCGTGTCGACAAAATCATTCTCACCGCGTCGGGTGGCCCGTTTCGGACCCGAGATCCCAAGACACTGCGGGACGTGACTCCGGAAGAGGCCTGCGCTCACCCAAACTGGGTGATGGGGCGCAAGATTTCTGTCGACTCTGCCACTATGATGAACAAGGCGCTTGAGGTTATTGAGGCCAAATTCCTGTTTGGCGTGGCACCCGATAAAATCGAGGTTGTGATACATCCTCAGAGCGTTATTCACTCAATGGTTCAATACGTGGACCATTCAGTGGTCGCCCAAATGGGTACTCCTGACATGCGTGGCCCCATTGCCTATGGCTTGTCCTGGCCGGATCGCGTGACGTCCGGAGCGTCCGCGCTGGATTTTTCAGCGATGTCTGGTTTGACGTTTGAAGCGCTCGATACGGACGGGCACCAAGAGAGATTCCCAGGGCTGGATTTGGCTTGGGCTGTGTTGGAGGCTCCGGCAGGGACCACAGCGGTGCTGAATGCTGCCAACGAGATTGCCGTAGCTGCGTTTTTGGAGCGCAGGATCCGCTATGACCAGATTCACCGTGTGAACACAGAAACATTAAACAAGGTTAGCCCTCAGCCACCGGGATCCTTATCGGACTTATTGGGGCTTGATCAACAGTCTCGCCGAGCGGCTGAAGACGCGTTAGCGCGGTTTGCTGATTGATCCCCCCAGGTTGTTGATATGCTGACTTTCGTTGCGTTCATTGTTGCCATAGGCCTTTTGGTCGCGGTACATGAGTTGGGGCACTATGGTGCGGCCCTTGGGTGCGGCGTGAAAGTATTGCGATTTTCAGTCGGTTTCGGTCCTAAATTGTGGGGTTGGCGTTCGCGAACTTCCGGCACTGAATTTGTGGTGGCAATGCTGCCATTTGGTGGTTTTGTGAAGATGCTGGATGAGCGGGAGGCCCCTGTGGCGCCGGATGAAAGGTGCAGAGCCTTCAATACCCAGCCACTCAAGAGTCGGGCCGCGATTGTTGCAGCAGGGCCCTTGGCAAACCTGGTATTCGCAGTGGTCCTGTATACCTTGGTTAACTGGATGGGCGTCGAGCAAGCGCAAGCCGTGCTGGCACAACCACTCGCGGGCTCCGTGGTTGCACAAGCCGGATTTACCGGCACCGAGCGGATCACCAAGGCAGGTTTTGAGGGAGACGCGCTGGAAGACGTCGTTTCATTCGATGATTTTCGATGGTGGCTCACGCGAGGCGTGCTGGCAGGAAAGAATTTGCAGGTTGAGTTTGCACCTGAGGGGGTCGAACAGCGAAAGCAGGCTCTTCTGACACTGAGCGGTGTTGATGCGCGCAATGCGGATGCACAGTTGTTTCGTGAAATTGGCGTGCTGGGTCCGTTTTCAAACGCAAAGTTGGGTGAGTTGTCAGAAGACGGAGCCGCGCGAAGCGCCGGATTGCTGACTGGAGATCTGGTCTTGCGAGTGGATGAAATCCGCATTGTGGATGCTGCCCAATTGCGCGAATTGATCCGCCAGTCGGGCAAAGACGGAATGCCGACGCCGCAGGTCTGGGTGGTTCAGCGTGGATCCGATCTAATCACCTTCACGGTGAAGCCAAAGATTGAAAAAGACGTTGATGGGTCCGTTGGGCGGGTCGGTGCCTATATCGGTACCCTTCCCGCCGTTACAACGGTGCGGTATGGTCCGGTGGAAGGTTTAGGGCGGGCATTGGGTCGGACTTGGGAGGTGTCTGTTCTGACACTGAAGATGATGGGGAAGATCGTCATTGGCGATGCATCTCTGAAAAACCTGAGCGGTCCGCTCACCATTGCTGATTACGCTGGAAAGTCGGCGGCTATGGGTGGCACCCAGTTTTTGGTGTTTCTCGCTCTGATCAGTATCAGTTTGGGGGTCTTGAACCTGTTGCCGTTGCCAGTTCTGGACGGCGGGCACCTGATGTATTATCTTTGGGAGTTGCTTGCTGGAAAGCCCGTGTCAGAATCGTGGATGGACGCGCTACAGCGAATGGGAGTGGCCCTCTTGCTACTGATGATGTCTGTCGCCGTTTTCAATGACCTGACTCGTTTGTTGGGTTGATCGTCTGAATTTCCTGTGGAATTCCGGCGCAATTAAATTAAAAAATGCACTTTGATCGTAGTTTTTTGCATCGCACTGGTGTGGCCGTGGCGTCACTGGTGGTTTTGCAGGCCGCCTGGGCAGTGGAGCCTTTTGTCGTACGCGATATTCGTGTCGAGGGATTGCAGCGGGTTGAGGCGGGGACAATTTTCGCTTCGCTACCTGTCAGGGTCGGGGACATGTACAGCGATGAAAAGGCCGCTGCCTCGATTCGGGCGCTGTTTGGTTTGGGTCTGTTCAAAGATGTTCGCCTTGAGGTCAATGCCGGTGTGCTGGTGGTCATCGTTGAAGAACGACCGTCCATTGCTGATGTTGAGTTCACCGGAACGAAAGAGTTTGATAAAGACGTCTTGAAGAAGGCACTTCGGGATATTGGTTTGGCGGATGGGCGACCTTTTGATAAAGCGCTGGTTGATCGGGCCGAGCAGGAGCTGAAGCGACAGTACATCAATCGCAGCATGTATGCGACCGAAGTCATTACGACGGTGACCCCTATCGAGCGAAATCGGGTGAACCTCAGCTTTGCAGTTGTAGAAGGGGATACGGCCAAGATCAATGACATCCGGATTGTCGGAACCAAAGCATTTTCAGAGTCAACCCTGAAAGGCTTGTTTGATCAGGATACGGGTAGCTGGCTCAGTTGGTACACCAAGTCAAATCGTTATTCCCGGGCTAAATTGAACGCAGACATCGAGTCTTTGCGTTCCTATTATTTGACGCGTGGCTACCTTGAGTTCAAGGTTGATTCGACACAGGTCGCCATTTCCCCCAACAAGCAGGATGTCAGCATCACCATCAACGTGACAGAGGGTGAGCGATTTGTTGTCTCCAAGATCAAACTCGCGGGCAACTTCCTGGGCAAGGAAGAAGAGTTCAGATCTTTGATCACCATTCAGGCTGGAGAGGCTTACAACGCCGATCAGGTCACACAAACGACCAAAGCTTTCACTGATTACTTTGGCAATTTTGGTTTCGCCTTCGCCAGAGCTGAGGCGCGCACTGACATTGATCGTGCCACCAACCGGGTTGAAGTGACATTGCAAGTAGATCCTTCGCGTCGCGTTTATGTGCGGCGGATCAATGTCGCGGGCAATGACCGAACCCGGGACGAGGTCATACGGCGTGAGTTCAGGCAACTGGAAGCCGCCTGGTATGACGGTGAGAAAATTCGCCAATCACGCAACCGGGTGGATCGACTGGGATTTTTCAAGGAAGTTACGCTGGAAACGCAAGAGGTGGCCGGCTCGCCCGATCAGGTCGACCTGACGGTTTCTGTTGCGGAGAAGCCCACGGGCAGCCTGAGCCTTGGAGCTGGTCTGTCCAGTGGTGAGGGGCTGGGCTTCACGTTTGGTTTCAAGCAGGACAACGCCTTTGGTTCAGGCAACTCGCTGGGCGTGGAACTCAATACCAGTAAATACAACCGAACTGTTGTTTTCAATACGACGAATCCCTATTTCACAGAGGATGGTATATCCCGCACGATTGATGTGTACCAAAGGAATTCCAAGCCCTACACCGATATTGATAGCTATTCCATTGAAACAACCGGGGCCAGCCTGCGGTTTGGTGTGCCCGTGACTGACACGGATACGGTATACCTTGGAGGTGGGGTTGATCGAACCACCATTGTTGAGGGAACGTTGTTGCCGGATGTGTACAAGGGTTTTGCGAAAGAGTTTGGCTTCACCACCTATGCGGTTCCCTTGACGGTGGGCTGGGCGCGCGATACGCGTGACAGCGCTCTGGTCCCCAGCGTGGGCAAGCTCATTCGTACTTCGGGTGAATGGAGCGTGGGCGGGGAGTTGCGCTATGCGCGTGGCACCGTTCAATACCAGCAGTTTTTCCCCGTTTCCAAAAAGGTGACCGCTGCGTTCAATAGTGAGTTGTCATTGGGCACAGGCACCAATGGTTTGTCGTACCCCGTCTTCAAGAACTACTACTCTGGCGGATTGGGCTCGGTGCGTGGTTTCGAGCAGGGGAGCCTGACCACGGCCTCGCAGCGGGCGCTGGGACAAACAGCGACGGGTGGTTCGAAGAAAATCAACTTCAACGCCGAGTTGCTGTCACCCCTGCCGGGTGGTGGCAACGACCGCACGCTGCGGATGTACGGGTTTTTTGACGCCGGCGGTATTTTTGGCGCAGACGAGGCCATTCAGTTCGGCGACCTGCGGACATCCGTTGGCATCGGTATTAGCTGGATTTCTCCTGTAGGCCCCTTGCGGCTTGCTTTCGCCAGACCGATCAGCAAATTCGATGGCGATAAAATTCAAAGTATGCAATTTCAGATTGGGACAACTTTCTAATGAAGACATTCAAAACAAACTTATGGGTGGGTTTGCTGCTGACTCTGGCTGCGGTTGGAGCGATGGCCCAGGATTCGAAAATCGCCTACATCAGCAATCAGCGCATCATCACCGAATCCAGCCCGGCAAAAGCTGCACAGAGCAAGCTGGAGCAGGAGTTTTCCAAACGCCAAAAAGAGTTGAACGATCAGCAAGCATCGATCAAGTCCTTTAGCGACAAGTTTGAGCGCGACGCGCCTACTTTGACGGAAAGCCAGCGCTTGAGCCGCCAAAAGGAATTTGCCGAAATGAACCGCGACTTTCAGCGCAAACAGCGCGAGTTCCAGGAAGACCTGAATGGTCGACGCAACGAGGAGTTGCAGCAAGTTCTGGACAAGGCGAACAAGGCCATGAAGCAAGTGGCTGAAGCGGAAAAGTACGACATGGTACTTTCCGAAGGCGTGGTGTACAGCAACAACAAGCACGACATCACAGACAAAGTTCTGAAGATACTCAACGGCGCCAGCAAGTAGGCATCGGTCGATAGAGGTTGCAGTATGGAGCTTGATCTGGCTTCTGTGGTGGAAGCCTTGGGTGGCACACTTCACGGAGATGCCTCCATACGGATCACGGGCTTGGCGTCGCTGGAGACGGCAAAGGCCAGTGACCTGAGTTTCCTCAGCAACCCGCGATATCAACAGCAATTGGCGGCATCCCAAGCGGGGTGTGTCATCGTCAGTCCGCACATGCTGTCGGTGGCCCTGCCGCGTGGGCCCTGCATCGTCAGTGACGAGCCCTATCTGTATTTCGCCAGGCTTACCCAGCTTTGGAAGCGCAGGATGGGTCCATCGGTGGGTCCTTCGATCCATTCCAGTTCGGTCATCGACCCGACTGCCGTGGTCCATCCCACCGCCTCCATTGGACCCCTGTGTGTGGTGGAGCGCGGCGCGCAGATTGGTGCGGATACCGTGCTCAAATCCCGAGTGACTGTTGGGGAAGATTGCGTGGTCGGCGAGCGATGCATCCTGCATCCCGGGGTTGTCATCGGAGCGGATGGTTTTGGTTTCGCGCCCAATGGCGAAGCATGGGAAAAAATTGAGCAGCTGGGTGCCGTGCAGATAGGCAACGATGTGGAAATTGGGGCCAATACGTGTATTGACCGCGGTGCACTGCAAGACACGGTGATTGAGGATGGTGTCAAGTTGGACAACCTCATTCAGATTGGTCACAACGTGCGCGTGGGCCGGAATACGGCGATGGCGGGATGTGTGGGCGTCGCTGGAAGCGCGACCATCGGCGCGAATTGCACGGTGGGCGGCGGTGCCATTATTTTGGGTCACCTGACGATTGGTGCCCACGTCAATATTTCGGCCGCGACGGTCGTCAGCAAGTCGATTTCGAAACCCGGGCATTACACCGGAATCTTCCCCATTGATGACAACGCGTCATGGGAGCGCAATGCCGCAACGCTGAAGCAGTTGCACACCTTGCGCGACCGAATCAAAACGATAGAAAAAGAGATTAAATCATGATGGATATTCACAAAATTCTCAAGCAGTTGCCGCACCGGTATCCCTTCCTGTTAGTGGACCGTGTTCTGGAGCTGGACAAGGGGAAAACGATCAAGGCACTCAAGAATGTCACGATCAATGAGCCTTTTTTTGAAGGGCACTTTCCCCACCGTCCAGTGATGCCAGGTGTGTTGATGCTCGAAGCCATGGCGCAAGCGGCGGCGCTACTGGCGTTTGATGCGCTGGATACCACGCCCAACGACGAGATGGTGTACTACTTCGCCGGTATCGATGGTGCCCGCTTCAAGCGTCCGGTCGAACCCGGTGACCAGTTGATTATTGATGTTGAATTGCTGCGCATGAAAGCCGGAATCTTCAAGTTCAAGGGCCGGGCTTCCGTGGCGGGTGAGCTTGCCGTGGAAGCCGAGCTGACTTGCGCCATGCGCGCCATCCCACAAGGTGCGTGAGGTGGACAAGGTGTCGTTGATTCACCCGACTGCCCTGGTTGATGCAGCGGCAGAACTGGACAATACGGTTTCCGTGGGCCCTTACACAGTCATTGGTCCGCATGTAAAGGTGGGATCGGGCACCACGATTGGTCCCCATTGCGTCATCGAGGGACACACCACGATTGGCAGCGACAACCGCATTTTTCAGTTCAATTCGCTGGGCGCTGTTCCACAGGACAAAAAATACGCGGGTGAGCCGTGTGAGTTGCGCATTGGCGACCGCAATACGATTCGGGAGTTCTGTACCTTCAATATTGGGTCACCTGGGGATACCGGCGTTACCCAGATCGGCGACGACAACTGGATCATGGCCTATGTGCACCTGGCGCACGATTGTCTGGTGGGCAACAACACCATTTTTGCCAACAACTCCCAACTGGCGGGTCACGTGCAGGTCGATGACTGGGTCATTCTGGGCGGCTTTACGGTCGTGCACCAGTTTGTTCGGTTGGGTGCGCACAGCATGACGGCCATGTGTTCTCTGCTGTTTGCCGATCTGCCTCCGTTTGTCATGTGCCAGGGCCAGCCCGCGGCGGCACGGTCGATGAATTTCGAAGGCTTGCGCCGCAGAGGCTGGTCACCGGAACGCATATCGGGCGTCAAGGCCATGCACAAGGCCTTGTACCGCGACGACCTGACACTGGATCAGGCGCGAACCCGTATTGCCGAACTGGCAGTGAGCCAACCGGAGACAGCCGTTGATGTGGCCATGATGCAGTCCTTTCTGGACAAGACCTCTCCGCAACGCGGCATCGTTCGCTAGCCCCCGGTCATGCACGCTGCGCTGCCCGACTCCGCGGCCCCAGCGCCGCAAACCCCACCCTTTGTTGCGATGGTTGCCGGTGAGACGTCTGGCGACCTGTTGGCCGGTTTGCTGCTCGAGGGATTGCGCCGCCGCTGGCCCGCCCTGGTGTCGGGGGGCATTGGCGGCCCCCGGATGGAGCACCATGGTTTTGCGGCCTGGTGGCCGCACCACAAGTTATCGGTGCATGGCTATGGCTGGGAAGTGCTGCGAAGCTATCGTGAAATTGTGGGTATTCGCAAGCAACTCCAGGCGCGGCTACTGGCTCAGCGGCCGGATGTTTTCATTGGCGTGGATGCGCCGGATTTCAATCTGGATCTGGAGCGAAATTTGCGGGAGCAGGGTATCAAGACCGTCCACTTTGTTTGCCCCTCCATATGGGCGTGGCGGGCCGAACGGGTGGAAAAAATTCGTCGCAGTGTGGACCACGTGCTGTGTATTTTTCCGTTCGAACCCGCGTTACTGGCCCGCCACGGCATCAGCGCCACCTACGTCGGCCACCCCTTGGCCAATGTTATTCCACTGGAGCCGGACAAAGCCGCAGCCAGAAAGGCGCTCGGTCTTCTGCCCGGTGACCGCGTGCTGGCTTTGTTGCCCGGCAGCCGCGTATCCGAGGTTAATCACCTTTCTCAACGCTTCTTTGAGGCTGCAAGGCTTGTGCAGCAAGCGCAGGATGCTATCAAAATCATAGTGCCTGCCGTGCCTGCGCTGCGTCCCGCCATTGAGGCGGCGGCAGCGCGGGCGGGCATGCTGGAGCATGTGCAAATCGTGAACGGTCAGTCGCACACCGTGCTGGCCGCGTGTGACCTGACGCTGATCGCCAGTGGCACCGCGACGCTAGAGGCCGCGCTGTTCAAGCGCCCCATGGTGATCGCCTACCGCATGGGCTGGCTCAGCTGGCAAATCATGCGGCGCAAGCAACTACAGCCCTGGGTCGGCCTGCCCAATATCCTCTCTGGTGAATTCATCGTGCCCGAGCTGCTGCAGGATCAGGCCACCCCCGCGGCGATGGCTGCGGCCGTGCTGCAGTGCCTGAGCGACATGGAGCACCAGCCTGCCAAAATGGCCGCCTTGCAACAACGCTTCCTGGCGCTGCACCACAGCCTGCAGCGCGACACTTCTACTTTGGCTACCGATGCGATCGAAAAAATTCTTGCACGCTGAACAAGCGCCCCTGTCGTGGGACACCCCTGGCTTGATGGCGGGTGTGGACGAAGCCGGACGCGGCCCTTTGGCAGGACCGGTGGTTGCCGCAGCCGTCATACTGGACCCGCGTAACCGCATCGAGGGCTTGGCCGACTCCAAAGTGCTCACCGCCCGCCGCCGCGAACAACTGTTTGACGAGATCCGCGCCAAAGCCCTGTGCTGTTCTATCGCCGAGGCCAGTGTGGAAGAAATCGACGCAATCAACATCTTGCAAGCGACCCTGCTCGCCATGCGCCGTGCGGTAGAAGGGCTGCGCCTCAAGCCGGCTTTGGTGCTGGTGGATGGCAACCGTCTGCCGGTGCTGGACGTGCGGGCTGAAGCCATCGTCAAGGGCGACAGCAAGGTGCAGGCCATCTCGGCCGCATCGATTCTGGCCAAGGTGACCCGCGACCGCTGGTGCGCCGAGCTGGACGCGCAATACCCCCAATACGGCTTTGCTGGCCACAAAGGCTATGGCACTGCAGAGCATTTGGCCGCACTGCAAGCCCATGGCGCATGTCCCCAGCACCGCAAGACGTTTGGCCCTGTGACCCGGGTGCTGGCATGAGCTACTCGGCGGCACAGGCCGCGTCCATCACTTCGCGCGACAACCCGTTGCTCAAAGAGTTGCGAAAAGTCGCGCAGGACAACACCGCCTATCGCAAGGCCGGGCGTTTTTGGGTTGAGGGCGATCACCTGTGTAGTGCCGCCCTGGCGCGCGGGCTGAAGCCCGCTGTTGCTGTATTTTCAGAAGACTTTTGGCCTCTAGCCCCCGTAGAATATGCGCGAGCAGCTATCAAAAGCATAGTGATTCCGGTGGTCTTGTTCCGTGAGCTGAGTGGTCTGGAGTCGCCCGCAGGGGTTGGCTTTGTGCTGGAACTGCCCATGGACGTGACTCTGCAACCGTTGGCCGCCAGCGTCATCCTGGACCGTGTGCAAGATGCCGGCAACGTGGGCTCCATCCTGCGAAGCGCTGGGGCCTTTGGCTTCACGCAGGTGATTGCACTCAAAGGAACCGCCGCACTCTGGAGCCCCAAGGTGCTGCGCGCGGGTATGGGTGCGCATTTTGGCTTGACCCTGCTGGAAGGCGTGGCCTTGGACGACTTGCAGGCGTTGCAGGTGCCCATTGTGGTCACCAGCTCGCACCAGGGTGACCTGATTCAGAACCTCCAGCTACCCAAGCCCTGCGCATGGGCCATGGGCCACGAAGGGCAGGGCGTGTGCCAGGAGTTGATGAATCGGGCTCGCGTGCACGTGCGCATCGGCCAGCCGGGCGGCGAAGAGTCGCTCAATGTGGCCGCGGCGGCGGCGATTTGTTTGCATGCGAGTAGCCTGACGGCTTGAACATGCCCGCACCGAGTGGCTGCGCGGCCTGGGCGTTGGGCAAGCGGTTTTGCAAGCCGACACAGGCGCCATTTTTGTCGTGGCGGAGGTCAATCTACGTTACCTCGCGTCGGCGTCGGCGTCGCGACACGCTGCTGGCCGACGTGCAGGTGGGCTGTGTGGAGGGTGCAACTTTGCGGCCCCGACGCATCCCAAAGCAGGTTCTGGAGGCGTTGGGGCCGAAAACGTCCACCCCTCCGTTATAATGAGGGGCTATCCAGAAATCAGCCGTCCCAAGCGCCTTTCTAGCACCTTTCCCTACTTCAAAACAGCAGCCAAGTATTGTTCTTGAGCGCGCTTGGGCGTAACCGTAACCCACTCGGAGAACCCAGTGCTCTTGTCTCTTAAGGGAACCACCCCCCCAGCCATATTGGCACTCGCAGACGGCACGGTCTATATTGGCAATTCCATTGGAGCGCCAGGCTCTACGGTTGGCGAGGTCGTATTCAACACGTCCATGACCGGCTACCAGGAGATCCTGACCGATCCCAGCTATTGCCAGCAGATCGTGACGCTCACGTACCCCCACATCGGTAACTACGGCACCAACCCCGAGGACATCGAGTCCGACAAGGTCCATGCCGCTGGCTTGATCATCCGTGATCTGCCCATGGTGGCCTCCAACTTCCGCAGCACGGCATCCTTGAGTGAGTATCTGGTAGCTGCGGGGACCGTAGCCATTGCCAATATCGATACCCGCCAGCTGACACGTCAATTGCGGACCCAGGGTGCGCAAAATGGCTGCATTCTTGCGCTGGCAGCGGGAGAAAGCGTGACGGCTGCGGTAGTGGAAAAGGCCGTTGCAGCTGCTAGGGCGGTGCCTTCCATGTCCGGTCTGGACTTGGCCAAGGTGGTTTCCTGCACCACCCGCTATGACTGGACGGAGTCCGAGTGGACACTCGGTTCTGGCTACGGCCAGCAGACTGCACCACGCTTTCACGTGGTTGCCTATGATTTTGGCGTCAAGAAAAACATCCTGCGCATGTTGGCAGAGCGCGGCTGCAAGGTCACGGTGGTGCCCGCCCAGACGCCGGCTGCCGAAGTGCTCAAGCACCAACCCGATGGCATCTTTCTGAGCAACGGCCCGGGTGATCCGCAGCCCTGCGACTACGCAATTGAAGCAACCCGCACCCTGATTGAAACCGGCATCCCAACCTTTGGTATTTGCCTGGGCCACCAGATCATGGCGCTGGCCTCCGGTGCCAGCACTTTCAAAATGAAATTTGGCCACCACGGCGCCAACCATCCTGTCAAAGACCTTGACAGCGGTCGCGTCAGCATCACCAGCCAGAACCACGGTTTCGCCGTGGATGAAAAGTCATTGCCCGCCAACCTGCGTGCCACCCATATCAGCCTGTTTGACAATACATTGCAGGGGCTGGAGCGCACCGATAAACCCGCGTTCTGCTTTCAGGGACATCCCGAGGCATCTCCCGGGCCGCACGACATCGGCTACCTGTTTGACCGCTTCATCCAGGAGATGACAAAAGAAGTTGGCAAGCGCGCATGAGCTTTTACGGTGTCACTGACCTGTGGACGTATGTGATTGGCGCATTGGGCATTATTTTGCTGCCCGGGCCCAACTCGCTGTACGTGCTGTCGGTGGCTACCGTACGCGGGGTCAAGGCAGGCTATCAGGGGGCTTTCGGTGTGTTTGTGGGTGACACCATTTTGTTGTTACTCACTGCCTTGGGCGCGGCGGGACTGTTGCGTACCTACCCGACGTTATTCATGGTGGTGAAGTACGCCGGAGCAGCCTATTTGACCTGGGTGGGTGTGAACCTGATGCGCGCGGCTATCGACAAGTGGCGCAGTCAAAGCGTCGTTGAGGTGTCCGTGGACGCCGCCGTCGCGCAAGCAACCGCCAACCTGCAGCGGCCCTTCAAGCGGGCCCTGGTCATCAGCCTGTTGAACCCCAAGGCGATTTTGTTTTTGCTGTCGTTTTTTGTGCAGTTCATTGACCCGCAGTACCCCACGCCCGCCGTGCCTTTTTTGATTTTGAGCGCCATCATCATGGTGTTCAGTGCCTTGTATTTGTCCGCATTGATTTTCGCGGGTGCGCGTCTGGCGCAGGGTTTCAGTCAACGCAAGCGTTTGTCGTCGACCCTGTCCGGCGCGGTGGGTGGGCTGTTTATGTGGTTCGGCGCGAAGCTGGCCACTGCAAGCCTGCATTGATCGCAGCGATTCAACATTCCGTTTATTTCAGTAATTCAGGCAGCGTGTGCCGCGCAGCCCTTGACCAGTAGAGAGCAGTAGTAATGCCAAAACGTACCGACATCAAAAGCATCCTTATCATCGGCGCGGGCCCCATCATCATCGGGCAGGCCTGCGAGTTCGACTACTCCGGCGTGCAAGCCTGCAAGGCCCTGCGGGAAGAGGGGTACAAGGTCATTCTGATCAACAGCAACCCTGCCACGATCATGACCGACCCCGCTACCGCGGACGTCACCTACATTGAGCCGATCACCTGGCAGACGGTTGAGAAAATCATCGCCAAGGAAAAGCCTGATGCAATTTTGCCCACCATGGGTGGCCAGACCGCGCTCAATTGCGCGCTGGACCTGTGGCACAACGGGGTGCTGGACAAATACAAGGTAGAACTGATTGGCGCCACACCCGAAGCCATCGACAAGGCGGAAGACCGCCTGAAGTTCAAGGATGCCATGACCAAAATCGGTCTGGGTTCCGCCCGCTCGGGCATTGCGCACAGCATGGAAGAAGCCTGGACGGTGCAAAAGACCCTGGGTTTCCCCACCGTCATTCGCCCCAGCTTTACGCTGGGCGGCACGGGTGGCGGCATTGCCTACAACTCCGAAGAGTTCGAGACCATTTGCAAGCGCGGCCTGGAAGCCTCTCCCACCAACGAGCTGCTGATTGAAGAGTCGCTCTTGGGCTGGAAAGAGTACGAAATGGAAGTGGTGCGCGACAAGGCGGACAACTGCATTATCGTCTGCTCCATCGAGAACTTGGACCCGATGGGCGTGCACACCGGCGACTCCATTACTGTGGCACCGGCGCAAACGCTGACCGACAAGGAATACCAGATTCTGCGTAACGCGTCCCTGGCTGTGCTGCGCGAAATTGGTGTGGACACCGGCGGATCGAACGTGCAGTTCTCCATCAACCCTGAAGATGGCCGCATGGTCGTCATCGAGATGAACCCGCGTGTGTCGCGTTCCTCTGCGCTGGCTTCCAAAGCCACCGGTTTTCCCATTGCCAAGATCGCCGCCAAGCTGGCGGTCGGCTTCACGCTGGACGAGTTGCGCAACGACATCACAGGTGGGGCAACGCCTGCATCGTTCGAGCCCAGCATCGACTATGTGGTTACCAAAATCCCCCGTTTTGCGTTCGAAAAGTTTCCGGCTGCCGACAGCCGCTTGACGACCCAGATGAAGTCGGTGGGCGAAGTCATGGCCATGGGTCGCACCTTCCAGGAATCCTTCCAGAAAGCCCTGCGCGGCCTGGAAGTGGGCGTCGACGGCATGAACGAAAAAACCCAGGACCGCGAAGTGCTGGAAAAGGAGCTGGGCGAGCCCGGCCCCGAGCGCATCTGGTACGTGGGCGATGCCTTTGCCCAGGGTATGAGCGTGGAAGAGGTGTTTGCGCTGACCAAGATCGATCCCTGGTTTTTGGTGCAAATCGAGCAGATCGTCAAGATCGAGCTGGAGATTGAACGCCTGCCTGTGCCTGATAGCGGTACGGCGCTGGACCGCATTGACGCTGCCACCTTGCGCAGCCTGAAGCAAAAAGGTTTCTCGGATCGCCGTCTGGCGCGCCAGTTCAAGACGACCGACACGGCCGTGCGCAACAAGCGCATCGCGCTCGGCGTGCGACCCGTGTACAAGCGCGTAGACACTTGTGCTGCCGAGTTCGGTACCAATACGGCGTACCTGTATTCCACTTACGAATCGGAAGGTTCAGAGTGCGAGGCGGAGCCAACCAACAACAAAAAGATCATGGTGCTGGGCGGTGGTCCCAACCGCATTGGTCAGGGCATCGAGTTTGACTACTGCTGCGTACACGCGGCCCTGGCCATGCGCGAGGACGGGTACGAGACCATCATGGTCAACTGCAACCCTGAAACGGTGTCTACCGACTACGACACCTCGGACCGCTTGTACTTTGAGCCGCTGACGCTCGAAGACGTGCTGGAAATCGTGGACAAGGAAAAACCGGTTGGCGTCATCGTGCAATACGGCGGCCAAACACCTTTGAAACTGGCGCTGGATCTGGAAGCCAACGGCGTGCCCATTATCGGCACCAGCCCCGACATGATTGATGCGGCTGAAGACCGCGAGCGCTTTCAGAAGCTGCTGCATGAGTTGAAGCTGCGCCAACCGCCCAATGCCACCGCCCGTACCGAGCCTGAAGCGCTGGAAAAAGCCGCTGCGCTGGGTTACCCCCTGGTGGTGCGCCCCAGCTACGTGCTGGGCGGCCGCGCCATGGAAATCGTGCACGAACAGCGCGATCTGGAGCGCTATATGCGCGAAGCGGTCAAGGTCAGTCACGACTCCCCGGTGTTGCTGGACCGCTTTTTGAATGACGCCATTGAATGCGATGTGGACTGTATCCGTGACAACACGGGTGTGACCTTCATTGGGGGTGTGATGGAGCACATCGAACAAGCGGGCGTGCACAGCGGCGATTCCGCCTGTTCCTTGCCACCTTACAGTCTGAGCGCCGACACGGTGACCGAGATCAAACGCCAGACCTCCGCCATGGCCAACGCGCTCCATGTCGTGGGCCTGATGAACGTGCAGTTTGCGATCCAGAATGTGGATGGCAAGGACGTGATTTATGTGCTGGAAGTCAATCCGCGCGCGTCACGTACCGTGCCTTTTGTGAGCAAGGCCACGGGCATTCAACTTGCCAAGGTGGCAGCGCGCTGCATGGCGGGCCAGAGCCTGGCCAGTCAGAGCATTGGCAAAGAGGTGACGCCACCGTATTTCAGTGTGAAAGAAGCAGTATTTCCTTTCGTGAAGTTCCCTGGCGTCGACACCATCCTTGGCCCGGAGATGAAGTCGACTGGCGAAGTCATGGGCGTGGGCAAGACCTTTGGTGAAGCGTTTGTGAAGTCCCAACTGGGTGCCGGTGCCAAGTTGCCGCGCTCTGGCAAGGTATTTATTTCCGTCAAGCAAAGCGACAAACCCCGCGCAGTGGAAGTCGCCCGCAAGCTGGTTGGGATGGGCTTCACCCTCGTGGCGACCAAGGGCACAACGGCTTCCATGGTGGCTGCAGGGTTGGCCTGCACGGTTGTCAACAAGGTGACTGAAGGGCGTCCCCACATCGTGGACATCATCAAGAACCAGGAAATTGCCATGGTAATCAACACCGTGGAAGAGCGCCGCAATGCCATCGCCGATTCGCGCCAGATCCGCACCTCCGCATTGCTCGCGCGGGTAACGACCTACACCACCATCGCCGGTGCAGAAGCGGCGGTTGAAGGCATGAAGTATCTGGACCACCTGGACGTGATTTCGGTGCAGGAAATGCATGCACAGCTTCACGCATAAATTGCGGGTTTGGCCAGTGCCGCAAGTGTTGGCATAATCCGGCTTTGCTTTAACGGGACAGTGCGGCGTGCAAGCGCCGGACTGTCCTTGTTACTTTTAATGACTGTTTTTTGATACCTGTTTCCACAGTTTTATATGGCAACCATTCCAATTACCAAACGCGGCGCTGAAACCCTCAAGGCCGAGTTGCACAAGCTCAAGACGGTAGAGCGTCCCTGGGTGATCAACGCGATTTCGGAAGCCCGTGCGCAGGGCGACTTGAGTGAAAACGCCGAGTACGAAGCGGCCAAAGACCGCCAGGGCTTTATTGAAGGCCGTATTCAGGAGGTGGAAGGCAAGCTGTCAGCAGCGCAAATCATCGATCCGTCGGAGCTCAATGCAGGCGGAAAAGTGGTTTTTGGCGCGACCGTGGAGCTGGAAGAGGAAGCAACCGGGGAGCGGGTCAAATACCAGATCGTCGGTGAGGATGAGGCCGATTTGAAGTTTGGCCGCGTCAACATTGGATCGCCAATCGCCCGGGCGCTGATTGGCAAGGAAGAGGGTGACACGGCCGAGGTGCGTGCCCCGGGTGGCGTGAAAGCCTACGAAATTGTGGCGGTGCAGTACATCTGATGCGTGCTTTGCCGGTCTGGGTAGCTGCAGCATGGTGGGGTAGCCTCACAACGCTGGGTTTCTTTGTGGTTCCCATGCTGTTTGTGCATTTGCCAAGCCCGGCTATGGCAGGTGCCATGGCTGCGCGACTGTTTTCAGTGCAAACAGCCGTGTCTACCGTCTGTGGACTTCTGCTGTTGGTGATTTTCAGGTCAAAACGTACGCTAACCCCCGTGGATACTGCGCAGGCCGCTACACTTTTTGTAGTGGCCGGGGTGCTGTTGGCACTCCTGGTGGAATTCGGTGTGGCGCCCAGAATCGTGTCGCGCGACAACCTTGCGCTGTGGCACAAAGTGGGCAGCGCGATGTATTTGACGCAATGGATGTGTGCCGCGGTGGTGTTTGGCAAGTTGGCCAAACACTGAGACCACTCAGGTCTGGCTGCGCTTCTTGACGCTGACCAGGTTCTTAGGCTTGGCGCGCCGTACGTTGCCGCCGGCCGTAAGGCGCTGGTTGCCCAGCACGCGCAATGTTTTGACCTCGGGACGCTGCCCCGCGCGTTTGCTGTATTTCAGCACTTTGACCTCGCGCGGTCCGGCCTTGCGGTCTTCGTCGACGGCACGTTCTTTTTCAACCTTGGGCCGCCACAGCACGAGCAATTTGCCAATGTGCTGAATGGGGGCGGCGTTGAGTTCGTCAGCCAGGGTCTGGAACATGGCTTCGCGTGCGACGCGGTCGTCCGAGAACACGCGGACCTTGATAAGTCCATGGGCGTTCAACGCCGCATTGATTTCTTTTTTTACGTTTTCGGTCAGGCCGTCGCCGCCGACCAGCACCACCGGGTCAAGGTGGTGGGCTTCGGAGCGGTGTTCTTTACGTTGGGCGGGTGTCAATTGAATTAGAGGCATACCGCTATTATCGGTTGATTGGATGGCTCGCACTAGAGCCGCTCCCTCAGAAAGTCAGAATGAAAACTCCCAACAAGGGCAAAAAGGTCAATAAAGCCTGGTTGCACGACCACATTAATGATCCCTACGTCAAATTGGCGCACCGGGAGGGCTATCGCGCGCGCGCCGCCTACAAACTCAAGGAAATCGACGAAACTTTCGGGCTGATCAAGCCGGGTTACCTGGTGGTCGACCTGGGCAGCACGCCCGGCGCATGGAGCCAGTATGCGCGGCGAAAGATGTCGCCATCGGGGGCCGCCGTAGGGGATCTCAATGGCACCATCATTGCGCTGGATCTGCTGCCCATGGAGCCCATCGAAGGCGTGACCTTCATTCAGGGCGATTTTCGTGAAGCAGAGGTGCTGGAGCAATTGGAGAAGGCCATGCAGGGGCGTCAGGCCGATGTGGTGGTGTCCGACATGGCGCCCAACTTGTCGGGCATCTCGTCGGCCGATGCGGCCCGTATTGAGCATCTGGTCGAATTGGCCATCGAATTTGCGCAAAACCACATGAAGCCGCAAGGGGCGCTGGTGGCGAAAGTTTTTCATGGAGGCAGCTATAACGACGTGGTTCAACGGTTCAAAGATGCTTTTCAAGTGGTAAAGCCGGTCAAGCCCAAGGCCTCACGTGGCCGGTCCTCCGAGACCTTTCTGGTTGGCGTCGGCCTGAAACACGCGAGCATCAAAGCGTGAAAATCTTGCCAAGTCCATGCTGTTCTTGTGGCCGAAATTGTGAAAATACCGTGTCAATCGACTTGAAACGCCTAAAATGGGAACCAGATATGCACAGTGTTTCTACTTGTGCCCCTATTGGAGCTTCGATTGAATAATCAGTGGTTTTCGAAAATTGCAGTTTGGTTGGTGGTTGGGCTTGTCCTCTTCACTGTTTTCAAACAGTTTGACTCGCGCGGCACGGCCGGCGCGAACCTGGTCGGGTATTCCGACTTTCTGGAAGAGGTGCGCAGCAAACATATCAAGAGCGCCATCATTCAGGAGGGCCAGGGCGGTACCGAGATCCTGGCCGTCACCACGGATGACCGCAAGGTTCGCACTACTGCAACCTACCTCGACCGTGGCTTGGTCGGCGATTTGATCAGCAACGGCGTGAAGTTTGACGTCAAGCCCCGCGAAGAAGGCTCACTCCTGATGACGCTACTCGTCAGCTGGGGTCCCATGCTGCTGCTGGTCGGCGTGTGGATTTACTTCATGCGCCAGATGCAGGGCGGTGGCAAGGGTGGGGCATTCAGCTTTGGCAAAAGCAAGGCCCGTTTGCTGGATGAAAACACCAATCTGGTCACTTTCGCCGACGTCGCTGGATGCGATGAAGCCAAGGAGGAGGTGAAAGAAGTCGTAGATTTCCTGAAAGATCCGACCAAATTCCAGAAACTCGGTGGCCGTATTCCCCGTGGATTGCTGTTGGTTGGCCCCCCTGGTACCGGAAAGACCCTGCTGGCCAAGTCCATTGCAGGCGAGGCCAAGGTGCCCTTCTTCAGTATTTCGGGTTCCGACTTCGTGGAAATGTTCGTCGGGGTGGGGGCCTCCCGCGTGCGTGACATGTTCGACAACGCCAAGAAGAACGCCCCTTGCATCATCTTTATTGATGAAATCGATGCGGTCGGTCGTCAGCGGGGTGCCGGCTTGGGCGGTGGCAATGACGAGCGTGAGCAGACCCTCAACCAGATGCTGGTCGAGATGGACGGTTTCGAGACCAATGTAGGGGTGATCGTGGTAGCTGCTACCAATCGTCCTGACATTCTGGATGCTGCACTCTTGCGTCCAGGCCGGTTTGACCGCCAGGTCTATGTCACGCTGCCCGATATCCGTGGCCGTGAGCAGATTCTGAACGTGCACATGCGCAAAGTGCCATTGGGTCAGGACGTGAGCCCCAGCGTGATCGCACGCGGCACGCCCGGCATGTCCGGTGCTGACTTGGCCAATCTGTGTAACGAGGCAGCCCTGATGGCTGCGCGCCGTAGCGCCCGTGTGGTGGAGATGCAGGACTTCGAGAAGGCCAAGGACAAGATCCTGATGGGCCCTGAGCGCAAGAGCATGGTCATGCCCGAAGGCGAGCGCAAGAATACGGCGTACCACGAGTCGGGTCATGCGCTGATTGGCAAGATGCTACCCAAGTGCGACCCGGTGCACAAAGTGACCATCATTCCCCGTGGCCGCGCGTTGGGCGTAACCATGAGCCTGCCGGCGCAAGACCGCTATTCCTATGACAGTGAATACATGCTCAACCAGATCAGCATGCTGTTTGGTGGGCGTATTGCTGAAGAGGTGTTCATGAACCAGATGACCACAGGTGCCAGCAACGACTTCGAGCGTGCTACCCATATTGCCCGCGACATGGTGACCCGTTACGGCATGACCGACGCGCTGGGCCCTATGGTGTACGCGGAGAACGAAGGCGAAGTGTTTCTGGGTCGTTCGGTCACCAAGACCACGAACATGAGCGAGTCCACCATGCAAAAGGTGGACGCCGAGGTGCGCCGTATCATCGACCAGCAGTACTCTCTGGCGCGCACGCTCATCGAAGAGAACAAAGACAAAATGCATGCCATGGCCAAAGCCTTGCTGGAGTGGGAAACCATTGACAGTGATCAGCTGGACGACATCATGGCGGGCAAGGAGCCACGTCCGCCCAAAGACTGGACACCCCGCACCCCGAGTTCGGGCGGTGGCAATGGTGGTGGCGGTGGCGCTCCAGCGGTAGCCGCCGATCCAGCGCCCACTGCGGCCTGATTGGCTGGTTTATGACCTGACGGGGCCTTGTGCCCCGTTTTTTTTCGGACGTAACCCATGCTTTGGCAGACCAGCCGCTTTTTGATGGACCTTCACATGCCCAAAGTGATGGGCATTGTGAACGTGACGCCTGATTCTTTTTCGGATGGTGGCCTGCATGCGTCCAGTCACGCGGCGCAAGCCCACTGCGATCAGCTGCTGGCCGACGGTGCCGATATTCTGGATATTGGTGGCGAGTCCACTCGGCCGGGTGCCCCTGGTGTGCCGCTGGAAGAAGAGCTGGCGCGCGTGCTGCCGGTGGTCCGCCATGCAGTCAAGCTGGGTGTTCCCGTGTCGGTGGATACCTACAAGCCGCAAGTCATGCGTGCGGTGCTGGATCTGGGGGTGGACATCATCAACGACATTTGGGCGCTGCGTTGGCAGGCACCGAACGACGTTGTATCCGGACGGGACGTGGTGGCTGCCCATGCCACCTGCGGCGTTTGCCTCATGCACATGCACCGGGAGCCCAAGACCATGCAGGTCATGCCTATGCACGGGGATGTGGTCTCCCAGGTGCTCTCATTTTTAGAGCAGCTCGCGCAGGATCTGCGGGGGCTGGGGGTCGATAGAGCCCGTATCTGTATTGATCCTGGAATCGGTTTTGGCAAAACCGTGGAGCAAAACTTTGCGTTGCTGGCCCGCCAGACTGCGCTGTTGCCTTTGGGCTACCCGGTGCTGGCCGGGTGGTCACGCAAATCGTCTTTGGCCGCCGTCACCCAGCAGCACCTGGGGTCTGTCGCGACACTGGATATTCAACAGCGAATGGTGCCCAGTGTGGCTGCCGCTTTGCTTGCGGTTCAGCAGGGTGCCAGCGTCGTGCGGGTGCATGATGTTAAAGAGACCGTGCAGGCACTCAAGGTGCTGGGAGCCATGCGGGCGCAGGCGTCAATAATCAACGAATTCAGTCGATAGCAAACAATCAATCAGGTGAGTACATGACAAGAAAATATTTTGGTACGGATGGCATTCGCGGAACGGTCGGACAGGCGCCCATCACCCCCGACTTTGTGCTGCGTTTGGCGCACGCGGTAGGCCGTGTGCTCAAAAGGACCGAATCCCGTCCGACCGTGTTGATCGGCAAGGACACCCGTATATCGGGCTACATGCTGGAGAGCGCACTGGAGAGTGGCTTCAATTCTGCGGGTGTGGAAGTGGTGTTGCTGGGGCCACTGCCCACCCCGGGTGTGGCGTACCTTACCCGTGCGCAGCGGGCTTCACTGGGCGTGGTCATCAGCGCGAGCCACAACCCGTTTGCCGACAATGGCATCAAGTTCTTCAGTGCCCAGGGCACCAAACTGCCGGATGCGTGGGAGATCGACGTGGAAGCGGTTCTGGAACAAGCTCCGGTGTGGGTTGACTCGCCTTCGCTGGGGAAAACGCGGCGTCTGGAAGACGCTGCAGGCCGTTACATCGAGTTTTGCAAGAGCACTTTTGCCAACGACCTCACGCTCAAAGGCATGAAGATTGTGGTGGACGCGGCCCATGGCGCGGCCTACCAGATCGCGCCCAAAGTCTTTCATGAGCTCGGTGCCGAAGTGATTGCCATTGGGTGCGCACCCGATGGGCTGAACATCAACCACGAAGTGGGTGCCACGCATCCGCAGGCTCTGGTGGCAGCCGTCAAGGCGAACCAGGCCGATTTCGGCGTGGCGCTTGACGGCGATGCCGACCGCCTGCAGTTGGTGGACGCGGATGGCCGCTTGTACAACGGTGATGAGCTGCTGTACCTGATGGCAGATGACCGCCTGGGGCGCGATGAGCATGTGCCGGGAGTTGTGGGTACCCTGATGACCAATCTCGCCGTTGAGGTGGCTCTGAAGGCTCGTGGAGTGCAATTTGTTCGGGCCAAGGTGGGTGATCGCTATGTGCTCGAAGAGCTGGAAAAGCACAAATGGATTCTGGGTGGTGAAGGCTCCGGCCACTTGCTGGCACTGGACAAACACACAACCGGTGACGGCTTGATATCCGCGTTGCAGGTCTTGCAGGCTTTGCAGCGCAGTGGCCAGACCATGGCGCAGCTGTTGGCCAATGTGACACTGTTTCCCCAGACGCTGATCAATGTGCGTCTGAGGCCCGGTCAGGACTGGAAGGCCAGCCCCGGGCTGGCCAGGGAGACCTTGGCGGTGGAAGTCGAGTTGGGCGAAACGGGTCGGGTGCTGATCCGTGCCAGCGGTACCGAGCCGCTGGTGCGTGTGATGGTGGAGGCACGTGATGCTGCGCAGGCCAAGGCCTGTGCCCAACGCATTGCCGACACGCTGACAGTCTGAGCGGGCTTCCACGTGGCACCTTTTCCCACCCCTTCCGTTGCGGCGGCGCTGCACGTTGTGCGCGCAGACTATGCCAATCCGGTCCACGCTGCGGCTCTGTTACAACTGCTCGATGCCTATGCGCAGGATCCCATGGGCGGCGGCCATGCGCTGAGCGACTATGCCAAAACCCATCTGGTTGCCGCATTGGCACAGCGTCCGCAGGCATTCAGTGTGCTGGCTTTTGAGGGGGATCGACCAGTGGGTCTGGTGAATTGCATCGAAGGCTTTTCTACCTTTGCATGCCGTCCGCTGGTCAATGTGCACGATGTCACGGTGCTGGCCAGTCACCGTGGGCAGCGGGTGGCCGAGCATATGCTGGTATTGGCGGAGGCCATTGCCCGCGAACGGGGCGCCTGCAAGCTCACACTGGAAGTGTTGCAGGGTAACGCCGGAGCGCTACGGCTCTATCAGCGCACAGGATTTGCCAACTACGAGCTGGATCCCGCCATGGGGCAGGCACAGTTCATGCAGAAGTGGCTGGACTGAAGTTCAAGTGCAGCTATCAATTCAATAGCTGCCTGCGCATATTCCACGGGGGCTAGCACTGGTTTTTGTGCTGGACTATTCGTACCAGTCGCGCAGCGCATCCGCATGCAGTTTGGCGCGCATCGCGGGTGTGGGCGTCCAGCGTTCATGGCTGCAGGTGGCTCTCGACAGAAAATCGAGGAGCGACAGGTGGCGTCGCAGCACGCGATGCTGTCGGTGCTCAATCAGCGGGTTGAAGATGCCCTTGAGTGAAAACACCTGGCGTGGATTTTTTTTGATCCACAGCCACGACCCCATCTCCAGTGTCAGCGGCAGGAACACCCGTTCCGGATCTTCACAGGCTCTCAGATACAAGTGGTCCCACAAATCCCCGTGGGCAAGGTATTGCAGGCTTTGCGGCTCAAAAACGTAGGGATGATGGCTGTAGGTTTGCAGGAAAACATCCTTGAGCGCCTGCATTTCTGCCAGATGGGTAATGGGTTTTCGGGTGTGCGCGTAGGGAAACCAGATGCGGTCACTCGCGCCAAAACCCGAGTGGCAGTCCAGGGCCATGCTGAACTTGCGCGTCAACAGTTCCGATGCAACCACCTCACAGACCGCCAGGTTTTCAGCCTCCATCGGTTCGCCCGACTTGCCACGGTACCACGGCAGGCCCGCGCTGATGCGCTGGCCACCGATGAGAAACGGTACCTTGTCGATGGCATCGACCGGTGCATTGCGCATCAGGTCAACGCCGCCGGGATTGGCGCGTGTGCCCATCAGCATGCCGCCCGGGTTGACGATCGGCATGAACACGAGTCGCACACTCTCCAGTTGGCGGTGCAGCGTAGTGTCCCACTGCAAGCGCATCACCAGGCTTTGCAGGAACGCAATGACCACTTCCGCACCGATGCGCTCCAGACCATGGACGCCGCCAAAAAAGCCGATCGCAGGGACGTCAGGGCTCGGGTTGCCCAGACCGATGGCATACACGGGCAGCGATGTCCCGGCCGTCACTGAAACCTGGCGCATGGTTCTGACATCAAGGTGCTGCGCACCCAGATCCATCAGCCGCTCCAGCGCTTCCATTTCCGGTAGGTGTTTGTTCTGCACAGATGCTTTGTTTTGATAGGGGTCGCAGGGGAGTTCCTGTTCAAGCATAGCGTCCAAAGCCCCGTGTTGCGTGAATCCATAGTGCGCGAAAAGGGAATGTGCAACTGACTCACTACCGTCACATTCCCGCGATAGCCTAAGGGCTCATTCAACGACTTGACTGGAGCGCACCATGATCTGGAAATTCCTGGGTTTGCAAAGAAAGCTCGATTCCCTGTTCGACGATGGATGGGTCAGCCTCGGCCTTTCCCACTCACACTCCCGTGGTATCGCCCATGCGCCAACCTCGCCGCACGCGCAGAACTAATGCGGTGAGGCACGTGGTCGTCCTGACCAGTGTTGCATGGGGCGTTGTTGAGTTTTTTGCCCTACAACGCTCACGCTACCACTCTTGGCGCGCCCGCACCTGATTTCAGTGGACCGTGGCCGGTTGGGCGGCGTCACAAAAAAGTCATGGGAGCTGGGTAAGCTGGCAACTCCCGGACCAGAAAACACCTGCAGGAGAAAGCCGTGAGCGCCAGTGATGATGAATTGATGCGACGCATCCACCGTGACTTGATCGATGGTTACGACGAAGAACTCGAAATGGAGTTCGAGGACCGCACCGTGGCCGAACTGACGGGTGATGCCTCGCCGGATTTCACCGCGCAAGACAAGGAAGCACGGCGGCAATATTTTCGCGAACTGTTTCGCCTGCAGGGAGAGCTTGTGAAGCTGCAGGACTGGGTTGTTGCCACCGGCAAGAAGGTCGTGATTGTCTTTGAGGGCCGCGATGCAGCAGGCAAGGGCGGTGTGATCAAACGCATTACCCAGCGGTTGAACCCCCGGGTGTGCCGGGTAGCGGCGTTGCCAGCGCCCAACGACCGCGAGCGCACGCAATGGTACTTTCAGCGTTATATATCGCATTTGCCCGCTGCAGGCGAGATGGTGCTGTTTGACCGCTCCTGGTACAACCGCGCAGGCGTGGAACGGGTCATGGGTTTTTGCAATGATGACCAGTACGAAGAATTCTTTCGCACGGTTCCAGAGTTCGAAAAAATGCTGGTGCGCTCGGGCATCCAGCTCATCAAATACTGGTTTTCGATTTCAGATGACGAGCAAAACCTGCGCTTTCTGGGCCGCATGCATGACCCACTCAAGCAGTGGAAACTGAGCCCAATGGATCTGGAGTCCCGCCGCCGGTGGGAGGATTACACCAAGGCAAAGGAAATCATGCTGGAGCGCACCCATATTCCCGAAGCGCCATGGTGGGTGGTTCCGGCTGACGACAAGAAGAAAGCGCGTTTGAACTGCATTGGCCACCTGCTGGGCCAGATGGACTACAACGAAGTTGCGCACCCGGCCATCGTGCTACCGCAGCGCGTACGCCGTGAGGACTATGTGCGCCAGCCGGTGCCCAACGATATTCTGGTGCCCCAAATTTACTGAGCCCCGGGTTGTAACGGCCGTAGGGAGATGCGACGGCTCTCCCGCACGCTGAGAAAAGCGCTCGCTGCACCACACAAGGCAATCAATGCGATACCGAGCACGGACCAATGGTCCGGCACATGGGAAAACATCAGCCAGCCGCCCAGCATGGCAAAACCGATCTGGGTGTACATGTAGGGCATCAAAGTTGACGCTGGGGCGCGTTGAAAAGCCAGAATCAGCAAAAAGTGCCCCAGCGTCGCAGTGGCGCCCATCAACGCCAGGCCGAGCCACAGCGACGCGCTGCCGATTTCAGCCCAGACCCACGGCAGGGGCAGTGCTGCAATGAGCATGCCGACCCAGCCGGTGTAGAACTGCAGCGTCATGGGGTCTTCGGTGCGGGTCATGCGACTGGTCAGCAGCTGAAATGCGGCGTTCACTGCGACCAGCGCCAAGGGCAGAAGCAGAGTCCAGCTGAAATCCTGGCCCCCTGGCCGGACGATGACCAGCGTGCCGGCAAAGGCCCCTGCCACCAACAGCATGCGCAGAGCGGAAACGCGTTCGCCCAACATACGGGCGGACAGCAGCGTGACGACCAGCGGCGTAATCATGACGATCGCGGTGAATTCACCCACAGGCAGGTACTTGAGGCTGAGAAACGCGAAGAGGCTGCTGGCCAAAAGAAGCACGCCGCGGGCTAAATGGAAGCGTGGGTGCTCGGTTCGCAGCAACGCCCTTCCCCGGCGCGGTAGCACGGTGATGGTGGTGGCCACAGCCTGGAACAAATACCGGAACCACAAGGCCATCAACAGCGGAACGCTGCCGGTCACCCATTTGGTGGTGGTGTCCAAGGTAGCGAAACAGGCCACTGCGGCAATTCCCAAGGCGATGCCTGCCGCAGCTTGTCTCGATGTCCTCACGGATCGTCGTGTTTGGGGTCAGACATGGCGAGCCCACGGCCCCAATGTCAGTTTTTCCATAGAACTGACGATCCGGGAGAAATCCCGGGACGCCAGCATGGAGCGTTCGATAAGTCCCACCTGGACGGCCCTTGCGTACTGTGCCCTTGCGACATCAAAGGGCAGGCCGAAAACGTCCATGGCGATGCCGGTTGCCTCGGCCAGGTTGCGAGCGAGATCCGGTTGAGAATGGGGGTTAAATTCGGGCGCCGGAGAAGCTGTTGGCCAGACGGCGGACGGGGTTGCTTTGGACATGGTGAGTCCTTTCAAAAATAGCACAATGTTAAAGATAAGGGTAAACCCTTATTTAATCAAGTGCTTGTTCCTGATTTGACGCTTTTCCGCACAAATTGACTGTCACATAAATGCCATTGAACTGACGTGAGCGCGTCATCTGCCCATCCCAGAATCCCTGCATGTCTTGCACGATGGAGAACACGATGGTCAACAAATCAGACGCTACACAGGCGCTGGACAAGGGATTCAACCCTTCTTTCAGCAACCCTATTCACGATTTTGAGCAGCAATGTCTGCGCGTCCTGCGCTGCACAGCTCTCACATTGGCCAACAGCCCAGGGGGTTTGCGCTTCAAGGCTGGAACCCGACCCTGGCTGGACGCACTGTCACAGGGCCCGATTGGGAGTCTGTCATGACAGAGCAAACAACCATTGCCCTGGCGGCGGACGCGCAACGGGTCGGGAGTCTGGTCTGTGGCGTAGCAATCCAGCAGCCAGAACGCCATGGCATTGTGGTGTCCTGGGCCAGTCACCTGGATGAAGTACGTGCAGCACAACGCTTGCGCCATGAGGTATTCGCAGGTGAAATGGGTGCGCGCCTCAATACACCTATAGCTGGACACGACATTGATTTGTTCGACAACTACTGTGAACACTTGCTGGTGCGGGATCAGTTTACCCAGCAGGTCATTGGTACCTACAGGGTGCTGACCCCGGTGCAGGCCAAGCGGGTAGGGAGCACCTACAGCGATACCGAGTTTGATCTCACCCGCTTGCGCACCATGCGCGACCGCATGGTGGAATTGGGTCGCAGCTGTGTGCATCCGGACCACCGCCACGGCGGGGTCATCATGGCGCTCTGGGGCGCTCTGGCGGAATTCATGGTTCGCAACCAGCTCGACACCATGATCGGTTGTGCCAGCATTCCAATGATGCACAACGGCTTGGTCAGCGGGGATTTGGCCGCCAGCATCTGGCGGCAGGTCAAGGAAACCCATCTGGCGCCCATTGAATACCATGTGCGTCCCCGATTGCCGCTGCCCATTGAGCAACTGGATTCCTCGTTGAATGTTGAGCCCCCCGCTCTGATCAAGGGGTATTTGCGTTTGGGCGCCAAAGTGCTGGGAGCACCGGCCTGGGACCCTGATTTCAATTCCGCTGATTTGCCCATGCTGATGCGCATTGCAGACCTGCCGCCCCGCTACCGCAAGCACTTTCTGGGCGCGTGATGCGAGCCGCTCTTGACGCCTTTGCTCCGCGTTGGGATGGCATGGCAGCGAGTGAAGAGCATGATCAGGAAGGCGAGCACCGAACCCACCGTTTTCGCGCAATTTTTATCTCGGATATTCATTTAGGCACTGCAGGCTGTCAAGCCCATGCCTTGCTGGGTTTTCTGAGAGCGCATCCCTGTGAATCCCTGTACCTGGTTGGAGACATCGTGGACGGCTGGCAGTTGCGCCGTCGCTGGTTCTGGCCGCAATCGCATAACGATGTCGTTCAAAAACTTCTGCGTGCGGCGCGCAAGGGCTGCAAGGTCACTTTCATTCCAGGCAATCACGATGAATTCGCACGGGGTTTTTTGGGGCACCAGTTTGGTGGTATCGAGGTGCGTGAAGACGCTGTTTACACGACGGCTGATGGCCGCTCCCTCTGGGTTACCCACGGCGACTACTTTGATGGTGTCATCCAGTGTGCCAAGTGGCTGGCTTTTTTGGGTGACAACCTGTATGAGTTCACACTGAAGCTCAACCGCTATCTGAATGGGTTGCGCGCACGCATGGGTCTGCCGTACTGGTCGCTCTCGGCCTACCTCAAGCACAAGGTCAAGTCAGCGCTGAATTACGTCACCGATTTTGAAGTGGCTGTCGCAAACGAAGCCCGGGCCCGGGGCCACCATGGTGTGGTGTGTGGCCATATTCATCGTGCAGAGATGCGGGAGATCAACGGAATTCTGTACTGCAACGATGGCGACTGGGTTGAAAGCCGCACCGCTTTGGTCGAGCATTTTGATGGCCGGTTGGAGTTGCTGTATTGGAACGACACCACAACCCGGGTTGTTGTTGCACAGGCGCTGCAAGAGTTCCCCGCGTGAAGCTTGCGCTGGTGACGGACGCCTGGCAACCGCAGGTCAACGGGGTGGTGACCACGCTGGTGGAGCTGGTGCGGGAAATGGAGGCATTGGGTCATCAGGTCGAGGTGATTCATCCGGGCCTGTTTTCGACCCGGCCGTGCCCGGGCTATGCGGGCATTGATCTCGCAGTGCGGCCGGCAAAGCCTCTGGCGCTTCAGCTCGATGCCATTGCGCCAGATGCCATCCATATCGCGACCGAAGGCCCCTTGGGTTGGGCCGCGCGGCGGTATTGCCTGCGGCGCGGGTTGGCGTTCACCACGGCGTTTCATACCCGATTTCCGGAGATTCTGAAGGCTGCTATGAAGGTTCCGCTCTGGATGGGTTATGCGCTGTTTCGCTACTTTCACAAGCATTCTTCCGGTGTGCTGGTTCCCACGCCCAGTGTTCTGCGAATGCTCGAAGGGCGGGGCTTTTGCCATCTGCGCAACTGGACTCACGGCGTCGATGTGCAACTCTTCAGCTACCAGGAATTGCCGCAGGTTTACCCTCCGCTGGGAACCCTGTGCAGACCGGTATCCCTGTTTGTGGGTCGTGTGTCGTACGAGAAGAACATTGAGGAGTTTCTTCAGCTGGATGTGCCCGGTACCAAGATTGTCTGTGGTGTGGGGCCTTTGGAGGCTTCGCTGCGTGCGCGCTATCCGAACGTACGCTGGTTAGGACTCTTGCCCCGCGATGAGCTGGCCCGCGTGTATGCGGCGGTGGATGTGTTTGTCATGCCGAGCCGGACAGAGACTTTCGGACTGGTCATGCTGGAGTCCATGGCAACGGGCACGCCCGTGGTGGCCTTTCCGGTTGAGGGGCCGCTGGAGGTGGTGGGCTCGCCGCAAAGTGGCGGAACTCTCCACCAGGATCTGTCCATCGCCTGGTATGCGGCGCTGGCTATCCCGAGGCACGAGGCGCGGGCACGGGCATTGAAGTTCAGCTGGACCCAAGCGTCGCAACAGTTTGTGGGACATCTGGTTCCGGCACGGCCGGGTGCAGCCTTGGGGCGACCGAATGCGCTTCATGGAGTTGTCACACAAATGTCATCAAATTCGTAAACAATTCGTCACTGTCGTGTCATAGTCAAGGTCGTGTCCATGTTGTCCCCTCTTCGCAGCCAAACAATGCAGCAACCCTTGGGGATGCCGGATCTGCTGGACCGCGATCACAGCCTGCTGGCCTTTAATGAACGGGTGCTGGATTGGTCGGTACGCGGTGATGTGCCGCTTTTGGAGCGCCTTCGCTACCTGTGCATCGTGTCATCCAACCTGGACGAATTTTTTGAGGTGCGGGCCGAACCGCATCTGCTGGCCAACCAGGCCAATGACCGCAAGGGGCCCTATTCGGTCAAGTCTTTTGAGCGGCTGGCCGCGTCGCTTCATAGTCTGGTAGATCGGCAATACGCCCTTTACAACGAAAAGTTGATGCCGGCATTTGAACGGGAAGGCATCAAGATCATGTCCCATGGTGACCGCGATCTGGCACAGCGCAAATGGGTCAAGCTGTACTTTGAGAGAGAGGTACGCCCCTTGTTGATTCCTGTGGGGCTGGATCCTTCCCATCCCTTCCCCCAAGTGGCCAACAAGTCGCTGAACTTCATCGTTCGCTTGAGCGGGCACGACGCATTCGGACGCGAAAATGAAATCGCCATCGTGAAGGTTCCGCGGGTGCTGCCACGGCTCATCCGCATGTCCGAGAAGGTGTCCGGCGGACGTACCTTGTTTGTTTCGCTGTCCAGTGTCATTCGCGCGCATCTGGCGGATTTGTTTGCGGGCCGTCACGTCGGACAGTTTTCCCAGTTCCGGGTGACGCGACATTCCGATCTGGCGGTCGACGAAGAAGATGTGAAAAATCTGCGAATGGCCTTGCGCCAGGGCTTGGTGCACCGCCACTATGGGCAGGCGGTCCGGTTAGAGGTGTCTGCGGGCTGCTCGGAGCATTTGTCTGAACTGCTGCTCAAGCAGTTTGAATTGCCTGCGCAGGCGCTGTACCGCGTTCAAGGCCCCGTGAATCTGGTGCGCCTGACCCAATTGATTGATTTGGTCGACCGGCCTGACCTGGGGTTTGCACCCTATAAGGCGAGCTATCCCGTGCAGATGAACCCCGGGCAGTCGATTTTTGAGCAGCTCAAGTTGGGGGATATCTTGATCCACCAGCCGTTTGAAAGCTTTGACGGCGTGCTGGCTTTTTTGCGCGAAGCGGTGAACGATCCGCAGGTATTGGCGATCAAGCAGACCATCTACCGTACCGGCTCGGACTCCGTGTTGATGGACTTGCTGCGCGAGGGCGTACGACGCGGCAAAGAGGTCACGGTGGTGGTGGAGCTCAAGGCCCGCTTTGATGAAGAAGCCAATATCAACTGGGCAGAGATGCTGGAGTCCATCGGCGCGCAGGTGGTGTACGGCGTTGTGGGTCTCAAAACCCACGCGAAGATGATGCTGGTGACCCGGCGCGAGGGAAAGCTGCTGAAACGCTATGGCCATCTGTCCACGGGCAACTACAACCCGCGAACGACGCGGTTGTATACGGATTTGAGCCACATCACCGCTGATGTTGCGTTGACTACCGACATGGAGCATGTTTTTGTGCATCTGGCCAGTCAAAGCAAGCTTCCCCGGCTGCGCAAAATGTGGATGGCTCCCTTTCATTTGCAGCGCAACTTCCTGTCCAAAATCGACGCGTTGGGGCTGGCGGCCAGCCGGGGCAAGTCAACGCGCATTGTTGCAAAAATGAACTCGCTGACGGACGAAGCGCTGATCCAGAGTCTGATCCGGGCCGGTCAGCGCGGTGTGAAAATTGACTTGATCGTGCGGGGTGCCTGCATGCTTCCGGCGCAGGTTCCCGGGCAAACCGACAACATCCGTGTGCGCTCCGTTATTGGGCGGTTCCTGGAGCATTCTCGGGTGTTCTATTTCCGCTTGGGTGAGGTCGAGGATCTGTACCTCTCCAGTGCCGACTGGATGAATCGCAACATGGTGCGCCGCGTGGAACTGGCGTGGCCGGTCACAGACCCGGTGCAACGCCAGCGGATTGTTGATGAGTGCCTCGTGGCCTATCTGCACGATGGCGTGGATGCCTGGGACATGGGCGCAGATGGAACCTATACCCATATCCAGGGAGACGGCAAATCTGCCGCGCATGGGGCGCAGGCGGCACTCATGGCGCGCTACTCACTCAACGGCGAAGGCTATTAAGGAAGCTGAGGCGAATATGGACTTGATTCTGTGGCGTCACGCCGAGGCGGTTGAGATCCCGCTTGGCGGTGACGATATGGCCAGGGCCCTCACTTCGCGAGGGGAAAAGCAGGCGGCCCGTATGGCCGCCTGGCTGGACCGGCAGTTGCCAGACAGTGCCCGCATATGGGTGAGCCCTGCGAAACGTACCGAACAGACCGCGCTCGCCTTGGGGCGCAAATTCAGAACGAGTCCCCTGCTGGGCCCGCACGGCACCGTGGAGGAGTTGCTTCAACTGGTCCAATGGCCACAAGCCAAGGGATGCGTGCTGGTGGTGGGGCACCAGCCTTTATTGGGTCAGGCCATCGCAGAATTGCTGGGCTTGAATGCCAGTGAATGCGCGGTAAAGAAAGGCGCACTGTGGTGGCTGCGCCACCGCGAACGCGAGGCCACAGCCCAGACGGTAGTCGTTACCGTCCAGTCTCCGGAAGTGCTGTAACGCAGCCTAGTTTGCCTTTGCTTTTGACTTGGCTGGGCGCCCGGTTTTCAGGCTGGGCACAGCCTGAACGGCTGCGAGAAACGCTGCATCTTCCATCGCTGCAAGAGCTTTGACACCCGCACGCAACAATTCGGTCTTTTTGACGGAAACAGTCAACTTTGCAGCGCGTAATTTCAGCGCATCCATCACCACATATTCAGGCTTGGGCATGGTAAAGCTGTCGCGGACCATTTTTGGCTTCTTTTCTTTGACGGGCTTCGCGACCACGGGCTTGGCCACAGGTTTTGGCGCAGCCGGTTTTTTGGCCTTTGGCGCGGACTTTGGAGCACCTTTTGCCGCAGGCTTGGCAACAACGGCTTTAACAACGGGTGTAGCAACGGGTTTAGCCACAACGGGCTTGGCCAGCACTGCCGGCGCTGCTGCCTGAGGTACATCGGCCGCCACAGTTTTAACTGGGACAACATTCTTTTCGGTGATGGTCATGAATCTAATCCTTGTGTATTGGTATATATAGTTTATATCGTTTAAATAGTCGGATCAACAGCGAAGTCCTGAAAATTCGCCCTTCAAATGAACGGCTTCCGGCCGCTTTCCGCACATCGTCATGCAGTTGTAATTCTTTTGTCACATCTCTGTCATCGCGACACACTAAATTAGGACGTTGGATTTTTTCTGGATGGTGTTTATGTTGCGTCGATTTTTGAAACAAGCGCTTTGCCTGCAGTGCAGCGTGGAACGAATAGGGGGCATCGCGTGAGCAGCATGATGGCAATGGGCCGCACGCCGCTATTGGCGGGATGGGAATTCGGCTCGCACGCGGATTACGTCACCGCAGGCCAGAGCCCACTTGAAAAGGTCTTGCAGAACGGGCTGTTGTATCCCGTGTTTCAGCCCATCGCCAATCTGGCTGACGCTTCCATCCATGCCCATGAGGCCTTGATTCGCGGCCCCCAGGGGACCGCCTTGCATACGCCTGATGCCCTGTTGCGCGCCGCGGCACAAGAAGCCCTGGGCTTCGATTTTGAACTGGCTTGCGTGGTGTCGGCACTCAAGACCTGGGGACAGCTTCGAGCACCTGGGCGCTTGTATGTCAATATGAGTGCCGCAGTGTTGACACAGTTGTTTGCGTCGCGTGGACGAGACGAGTTGCTGGACCTCATCAGCAATCTGGGCGTTCTGTCGCGCATGCTGGTTCTGGAGATCACCGAGCACGAACGTGTAGACGATATGGATGCGTTGGCTGCGGTGGTGCAGGAGGTGCGGTCTGCCGGCATTTCACTTGCGCTGGATGACTTCGGGGATGGACGCTCCAGCCTGCGCCTGTGGTCGCAGCTGAAGCCAGAGGTCGTCAAAATCGACAAGTACTTCACCAGGAACATCAGTGAGCATGGTGACAAGCTGAAGACCATTCAGGCGCTACAACAAATTGCCGCCATTTTTGGTACCGAACTGGTCGCCGAGGGAATTGAAACCCAGGAAGACTTGCGGGTCCTGAGGGATCTGGGAATCAATTATGGGCAGGGCTATTTCCTGGGTCATCCTGACCGAACCCCTTTGCAGCACCTGGGAACCGATGCCCAGAGAACCTTGGCTGAGAGGCAAATTGTTGTCTTTCCGGAATTGAGTCGGGCCAAAGCCGGCGGGCATTTGCGCAGCCTGGCGCTAGTGCACGCGCCCACGGTGACGACAGACTCCACAAACGACGCGCTGGCCGCCCATTTCTTGGCAGCACCTTCGCTGCACGCCATTGCCATGCTGGAAGATGAGCGACCGGTGGCCATCATCAACCGTGCGCAGTTCATGAACGAATACAGCAAACTTTACTACCGTGAAGTGTGGGGGCGAAGGTCCTGCTCAGTCAACGCCAATTTCAGACCACGACTGATCGAGCGCGACCACAGCGTCGATGAACTGGTGGGCATCCTGACCTCAGAAGATCAGCGCTATTTGAGCGACGGTTTCATCGTGACCGAAAATGGCCGGTATGTGGGTCTGGGTACCGGGGACCAGTTGGTGCGTTCGGTAACCGAAACACGCATCGAAGCGGCCCGTCATGCCAATCCGCTCACCTTTCTGCCGGGCAACATTCCCATCAGCCAGCACATGGAGCGGTTGCTCAGGAAAGATGTCCGGTTTGTTGCCTGCTACGCAGACCTGAACAATTTCAAGCCCTTCAACGATTACTACGGATACTGGCGTGGCGATGAAATGATTCGCCTGATTGCCCAGGTCTGCATGGAGCATTGCGATTCCCAGCTCGACTTTTTGGGCCATGTTGGGGGAGATGACTTCATTCTCCTGTTCCAGAGCCCCGACTGGCGCGCACGCTGTGAGCGGATTGTTCTGGACTTCAACACCCGGGCCATGGGCATGTATGACGAGGCCGTGCGGGCCGTGGGCGGCATTGAGGCGGAAGATCGCCATGGCGTGCACCGCTTCTTTCCGTTCACCACCGTGTCGATCGGTGCGGTGGCAATTGATGGCAGCCAGTTCTCACGCGCGGAAGATGTTGCAAACCTGGCAGCCCTTGCCAAGCACGACGCAAAGCAGGCCGGGGCTGGCGTGTTTGAGCGCCAGGCCTAGTCACCCAGGATGCTCAGCGCCCACGGGGTTCTTTGCCAGGCCAGTGCCTCTTCGCGCAGCAGATAGGCCGATTGCGGAAACGCATCGGACCACCCGCGCCGGCAGTGCAGCTGCAGATTGCGACCGGAAGCGTCCAGGCGATCAATGGACATGCCATTGAGGTCGGGGTCGCGCCGGGCATGGCACAGAATGACGGCAAGCCGAAGGGTCAGCAGCTGGGTCACCAAGTCATCATCTTCCAGCGCAGTTTCCAGCTTGCGTAACTTGCCGCGGTGCCCCAGAACCAACAGGCTGAGGCGGTGCATTTCTGAGAGCGAAAACCCCAGCGCATCCGCGTTGTCCAGAATATAGGCGCCATGCTTGTGGTAGTCACTGTGGGAAATATGGCTGCCAATCTCGTGCAATTGTGCGGCCCAGGTCAGTTTGCGCACCAGACGGTCATGGTCAGGGTGCTTCCCGTTGGGCTGTTCGGCCATCAGTTTGCCGAACAGTTGCGTGGCCACGCGGCCCACGCGCTCCCCATGGGTCGTATCCACCCCGAACTTGCTCGCCAGACGCCGCACGGTTTTGGCCCGCAAGTCGTCTTCGGTGTTGGTTGTTCCCAGCAAATCGCAAATCAGGCCATGGCGCAGACCGCCTGCAGCGTGCTGCATGGAATGGATACCCAACAGGCTGAAAAGGGCGCGCATGACACTGACGCCGCCACCAATGATGGCCTTGCGGTCTTCGCGCATGCCTGCCAGCCGCAGGCGGTCCACGCTTTGCGCTGAGACCAGCTTGTCAAGCAGCCAGTCCAGTCCCTCTTGCGTGACGATTCCTGCTGGCCAGCCGGCTGCGACCAGTACGTCGCCAATGGCACCCACCGTGCCTGCGGAGCCATAGGCTACGTCCCAGCGATCGGGTCGATACGCTTCCAGGGCCTCGTCGAGGACGGCTTTGGCTGCAATTTCGGCGATTTCAAAGGATTTTTTGGACAGATTCCCGTCCGGGAAGTAGCGCTTGGACCAGGCAATACTGCCAACCCGGAACGATTCCATGACATGGGGCGTCAGGCCCTCGCCCAGAATCAGCTCGGTGGAGCGGCCGCCGACGTCAATGACCAGACGTCGCTCGCCCGATTGCGGCAGCATGTGGGCAACCCCCTGGTAAATCAGGCGGGCTTCTTCCCGGCCCGAGATCACGTTGATCGGGAAGCCCAGAACTTCGTGGGCGCGCAGCAAAAATTCATCGCGGTTACGCGCCTCGCGCAGGGTTTGCGTGGCCACGGCGCGGACTTCACCGGGTTTGAAGCCCGCCAGTCGTTCCCCAAAGCGCGCCAGACAGTCCCAGCCACTTTGCATGGCCTCAGGCGTCAGATTGCGGTCTTCGTCGAGCCCGCCGCCCTGGCGCACGGTCTCTTTCAGATACTCAGTGCGCTGAAAGTCGCCGTGTTCTACCCGCCCGATTTCGAGGCGAAAGCTGTTGGACCCCAAGTCCACGGCAGCGAGGCGGATTCCGTTTTGCATCGGTGTGTTCTGGTAAGAGTGATGAGTCGGGCGAGAGCATAGCACCGGGCCCTGCGCCGCCCCTTTTTTTGCAGGGTTTACCCGATCAGGCGGCCGTCGGGGGAGATCATGCTTTGGGTGACATAGGCGGCACTGCGCCCCTTGGCGTCCGGGGCGATGCGAAAGCCACCCAGATCCACGGCGCTGCGGCGTTGAAAAGCCTGCAGCGCGCTGAGGCGGGTGAGGGGGCCATCAACGCCTTGCAGCACTTCATGGGTGTAACGCGCAGCAATGTAGCCCGCCAGACTCTGCGGCGTTGGCGGCTCGTCGAACAGACGGCCCAGTGCGTCCCGGTAAGCCTTCACGACGGGCAGACTGGCGTTCACCATGGGCACGACCTGAGTGGCAATCACCGGGGTGAGACGTGTCACGCCCATTTGCTGAATGCTCTGCAGGTTGACGTCGGACATGGCGATGATGTAGCGCTGTGTGGCCTGTTTTTCGATACCCTGGGTAAACCGCAAGAGCTCGGGGGTTCCGCCGACAAACAGCAGAACACGGGGGCTGTCGGCGGTGAGGGACTTGCCCACCGCCTGCAAGTCGGCGGCCGGGTTGTACGACGTGAACGCCAGCTTGAGCGCTCTGGCGATTTGCTCCAGACCCTCGCGGTAGGCCGTGTGTTCCGCTGGCGAACCGTACACGGCTCCGACGTGTGTCACGCCCATGACCGACAGGGATTTGATGGCATGGGCGATCTGGTCCTGGCGCGACGCGAAGATCGGGAAGGTGTTGGGCGCTGCATCCGCATTCACATTCTGGAGCCAGGGCGCAACGTGGGCCAGGTCGGGCAACTCGCGGCCCAGCATGCCGGTTAACTGCGATGCAGCGCGGTCGCCCACGCTGCCGAAGAGGGCAATGCATTGGCTCTGGGTTTTCAGGCTTTCCGCTGCCGCGCGCAGACTGGCTGCGCTGCCGTCCACCTCAATGACGAGGTGGTTGACGGTTTTGCCGAGCAGCCCGCCCCGGGCGTTGATGTCCTGCCACGCGGCCCGGGAACCCACCAGGAAGTCTTTGGACACGTCGATTTGACTCACCGACATGTCGGCGATCTGCGCTACGGTGAATTGGCGCGACAGGGAGGTGGGTTTTAACAGCTGGGCCCGGATCGGGCTGACGCCTGCGACGGACATGGTGGCCAGAGCGCCCATCAAAAGACGGCGCTTCGGGTTCTGAAGGAAATGCATGAATGGGGGCTCAAGGGAACTGAGCAAATGGAGACACAGGGATAGAGCAGATTTGCTATAAATTTCATAGCTGCTTGCGCAATATCCACGGGGGCTAGATGCCTATTTCATTCAAAAGTGCGGCGCCGCAGCGGGCTGCCGGACCGAATCAGAGTTACTTCTTGGGTGGCAGCAAGACGGCGTCGATGGTGTGCACGACACCGTTGGTTGCGCCAATGTCCGCCTGAACCACCGCTGCGCTTTCAATCGTGACGAAATCTCCAGCCTTGGATAGTGCCACGCTGGCGCCATTGACGGTCTTGGCGTTGCTGTTTTTCACATCAGCGGCCATGGTCTTACCCGAAATGACGTGGTAGGTCAAAACATCTTTCAGTTTTTCAGGGTGCTTGGCCAGATCGTCCATGGTGCTGGCAGGCACCGCCTTGAACGCGGCGTCGGTAGGCGCGAAGACGGTGAAAGGGCCACCGGTTTTCAGCGTCTCGGTCAGGCCTGCCTTGGTGATCAGGCTGCTCAGGGTGCTCAAAGTGGGGGTAGTTGCGATGGTATCCGCCAGGTTCACGGGTGTAGAGGTGGTCGCACAACCAGCCATGGTCGCGGCGAAGGCAGCGGCCCACACGGTGCGGCGTGTAGCAGAGAGGAAAGTGAGCGTTGTCATGGCGTTTCTCGCAAGTTGAAAAGGTCAAGCGTAGAAACTTTTTGTGTCAACTTTGTGACATATTCTTGAAAATCTGGCGATGCCCTGGATATTTGTGTCCGGGCAAGGGTGTTGCAAAATGGGCGGTCTTGTCACATGGATGTCATAAAAGGTTCTTAAAGTCCTTTCATTCCTTAACCAACCACTAAAGGGTTCCGAATGCAAATCTCGTTCAAATTACCGATGCTTACGCTCGCCATGGCTTCCGCTGTGGGTTTTGCTGGTGTTGTCAGTGCTCAGGATATCACCGGCGCGGGCGCGACGTTTCCTGCGCCCATCTATTCCAAATGGGCCGCTGATTACAACAAGGCAACCGGCGTCAAAGTGAATTACCAGTCCATCGGCTCCGGTGGTGGTATCAAGCAGATTGACTCCAAGACGGTGGATTTTGGTGCATCCGACATGCCCTTGACCGACGAAGTCCTGAAAACCAAGGGCCAGATGCAGTTCCCCACGGTGATGGGTGGCGTGGTGCCGGTGATCAACGTCAAAGGCATTGAACCGGGCCAGCTGAAGCTGACAGGCCTCGTTCTGGGCGACATCTTCCTGGGCAAAATTGCCCGCTGGAACGACCCCGCCATCAAGGCCTTGAACCCCACATTGCCTTTGCCTGATGCAGCGATTGCCCAGGTCCGCCGGGCCGACGGTTCAGGCACGACCTTCATTTTTACCAACTACCTGAGCAAAGTAAGCCCAGAGTGGAAGTCCAAAGTGGGTGAGGGCACTGCGGTGAACTGGCCTGTGGGTGCTGGTGGCAAGGGAAATGAAGGCGTCGCGGCATTTGTAGCGCGCCTGCCCAATTCCATGGGTTACGTGGAATATTCGTATGTCAAGCAAAACAAGATGACCTACGCCGTCATGCAAAACTCGGCCGGCAACTTCGTGAAGCCCGAAGATGACACGTTCAAGGCCGCTGCTGCGGGTGCTGATTGGAACAAGTCGTTCTATCAGATCCTGACGAATCAGCCCGGCAAAGATGCATGGCCCATTTCCGGTGCGACGTTCATCCTGATGCACACCAAGCAGGACAAGCCAGCCAACGCCACTGAAGTGCTCAAATTCTTCAGCTGGGGTTACAAGAATGGCGACAAGATCGCTGCCGATCTGGACTATGTGCCCATGCCCAAGCCGGTGATTGCCGCGATTGAGAAGTCGTGGGGCGAGATCAAGGACACCGCTGGCAAGCCAGTCGCGTTCAAGTAAATCGCTTTTTTTACAGAATGGGCCCGGGCGGGAGAGTAACCATGTCATCTACACTTGTGCACGGCGATTTGCCGTCCAGCCAATCTGAAAAACAGCCAATCCGCGCAATGAGCCAACCTCCACCCGTTAAAAAGGCCCGGTCGGGCCCCCTGGCTGACGTCCTATTTGGCTTGCTGGCCAAGGGTGCGGCGCTCATTACCCT
>Ga0105047_10001361_pt1 | contig 43633 bp, 38 predicted proteins | sample MAT04_FD_78384 | JGI IMG/M metagenome (GOLD analysis project Ga0105047, IMG submission 78384) | Freshwater microbial communities from Lake Fryxell liftoff mats and glacier meltwater in Antarctica - MAT-04 (megahit assembly) | ecosystem: Environmental > Aquatic > Freshwater > Ice > Liftoff... | reverse complement strand
CTCCCGCACCCCTGCGGGTGGCCGAAGCGGCGGAGGAAGGGGAGTAGATTTTAAGCCGGTTTTGGCCGGCAAGCCGGCCAAAACCGGCAAAAAAGTAAGCTCCCCCGCCCTTGAGGGCGGGGGGCCGGGGGGTGGGTGCTGAATTCGCCAACAGTATCACATATTGCGGGCGAAAAGGTGACTTTAAGGGATTGGAGACCGCCGCGCGAATCGCTACAATAAACGGGTATAATTACCGATTAGTAAGTCGAGCCACCACCCCATTGTTTAACGTTAGTTAGAAACCCAGCCGGAGTTCGTTTTTCAATGAAATTATTAAATAAAACAGTTGCGCTTCCAAAGCTGACCTGGCGCCGCGGGCTGGCAGCCGTTGGCATTCTGCTGGTACTGGCCGTAGCGGGGTTGTACCTGGCTGCAACCGCCTTTCCATCCATCGGCGCTAACAGTGCAGACAGCCTGCGCGCCGTAATTGGCGACCAGGCCGTGGCTCAATTGGAAACCTGGATCTTCCAGGCCCAGGACTCCTTCCGCCAGATCAAGTATGGCCTGGGGTTGGAAAAACCCGCCGCGCCCTGGCAGCCGCCTGCCGCGGCCCAGGTCCCGTCGCCCAGCCCGGCCCCCAGCGCCACCCCCACCGCCACACCGCTCAATACCCTGGCTCCTACAGCCACGCCCCTGCCGCAGGCCACCGCGGAACCCACCGCGCGACCTACTGCCACCCCGCTGCCCACCATCCCGCCTTCGCCTACTCCCACACCCTGGCGGCCGACCGCCGCGCATGCCCTGGGTTCACTGGAGGGTGAAGGCATCTGGCAGGCTTATATTAAAGATGCGAAAGGGGCCGCGGTGGCTTACCGCACCTTTATCCAGCCGGACCCCAAGCGGCCCTATGCCGTGGTGGCAGTGGTGGCGTTTGACCTGAAAAAAGCCAGATTGAACTACGTCCTCGGCACCGATGAACCGTCCATCAAGGGCGGACCCAGGGGCACCGGGCTGATCCCCACGGCAGACGCCCAACCCGGTGTTTTGCTGGCCACCTTCAACGGTGGGTTCAAGGCCACCCATGGCAGCTACGGCGCCATGTCGGGTGGCACCGTGGCCCTGCCGCCGCACAAAGGTCTGGCCATCCTGGTCATTTACAAGGATGGCCGGGTGGATATTGGCGAATACGGCAAAGATATCACCTCGCTGGATAACGCCCTGGCCTGGCGCCAGAATTGCAGCCTGATTATTGAAAACAGCCAGGTTAACCCCCTGGTACACAATAACTCGGCAGAATTCTGGGGCGCCAACCTCAACGGCGAAACCGTCACCTGGCGCTCAGGCGCGGGCATCAGCCCGGATGGCAACACGTTCTATTATTTCGCCGGACCCAACATGATGATGCCGGTGCTGGCGGCGGCCATGCAGGCCGTGGATGTGAAAGCCGGGCTGCAGTTGGATATCAATAATTATTGGGTGCACTTTACCGCCATCCGCAATCAGGCCGGCAGCAATAAGCCCGAAGGGCTCTTTCCCGACGAGATGAAGGTGGATATCAGCCGCTACCTGCAAAAATACTCGCGCGATTTCTTCTACGTGGCGCTCAAAGAAAATAACTGAGGCCCTCCCGAACCGCCGCTAGTGATCCCAGCGGCGGTCTGGCTGCCAGAAACCGAGTTTGGGCGTGTTCCAGGCCTCGGTGGGTTCAAACAACCCAGGGAAGCGCAAATTCTCACGGATGCCATCCAGGTTCAAGTCCACACCCAGGCCCGGCAGTTCGGGAACCGCCACGTAGCCATTTTCCATATAATTCTCCGGCAAACCCGTCACCAGGTCCCGCCAGAACGGCAGATCCAGGCCGTGGTGTTCGAGCGCCACAAAACTGGAGATGGCGGCGGCGGTGTGCAGGTTGGCCATAAAGGCGATCGGCGACCCGGCAAAGTGCAGGGCGGTGGGAATACCGTAGCGATCGGCATAATCAGCGATGCGTTTGGTTTCCGCCATACCGCCCGCAGTCAGCAGATCGGGATGCAGGATATCCACGGCGCGCTTCTCGATCATCTCACGGAAGCCCTCCCACAGGTACAGTTCCTCACCCGCGGCGGTCGGCACCTCTACTGCATCGGTGACGCGCTTGTGCGCATCGATATCCCACCATGGCGCCGGGTCTTCCATCCACGACAGGCCAAACGGCTCGAGCGCCTTGCCCAGGCGGATGACTTCCTTGATCGTCAGCGCGCCGTGGCCAAAGTGATCGATGCACAGGGCGGTCTCCCAACCTACCGCGGCGCGCACCGTGGCGACAATCTCAACCAGGCGCGCAATGCCCACGTCGGTCACATGCAAGACGGACCCGCTGCCGGGGGCGCGTTTTTCCCACCCGCGCGGGTATTCGAATTGGGTGGGGGTGCCGATGGTGGTGTTTTCCAAGCCTTCCAGGCAGTGCAGGCCGATATCGAACTTGATAAAGGTCAGACCCTGCTGTTTGCGTCCCAGCACCCGCTCGGCATAGCCCCGCGGGCTGATGTCGGTGGGGGCGGGGGTGTCGGCATAGATGCGGATCTTGTCGCGGTATTTGCCACCCAGAAGCTGGTAACAAGGCACGCCGTACACCTTGCCCACCAGGTCCCACAGTGCTAGTTCCAGCCCCGAAACGCCGCCGCCTTCGCGCCCGGCGCTGCCAAAGGATTTCATCATGCGGAACAAAAAATCCACGTTGCAGGGATTCTGTCCCAGCAGCATGCTCTTAAACTGCAGCGCATTCTCTTTATGCCCGGCATCGCGCACTTCGCCAATGCCATACACGCCCTGGTTGGTCTCCAGTTTGATGATCGGGTAATCATAGTTACTGCACACCACCGCCAGGCGCAGATCGGTGATCTTTAGGTCAGATGGGCGGGAGTGGGTGCGGATGGCGTTTTCCACCCTCCCAATTGATTCGCTGTTGTCTTTATCGCTTTGCATGTTAGCTCCAATCGTAAGCTACCTGTCATTTATCGCAGTACTGTATTATACAGGTAGCGCAGGGAGCGGGCAGGGTTGCGCTGTTGCAGCAGGGCAGCCATTTCACTCCGGTCGATGCGAAGGGTCATCTCTTCCAGGCGGCGGGTGAGGGCCACCACGGTGTCAAACGTCTCCACCGTATCGATTTCCTTGCTAAAGACATCATAGGCGTACCAATCATCGCGGTAGCCCACCTCTTGCAGGTAATACAGGAATTCAATAAACTCCCAGAAGTGAAATGCGCCCGGGATCATATCCCAATCCCAATTGCGGTCATTGTCGTTGAGGTGCACGTAGAACAGACGCTGGGCCCGTGAAAGCAGCGCGACCGACTGCGCCGGGCGTTCGCCGGCCAGCAGCGCGTGCCCGATATCCAGGGTCACCCCCAGGTTGGGCGCCCCCACCGACTGGCAAAAGGAAGCGGTTTCACCGGCGGAGGCCAACAGGCAGCGCGTGCGCGGGTCGTTCCATTTGTATTCAATGCACACCCTGACCGCCGGCTGGTGGGCGCAAATCTGCGCGAAAGTCTCCTCGGCGAAGCGGTAGGCATCCAGGTAATTCATTTCAAAGACATAATCGTGACCGTCGTTCAGGGGGCAGGTAGTGATACGCGCGGCCCCGATTTCGAGGGTCAGATCGATGGCGCGCTTGAAATCTTCCACCACCTCGGCCCGCTCCAGCGGGTTTTGCGAAGTAAATGAGCCGCGCAGCCATTTTCCCGTGCGCCGCGAGCGCACGTTAACCGCCGGCACCCCAAAACCGCTGTCCGCCAGCAATTTTTTGAGCAGCGCCGGGTTGGTAAAGTCTGCGGGGTAACAAAGTTCCAGCCCATCCAGGCCTGTGATCTGGCGGGCCAGGGAGAATTTTTCTTCAAGATCGCGGTCGGGTTTGTAACTGATATAGCGGTTACGCTGCTCGCCCAAAAATGAGCTAATCACTGCCAAGCGGTTCATCGATGATCCTCCCTGAGCATATTTTGGTTAAGAAACTGGATTCCGTCGCACAGCCAGGACTCTTCTTGAGCGCAAGTCGCTGCCTCGCTGTCCAGGCGATCCATCCAGGATTCTACTAATAAGGCCGGCGTGTTGCCGGTGAGCTGCAATGCTGCGAGCAGCCCGGCGATATCCAACCGCCCCGTGCCCAGGCGGCAGCCATAAATATAAAAACCGGTATTCTGGCGCTGGACGTTAACATCTTTGACATGCACGCTTTTCGCGTAAGGCGCCAGGCAGGCCTTGGTTTCATCCTGACCGGAGAGGTGATAGACCGAATTGAATAAATCGAGGCACACACCGACCTGCGCCGAACCGATGGTTTCCACCAGCAGCCTGAGCTCGCGCGGCGCAAGATCAAAATGGTTTTCGATGGCGAGGCAAATATCGCGGTCGCGCAGCTCGGGTAGGCTGGCGCGAATGGTTTGTTCCAACTCAGCCAGAACAGGCGGGTTGCCATGGCTGATCACCATGCGCAAGATGCGCGCCTTTAAGAAACCGGCAGACTGCAAGCAGGTGCGCAGATGAGCCGGGGTGCAGCCAACCGCGCCCAATTCCAGCACCAGGCCCAGGCGCTCTGCCTGAACCGCCAGGCTGCGCAGTTCGCTTTCCGGGCGCTCTTCGGGCGCAAGGTTATCGCAGATCTGCACAACCTGGGCCCCCAGCTCGGCGGCTTTGCGCAAAACCATTTCCGGCGACCATTTATGCCACTGGATCGACCAGCGCAGCGCGTAACTGCTCATGCCAATTGGAAACACAGCATTCATCGTGAGACCGTCATTTCTCTGCCATGCGGGTCAGATAAACCAGCCATTCGTCGCCAGATGCGGGCGGATGCAGGTTCATTCCGCTTGATACCGTTTCAGCGTCGCTGCGCTCAACCGGATTCGCCGGGTTGATCCACTCCACCCGGTAAGAACCGGCGGACAGTTTAATGTCTAGCCGGGCCGGGTTGGGCAAGTAAACCAGGTAGGTTTGCCCGGGGTTCGCCAGGCAGAAACCTGTGGAAACCAGTTCGGGATGGGGTTTCAATGCGTAAGTTGGAAAACTCTCAAATGTATCCCATACCTGCTTTAAGAGCGTGTGGCGCGCCTGGCGGCAGTCAGACAACTTGAGTGTACCGCTGAATCCTGAGGAGGAATCACCGGTGGTATCCGGCTGCGGGCCGCCGTTATCGGCAAAGTTGATCACACCCGCCGCCATCAAGATCACCCAGGCATTCTGGCGCAACTGGCGGTCGGTATAATTGGGATGGTATTTGTTGCCCGACCACAGGGTCTCCTGGAGGTATAACGGGCGGGCGGGGTGATGGTTGCGCAGCAGTCCCGCATAGAGTTCGTCCAGTTGAACCGTTTTCGGACCCTGGAGAGTGCCAAATGAAATCCATTCGTCCTTGATAAAATCATCATCGCCGGTCTTGTTATGGACGGTGAGTAAGTGACCGAACACGTCCAGCGCGCGAATTTGCCGGCCCATCCGGTCCAACTCGGCTTTGGTCAGGTAGGGATTCTCGGTATGCAGCGGCTCGGGCCCGGCTACGTTGAAAAGCACATTCCAGTAGGCGCCCAGGCGGGCCAGGGTATAGCGGATATACTGCTCCTGCTCGGCCGGCTCGCCGGGGAAATCCGCTTTGCGGCCAAAAAAGCCCGCGAATGGAAAGACCAGCAATCCGCGCTGCGCCAGGTCGTTCAGAATCCGTTCCATTTTGCGAAATTCGGACGAATTGAGCGGCCACAGGTGCGAGGTGGCCCAACCCGCGCCGCGCCCGGCCTCAGCCCGGTTGAGAAAATGACTGGCGATCGAAAGCAGGTTGTAGCCCTGCTGCTGAGCCCAATCCAGAAATTTTTTGCGGTCGGCGTCATCGAAATTAGCTGCAAAGAAACGGTCGCCTACGTGCAGGCTGCGCACATGCAGATGCCGCCCTCCTTTATAACCAAACCAGAGCGGGTTGGCTGCATCCGTGGTAACCAGGCCGGGGATTTCCGAGGGGAAACAGGTAAAGGTCCCTTCGGCGCCAGGCGTGCCGTCGCTGAAAGTGGCTTTATAGCCCCACTGGCCCAACTGGTCGGGCAGGCAGCGAAAACGCCAGGTGCTGCCGCCATCGTAGAAGCCCCAGAATTCAATCCGGCTGCCATCGGGGCGGGTGTAGCTCAGGCGCAGTTCCACATCCTGGTAAGGGTCGCGGTAGGTGCGGGTATTTTCGAGCCGGCCTTCAAAGCGGCCCCACAACCCGGCCCCCGGTCGATACGGACCGTACGTATCGCGCAGCCATTCCAGCCACCACAGCACACCGGGATCTTCCAGCGTGCCCAGGCCGCCAGGGCGGTGGTTGGGACCCTGAGGCGGGCCGGCCTGCAGCCAGGTGGAAGCCAGAAGATAGCCCTTGCCGTTGTCCAGGTGCTGGCGGGTAATCTCGATCTGGTTTTGTTTCATTTCTTCGGTGTAGACACCCACGTTGATGTAGGCATACAGCCCTTCGATCTTGCTGTATGGCCCCCAATAGCCCTTGCCGTCTGGGACAAAAGCGGGCGAGCCCTCGGTTTCGATGTAGGGTTTGCCGGGTGCTTCTTCGCTGAAATGGATTGCCAGATCCGCCTCGGGCGGGGGCGCGCCCCTATAATTGGTGGCAATGGGGATGTCCTGATCCACGGCCTTGCCGGCCAGCACCATTGCGCGGTTGTCAAAACCAATCGTGGCGCGTGCCATACCTTCATTATCCACATCGACCAACACATTGCGGTAATCGTGATCTTTCAACCACTGCAGGGTGTGGGTCACCGCCAGGTTGGCCTGGGGCTGTTTCCAACTCTCCCATTTAGCCTGGCTGTTGCCCCAATACAGTACCCCCACCAGAATCACCATGGCGCGCCGGTCGGCGGCTTCGATGATCCGGCCCAGCCGGGCGGCTATCAGCGGGTCGAGCGAGGCATCTTCGCGGTAGCCTTTGATGTCGCCAAAGCGCGAGCCCATTAAGAATACGCTGACCGTGTTGACCCCGTAAGCGGCGAATTCATCCAGGTGTTCGATCAGGCTGGCGGCGGCTTCGTCGTTCACCAGGGCATTGGAGCAGCGCAGACCCTTCGCCAGGAACGGTTGGTCATCCAACCAGGTCTTGCCTTGTTTTACCGAAAAAATGTGAGTGGTCATGCGAGGTTCCTTATTCCCAGATGAACTGCAGGCCGCCAGGAGGGCAGCACCGGCGCTGCCGGCCAACGATTTCAGAAAAATTCTCCGAGAAACGTGCAATTTCTGGTCAGGTTTCATTTTTGCAAAGCGGTCAGACCCCCCTGTTCCCCATCTGGAGAACAGGGGGAGGAAAACATATTTTTGGTTTATGGCCCACGCTTGCGTGCCAAGGGCGGGGGAACCATTTTTATGCCCTTTTTGGTCGGCATGCCGACCAAAAAGGGCGAAGAAATCTTGTTCCCCGCCCTTGGAGGGGCCAGGGGTGGGCGCTTTCACGCCGCACATCCCAGGCGGGCTGCTACTGGCAGGCGGTAGCCATCACATCGGTGATTTCGACTTCGGCTTTCTTGTCCGCCGTTTGCATGGCCGCTTCGACCGTGACATCGCCGGTGATGGCAGTGTCCAGCTCGTTTTTCCAGTTGCGCTGGCCCACATCCCAACCGGGGAAGCGCTCGAGGCCGCGCGCGTTCTTGGAGCCCTGCAGCAGGGCCGGGCGCAGATTCTCGGGCAGCGCCTTGAGTGCGATGGTATCGCGCAGGTCCGAGCGGGGTACCAGTTCGCCCATTTCAGCGAACTTGGTCTGAATAGCATCGCTGTACCACCATTCAATGAACGCCCATGACAGGTCAGCGCTCTTGGTACCCTTGGGAATGCCCCAACCGTTGCTCTTGGTGAAACCCTGGGCGTTGACCGGCCCCTTGGGAGCAAACACGGTCGACCATTTGAATTTCCAGGTCGGTTTGCTTAGTTGGCTGGCCATCGTTCCGGTGTGCGCCATACTCATGGCAATTTTTCCGGTATCGAAGGTAGCGCCAATATCACCCAGTTTGAGGCCCGGCGCCGGTGCGTATTTATATTTTTTGAACAGATCCACCAAGTACTGCATGGCCTTAACGTTGGGGGCCTCCGATAAGTTGATGTGCTTGCCGTCTTCGGTGAAGATGCTGCCGCCGGCTTCCCAAACCCAATCGGCATAATCCTGGAAGCTGGTTGTACCCGGAACCACCAGATACTGGTTTTCTGCCGGATTGCTGACGCCTTTGCCGATGGCCAGCAAATCTTCCCAGGTCCAATCTTGCTTGGGATAGGCCACGCCCATCTTATCGAAGAGATCCTGGTTGTAGATCCACAGGCGCTGCTCAATGTCCATCGGCAGGGCATACTGCTTGCCGCACACGCGCAGTTCTTTACCTTCACCCGGCAGCGTTTTCCAGATGCGGGTCATCAGGTTTGAGGCCTTGATGCGCGGATCCAGGTCTTCGTAAATGCCTTTGGTGGCGGTGGCAATCAGGCGGCCGCCTGAAATCTTCACCAGGTCGGGCGGGGTGCCGCCCGCCACCATGGTGGTGACTTTCTGGGTGAATTCTTCATCATTGGCCGAACCCAATGCCACAAATTCCACACCCGGGAAGGCATCGGTGAACATCTTAATCCGGGTAGCCCAGTATGCCACATCCATCGGGCTGGCAGCCCCGTGGAACAGGCAGGTGATCTTGCCCTTCAGCGCGGCAGCCGGGGCAGCGGTAGGAGCCGTGGTGGCAGCAGCCCCCGCAGCGGTGGGCGCTTTGGTAGCGGCAGGGGCAGTGGTGGGGGCAGTGGTGGCCTGAGGTGCGCAGGAGGTCACTAACAAGGCGCCTGCGGCAGTAGCGGCCGTTTTGAGAAACTGGCGGCGGTTGAACGATTGAGTCATTTTTTCCTCCAAAAACAGATTGTGAACGTGGATTGAGGGAGAACAATCAAGATAGGCCATCAGGCCGTATCCTGGGCCGACCCAGTTGTGCTATCCTTTGACACCGGTAAAGACCATACCCTGGATAAAGTAACGCTGGGTAAAGAAGAACATGACCAGCACCGGCAGGATCACCGCCAGCGAAGCCGCCATCAGGTAGCCCCACTCGATGGCATACTCGCCGCGAAAGGTGCGCAGCCCCAACGCAAGGGTGAACAACTTTGGATCGTTCAGATAAATCAGGGGGTGGAAAAAGTCATTCCAGCGGTTGCGGAAGGTGTTAATCGCGATAAATCCCACGGCCGGAAAGACCTGCGGCGCGATGATGTAAGTCAAAATCTGGAAATAGTTGCAGCCGTCGATGCGCGCGGCATCATCCAGCTCTCTGGGCAGCATCACCATGAACTGACGCATGATAAAAATATTGAATGCGCCGCCAAAAAAAGTGGGGACAAATAACGGCAGGAGCGAATTGACCCACCCCAATTGGCGAAAGATCAGGAACTGCGGGATCAGGGTCACCTCTTGCGGCAGCATCAGGGCCGAAAGCATCACCAGAAAGAGCACATCCCGCCCCCGCCAGCGCAGGCGGGCGAAGGCAAAGCCCACCAGGGTGGCCGAAAGGCAGTGCCCCAACACGCTCATGGCAGCGATGGTGATTGAGTTCAGAGTCCAGGTGCCGAACGGGCGCGAGGTGAGCGCCTCGGGATAATTTTGCCAGCGGAACGGGTTGGGAAGCCATTCAATTGGCCAGGTAAATACCTGGCTTGATTCTTTGAAAGATGTCGAAACCATCCAAACCAGCGGAATGGAAATGACCAGCGCGGTGAGCGTGAGCATGAAATAGATAAAGCCCATTTTCAGCGTGTTTTGGATGCTGTTGCGCCGCAGGTAACGAAAGAGCCGCTGCCATGAAGAAGAATCCGGTTGGGTAGTGGATGCAGCCATCTCAGGCTCCTTTGGCTTTTTTGTCTTTTTTGAAAGTTTCTTCGTAAAACACCCAGGCAGCCCCAAACCGGAAAACCACCAGCGTGAGCAGCATGATCACAATAAACAGCAGCCACGCCATAGCAGAAGCATAGCCCATCTTCAATTCCAGAAAAGCCTTCGAAAACAGGTGCAGCATGTAAAAATAAGTCGAGTAGGCCGGCCCGCCACCCGTGGCGATGAAAGCCGTATCAAAGGTCTGCAAACTGCCGATAATCCCCAGTACCAGGTTGAAAAAGATCACGGGCGACATCATTGGGATGGTTACGTTAAAAAGCTGCTGCAGATCGTTGGCGCCATCCACCTTGGCCGCATCGTACAGTTCGGAAGAGATGCCCTGCAGCCCGGCCAGATAGATCAACATACTGCTGCCCACCCCCCACAGGCTCATCATCACCAGCGAATACAGGGCAATATTCGGATCGCCCAGCCAGTTGGGCCCTTTGATACCAAAATTGGCCAGGATGGAATTGAGCAGGCCAAACTCAGGGTTAAGCACCAACACCCACAGCACAATTACCGACACGCCCGAAAGCACCGAGGGCAGGTAAAAGACCGTACGCCAGATGCTCAGCCCACGAATTTTTTGGTTGAGCATCAGCGCCAGGCAGAAGCCGCACAACAGGTGTAGCGGTACCGAAAGCAGGGCATAGCGCAGGGTGACCCCCAGCGAGCGCAGCACCAGATCATCAATGGTGAACATGCGTTCGTAATTCAACAGGCCGACCCATTTCCAGGTGAACAGGTCGTAATTGGTTAAGCTCATGGCTAAAGAAAAGAGCATCGGTCCCAGCGTGAAAATGGCAAAACCGATGATCCAGGGCGAAGCAAAGAGCCAACCAGCCCATTCTTCCTGGGTACTTTGACGGATGCGCAGCTTGCGAAAGGAGATCATGCAGAAATCCTGGCGGGAGAATATAGATATAGTTGATTAAATGAATTTGTCTTTATTGATTATATAGAAAGCACCATAAAAGTCAATAGTCAATATCTCTATAGTTCATTTTAGAAATATTTTGTTTATAATCAATATATATTGAATTACGAATTATAAATTCATATAATCAGTATTTATAAATTTATTAAAGTATTCATAAAATAGCGATTAACAAATACAAATATGATGTGATGTGCTATAATGGATGATGCATCAATCACTCGCAAAACAAGGACCGACGCTATGGAAAACGAAAAAATCAGCAGCGTTGAGCAGCAGGCCTATGACCGTATAAAGCGCCAGATTATGAATCTGGAATTGAAACCGGGACAGATGATCAACGATCTGGACGTGGCCACGGCGATGGGGGTCAGCCGCACGCCCGTGCGCGATGCCTTTCGCCGGCTGGAATTTGAGGGCCTGCTGCACAATCAGCCGCGGCGCGGTTGGATGGTCAGCCCACTGCGGCTGGAAGATATTCGCGAAATTTTTCTGATCAAAGAATCGCTGCAGGGCATGCTGGCAGGCCAGGCGGCCGGCTGCAAGAATGAAAGTCTGCGGGCTGAACTCAAGGTCGTATTGGAAGAAATGGAAGCATCAATCGATGATGGCAGCACCGGGCAGGCCTGGTGGGACCAGGCGCACAGCCGTTTCCATGAACTGATGTTTGAAATGTCCGATTTTCCTACCGGGCGCACCAAAACGATTCTGGATCATCTGAATGACCAGTGGCGGCGCGTGCGGCGCGGCCTGTTTACGCTCGAAGGCTACCGGGTGCGCGAATTACGCGACCACATTCTGATCGGTCAGGCCATTCTGGCCGGTGACCCCGAAAAAGCGGAAGCAACCATGAAAGCGCACCTGCAGCGGGTGCGCGAGGAACTGCTGGATCTGCTCGAAAACCTGGTATTCCCGTTTGTAACCCACGGGGTGTAGCAGGCCGCCCAATAAAAATTTGGCGCCTATTTATTCGGGCCGGCCAGCCGTTCGGTCTCATTCCATAATCGTTTCCAGGTTTCTCGCGTGTAGCTTTTTGGATTCGAGCGCACCGCGCGGTTATTTTCATCCCAATAGCCCCCGGTCGTGTTCTGCAGCCCGGGGTCGGCGGCGAGATAGACATACGTCTCCGCCTGGCGTTCCGGGGTGATGGCCATGCGCCGTTTGAGATGGTAGATTTTCCGCAGCCAGGCGGGCAGGTGCGTCAGGCGCTCATCGGGGATGGCCACATTGGTGACCCGCACACAATTGACCGTGACGCCCGTGCCCTGCAGCCGCTCTGCCAGGTCGTAAGTGAAGATCACCTGCGCCTGTTTGGCATGGTAATAGGCATGCTGCGTGCTGAACTTGCGTTCACCATTCAAATTATCGAACTCAATATCGAGGAAGGGATAAGTCATTAATCCCTTGGAAGCCACCGTGATGATGCGGCTGGGCGCGCTGGCTTTCAGCGATTCGAGCAGGAGCTGAGTCATCAGGAAGACACCGACATGATTGGTCGCAAATATCGTCTCCACGCCATCCTGGGTCCGGGTGGCCTGCTTGAGGGTGTGATCAAAATTCGCGGCATTATGAATGAGCACATCCAGGCGCGCATGGCGCTGCTTAAAATCCCCCGCAAACTGCCTGATGGCGGCCTGGGAGGATAGATCTACCTGCATCAATTCCACTTTCTGGCTGTGCGCGGCCTGCTTAACCTCTTCCAGCGCCAGGGCGCCGCGTTCCGCGGAGCGGCAGGCCAGTATCACGGTTGCGCCCAGGCCGGCCAGTTGAATGGCGGCCGCTTTGCCAATCCCAGAATTGGCCCCGGTAATCACGATGGTTTTTTGATCCAGATTGTAGATCATGGTGGTTTCCTTATGTCCTATAACCGCAGAATTGCGCAGTAGCAAACGATTTTTTCGCCTGGACAACGCCGCCGCGAGCGGCTTTTTAACCCATCAGGTTGCGATCCCAGATTTCAGAATGCTGATGATCTGGTGATAAATTTTGGCCACCACAGCTTCACCCAGCCCGTCATTTTTCCCTGGCATAAGCTCAGATGGATTTAATTGAGCCCGGCCCGTCAGAAAACTGGCCAATTCCGTCAATGCCGCGGTAAAAATGAAGGCGGCCACGCCTGAATCGATCTCTGGACGAACTTCGCCGTGTCGTTTTCCTGCTTCGATCACCTCCTCAAAATATAGCTGGGTGGAGTGTGCGGCCCGTGTGATCAAATCTTCAGGCAGCGGCGATTTGCCATAGATGGCGCGCGTGCCAATCTTTGCCAGATCCGGATAGAGGATTTGAAATTTCGCAGTCTCCTGAAAAAGCCACTGCAGGGTGTCTGTCAATTTTTCGGAGATTTCACCCCACCCCCACCCTCTATCACGTTGTGCTCAACACCGCCAAACTCAGCCTGGAGCGCGCCACCGAGCTCATCGTAAACCTGGTGACCGAATATTAGCCCGATTCAGCGATTGTTGGCCTGGCGCAGTTGCACCACCAGGTCTTGCGCGGCAAAACCGGCGGCGGCAGCCAGTTCGGCTTGCAGCGCCAGCACCGCCGGGGTGCAGCCGCGCAGCGCCTCAATCTGGTCCGGGTATCGGCTGGTAAGCCCTGCCAGACGTTCGCTCCATTCCACAAAACGCGAACCTTCGCAGATCTTGTCGGCGTAATGCACAATTTTCTCCTCCCAGGTGCGCGGGGCTTGCTGCGGGTCTGGCAGGTAAAAAATCAGGTGACGGCGGCTGATTTCAGCCAGGGCCGGCTGTGCCAGGCTGTGCAAAATATTGGCCCCCATTTCACCGTGATTGGCATGCGTGCGTTTGGCTGAGATTTTGGCAATGTCGTGCAGCAGCCCGCCGCGGTGCGCCAGCAGCGGATCCACCGTCTGGCCGTTGGCCCGCATCAAAACCGCCAGGTGATAGGCCGCCAGCCCCACCGCCTCAACGTGCTGCCAGAGGTTCCCCACCCCTTCCTGCTCCAGATACCAGGCCTGGCAGGTCAACACATCCGGCAGGTCCAGCCGTGGCAGGGCCTCGGGCAGTTCGGCCATCTGCATAAACTCCAAATCGTGCAGCGGACCGGCACCCGGCGCAGGGCGCCCGGCGGGGTTATACCAGGCCGCCCGCCAACCGGCACGGCGCGCGCCCGGAATATCCGCCGCGTAGCTGTCGCCAATCATCACCAACTCGTGCGGGGCAGCGCCCAGGCGCTGCGCGGCACGCTGGAAAAACAACGGGGCCGGTTTTTTGGCGTTCAGTTCAGCAAACGTGAATATTTCTGAAAAATACCTGGCCAGGCCCACCCGTTCCAGCGCCGCGCGCACCTGAATGGCATTGGAATCGACCGCGTTGGAGGCAACCGCCAGGCGAAAGCGCCCCTGCAGCGCCGCCAGGGCGGTCTGGACGCCGGGTACAGCCGTCACCTCGGGCCAATCACTCATCGCGCCGCTGAAACGCGAGTCAACTGCCATCAGGGTGTCGCCCCAATCAAAAACAAGCGTGGTAATTTCGGGTGGAATCGTCATAAGCAGCGATTATAAACGAAAGCGGTATAATAATTCCATCAATCCAGCTTCTCAGGCCCCTACAGACCTGACCCCAAGCAGGCATCGTTCCATCAACCATAGGCTTTCCGCGGAAACGCGCTGAGCAATGGATTTTGTAAGGAGCAGACTATGAATATCCTCGTATACGGCGCGGGAGTAGTGGGCAGCCAATATGCGGCACGGCTGCGCCAGGCCGGGCATATGGTCACGTTGTTGGCGCGCGCCGAACGCGCGACGCAGGTACGCGAGTATGGCATCGTGCTGGAGGCAGTCAATACCGGGCGCGTCGAAACGGTGTATGTGACCGTCACAGAGTCCCTGGCAGAAGACGACCACTTCGACCTGGTGCTTGTTTCGGTGCGTGCCAACCAGATCGCGGCGGTGCTGCCGGTGCTGGCTGCCAACCACCAGACACCTAATGTGTTGTTTATCGGCAACAACCCGGCCGGGGCAGAAGCCCTGGTGCGAGCCCTGGGCCGCGAGCGCGTGTTACTGGGTTTTGGTACGGTCGGCGGGCTGCGCAAAGGGCACGTGGTGCAGTATTATGCCCGTCCCAACAAGAGTTTTGGGCGCACCTACCTGGGCGAACTGGATGGGCTGGTTAGCACCCGCCTGGTGCAGGTGGCCATTGCGCTGACCGAAGCCCGCCTGCAGCCGGAACTGGTATCCAATATGGATGCCTGGCTTAAGGTGCACGCGGCGCTTATCAGCCCGGTGGCACTGGCGATCTATTCGGCCGGCGGTGACAATTACCGCCTGGCACGCACCCGCGACGGGCTGCTGCTGGCAGTACGCGCCGTGCGCGAAGGCCTGGGCGTGCTGGATGCGCTCAAAATCCCCATTGAACCGGCGCTGTACCGCCTGCTACAGTGGCTTCCCGAACCCCTGCTGCTGGTGCTGCTGCGCCTGGTGGTCAACACGCAGGCAGGCGAGTATAATATGGCCGGGCATGCCAACGCTGCCCGCGATGAAATGAAGCTGGTTGCGGATGAGTTTTACAACCTGGTCAAGGCTTCGGGCCGCCTGAGCAGCGCCATTACCCAACTGCGCACCTGGCTGGACCCGGCCGCGCCGCCCCTGGCGGAAGGCAGCGCCGCGCTGCCGGTGGATATGCGCTCGGTGTGGGTCATTAGCGGGCTGGTGCTGGGGCTGCTCACTACCGGGCTGCTGGGCGGCACGCGCCGCAGGAAATAAAGTTTTGCTGAAAAAACAACAGGCCGGCAATTGCCGGCCTGTTGTTTTTTTTCTATTCGTTCCACCACACCCAGTAGTACCAGTTCACCGGGGTAGGCCGGGGCATAAGCGCATCTCCAGGTTTGGGGAGCTTGTTGCCAATGGGGTTAACGCCGGCGCTGGTGGCATAGATGTAAGCCGGGCGACCGGCGTTCAGTTGAAAAGCGGTCTGTACCCATGCTTCGGCAATGGTGCGCTGGGCCCAGGGCATATCGAAGATCCCAAGGAAGCTGGGCATGCGCATGTTATCCACCAGGCGCGGGCCAAAGGCCACATCGGCCATGAGGCTGTTGAAACCCATGATCAAATGCGCGCCCTGGAAGGCATTGAACCAACGCCTTATCGGTTCATTTCCAGCCGTGAAACCCTGCACGCGCAAGGTGAGGCACGAGGCAAAGCCCACCCAGCGCGCCACCTGGAAGCGGGCATTGCTGCCGTCGAACCAGGAGGAATCGTGGGTATTGGAAGGCAACGCGATGCCGCCGTTGGAGCCGTGACCGGCATAATACACAAAATCGGCACGGTCGACGCCATAGGTGCAGTCACTGCCGCCCAGGGCGCAGTCGCGCCAGTCGCGCTCCCAAGCATTGGCATTGTACCAGTTAAACACGCGCGGCCAGCCCAGGCCCAGCAGCCCGGCAGAAAGGCCGTTGGCATCCGGGGGTACCCCACCCAGGTCAGAACCACCCGGGCCGTAAGGTGGGTAATCAGAGCCATATTCCACACCAAAACGGTAATTAATCGCACTAGGGGCCAGAGCTGCGGCCGGGCGCTGCGCTGGCTGGATGGCGTTCAAGAGAGTCCCCGGCCTCATCAGCATTGGAATGAAGGTAGGCAAGGGGGCGCCCAATGAGACTTCGGCCTGGCGGGTGAAGCCCTCAAAATCGGTGACCACCAGGCGCACAATCTGGGCGGTGTCTGGACCCTTCGCATCTGGCGCGGGCAGGAGCGTGCTAAAGAGGGGTAAGTCCCCGGGCACATCCAGCGTGCCGCCGCTGAGCAGGCTGCCATCGCCCAACTGCCACTCGAAGGTATAAGGGGCTGCGCCATCGCTGATTGAGCCCTTGAAAGCCACCGCCGTGGACGGGAAAGCGCGAAAACCACTTACCGGCGAGAGGATGGCCACCGTGGGGCCCAGCCCACCGGGGCCCGTATCGGTCGCAGGCAGGGTGATATTGCGCAGGGAAAGAGTTTCTCCGCCGGGGAGATCAACCGTCACACCCGCGAAATCCAGCACAGGCTCAAGCGCCGCCTGGGGTGAGGCGGCATCCGAAATATCGTATAGCAGCGTGGGGAGCGGAATATTGATCGCGGTGGCGTCGGGGTACGCCGCTTTCACCTGCTCAAGCACCCGGCTCTGGGCAAACGCAGGATCGACGGCAGGCACATTGCGAATATGGGTAAAACTGCGCCCGAAGGTGGGCATGGCAATGGCCTGCAGGCCGTACGCGATGCTGTCGAGCGCAGGGCCGGGAGACGCCGGGTTGAGCGTTGTGTCATTAAAGATAAAAGAAAGGTGGCCGCCGGCCCCACCCAGTGGCAGGGGCGCCTGCAGTTCCTTGTTATACAGTTCGACATGCAGCACGATGGGGATTGTGACCTGCATGCGCAGCGGGGTATCGACCGTGGCAGCAGGCGCCGCACCCAGCGCGACGCTCTGGCTGGTGAGCGTTTCCGTGGAAACATGGTATAGCGGTAGTTTAGCAAAATCGTGATCACACTTGCTGGGAACCTGAATTTCCAGGTCATCGCCAGGGGGCGGAATGAACTGGGGGTGATTGCTGAGATACAGGCAGGCCAACCGCTGGGCATTAGCGGGGTCAAAAACGGCATTTGGCAGCGCATCGCTGCCAAATGCGCGGGTGGGGCTGTAGGCATAAAAACCACCGGTGGCCCCAAATTGTTCGAGCACGGTATTGTTTTTATCGTTTAACAGGGTGAAACGGGTAAATCCGAGGTATTTATCGGTTGGCACCGGGTCAAACACATTGCCGATTTCCGAGAAAGCCCCGCCCAGGCTCAAAGCGGTCTGCGCCGTGACAACCGGGCTTACCACACGGAAGACCGGCAGCAGGGTAGCCGCGGTGAGTTGCAACCCGCCGGCGTAGGTGTAGAGAGCAGGCTGGGCGGCGGCAGGCAGCCCGGCCCCAAAGGAGAAACTGAGCACGAGGATGAGCAAGAGATTTAGCGAGCGATGAAGACGGTCCATCAATCATTCCCTCCGAATTAACATAATTTTGATATTTTATACTATTTTAGTGAAGTATAAGGAAATGTCAATAAGCACTTTGCAAATTCTGGCCGGGTGCCGGGGTTTGACCAGAAAAAGAGCCCGGTGAAATCCACTTGCGCCCATCCCGTCATATCCGCGGCAGGCTGGAGTATAATTATTCTACATTTCCCTGATTTTTTAGCACCCGACGCCATGCGCACCCAGGGAATTTCAATCTGATATTCAATCAAAAAGAGAATTTACCTTATGGAAGAACAAAAGTCGGTGGAAGGGAACTGCTGCGATTGCAACTGTGACTGCAATCGCGATTGCAACTGCGATTGTGCCTGCTGCAAAAAAGAGAGCCAGGACAAACCTAATAAAGATAACGACGACCAGACCAATTTCTGGCGTATGCGCATCACAGACACCGCCGGGTCGTCGTTTCTGGGAATTCTGGCGATTTTGTTGTTGGTATTTCTGGTGCGATCGAACAGGCGCAACCGTGAGCTGCTGCTGGAAGTTATTTCCCTGCGCCGCCAACCGTAAACAAAATCGCTCTGACCCGCCTGCTCCACCGGCTGCCAGCAGCGATTATTTTTTTCAATGGGAGGTCAATGATGGACACAAAACCAGAATTAGAAGAGCGCCTGCGCCAGCTTTTTAAAAGCGCCAACCGCTTCATGCTGCTGATGTGGCGCCTGGGGTTGGGCGAAATGCTCAATATGGCGCCAGACAGTGTGGGAAGGATCATGGTGCTGACCCATACCGGCCGCAAAACCGGCGCCAAACGCCAGACCCCGGTCAATTACGCCATTATGGATGGCGAGGTTTACTGCAGTGCCGGGTTCGGCTCGGTGGCCGATTGGTACCGCAATATTCTCAAACAACCCCAGGTGGAGCTCTGGCTGCCAGACGGCTGGTGGCAGGGCAAAGCCGAAGATGTGAGCAACCACCCGCGACGCGGCGAAATTCTGCGCGCGGTGCTCATTGCCAGCGGTTTTGCGGCCACGGCTTTTGGCAGCATTGACCCGCATACCGCCAACGACGAAGAAATCGCCGCCAAGACAGCCGATTATAAGCTGATCCGCATTCACCGCACCGCGGCCTGCACCGGTCAGGGTGGGCCCGGCGACCTGGCCTGGATCTGGCCAGTGGCCACCTTCGTGCTGCTGCCGCTGGCTCTGCGCCGGCGACGCTAGGCAGTTTACCCCGGAGGTCGCCATGAGTTCAAACCGAATGCAATTATGGATGGGCGGCATGCTGGTGGCGGGCGGCGCCTTGCTGTTAGCCGGCAGCCTGTTTAATTTCGATGCATGGGCCTTTTGCTGGCCGCTTGGATTGGTTGCGCTGGGCGTATGGCTGGTCACGCGTCCCGCCTCCAGCCCGCTGGGCGGCCCCATTAATTACCGTTTCCTGGGCGAAATTCGCCGCGGCGGAAACTGGCGGGTGCTCGATGAAGAATTCAACCAGTTTGTTGGCGATATTCGCCTGGACCTGACCCAGGCGCAGATTGCCCTCGGGGAAACTCGTTTGCGCTTTGCCGGCTTTGTGGGAGATATTACCCTGATCGTTCCAGCCGGAGTGGGGGTCAGCGTCACGTCGGCCGCATTTGTGACCGACCTCGATTTTCTGGGCCAACACCGCGCTACCATTTTTGCACCGATTAATACCGCCACGCCGGGTTACGCCGCCGCCGAACGCCGGCTGCGCCTGGAAGTGAATTATTTTGTGCTGGACCTGAACATTCATCCGGGCGAGAGGGTATAATAAGGATGAGTTTAGATGCCGAACGTGTCAAACCAATAAACGCGAGGGATCCTATGGATTTTTCTGAATGGACCAAGGGTATCGATCTGGGGCACGGATTGCGCGAAGATGTGCGAGAATTTCTTACCGCTCACAGCCGCCTGGGAGTGCTCAAGCATGTCGAACTGGTGGCCGAAGAAGCCATACGCCTGGCAAAACGCTTTGGGGTCAATCCGGCTGCTGCCGAGCAAGCCGGTCTGATTCATGATATCAGCGCAGTGATACCCTATGACCGCCGGTTGGAAGTGGCTCAGGCCTGGAATATGCCCTATTTGCCGGAAGAAGCCGAATACCCGGTGCTGCTGCACCAGGGGCTTTCGGTGGTGTTGGCGCGCGACGTCTTTGGAATTAAAGATGAGGCCATTCTGACGGCGGTGGGCTGCCACACCACCCTGCGCCCGGGGTCCACCCCGCTAGACCAGGTGCTGTTTCTGGCCGATAAGGTGGCCTGGGATCACGGCGAACTGCCGCCTTACCTGACGGAACTGACCGAAGCGCTGGACCGTTCTCTGGCCGATGCCTGCCGCTTCTTTCTGGAATATTTGAGCATCAACGCCTCCGGGCCGGTTCACCCCTGGGTGAACGCCGCGCTGGCCGAGTTCTCTCAGCCCGACTAGCTGTTTATCCTGTCTATAAAACGCACTCGGAGTCAGCATTGGTGGCCTCCGAGTGCGTTTTTAAGCTCCGGCCCGCCAAACTCCCATTTTCCCCATCTGCCGCAGCGTGCCACTGCCTAAAATCGAACCATCCAGTGGCTCGGAAACCTGGGTCACAGGTGGATTCTTATGATTTTTGGATTTGAGGCAGCGTGATCAAAAAGCACGCGCCTTGCCCGGGCGTGCTCTCCACGGCAATTGTACCGCCGTGGGCTTCTACAATACCACGCGCGATCGCCAGCCCCAGCCCGGCACCGCCGGTGGCGCGGGTGCGTGATTTATCGCCGCGGTAAAAACGCTCAAAAACATGCGCCAGGTCTTCTTCGCGTATGCCCTCGCCGCTGTCGCGAACCTCGATTTTCACCAGGGTTGTTGCGCGCCAGGCGCGCAAACTCACCTGACCGCCGGGCGGGGTGTGCTGCAGGGCATTACTCAGCAGATTGGTCAGCACGCGGCTGATGCGCGGCGCATCGAGCAGCACCGGATCGATGCCCGGGGCAACCTGACCGGCCAACGCCACTTGCTGGCGGCGCGCGGGTTCGGTAAAGCTTTCCAGTGTATCGGAAAGCAGATCACTCAGGTTGTCAGGCTGCAATTCCAGCTTCAAACCGCCCGCATCCAACTGCGAGAGTTCAAACAGATCATCGATAAGCTGCGACAGCGCGCGGATATCGCTCTGCGCGGTGCGCAGATAGCGCTGTGCGGTGGGTGGATCTTCTACCAGACCGTCGCCCAACGCCTCAAGAATCACGCGCACCGAAGTAAGTGGGGTGCGCAGGTCGTGCCCTACCCAGGCGATCAGGTCGCGGCGCAGCGTTTCCACCTCACGCTGCTTTTGGTCGGACTCCTGCAAATGGGCCGCCATATCATTGAAGGTGCGCGCCAGTTCGGCCATTTCATCCCGCCCGCGCACCGGCACGCGCGCCGCCAACTCGCCGGTAGCCACCCGCTCGGCCGTCTGGCTCAGTTCTTTAATACGCTCGGTCAGACCCTCCGAGAGGAAGAATCCCACCACCATCGCGATTCCACTGGCGAAGATCAGCAAAACCGTTGCCAGCAGCAGGTCGTGCTGGTTGGCAAACATCATTTTTGCGGTGACCCACATATTGATAAACACCAGCAGGCCCGGCAAGGCATACGCCACCAGCAGTGTCCAGCGGAAACGCGGCGACCGGTAGACCCAGCCCAGGCGGTAAGCGCCGTAGGCTGCCAGGAAAGAGACCAGGGTGGTGGCGCCCATTAAAACGATCATCAACCCAAAATCTGCCAGGGGCGGAGCGAGCAGCACATAAAACAGCGCCAGTGCGATCAGAAATGGCAAAAAAATGCTGCCGGCCACCCGCCACAGGTTAACCGGTAAACGTGTTGCGAACAATGGATTTTTCATGGCTCAAACTTATACCCCACCCCCCACACGGTTTGCAAATGACGCGGGTTGGCCGGGTCTGCCTCGATTTTCTCGCGCAGGCGGCGAATGTGCACGGTAACGGTGCCCGAATCGATATAATCCGATTCTCCCCACACCTTTTCCAGCAATTGGTTGCGGCTGAACACCTGGCGGGGATGGCGGGCCAGCCAGACCAGCATATCGAACTCTTTTACAGTGAGCGATTTTTCCTCGCCCGCGGTCGTCACCAGGTGAGTTTGCAGGTCAATACTCAACCCTTCAAAAGTAAGCGGCTGCTCGCCGGGCTCGGCTGCGCTAAATTCGCTGCGCCGCAGCACCGCCCGCACCCGGCTGACCAATTCTTGCGGGCTGAAAGGTTTCACCACGTAATCGTCGGCGCCCATTTCCAAACCGGCAATGCGGTCACTTTCCTCTTTGCGGGCTGTCAGCAAAATAACCGGGGTATCGCCGCGGGCACGCAGATTGCGTAAAATTTCCCAGCCGTCAGCGCCGGGCAGCATCAGGTCCAGCACCACCAGGCGCGGCAGTTGCTTTTCAAGCCAATCCAGCGCAGCCCGTCCGTCGCCTATCAGCAACACTGTGAACCCGGCCCGGCGCAAATACAAGCTGACCACCTCACCCACGCTGGGTTCATCTTCAACAATCAGAATTGGCAGTTCGCTCAAGGCAGCCACCTCCACTTTTGCCTTAATAGTAGCCGGAGCGGCAGAAGAAGTCAAATCCAGACTCATTCCGCCAACAAATCGCGGATACCCTGTTCAACACGAGCATAACCGCCTTCGCCGATCTGCGTAAAGCGCAAATGACCACGCCTGTCGATCAGGTATATGGTGGGCCAATAATGAGTCTGATAGGCCCGCCAGGTGGCCCCTTCGTTATCTTGAGCCACTGCAAAGCGGATGCCGGCCTGCTGCACCGCCTCGCGCAGGTTATCTAGATCGGCCTCAAAAGCAAACTCTGGAAAATGGTTGCCAATCACCACCAAACCCTGGCCCGAAAACTGCTGGTGCCAGCCAATCACCGTCGGAAGCGTGTGCTGGCAGTTGATACAACCAAAGGTCCACATTTCCAAAAGCACCACCTTACCGCGTAAATCCGCCAGGCGCACAGCATGATCGCTATTAATCCAGACCGAATTGGTCAGCTCTGGAGCCAACCCCAGGTCTGGTAGACTTGAAGAACTGCCGGCTGACGGCTGCGCCTGGCGGGCTGCCCCGCCACAAGCGGAAAGCAGCAAAGCAAAAAAAACGATAAAAAATAGGGGCCGCGCCATCTCTTCCTCCATTTCTATATTTTGTATCCCCAGTTTACCCGGCGCAGCTTACAGGCAGGCAACAAGAATGTTACAAAAAGCTTATGCCAGGGGCCGATAACTTCCGAAATCGTTAAGGATTTCGAGAGCACGCCGTAAGAAGAATCAAGGAAGATATAGCCAATACAACTCATCTGGAAATAAGGAGATTTTGATCATGAGCATTCAATCAGTAACCATGGCAACCGTATTACTCCTCAGCATCACAGCCACTGCCTGCGCCCCTCAAGCGCCAACCCAACCCGCTGGGGCAATGAATGTACAGCCCACCGTGCAGGTAATGATGGAAAAGCCAACCACCGCTGCAATGGATAAGCCCACCGCGCAGGCAATGATGGAAAAGCCAACCACCGCTGCAATGGATAAGCCCACCGCGCAGGCAATGATGGACAGCCCTACCGCGACGCCCTCTATGCCGGCAAATGGAAAGGACAGCATGACCACTGCCCCAAAATGGTTTTCCCTGCCGCTCAAAGATGCCCGCAGCGCAGAGCTTTTTAAGATCAGCGACTTTTTGGGCAAAGTAGTCCTGCTGCAAGATATGGCTACCTGGTGCCCCAACTGTATGCAGCAGCAGAAAGAGGTAAAACTACTGCACAACGCATTGGGAAAGCAGGCCGACCTGGTAACCATAGGCCTGGGAGTCGATCTTAAAGAAGATGCCGCGCTGCTCAAAGCCTATATCGAAAAGAATGCTTTTGACTGGAAATATGCCATAGCAACCACCGAGTTGGCCCGCGAATTGGGTACACTTTACGGCGACCAATATCTGAACCCTTCGGCTACTCCAATGCTGATTATTGACCGCAAAGGCCAGGTGCACACCCTGCCTTTTGGCATCAAATCGGCCGCAGTACTCGAGGCGGCGCTCAGACCATTTTTGGAAGCCCACTGACCTTACCTCATCCAGAATTGGCGGAGCCCTAGCCATGGAAACTTTTTTGACTTCGTTTGCGGTCGGGCTGCTGGCGACCACCAGCCCGTGTGTTTTTCCGCTCTACCCCGGGTTTCTGGCCTACCTGAGCGGCCAGCAAGAAAACATGGCGCAGACCCGCGCGCGCTTCCTGTTGGGTTTCTTTGTGCTGGCAGGCGTGTTGACCATGATGCTGGCACTGGGCGCGGTCATCGCCGCCCTGGCTGTCTCCGTGGGGCGGGCATTGGCCTTCATCATACCCTTAGCCGATCTGGCGATTATTACCCTGGGTGGGTTGCTGCTGGTCAATATCAACCCGTTTAAACGTTTACCTCAGCTTCAGATCCCGGCCCTGGCACATCCCTTCGCCAATGCGTTTGTCTATGGCCTGCTCTACGGGCCCATTACGCTACCTTGCTCTGGGCCGTTGGTGGTGAGCATCTTCGCGCTGTCGTTTTCCGCGGGTGAATTTATCAGCAAAATGGCGGTTTTCCTGTGGTTTGGGCTGGGCTTTGGGCTGCCACTGCTGCTGCTCTCGTTTTTAGCCGGGGCCGCCCAACGCAACATCACGCGCCTGTTTGCCCGCCACGGGCGCGCGGTGAATGCGTTGGGCGGCCTGCTGCTGGTCGGGGTGGGTGTATACGACCTGGCAACCAACTGGGATATGATCCGGACATTTTTGGGCGTATAGGCCGCCCAACGCAATCCAGCAGCGCCGCGGAGCACCGCGGCGCTGCTTTGCTATCAAGCCCTAATCGCCGCTCGCACTCATTAAGATTTCAGATTTGAAAGGTGCGCTCCGATTGCCTGCACTTCCTGTATAATTCATATAGGTTTTTAGTAGCCTAAATTGAACAATTATGGCTTCTTCCACAAGGTCAGCTACATCGAATGTCAGAAACCAGAATTTTAATCGTCGAGGATGACGCGATTATTGGGCGTCATATCCAATCCAGCCTCAAGCGGCTTGGCTACGGCATTGCCGGGGTGTTTTCCACCGGGGAAGAGGCCGTTGCGCACACGGTCGGGCTGCATCCTGATTTAATTCTGATGGATATTTCACTGGCCGGCACTCAGGATGGGGTGGACGCGGCGGCAGCCATTCACGCGAAAATCACAATTCCGATTATTTTTCTGACGGCCTATGCCGACCAAAAGACCCTTGAGCGGGCCCGCATCACCGACCCGTTTGGCTACATGCTGAAACCCTTTGAAGAACGCACGCTGCAGATCACGATTGAGATGGCGCTATACAAACACCGCATGGAAAGGCGTCTGATCGAAAGTGAGGAACTGCTGCGCACCCTGGTTGAGAACCAGGGCGAAGGCGTGGCCATTTTCACCCCGCTGGGCCAGTTCCTCTTCACCAATCCGGCCATCGAAGGCATTTTTGGCGTGCCCCACGGTAAATTGGTGGGGCAAGAAATCGGCGATTTTACAGATCAGAACCAGTTTATGCAGGTACTGAAGCAAATTGAAAAGCACCCGGTGGGTGAAAAGATCATTTTTGAAACGGTAATCACCCCACATCAGGGCGAACAGCGGATGATCTCCGTTACAGCCACCCCATGGATCGATAAATCCGGCGCGTTTGCCGGCACATTTGCCATTGTGAGTGATATTACCGAGCGCAAACGCATCGAAGCCTCTGAACATCAGGCACGCATGTTGGCTGAAGTGCTGCATACCACGGCAGCGGCGCTGAACAGTTCTCTGGAAATGGACCAGGTATTTGAACTAATTCTGGAAAACGTTGGCCGGGTGGTACCCAGCGATCACGCCATGATCTTGATCCTCGAAGGCGATCTGGCCCGGGTGGTGCGTTCGGACCAGAATAACGGTCACCAGCCTGGAACAATTTTCCCCTGGGTTCTTTACCAGCCCGTCCGGCAAATTATCGAAAGCAGGAAAACCCTGGTCATTCCCGCACTGCCTCCGTTCTGGGAAGAGGCACCCGATAAAATGGATTGGCTGGGCTCATACCTGGGAGCGCCCCTGTGTATTAAGGGCCAGGTCATCGGCCTGATCAACCTGGGCAGCAGCACCCCCAACTTCTTTAAAGAATTTCAAGTTGGCCAATTGAATGCTTTTGCCCTGCAGGCCGGGTTAGCCATAGAAAACGCGCGGCTGTATCAAGAAGCCGGTCAGCGTGCCTATTTCTTGGAAATGCTCAACGAAATCACGCGCCTGGCGATCAGCGCGGTGGATATATCTGCCACTATGAACGCGGTGGCTGAAAAAATGAACACGCTCTTCAACTCCGATGGAGTTTACATCACCACCTGGGATGAAGAACTGCAAATGGCCCTGCCGGTAACGGCTTTCGGGTTCACCAGTGAAAATTATAGCTCTATTCCACATCAGCCCGATGAGATAACCCTCACCGCTTCGGTACTGCGCCAGGGACACACCATCGCGGTGGATGACATTCTGCAGACACCTTATATCGATCACAATCTGGCACTTACCTTTCCGCTGCACTCGATGATGGGCCTGCCATTGATTTCAGATGGAGTGCGCTTGGGGGCGGTGCTCATCGGTTTTAAAAACGCGCATCACTTCACCCCGGATGAAATCCAGAAAGGCGAGCAGGTTTCCAGACAGGTGGCTTTGGCCATTTCCAAGGTGCGCCTGTATTCTCAAGTTCAGCAAATGTCTGTGACCGACGAACTGACCGGGCTGTATAACCGGCGCGGGATTTTTGAAAAAGGCCGTCTGCTGGTGGCAGAAGCGCGCAAAAAAAACACCCCATTGGCCCTGATCTGGTTGGATATCGATTATTTCAAATCCGTGAATGACCGCTACGGGCACTATATCGGCGACCAGGTGGTGCACGGGGTGGCGGAATGCTGCAAAGCCAGCGTGCGCGGTATGGATGTGATTGGCCGCTACGGTGGCGAAGGCGGCGATGAGTTAATTATTGTGCTGCCCGACTGCGACCTGACCACCGCGAAACAGGTGGCCGAACGCCTGCGCTTGCGGGTTGCCGGGCAAACCTATGAAACTGACCAGGGGCAGGTTGCGGTTACGGTCAGTCAGGGCATCAGTGGCGGATCGGAAGAGATGGACCTGACCGAACTGCTTAATCGCGCCGACCAGGCCATGTATGCGGCCAAATCGGCCGGCAGAAACTGCGTGGTGGTCGCGGAGGAGGTATGATCATCCAAAAGCTCTTGCAGTGGCTTACCCATCTGAGTTTCTCCTATGTGGACCCACATCAAAAGCGCCATAGCATGTTCTTGGGCGCTTTTCTGTTAACCACCCTGATCATTGTCGCTATTTTAACGATGGTTAATAGCATTGAAGTATTTTTGAGCCCAAGCGCCACTGCGATCAGCTTTGTGATCGATGATCTCTCGCTGGGAATGCTGCTGCTGGGGTTGTTATGGATGAACCGGCGCGGTTTCATTCAGGTGGGCGCATACGCATTTGTCGGCATCTGTTTGCTCGGTCTCTCATTGCTTATGCCGCCAGCATGGCAACCCTATTCGTTATTACTGTATATCATTCCCATTCAGGCCGCCAGTTTTATCATTCGACCGGCTGCCTCCATTCCCACCGGCATCCTTGGGGTGCTGACCTACCCGTTCTTCCAGACCATTCTACCGAATTTCGACATGGGCACCGCCTTTTTATTTGTGGGCATACTCGTTAGCCTGGCCTTTGGCTCCTGGTTTGTGGCCAACCGCCTGGAAAAAGCCCTGGAAGAGAGTCATCAATCAGAGCTGCGTACCATGGAACTGTTGGAGAAAAATCCTTTCTGCGTCTACATGATCGCCGGCAGCCACACCGGGCGCTGGCTGTATATCAGCCCGCGCATTCAGGATCTGCTGGGAGTGACGCCGCAGGATTGGCTTTCCGAAAATCAACCCTGGAGCCAGATGGTGCATGCCGCCGACCTACCGGCGGTTCTTGCGGAAATCCAACGCTGCCAGGAGACCCACATGCCATTTCAGGCTGAATATCGCATGCACCACCGCGCGGGCCAGGTGGTGTGGGTGAGTGACAATGCCGTACAGGTTTCAACCCCAGACCAGCCCGACCGGGTGCAGGGGGTGCTGCTGGATATCACCGCGCGCAAACACGCCGAGCAGGTGCAGGCGGCCATTTACCACATTTCGCAGGCGGCATTTGCCGCGGATGACCTGGATAACCTTTACCTAAAAATCCACGGCGTGCTGGGCGAGTTAATGCACGCCGAAAACTTTTTCATCGCGCTCTACAATCCCGAAACGGATATGCTCAATTTTCCATATTTTGTAGATCAGTACGACCCGCCCCCGGTGCCGGTGATTGCCCGGCACGGCCTGACGGAATATGTGCTGCGCACCGGGCGAGCCGTGTTTGCCACTGCCGAGGAGTGCGCCCGCCTGGTGACGCTGGGCGAGATCTCTGACATCGGCACGCCTTCCGTCGATTGGCTGGGCGTGCCATTGATCATCAACAACCGCTCAATTGGGGTGATGACGGTTCAAAGCTATTCAGAGAGCATTCGTTTCAGCGCAGCCGAATTGGATATTCTGCAATTCGTATCGACCCAGGTGGCGATGGTGATTGAACGCAAGCGAAACGATGCCGCCCTACGCGAAATCAATCAGCTCACCAGCGAGGTAATTTCTGGCGTCAACACCGGCATAATTGTCTACGACCAGGTTGGGAATCACCTGATTTGGAATCATTACATGGAACAGATGACCGGCGTGCCGGAAAAGGCTGTGCTCGGCCAACCCGCGAAAAGTACCTCGCGCTATTCCGATAGTGCCCGATTGGAAATCGTTTTTGCCCAGGCTATGACGGGTGCGACGAGTGTCATTCCCGATATGGAATATGCAGTGCCTTACACCGGGAAAAGCGGTTGGTTGGCCGGTTACTGCGGGCCGCACCGCAATGCTCAGGGAGAAATCATCGGCATAATCGGCGTGATCTACGATATCACCGCACGCAAACAGGCTGAAGAGGCCCTGCGCACGGCAGTGAGTGAAAAACAAGTGATGATGCGCGAAATTCATCACCGTGTTAAAAATAACCTGCAGGTCATGTCCAGCCTGATCAGCCTGCAGGCCGATACCGTTTCAGACCCGGTCGTCCAGGGCCATTTCCGCGAAATGCAAGCACGGGTGCGTTCGATGGCGCTGGTGCATGAAGAGCTTTACCAATCACAAGACTTCTCGCGGGTCAATATGGCCGAATATATTGAAAATCTCTGCACCGGGTTGATGAATTCCTATGCCATTAACCCCAATGTGAGCATGCATGTGGATGTGGCAGCCATCTTTCTGGCTGTGGATGTAGCCATTCCGTGTGGGCTGATCATCAACGAACTGGTAACCAACGCCTTCAAGCATGCTTTTCCCAAAGAGCGCGCGGGAGAAGTGCGTGTATTGGTGCATGAATTAGGGGATGGGGTGATCTGCATACAGGTGCGCGATAACGGTGTGGGCATGCCCGCGGGGATTGATATTTACAATACCGAGACCCTGGGAATGCAATTGATCACCATCTTAACCCGCCAACTGCGCGGTAATTTGCAGGTAGATTGGGCCGGTGGCACCAGTTTTCAGATCGAATTTCGCGAGTCGCGCGCCCCAGCCCAGAGGCACTGAACCCGGCGCAGCGGCCGGGATTATACCGCGAACAACCTGTCTGCCAGACCCGAGAGGTCAGATGCGGCTGCGATCAGCTCCGGTTGCTCTCCCAGCACATTAAACTGGTGCAGCAGGCAGAAAACCAGCGCCCGGCGCGAAAAATCGGGCGGCGGTGTAAAGCCATAAGCCGCTAAAAAGGCCGCGAGCAGGCGCCGGTCGCCTTGGAACAGGCTGAGTTGCAGCGCCGCCAATTCATAATACAGACTGCCCGTGCGCGCGTCGCCAAAATCGATCAGGGCGCAGGCTTGCCAACCGCCTGGCAGTGAACGGCCCAACAGGTGATCAGCGGTCAAATCAGCATGAATCAGGTGCGGAGGCTCTGCCGGGGTGTACCAATCGTCGGCGAGAGGGATAAAGTCTTGCACCTGAACTGCCAAACCGGGCGACAGTGTGCCCCAGGCCGCCTGACGGGCACCACAGCCGGCACGCCGGCGCGCCAAAAACCGGGTGAACCCATCCCAAACTTGCTCAAAAGGGCCAGCCGGCGGTAACGGCAGGTGGTGCAAGCCGCGCACCCAGCCCCCCAGGCGCTCTGCCGCGGCCAATTTTTCGGCCAGATTCAAACGCTCAAACACCGCGCCGATGCTTTCTCCTTCGATATACTCATAAATCAGGTAAGGCCAATCCCAGGTGGCTGCGCCTGCCAACAAACGACCGGCGGCTGCCAGTGGGGCGGCAGGCAAAAGAGGGTGCTGCGCCAACATCTGCCCGGCCGCTTGCTCAACCGTAAAGCAGCGCTGTCCTTCAAACAGCGGACCAAAAAATTTGACCACCCAGCGCCGGTCGACGATGAAAGTAGGAAACGTGCCCGGGGTAGTGTTTTCTACCACCCGGCAGGGCAGCCCGTGGACAGCGCAAACCTGCCGAACATACGGCTGCCACAACCCGGCATCGACAAACCAGCGCCCGTATTCGGCGGGTGATAAAAGGCGGTCCAGAGGGTGCGGGGTGTCTGGCATCACAGCCAATTATACCGATGACTTTGTCCGTGAGAGCAAGTGCTGGGGATAAAAATGAACACAGCATGCCACAAAATAACCCACCAAAAGGTATCCGAATCACATAAAGATCTATATAATGGAGAAAGAACACCACTTCTCAGGTACAATGCGAAGGAGCTGCCAGATCATTTATGAAGGCGCGCATGACCCGCCCCATTCGGCGCCTGATCGAAATTAACAACCCCAATCTGGCCATCCGCCGCCGGGCTGAGTTGTTGAATACCGTGTTGCTGGTGTTAAGTGGAGCGGTGGTAGCCGTGTGGGGCGTAGATTTCCTGGGTGGCCTGCTGTTCCACCGCTCGGTATTGCATTGGGAATTTGGGTTGAGCCTGCTGGTCATTTTTGGCAGTGGATTGGCGCTCAACCACCGCGGGCCGGCCCGCTGGGCTGCCTATTATGTGCTGATTACTCTGGTTGTGGTTATTTCGCTGATCATTTCGCTGGTGCCGCTGAATCTGGCATTCGAATTCTATTTAATTCCGGTGGTGCTGGCGAGTTTTGTACTGGCACCCCTCGCGAGCTTTTTCGTCGCCGCTCTGGCATTGCTTTCGGCCAGCACCATGATTTTGCTGGCGCAGGATAACTTGCTGCGCAGCCTGGTGTTGCCAACACCCATTTTGCTGGCTGCCGCCCTCACGGCCTGGTTGCTGGCAACCCGCTGGGAAACGCTTTTCGCCGATATGACGCAGAAAAACCAGGAACTCACCCAGGCGTATGATCGCGCCGTGGAGGGGTGGTCGCGCGCAATTGAGCTGGCCGACCGTGAAACCCCCGGCCACACCCGCCGGGTGACGGAGCTGGCGCTGGCTATTGGCCGGGAGATGGGCTTGAGCGATCAGGAACTGGCCGATTTACGCCGCGGAGCGCTGCTGCACGATATTGGCAAGATGTATGTTCCCGAACAGATCCTGAGCAAATCGGGGGCACTGGACGAACAAGAGATGGCCGCCATGAAGCGCCATCCGTTGTATGCCTACGAGATGCTCTCAGATATTCCCTTTCTGCACCCCGCGATCGAAGTGGCACTTTATCATCACGAAGCCTGGGATGGCAGCGGCTATCCCAGCGGGCTGGAGGGCGAGCACATTCCACGCCTGGCGCGCATTTTTACCGTGGCTGATGTCTGGGATTCGCTTTCCAGCGACCGCAGATACCGTCTGGGATGGGCCAAAGCCCAGATAAAAACCTACCTGCTTTCCGAAGCCGGCCGTCATTTTGACCCGCTCGTGATAGAGGCGATTACCCATTTGGAAATCTGGCAGAGCTAACCCCGCAGCGCGCTTATTTCTCCGCGGTCAGGTCCACTTCCAAAAAACGATCCAGCAGGCGCGAGCGCCACACCCAGCGCAACAGTAATGCCCACGCCAACGCCACCCCACCAATGATCAGAAGATCATAATAGCGCATCGGGCTGAAATCGAAAAAGTTGCGCGCCCCCGGCAGGAACAGGAAAATCACAAAGCTCACCAGCAAGCCCAAAGACAGCAAGGCCGGGCGGCGGTCGTGGTTGCAGTCGCTGCCCCCGCTCCACCATTCATAGGGCGGCTCTACAAACACCACCAGCAGCAGGCCGCAGAAAATGCTGAAAATGGCCAGCGCAGTTTGGCCCATCAGCAAAGACTGATCAAAGATCAGCGAAGTATCCGGGATCGCAGCGCCATTGCTGAGCATGGCCTCGTACGCTGGCACCAGGTAGGCCAGATAAATGCCCAGCCCAAACACACTTTGCAGCAGGGTTGCCGGTAAAATAAAATGCATCAGCCGCCGAATGAGACCCACGCGCGGCACGCGCGCCGGGCGAGCCCAACCGGCCAGCGCCAGGGTAGAAATGCCTACCGAAAGCAGCGCCACCATGGAACTATGCTTGGGCGAAAACGGGAACCCGGCCACCACCCCGGTGGAAATGATCATCAGAATGACATAGGTCATACGGGTAAGGTAGAGCTTAAGAATATCCTGCATGCCGTTGACGATACGCTGGCCTTCGCGCACCGCGAAGGGCAGTACCCCGAAAGAATCATTCAACAAGATCAGGTCGGCCACCCCGCGCGTGGCCTGGCTGCCGCTTTGCATGGCAATTCCCAGGTTGGCCTGTTTGAGCGAGAGCACATCGTTCACGCCGTCACCGATCATGGCCACATAATTGCCCTGGCTGCGCAGCGCCTGCACCAGGTGCTCCTTTTGTTGGGGCGTGATGCGGCCAAAAATGGTGCATTCATCAGCGGCAATGGCAAACTTGGCATCATCCATCTCGGCCAATTCAATTCCCGAAACCATCTTCAGCGCATCGCCCAACCCGGCCTGGGTAGCCAGCGCCGCCACCGTCTGCGGGTTATCGCCCGAAATGATCTTCAATTTAACACCCGCCCGGGTAAATTCGGCCAAAGTCTGGCGGGCTTCGGGGCGCAGTTCGTCACTAAAACTGACCAACCCCAACGGGAGCAGATCGGCCGGCAATACAGGCTCGCCCTGCGCATCGTGCAGCGGTTCCGGCGCCGGGCGGTAGGCCAGCAGCACCACGCGCAGCCCCTCATCGGCCCATTCGGCCTCGCGCGTGCCCAGATCACTACCCGCCGCCAGGTGCGGAGTCAAAATTTCGGGTGCACCCAACACAAAAGTGCCGCGGCGCTGCGGCTGGTCGATGCTCAACGCGCTCCATTTGAGTGCAGAGGAAAAGGGCACTTCCTCCGTCAATGGCAGCACCGGTCCGGGGCAGGCGGCCGCAATCGCCTCGCTGGTGCGGTTACCCGCGGTGGTGGAGGCAGCGAAAATGCCCAATATGGCCTTCAATTCGTCCGCCGCCAACCCAAAAGGCTCGAGCTCATGAAAGATGATGCGGTTGGCGGTCAGCGTGCCGGTTTTATCCAGGCACAGCACATTGACATTGGAAAGCGATTCAATCGCGTTGGACTGCTGCACCAGGGCGCCCTTGCCGGCAATGCGCACTGCCCCCAGGGCATAGGCCACCGCAATGGAGACAAACAGCCCGTTGGGCACCAACCCGGCGATCACGATCGACATTTTGACGCTTTCGACCAGGGGAATATCGTTCAGAATGGTATTCACCAGCAGCAGCAGTTCGAAATAAACCGCCACCAGCAGCACAATACGCACAATCAGGTTCGTCTCTTTCTGGATGGGGGTCAGCACCCGCCGAAAGGCACGCGCCCCACGGGTGATCTGGTTGGCAAGGCTGTCGAGCCCCACCTTCTGCGCCTCGAAATAGACACTGCCACTCACGCAGAAGCTGCCCGAAAAGACCTCGCTGCCAGTCTCCTTCTTAACCAGGTCCGATTCGCCCGTCAGCAGCGATTCGTCGGCATCCATAGTGCCACTGACCACGCCACCATCCACCACCACCTGATCACCGGGGCTTACCTTAAGCAGGTCGCCAATCACGATCTCGCCGGGGTCGATAGTCTGTTCGCTGCCAGCGCGCACCACCGTGGCAGTGGGCCGCGTAAGCAGGGCAATTTTATCCAGGGTATGCTTGGCGCGAATTTCTTGAATGAGGCTGACCACCACATTGATCATGATGACGCCTACCGAAACCAACGCATCGGAAGGACGGCCCATTAAAATGAGGGCAAACCCCAACAGGAACAACACATTGTTGATGAAGGTGAAGACGTTTTCCTGGATGATTTGAAGATAGGAACGGCTGGTCTGGATATGGGCGGTGTTGCCCAACCCTTTAGCCCGTCGTTCCAAAACTTCGGCCGCGGTAAGACCCTGAAGATTTGTGCTCATATAAGCTAAGTATACGGGATTGAAGTTGCAGCGTCAATTCCCGTTATTCAATTCCCGTTATTCAATGGGATGGCGTAGAATCGTCTTCATCTTCTGCGGGTCGGCGCGGCGCGGGTCACTCAGATAAATTTCGTGGTGCCGCCCATGCAGCCGGTAAGCGTGCTGCGTGGCAAACTCGTCCATGCGCCGAATGGTTTCGGGTTCGGTGCTGTATGGCCCAACGTGCAGCACCTGAATGGCCTGCCCTTCCTCAAAATCTTCCAGGCGCAGTTGCGCCAGGGCCGGGCCGGGATGCTTCTTTTGCAGTTTTTCCAGGGCAGCGGCAAACAACGCGGGGGTGATGTGTTCTGGCTGCATCAGCATCAGGGAATACTTCCAGCCCGCAGCGTTGTTGAAATCATACTCACCCTGCTCCACCCACCACTGCCCTTCCAACGCCATCACCGGGTAGTCAATTGGGTCTTGCGAGCGCTGCTTGGAGGCAAACTTGAGCGTGTAAGAGATGCTGTAGATGGCTTCCGTCGCCGCGGCAAAACCGGGCGAATCTCCCGGACGGCAGCCGTCTTCGATTTCACCGTCGATGCGCACAAAGCGCAGGCGCGGTACCCTTACCACCTGCACCATTTTTGCCGAAGGCCCGTATAATTCTTTGTACTGCTTTTTTAAATCGAGGGTGAGCATGTTTTTCTCCTGTACGTGATGGGCAGATTCGCCCGCGGTGAAACGATCAAACCCGCGGGGCGGCGCACGATAGCTAACTTATAATACACAATTATGTCATTACATGACATAATTGCAGGCGACTTTGGAGCAATCCGATGACTAAACGCGGTTGGTAGTCCTTTAAGGGCGGGCAGCTTATATAATTAGACGTATGGACACAGACCTCATCCAACGATCTCCGATACTCGAATACGACCCGGCTCCGAACGCGATCATCGAACCGCGCGGGCCGGCACTGAGCGAAGCCACCCCCGAACGCGCCGTGTTGTGCTTTTTTCAGGATGTGCTGAAGCAACTACTGGAGGCAGAGCAGTTGGTGCCAATCGGCAGATTGAGTTCCGAAATGGGCAACAACCCGGTCTACCGCATGGATTATGCCGGGCAGCGCCTGTTGGTGGCTCACCCCGGGGTAGGTGCGGCGCTGGCGGCGGCCTTTTTGGATGAATTAATTGCCAGCGGGGTAAAAAAATTTATCGCCTGCGGCGGCTGCGGTGTGCTAAATCGAAAAATCGCGGTGGGGCACCCGGTGGTGTTGACCGCGGCGGTGCGCGACGAGGGTACCTCGTACCATTACCTGCCCCCGGCGCGCGAGGCGCAGCCCTCCCCGGCCGCGGTGCTTGCGCTGGAGCAAGCCTGCCGGCAGGCCGGGCTGCCTTACCTGCTGGGCAAAGCCTGGACCACCGACGCCTTCTACCGTGAAACCACTGCCCGCCGCGCCCGGCGCGAGGCAGAAGGCTGCCTGGTGGTGGAGATGGAAGCCGCCGCGTTTTTCGCGGTAGCGGAATTTCGAAAAGTGACTTTTGGCCAGGTAGTCTACGGCGGCGATCTGGTGGTGCCCGAAGGCTGGGATCCACGCTCCTGGCAAGCTCGCGGCGACGACCGCGCGCGCATATTCTGGCTGGCTGCGGATGCAGCCAACTTGTTATAACAAGTTGAAATATTTAAGCGGAGTAAAGTTTCTGATGTACGATACTCAAAGCCCGCACCTGCTCGGCGGCATGGTAAGAGGAACGCACCAGCGGGCCGCTTTCGACCCAACGAAAGCCGATCTCGGCCCCAAAGGCCTTGATCTCGGCAAAATCCTCAGGCGTGTAATAGCGTTCAATCGGCAGGTGCTTGCGGCTGGGCTGCAAATACTGGCCAATGGTTAAAATTTGCACCCCCCAGGCGCGCAGGTCGCGCATCACATCTTGCACTTCCGCCATCGTTTCGCCCAAGCCCACCATAATGCCCGATTTGGTCAGCACTTCGGGGTCCAACTGGCGGGCGTGGGTCAAGGTAGCCTCAGACCAGGCATAGTTATCCTGCGGCTGCACCTGTTTAAACAGGCGCGGCACGGTTTCCACATTGTGGTTCAAAATCTCCGGGCGGGCATCCATCACGATTTTAAGCGCTTCCACACTGCCCTTAAAATCAGGGATGAGTACCTCGATCGAGGTTCCCGGCGAGAGTTCGCGGATGCGCCGGATGACCCTGGCAAAGATCGGCGCGCCGCCATCTTTGCGCTCGTCGCGATTAACGCTGGTGATCACGGCGTGCTTCAAACCCATCGCCTTAACCGCCTGGGCCACGCGTTCCGGCTCCAGCCAATCGAGCGGGGTGGGCTGCCCGTGTTTGATATCGCAAAAGCCACAGGTGCGCGTGCAGATATCGCCCATCATTAAAAAGGTGGCGGTACCGCTGCCCCAGCATTCCCCCATGTTCGGGCAGCCGGCTTCCTCGCACACTGTGTGCAGTTCTTTTTTGCGCATTAAAGATTGCAGTTGTTCAACCATTTCACCCGAAGGCGCCCGCACCCGGATCCAACTGGGGCGGCGCTGCGGGGTAGTATCCATTTTTTCGGGGTCAACCCGGTCTCTAGTCGGTGTCGCCGGCATGGCAACCTCCTTAATTACTAACCACGGAGTCGCGGAGGACACGGAGAAAAGCAAATGATGTGTGGTCCACGCCAGTGCAAACGGTTTAGTGAACGAAATTATACCGCGGTCGGCTGGCTGATTGCGAGGTTTCCGCGGTAAAGGGTTGTATGAGAAAATTTTTAGAATTCAATCCACCGGATTCCTTGACAAGCCCGAAACGCTATGATAAAAATTCAATTATCATGAATTTTGCCCTGTGCCTGAAGCGACACTAAATCGATTTGCACCCCTCCAATTTGGAAGGCAGGTGCGGCTGTGCGCTTTTTGATCCAGGTCAAAAAAACCGAAGTGATTGAAGCCGGCCCTCCTTTTTTTGAACAAAGGAGGGTTTTTTATTGGATGTGGGTCGTTTACAAACAGCTTAATGGTGAGAGCAATTTGCGAGAAGGGCCGCTCTGGGAGGGGCGTGCTTTTCGAGCCAAGAATCAGGTTCCAACGGCGTCCGGAGGTGGCCGCCGTACATACGCCAAAAGAGGAGAAGTAAGCATGAGTTCCAAGATCAAGTTGTTGTATTTTCTGGTAGTCGCGATGCTGGTGCTTTCGGCCTGCAGCGCCCCCGCCACATCGGCTCCCGCTGCTACCAAGGCGGCCGACGCCCCTGCAGTCACGGATGGCAAATGCCTGGGCACCGCAGAGAAGGCGATTGTCGATCTGAAGTGCAAAGAGATCAAGATCGCGGTTGAAAACGCGTATCCCCCATTCAACTACATCGTCATCAGCACCAATAAACCGGCCGGCTGGGATTACGATGCCTGGAATGAGATCTGCACCCGCCTGCACTGCACCCCCAAGTTCATCGAATCTGCCTGGGAAGGCATGATTCAGGCCGTGGCAGATGGCCAGTTTGATGCCGGCGCCGACGGCGTCACCATCAACGATGAACGCAAGCAAAAGGTCGATTTCTCGGTCGGCTATGTTAAGGTCGATCAGCGCCTGTTGGTTCGTAAGGGCGAAACGCGCTTCAAGAGCATCGAAGAACTTGCCAAGGATGGAAAACTGGTTCTGGGCACCCAGACCGGCACCACCAATTATGAGACCGCGGTCAAGTTCCTGCCCGAGAAACGCATTAAAGCCTTCGAGCAGTTCCCCTTCGCTGTTCAGGCCCTTATCGGCAAGGATGTCGACGCGGTGATTATGGATGAAACCGCCGGGCAGGGCTATATGGGCGAAAACTCCGACAAGGTGGAACTGATTGGGGCTTCCATCTCCGGCGATCAGCTCGGTTTCCTGTTCCCCAAGGGCAGCGCCCTGGTTGCCAGCGTTAATGCGGCGCTCAAAGCCATGTCTGCTGACGGCACGCTCGACAAGATCAACGTCAAATTCTTCGGTCCCAACTTCAAATCCATGGAAGCGGACATCAAGAAATAGATCAGACCTGTGAGGGGGCGGTTGGCGTAAAATGCCAACCGCCCCCTCACCCAGATCTTGCAGCTGGGCGGAAATGCCTGGAGGAGTACGCGTGCCTGTTAACAATCCTAAGCCTGATGAGGCTGAGCTATTTATGTTAGCCGCCCGGCGCCAGGATCCGCTCACGGCGCGCCTGTCGCGCTTTCCGTGGTGGGTGCTGGGGCTGGTGGTGATTGGCATCTGGACGATTTATATCGTTTCAGTTAAAGACACTTACCGTGAAGCCTTTGCTTTTATTTGGGATGGAATTGGGGTAACCATCACCACGGCCATCGCCGCGTATGCGGTAGCACTGGTTTTGGGGCTGGTCGCCGGGCTGGGGCGCATTTCCAACAACGTCTTTATCAGAAATTTCTTCACCCTGTATGTCGAACTGATCCGCGGCATTCCCATGCTGGTGGTGATTTTTTATATCGCCCTGGTGGGGGTTCCGGCCGCGGTGGAGTTGATGAACGGCTTAGGCCAATGGCTAATCTCCATCGGCCTGGGCGGGATCGGAGAATTGCTGACCGGGATTGACAACCAGGGCGTGCCCATGACGCTGCGCGCCGTCATTTCGCTTTCCGTAACTTATGGCGCCTTCCAGGCCGAAATCTTCCGCGCGGGCATCCAATCCATCGGCCGCGGGCAGATGGAAGCGGCCCGTTCGCTGGGCATGAGCTACTGGCAGGCTATGCGCTATATTATTCTGCCGCAGGCCGTGCGCAATGTGCTGCCCGCCCTGGGCAACGATTTCATCGCCATGGTGAAAGACTCTTCGCTGGTGTCTGTGCTGGCGGTGCGTGATATTACCCAGGTGGCCCGCCTGTACGCCGGACGGACCTTTCGTTTTCCCGAAGCTTACACCGTGCTGGCTGTACTCTATCTGACCATGACCATCATCCTGTCGCTTTTTGTGAAACTGCTTGAAAAGAGGTTCTTCAAAAATGAGCAGCAGCAGCAATCCACTTGATATTATCGTCGTCAAAAACCTGCGCAAACAATTCGGCAAACTGGTGGCGCTGCGCGATGTCAACCTTTCGATCCAGCGCGGCAGCGTCACCGTGATCATTGGCCCTTCCGGGTCGGGTAAATCTACCCTGTTGCGCTGCATGAATCACCTTGAGACCGAATCCGGCGGTGAGGTGTATATCGACGGCGAACTGCTCACCAAAAACTCGGCGCAGTTGGATAAAATTCGCAGCAACATCGGCATGGTATTCCAGCTCTTCAATCTGTTCCCCCACCTGACCGTGCTGGATAACATCACCGTGGCCCTTGAAAAAGTGAAGAAAATGACGCGCCAGCAGGCCGTCGAAATTGCGCAGCGCCAACTGGAGCGGGTGGGTATTCCCGAAAAAGCCAACAACTACCCCACCCAGCTCTCGGGCGGCCAGCAGCAGCGCGTGGCGATAGCCCGCGCCCTGGCGATGAGCCCCAAGATCATGTTGTTTGACGAGCCCACCAGCGCGCTTGACCCCGAAATGATCAAGGAAGTGCTGGATGTGATGATCCAACTGGCCTCGGAAGGCATGACCATGGTGTGTGTGACGCACGAAATGGGCTTTGCGCGCGCCGCCGCCGATCAGGTGGTTTTTATGGCCAACGGCGAGATCATCGAAACTGGCACGCCGGAAGAGATCTTCAACCTTCCCAAACAGGAACGCACCCGGCAGTTTCTTTCCCAAATCATTAAGAAATAAGCTGCGATACCCTGATCCATCCAACCGGCCACCCCATTGGGGTGGCCGGTTGGATTTTAACGCTCTACTTTACCCAGGGGGCCTGTTGGCTGTCCGGGTTGTAATCGTGCAGTTCAATGCGGTTGCCATCCGGGTCGGTCACCCAGGCCTGCCAACTGCGGTCCTTTCCCAGTTTGGGTTCAGAAACCTCGATACCGCGCTGGCGCAACGGCGCCACGGTGGCCTGGATGTCGTCCACTTCCATGCAGATATGGCGGAACGATTGCCCCTGGGCCGCTGCGCCCAACTCGCCGGTGAACAGCTCGATAAATTAGGGGCAGGCGCACGGCCCTTTATGATATACTGGCGTCATGCTCTATTTAGTCGCCACCCCTATCGGCAACCTGGGTGATATCACCCTGCGGGCGCTGGAAGTCTTTAAGACGGTCGATTTCATCGCCAGTGAAGATACCCGCAAAACCGGTATGCTGCTCAAACATTTTGAGATCAAAAAACCGCAAATTTCCTTCCATGAATATAACGAGCTACAGGTTCTGCCGCGCCTGCTGAGTATTTTGCAGCAGGGCCAGTCGGTGGCTCTGGTCACCAATGCCGGCAGCCCGGCTGTTTCGGACCCCGGCTATGTGCTGGCGAAAGCGGTGGTCGAAGCCGGACTGGCGATCACCGCCATCCCCGGGCCGACCGCGGTCATCCCGGCGCTCATTCTCTCCGGCCTGCCGGTGCACAGCTTCACCTTCCGCGGCTTTGGCCCGCGCAAAGGCGGCCCGCGCCGGCGCTGGCTGGGCGTGGATGCGGCCTCTCCTCACACCCTCATCTTTTACGAAAGCCCCTACCGCGTGAAGGCCTTTCTGCAAGACGCGCTGACCGTCTATGGCGACCGCCCGGCGGCCCTGGCCAACGATCTGACCAAGCTGTTCGAGGCCGTCTGGCGCGGGCGAATTTCCGAATTGATTGCCCGCCTGGAAAGCGAACCACCCCGCGGCGAATATACCGTGGTGATCGGCGGCAGATCCGGTTCGGATGAAATGCCCGTATACAGCGGCGATTCCGATGCGGAAGACCTGCCTGAGGAAGAAGACCAGCCCCTCGAACCCTGATCGCTGCGGCAAAGCCTGCCCTTATGCATCGCTTTTTTATTCCTCCCACCTGTATTGAAGCCGCCGCGGTTATCTTCCCGATGGAGGTCTGCCGGCAGATGAGCAGCGTGCTGCACCTGCGCCAGGGCGAGCACGTGATTGTGCTGGATAACACCGGCCGCGAATATGAAGTGGAGTTGGAAATCGTCGCGCCGCGCGCCACCCAGGGGCGCATTCTGGAAAGCCGCCGCGCGCCGGGCGAGCCGCGCACCCGCCTGACGCTTTATTTGGGACTGACCCAGCGCGAAAAATTTGAGTGGATGCTGCAAAAATGCACCGAGGTGGGCGCCGCCGCGTTTGTGCCGGTTATTTCCAGCCGCGGCCTGGTGCAGTCGGCCGAAGACAGCCGCACCCGCTTTGAACGCTGGCAGCGCATCCTGCGGGAGGCCGCCGAACAATCTGGCCGCGGGCGCTTACCGGAACTGGCGGCCCCGCTGCGCTGGGAAGAAGCCCTGCGCCACTTCAAGGCCCAGTCGCAGCCGGGGCTGATTGCCTGGGAAGATGAAAAAAAACATCGGTTTGGCGCAGCCCTGGCCGGGTTGGGCCTGCCGGCGGGGGGCGGGGCCGCCCTGGCGCTGTTCATCGGCCCCGAAGGCGGGTACAGCCCGGAAGAAATTGCCCAGGCGGGCGCCGCGGGGCTGGCGGCGGTCTCACTGGGCAAGCGCATTCTGCGCATGGAAACCGCGGCGGTGGTGGCCGCTGCGCTGGTCTTTCACGAGCTTGAGGATTGAATTGCCGCGAGCTTTGGTAAAAGCCTTGCCTGACGATTAGATGCTTGCTTTATAAATGGCCCGCCGCCCGCTGACATTGGATGTGAAATACACCGCCGTGCCGGCGTGGTTGAATATGGGGTGCGGGTGGCAATCCTGGTTCTCCCAGTTGCTGCCGTGCTCGCCCAGCGGCTGCCATTCAATGCTGCCGTTGGCCCAATCTATTTTTTGCAGGCTGAGCCAGGCGCCCCCCCACCATTCGTTGCGCGGGCCGCTCTGCTGCGCGTCTACCGGCGGCTGGTAGTAGCCGTCGCACACCAACAGGTCGCCCCGGCAGATATTAAAATGGCCGTATTTGCGGTATTCCGGCGGGAACGCGATTTCCACGCGGTTCGCGCCGTCGCGGTCCATGCGGCCCACAAAATAGGCCCCACCATCAAAACCACCGTGATAAATGATCGTGCGCCCGTCGCGGTCCCACACTTCGTGGCACACCCAATCTTTGCGGCTGCGGCCCTCACCTTCGGTGCGCATGCGGCGGTGCTCACCCGTGTGCCCGTCAAAAAGCCAGATGCGCCGGATGCCGCAGTCGCCCGGCCATTCGTGGTTATATAAGATCAGGTCGTTATCGGTCGGGCAGAACTGGACGTGTGTGACCCAGGCGCGCTCCACCCGCTCACTGAGCAGTTCGCGCCCGCTGGCGGTATCATACACGTGCAGGGTGGAGGCCAAGTGTTCGCACTGCACCCGCTCATCAATGTCGTAATCCGGGCGGCCTTTCACCAGGTACTCGGCCTCCAGGGCGCGCGCATCGGCGGTGGGCACCACCAGGCGCGTGCCATCCAGGCTGACATGGGTAAAAGCGGTAACCTGCCCGGCGGGTACCTGCGCCAGCACGCGCCGGTTGCCCTGCAGGTCCACCGCACAAATATCGTTGCCCTGCAGGTAATACAGAGTACCGCTGCCCGAATGCAGGCTGATGCTGGCCTTGCCCAGGCCGCGGTTGGGATTCCCGTCAAAATAAACATACGATTTGAGAGTACCGTCCGGGTTATCGGTCAGTTGGCGTTCTTCAGCGCTGTGCTGGTCAAGCGCAAACAGGTTGGGCTGCCCGGTGCGGTCGCTGATGAAAACCAGCCAGCGGTCATCATGGGTCAGGCTGGAAGAGGTGAAATACAGCAGTTGGTCGTTAGACTGGCCCGCGTTGGTGGAAATGCGTTCGATCATTATGGTTTTGGGTTCCTATTCTTCTCTGGGTGGGGCCACCGGGCCGTAATCGAGCACTTCACGCACCTGTGAATTGGCCAGTGATTGGCTGATGATGCCTCTCTGTTCCAGCGCATCGATCAAGCGCGCGGCGCGCGTGTACCCGATGCGCATGCGGCGCTGCAGCATGGTGATGGAGGCGCGGCCCTCGCGCCGCACCAGGTCGATGGCTTCAGAAGTCAGCGGGTCGCTGGCCTCCGCCGCGGTCAGATCCCACAGCGGGTTCTGGCGCAGCGGTACGCCCGACGGCACGGCATCGACCGGGGAATCCAGATCCAGCACAGGGCTGGGCGCGGTCGAAACCGCCAGACGCCAGTAATCCACCAGACGCTGGATCTCGCTGTCCGACACATACACCCCCTGCAGGCGGGCCGGACCGGAGGCATCCGGCGCTTGAAAGAGCATGTCGCCGCGGCCCAGCAGGCGCTCAGCGCCCGGTTGGTCCAGAATCACGCGGCTGTCGACATTGGATGCCACCGCGAAGGCGATGCGGGCCGGGAAGTTAG
>Ga0105047_10001359_pt1 | contig 43684 bp, 30 predicted proteins | sample MAT04_FD_78384 | JGI IMG/M metagenome (GOLD analysis project Ga0105047, IMG submission 78384) | Freshwater microbial communities from Lake Fryxell liftoff mats and glacier meltwater in Antarctica - MAT-04 (megahit assembly) | ecosystem: Environmental > Aquatic > Freshwater > Ice > Liftoff... | reverse complement strand
GGGGGTCGGGGTTTGGGGCTTGGGGAAACATTGGCAGCCGAAGTGTAAAGCTCAGGCGTTTGGCAAACTCAGAAAGTCCACATTTTACCACAACCCCCAAACCCCGACCCCTTTTCCGGAACCCCCTCGCCGCTCTCGGCCCGGCGCAGGATCGCTACGATCTGCTCCGGCGTATTTCGTTTTCCTTTGGGTATGTCTGGGTCCTTTCTTGGATGCCCAGACTCTCATCAGCAATGGTCCAGTTTGGCTACGTCAGGTCAGCACTACGGCATTTTGCGCATCGTTCTAAAACAGCAACACAAAACCATAAACCAACCATGAAAATCACCGGACAACCACCTCTGACTCCGCTTGAGCAACTGAATCGCTACGGCTTTTACGCGGAACGCAATTTGATCTCAGCCGACCATATAGCCCGCATCCGCGAGGCTTTTGCCCGCATGCAACGTGATGTAAAACCCGAATGGGACAAACCTTTTCAAATCTACTATCCCAACGTCATCGAATTCGACGATGCCTTCATGGATCTTATCGATCACCCCGGTATCCTCAAAAGTGTGCTTAGCATCATCGGTCAGGACGCGCAGATCTATTCAAATGAAATCTTAGTTTCCAAGCCCAATAAAGAAACGATGACTTGGCATCGCGATAAAATGAGCATCGGTCGTCACTGTCCCAACCTCTTCCTCAAGTTGGCGATTTTTCTCGACCACGTCGCTGTCAACGGGGGACCCACCGGAGTGATCCCTGAAAGCCACTTCGACATCTACAAGGGCGAGGAGTTCTACTCCCACAAAATTGACTTCACGGCAGGACCGGGCGACGTGCTCGCATTTGGGGCCGCCACCATGCATCGCGCCGGTTTCCACTCACCAGAACGCCCCCACCGTCCCGTCGTCTTTCTTACCTACATCCCGTGGTGGATGAAACAGCCCAATTACTACACCGGCAATCAATGCGAAAAGCTGACCAAGGACGCTTCACCCCTGCGTCGGCAGCTGCTCGGCATCGCACTCAGGCCAGATATCAGCCTCGATTCGCACACCAGCTGAGTCAGAACAATATTCCCCATGCACACTCACCCATCAATAGCACAGAAACTATCATCGACGCGCCGGCAGAAGGGGTCATGTTGGGCTTGCCCCGATTTCACGGACAGATGATCGGGCTATTTGGTTGTGGTTAATGAGGACTCAAAGGGGACCGGGCTGAGATAGCCAAGACTGGAGTGGAGGCGGACCCGGTTGTAGTAGGTTTCGATATAGTGGAAGACGGCGGTGCGGGCCTCGTCACGAGTGGCGAAGGTTGGGCTGGTGAAGACGACCTCGTACTTGAGGGAGCTCCAGAAGGATTCGATGAAGGCGTTGTCGTAGCAGTTGCCCTTGCGGCTCATGGAGGCGGTGAGGTTCGCTTGCTGGAGCGCTTGGCGGTAGAGGCCGCTCGCAAACTGGCTGCCGCGGTCCGAGTGCACGATGAGCGGCTGGGTCGGACGAACGCGCGCGAGCGCCATCGCCAAGGCGCGCACGGTGAGCGGCGTGTCCAAGGTCTCGTGCATCGCCCAGCCGACGATCCGGCGGGTAAAGACATCGAGGAGGGCGACGACATAGAGCCAGCCCTGCCGGGTGAGGATCGCGGTCGCGTCGGTCACCCAAACCTGGGCCGGCCGCACGACCTTGACGTCGGGCAGCCGGTTCGGAGCGATCGGGTGTTCATGGCGGCTGTTCGTCGTCTGCACCCTAAACTTGGAGCGCTACCTCGCGTGCAGGTGCTCCAACCGCACGAGCCGGGCCACGCGGTTGCGACTGGGCCGGCCGGGGAGCACCCGCGTCAGCCGCGGGCTGCCATAGCGCGCCTGATGCGTCGCGAACGCGGTCCGGATCTCGGCCCGCAGTGCTTGGTTCTCCACGGCACGCGGGCCAGGATGACGTTCGCGCTGCTGCCAGCCGTAGTAGCCGCTCCGGGACACCTGCAGCAGGCGGCAGAGCTGGGAGACCTCGTAATCGCCGCTCATCGTTTTGATGCGGGCATACTTCTCGGCGGCGCTTCGGAGAGGATGCCCAGGGATTTTTTTAGCACTTCGCGCTGCTCCAGCAGCTTGGCGTTCTCCTCCTCCAGTTCCTGCACCCGTTCCCGCAGCTCCCGGTTGTGCTCCTCCTCATGGAGCGGCGGCACGCCCTGCTGGGCCTGCCGCCGCTCCACCTTGGCCCATTCATAGAGCAACGCCGGGCGGATCCCCAGCTCCGCCCCCACCTTGGCCGCACTGCGGCCGCTCAGCCGCCAGGCATGCAGGCTCTGCGCCTTGTACTCGGGGTGTAACTCGCTTTCCCATGACTTGGTTTTTGGATCTGTGACTTCATTGGCTTCCTTTCGTTTTGAAGCCCTAAGCACCTGTCCGTCAATTCGGGGCAACCTCACCCCGACCCCCTTTTTCAGGCCGCTAGCCGGCGAAGTTGAAGGAGGCGACGTTGACGGAGGTGTTTGGCCGGCTGGGCCGTTGCATGGTCAAGCGGGCGGACTGAGGCGTTTCAGACGAAGTCGGAGGCGTAGAGCGCGATCGTGACTACTGAGCGGGATCGCGGAAATCGGGCGTGAAGCCCAACCCACGACGGTTTCTCTGTCCGGACCTAAAGCCGCTTGCCCAGCGCGTCGAACAGGGCGTCGAGGCGGGTGGTGTCGCGGCGGCCGTTTCCGACAGAAAGCTTGTGGTATTCGGCTTTGATGGCGCCGACGATCATGGCGTTGGTCACGTCGTCGCCGGCCAGGACGATCCGCAGGTTGTGCAGGGCTGCGTTGTCCGGCGAGATGGCGATTGCGGCCAGCAACTGAGAGTCGGTGGGCGTGGTGAGTTTCTTTTCCCGGTAAAGGTCCACCATGAAGCTCGAAGCGAAGGCGGGGTCGTTCCATTCCTCCCAACCCAGACGGTCGAAGTCCGTGAGCTCGGGGTTGCGCGTGGCGGCGGCGAGCCAGCACAAAAGGCGGAGGGCGTTGTGGTCCTGCCGCTCGACGCGGGAGCGCAGCGTCGCTTGGTAAGCCGTCCAGAGTTCGGCGGGGGTGACGACCTTTGCGGTGACGGCGAGTTCACACAAGGCGCGGGCGATCTGGGAGTCGGTGGGCAGCTCGGCGGCGGGGCCGATTACGAGTTGGGCGTCGGTGAGCGCCTTCTTGATTTCACTCTGCTTTTTTTCCGCGACGCGGCCCAGTTTGGCGTAAACCGCCAGCGCCTGGTAACGCGCGTCCCTGCGTCCGAGAGCGAGGGAGGCGCGCTTCAGGTCGGCATTCAGGGCCTCGTCGTTGACCTTGGCGCTCCACCAGTCGGTATCGAAGCTCAGGTCGAGCAGGATGAGGTCGGTGAACTTAGTGAGGTCGCCCGCCTCGATCAGGGCGATCAAGTCGCCGCGGCGCTGTTCCGGGCGGAGAGGGCCATAGACGGTGCAGATCGCGGTCTCGATGGCCTTGGCGTTTTTGGCGGGTCCGGCCTGATTCCACGCTGCGACCGCGGCCTCGAGCTGGCCGGTGCGGATCAGGCAATCGGCGAGCAGCGCCGAAAATTGCGCGGCCTTCGCGGTGCGCAGCACGAACTGGTAATTGATGATGGCCCGGGCGTATTCGCCGTGGCGGTGCTCATCCAATGCCACCGCGAGTACGGCGTCGGGTGCCTGAGGGAAGGCCTCCAGCGCGAGGAGATGCAGCCGGTAAGCCGCGGAGGGATCGGAGCCGTAGAGGACGTTGCCGATCATGTAGGCCGCGAGGGGACTGCCATCCTGCTCGGCGAATGAGACCAGAACCTGGTTGCCGGCGGAAGGATAACCCTCGGCATTGAGCTGGGCGGCGTTTTCAAAAACCTCGGGGTGCTGCTCATACCACGCTTTGGCGTCGGTCGCGAAATTCGCGGCGCGGCACGGGGCGGAGCTGGCGAGCAAGGCGGTCAGGGAAAGGCTGAGGATGGCGAACCGCATGGCGTGGTCGCATGAGCCAATCGGCTCTGGTGGGGTGGGCAAGCGTCGGAATGCCCAGGCTTCCGGAATTTTGACCACGGATGACACGCGGGGACACGGATCAATCTCAATTCACGGTCGAATGCTCCGAGCGTTTCGGATTGATCCGTATGAGGAGTGTAATCCGTGGTTGGATTGGGCTGGGATGGGAAGGCTCAGCTCAAGCTTTCGGAATTTTAACCACGGATGGCACGGGAGGACACGGATCAATCTTAATTCACGGTCGAATGCTTCCGGGGTTTCGGGTTGATCCGTGTGAGGGGGTAATCCGTGGTTGGATTGAGCTGGGATGGGAAGGCTCAGCTCAAGCTTTCGGAATTTTTACCACGGATGACACCGAGGACACGGATCAATCTCAATTCACGGACGAATGCTCATGGGAGTTTCGGATTGATCCGTGTCCCGAGGTGTAATTCGTGGTTAAACCAGCCTCGGACGGGCGGGGCGGCCTGAGGTAGGTGAGGCTTTAGGGGCAGCTTACACCCGAGATCTGGGGATCGGAAATAGGGCGTGAAGCCCGACCCACGGCGAGCGGTTCTGGGGTGGGCCGTGCGCTCCGCGCGCGGCGGTTTGGCACGAAAAGATGGGGCTGCGCCGGGGTGGGTATCTGGGAGGGACCGCAATGCCGCGCGCGGAGCGCACGGCCCACCTGGTACAGGCAGGGTACAACACCGCGTGAGTGGGCGGCGGCGACGTGGGGGCGGGACGGTCTGACGTAGGTCGGGCTTTACGCCCGATATCGGGGGATCGGATATCGGGGGCAAACGGCCCTTCATCCCCGACACGAGTTTTCGGATATCGGGGGTAAACCCCGACCTACGTTAGTAATCGAGATACGGAGCGAGCCACTTTTCTGCGTCGGCGAGGGGTTGGCCACTGCGCGTGGCGTAATCCTCGACCTGGTCTTTGCCGAGTTTTCCGACGGCGAAGTATTTGGAGTCGGGGTGGTTGAAATACCATCCACTCACGCTGCTGGCCGGGAACATCGCGAAGCTTTCGGTCAGATGGATGCCGGTGGCGGCTTCAGCGGCGAGCAGTTCGAAGAGCGGTGGCTTGGCTTGGTGGTCGGGGCAGGCGGGGTAGCCGGGCGCAGGGCGGACGCCGCGGTATTTTTCGCGGATGATGTCCTTCATCGGAAGGTTCTCGGTCTTGCCGTAGCCGGAGAGCTCGCGGGCCTTCTTGTGCATCAGCTCGGCGAGGGCCTCGGCGAGGCGGTCGCCCAAGGCCTTGGCCATGATCGCGGAGTAGTCATCGTGCTGGGCCTCGAATTCCTTCGCGAACTCCTCGACGCCGTGTCCGCTCGTGACGGCGAAGCCGCCGAGATAATCGATCCGGCCGGAATCCTTCGGCGCGATGAAATCGGCGAGGCAGTGCTGGAACTGGCCGGTGGGTTTTTCGTTCTGTTGACGGAGGAAATGGAAGGTTTTCAGGGGGACCAACGTAGGTCGGGGTTTATCCCCGACGTCAGAGTTTCGGATGTCGGGGATAAACCCCGACCTGCGGGGGTCATACACTTCTACGCTGTCGCCGACGGCGTTCGCGGGCCAGAAGCCGATCACGGCTTTGGCGGTGAAACGGTTTTCCTGCACGATGCGGGTGAGCATCGTCTGCGCTTCGGCGTAGAGCTTGGTGGCTTCCTCGCCGACGACACTGTCGGTGAGGATGTCGGGGAACCGGCCGTGGAGTTCCCAGGCGCTGAAGAAGGGACCCCAATCGATGAAGGCGGCGATATCGCCTAGCGTTAAGCTGTAAGCTTTAAGCGGTAAGCTCGGAGTTCTGGATGCTGAATCAGAGATCGGCAGCTTTACGCTTATCGCTTTACGCTTATCGCTCTCAGCGGCGGCGCCCACCGTCGTATACACCCGCGTCCCCAGAAACTCCGGCCGCGGGATATCCACCGTCGCCCAATCTGTCGGCTGCCGCCGCGCGCGAGCTTCGGCCAGCGGCAACAGTTTGCGCGTGTTTCGGCGGTCGGCGAACTCGGTGCGCTGGCGGTCTTGTTTCTCCCGGTTTTCCTTCGCGAAGGTGGGCTTGTTGTCGGGGTTCATCAGCGACGAAACGACGCCGATGACGCGGGACGCGTCGAGCACGTGGATGACGGGTTCGGCGTATTCGGGCGAGACTTTGACGGCGGTGTGGGCGGCGCTGGTGGTGGCGCCGCCGATCAGCAGCGGGAGCGTGCAGCCGGTGCGCTTCATTTCCTTCGCGACGTGCACCATCTCGTCGAGCGACGGCGTGATGAGGCCGGAGAGGCCGATGACGTCGGCCTGCTTTTCCTTGGCGGTGGCGAGGATTTTGTCGCAGGGCACCATCACGCCGAGGTCGATGACCTCGTAATTGTTACAGGCCAAGACGACGCCGACGATGTTCTTGCCGATGTCGTGGACGTCGCCCTTGACGGTCGCAAGGACGATGCGTCCTTGCGAAGCGTTAAGCTGTAAGCTTTCAGCGGTAAGCTCGATTCCGGCGGCTTTCGCAGCTTTCTGCCTATCGCTTAACGCTTTTTGCTTTTCTGCCTCCATGAATGGCGTGAGGTAGGCGACGGATTTCTTCATCACGCGCGCGGACTTCACGACCTGCGGGAGGAACATCTTGCCGGCGCCGAACAAGTCGCCGACGACGCGCATCCCGGCCATGAGCGGGCCCTCGATGATGTGGAGGGGCCGCGGGTATTTGGCGGTGAGGAGGCGGGCTTCCTCGGTGTCGGATTCGATGAAAGTGTCGATGCCTTTGACCAACGCGTGGCTTAGGCGCTCCTCGACGGAAAGGCTGCGCCAGGAGTCCGCGCCAGCATTAAGCTTTAAGCTTAAAGCTGTAAGCTTATCGCCCTCCGTCCCCTTGGCAGCCGCCTCGGCTGCTTTCAATTCATCAGCGTGAGTGACGAGGCGCTCGGTGGCGTCGGGGCGGCGGTTGAGGACGACATCCTCGACGAGGGCGAGGAGCGCGGGCTCGATCTCCTCGTAGACACCGAGCATGCCGGCGTTGACGATGGCCATGTCGAGGCCGGCGCGGATGGCGTGGTAGAGGAAGACAGTGTGGATCGCCTCGCGGACGGGGTTGTTGCCGCGGAAGGAGAACGAGACGTTGGAGACGCCGCCGCTGACCTTGGCGCCGGGCAGGGTGGCCTTGATGAGCTTCGTGGCCTCGAAGAAATCGACGGCGTAGTTGTTGTGCTCCTCGATGCCGGTGGCGACGGTGAGGATATTGGGGTCGAAGATGATGTCCTCGGGCGGGAAGCCGAGCTGGTCTACAAGGAGCCGGTAGGCGCGCGTGCTGATGCGAACCTTTTCGTCGCGGGTGGCAGCCTGGCCCTGCTCGTCGAAGGCCATAACGACCGCGGCGGCGCCGTAGCGGAGGAGGAGTTTTGCCCGGCGGAGGAACTCGGCCTCGCCGTCCTTGAGCGAAATGGAGTTCACGATGCCCTTGCCCTGAAGGCATTTCAGGCCGGCCTCGAGGACGGTCCACTTGGAAGAGTCGAGCATCACCGGCACGCGGGAGATCTCGGGCTCGGCGGCGATGAGGTTGAGGAACTTCACCATTGTCGGCTCGCCCTCGATCAGGGCTTCGTCGACATTGATATCAATGATGTTGGCGCCGCTCTCGACCTGCTGGCGCGCGATGGCGAGGCAGCCGTCCCAGTCGCCGGCCTTCAACGCCTTGGCGAACTTGGGCGAGCCCGTGATGTTCGTGCGCTCGCCGATGATGAGAAACTGGGAACCACTGCTGGGCATTTGGTTAAATCGATTTATCGGAAGTTTTTACCACGGATAACACCAAGCCACACGGATCAATCATGATTCATTGATTCGGAGTTTCGGAAATCTGATCCGTGTGGCTTGGTGTTATCCGTGGTCAAAATCAGGCTTGGTTTGGTTTTCGTGGGGACGAATATCAGGCCACGTTGAGGGGTTCGAGGCCGCTGAGGCGCATGGCGCTCTCGTGAGTGGGGATGACGCGGGGCGGGGATTTGCGGACGGCGGCGGCGATGGCGGCGATGTGTTCGGGGGTCGAGCCGCAGCAGCCGCCCACGAGGTTGAGCCAGCCTTGAGCGGCGAAGTCGCCGAGGACGCGGGCCATGTCGGCGGGCGACTCATCGTAGCCGCCGAACGCGTTGGGCAGGCCGGCGTTGGGGTAGCAACTGACAGGGCAGTCGGCGAGGGCGGCGAGTTCCTCGATGTAGGGACGCATCTGCGCGCCACCGAGGGCGCAGTTGAGGCCGATGCTGAAAGATTTCGCGTGGCGGATGCTATTGTAGAACGCACCGACGGTCTGGCCGGAAAGAGTGCGGCCGGAGGCGTCGGTGATCGTGACGGAAATCATCACGGGCAGGCGCACGCCGGTTTCGTCGAAGAGCAGTTCGAGGGCGAAGAGGGCGGCCTTGGAGTTGAGGGTGTCGAAGATCGTCTCGACGATCAGGGCGTCGACGCCGCCGGCGGCGAGCGCGCGCGCCTGCTCAAGGTAGGCGGCGACGAGGATGTCGAAGGTGACGGCGCGGAAGTCGGGGCGGTTGACATCGGGCGACATCGACGCGGTGCGGTTGGTCGGGCCGAGGGCGCCGACGACGAAGCAAGGACGGCCGAGCTTGGCGGAGGCCTGGGCGGCGGCGCGACGGGCGACCTGGACGGCGGCGAGGTTCAGCTCGGCAACGAACGGCTCCAGCTTGTAGTCGGCCTGGGAGATGGACGTGGAGTTGAAGGTGTTGGTCTCGACGAGATCGGCGCCGGCCTCGAAATAGGCGGTGTGGATGGCCTCGATGATGTCGGGGCGGGTGAGGGACAGCAGGTCGTTGTTGCCGCGCAAGTCGTGCGGGTGGTCCTTGAAGCGCTCGCCGCGGAAGTCGGCCTCCGAGAGTTTATAGTCCTGAATCATCGTGCCCATGGCACCGTCGAGGATGGCGATGCGGGACGCGAAAAGCGCGCGGAGCGGCTCGGTCGATTCAGCTGGGCGGGGAGGGGATGAAGGCATGAGGGCGGGGCGGAGGACGGAAATAGGACAGGCGCGAAGGGGTTTGGCAAGAGACATATCGACGAATCCTTATGCGTTGATGTATCGAATTGTTTTGGCAGACGGTCCCGCGGCGGCCCAACGTTTCGCCGTCTGGCGTTCTTTTGTATCTTTTGGGAAACAGGAAAGGCCGTGAAATCCGGCCACAGTTGCGCTGCGGTAACGCATCACAAACCCCCGTCACCGGTTTTACCGGGAGAAAAGTCAATTGGCACGCAGGTGCTGGTGAAGGCGAGGGGGCGAGGCGGCGGGCGCGGGCGAGTGATCATGTGTTATTTGTCCGTCCCCTCGAGAAATGCGGAGTCCGAATATCTGTCCCCGGAAGGCTCACGCGAGGAGCGGTCCACCAAGCCGCCGATTCGCAAACTTCATCGCAAAATGAAGGTGGGAGTAGTGGCTCCGGCCGTTCGCGGCCCGGGATTTCTGCTCTTGCCGAGGCAACCCCTGCAGAAATCCATGAATAGCCCCTCCTTGGCGCGCCCGTCGCGCCGATCCCTGACCCTCGCTTGCACGCTCGCGGTGCTCGCGACCCTTCGCGGCCAGACGCCGCCCGAAACCCTCGCGCCCTACATCACTTCGGCCACGCGCACGCCGCAGCCGGTGACGCAGGCCGGCACCGTCACCGACGTCCTGACCGCGGACGACCTGGCCCACCGTCAGATCACACTGGTCAGCGGCATCTTCGGCTTGGCCGCCGGCACGCCGGTGACCCCCAGCGGCGCGGCGGGCGAGGTGACCTCGGTGTTCCTGCGCGGGGCCAACTCCAACCAGACGCTGTTCCTCGTCGACGGCATCCGCCTGAGCGACCCGAACACGGACTATCTGGTTTACCTCGGCGGGGCGACCCTGGGAGTCACGGACCGGGTGGAGATCACCCGCGGGCCGCTGAGCACGCTCTACGGTGGCGAGGCCGTGGGCGGCGTGGTCTCGATCACCGCGCAGCGCGGCCAGGGCGCCCCGACGGCGAGAGGGGCGGCCGAAGGCGGCAGCTTCGGCACGATCTCGGGCTCGATCGCGGCCCAAGGCGCGCAGGGCGCATGGGGCTATGCGGTGTCCGCGGATTCGGGCCGCACGGACAATGACCGGCCGAACAACACGTTCACGCACACCAACGCCGTGGTACGGCTCGACCGGACGGTCTCGCCGGCGCTCAGCGTCGGCGGCACGGTGCGTTGGTTTCATGGCGAGCTGGGGGAGCCCGGCGACCGCTACACGGACGACCTGAACAACACGAATCGCGAGGACAACATGCTCGTCACGGTGTTCGCGGAGTTCGCGCCGGCGGAGCACTGGTCGAGCCGGGTGACGCTCGGCGACCAGGAACGCCGGTTCACCGCGGAATCACCCGCGCCGAATCCGCCGTATTTCCCGCCCCACGCCACGAACAACGTGCGGAATCACCGCGCGGTGTTCGATGCGCAGACGAGCTTCGACGGGCTGGGGCACAACCGGATCACCGCGGGCCTCACGGCGGAGCAGACGCACACCAAGAACGACGGCTTCGGGTCGATCGACCGGAAGCAGTCGCTCTTCGGGGTGTTCGTGCAGGACGAGTTTACCCCGCTGCCCAACCTGTTCCTGACGGGGGGACTGCGCCGGGACGACTTTGATACGTTTGGCGAGACGACCACGGGGCGGGCGACGGCGGCGTGGCTGCCAGACGGGAAGACCTACAAGCTGCGCGCGAGTTACGGCACCTCGTTCCGCTCGCCGAGCTTTTTGGATCTTTACGGTCAGGACACGTATTACGTCGGCAATCCGAACCTGCGCCCGGAGAAGGCGCACGGCTGGGACTCGGGCGTGGATTGGTATCTGCCGGAAAAGCGCGGCACACTGAGTGCGACGTGGTTTGAGACGGATTATACGGACCTGATCGTCTATAATTTCGCGGTGTTCCCGAGCACGGTGGTCAACGCGGATCGCGCACGCACCCGCGGGCTCGAGCTCAGCGCGCAGACCACGCTGGGGGACGCGCTCGAAGCACGGGTCGCCTACACTTATCTGCAGGCCGACAATCTCTCGGCGGGCACGCGGTTGCTGCGGCGTCCGCGGAATGCGTTCAACGCGGACGCGTGGCATGACTTCGGCCGGGGTGTGACCGCGGGAGCGGGGGTGGTGTTTGTCACGGGCCGACAGGACGTGGACGCGCTGACCTTCGCGACGATTGACGCCGAGGATTACACCGTGGTGCGTCTCTATGCCGCGTGGCAGGTGACGGACCGGCTCGCGCTCAAGGCGAGGTTCGAGAACTTGCTCAATGAGAAGTATGAGGCGGTGAACGGGTATCCGGCGCTGGGGTTCGGGGCGTTTTTCGGGGCGGAGTGGAAGTTCTAGCGAGGAATGACAGCCCGTTGCAGGTCGGGCTTTACGCCCGATACTGCCTTGCCGGATATCGGGGGTAAACCCCACCTTCCGCGTCCATTCGGTTTTTCCGCGGGAAGGCATTCGTGCGTTTCCGCCGCAATTTTACCACGGATAACACCAGGGGACACGGATCAATCCCAATGCCGCTGAACCTGATTCGGGAGATTGATCCGTGTTCTGCGGTGTGATCCCAACGATAATATGAGGCGGTGAACGCGTATCCGGCGCTGGAGATCGGGGCGTTTTTCGGGGCGGAGTGGAGGTTCTACCGGGGGATGGCAGACGGTTGCAGGTCGGGCTTTACGCCCGATATTGGGTTTCGGATATCGGGGATAAACCCCGACCTAAGGCGCGCATCGATCCGCCGGATTGTTGGCCTTCGCCAGGAAATGCGGGCACGGGACGTGCCCGCCCACCCCCCCATGCCGCGCGCGGAGCGCACGGCCCACCTCGGGCGGGCGGCTGCGCGTTTGACCGGGCGGGTGGGAAGGCTGTAATCGGGGGGATGTTGCTACCCCGCGTTGTTCCCGCCCTGTTTGCGTTGTCCGCCTCGGTGGCCCTGGCCGCCGAACCCACGCCGGCCGCCACGCGCGCGACGGCCGATTACGTGCCACCGGAGCTGGCGCAGATGACCCAGCCGGCATCGAGCGAGCTGCGCGAGCTGGTCGAACGCTTCAAGACCGACCGTGACGAACTGGAGCGGTTTTACAGCGTGAAGATCTCGTCGCTGCACCTGCGGCGGATGCGGGAATTTTACACGGCGTGGCAGCAACGTCTCGGGCAGGTGAACTACACGTCGCTGGGGGCCGGGGGCACGATTGATTACACCCTGCTCAGCAAAGAATTCACCTATCAGCTGCGGCTGCTCGATCGCGAGGAAGCAAAGTCGAAGGAGATCGCACCGCTGCTGCCCTTTGCGGAGCAAATTGCGCAGTTACAGGAGTCGCGCCGGCTGATGCAGCCGGTGGATGCCAAGTCCGCGGCGACGACGCTCGACCTGATCCGCAAGGAACTCGAGAAAGCCCGCGCGGGGCTCGAGGCGGGATTGAAGGCGGCAAAGGTCGAGAAGACAAAAGGCGGGGAGTCGACATTCGATCCCGGCACCGCGGGCCCGGCGAACGGGTCGAAGATGGCGAAGGCGAATGTCGATGGGGCCGCCGCTGACGCAAAGGCGGAGAAAGAGCCGAGGGGCGGGAAGTCGAAGGTCGACGCGGAAAGGCGCCAGGAGTCGAAGGCGGCCGCCCGGTGGAATTCCGAAGCGAAGACTGCGCCGATCACGGCGACGCGCATCGCGGCTTACCGGGCGGCCAACCGGCTCACCGAGCTGCGGAAGTCCCTCGATGACTGGTATAAGTTTTATGACGGCTACGACCCGCTTTTCACCTGGTGGAACAGCGCGCCGTACAAGGCGCTGAACGAGGGCTTCGATGGCTATGCGAAGTTCCTGCGCGAGAAAATCGTGGGCGTTGAAGCCGGCAAAGATGAGCCGATCGTCGGCGATCCAGTGGGGCGCGCCGGACTGATGATCGAGCTGGAGCACGAGATGATCGCGTATACGCCAGAGCAGCTGGTCGAGATCGCGAACCGCGAGTTTGCCTGGTGCGACGCGGAGTGGAAACGGGCGGCCAAGGAGATGGGTTTTGGCGACGACTGGAAGGCGGCGCTGGAAAAGGTGAAGCACAACTACGTCGAGCCGGGACAGCAGCCGCAGCTGGTCCGCGACTTGGCGCTGGAGGCCATCAAGTTCGTGTCGGATCGCAACCTCGTGACCGTGCCGCCGCTCGCCGCCGACCTCTGGCAGCAAAAGATGATGTCGCCGGCGGCACAGAAGGTGAGCCCGTTCTTCCTCGGTGGGGATGACATCATCATCTCGTACCCGACGGACACGATGGAGGCGGACGAAAAGATGCAGAGCCTCCGCGCCAACAACATCCATTTCGCGCGCGCCACGGTCTTTCACGAGCTGGTGCCGGGCCACCACCTGCAGTGGTATTCGATCGCGCGGTATAATCCGCACCGGGAGCTGTTCATGACGCCCTTCTGGGTGGAAGGCTGGGCGCTGTGGTGGGAATTCCAGCTGTGGGACCTGAACTTCCCACGCTCGCCGGAGGACCGGATCGGCATGCTGTTCTGGCGCACGCACCGCTGCGCGCGGATCATTTTCTCGCTCAACTTCCACCTCGGCAAATGGACGCCGCAGCAGTGCGTTGATTTCCTGGTGGACCGCGTGGGTCACGAGCGCGCGAGTGCGACGGGCGAGGTGCGCCGGTCGTTCAACGGCGAGTGGTCGCCGCTTTACCAGGTGGGCTACATGATGGGCGCGCTGCAGCTTCGCGCGTTGCACACGGAGCTGGTAACGTCGGGCAGGATGACCGAGCGGGAGTTCCACGACGGCGTCATGCACGGTGGCAGCATGCCGATCGAGATGGTGCGGGCGCATCTGGAGCAGACGAAGCTGCCGAAGGACTTCAAGGCGGCCTGGAGATTCGCGGACTGACAGTGGGTGCGACCAAGGGTGGGCCGGGCGCTCCGCGCCCGGCTGGATCGAAGGGTGGGTGGGCGACCAACCAGCGGGCACAGACAGATCGGATGCCGCGCGCGGAGCGCACGGCCCACCTAAAATCTGCGTGGACAAGCGATGGGATGACTGCCACCTCTACCCCCTCGCAGGGGGTACCCCTGCGACGCCCATGACCGACTATCTTCAAAAGATCCTCAATGCCCGGGTGTATGACGTGGCGCGGGAAACCCCGCTGGAAAAGGCGGCTAACCTGTCGGCCCGGCTTAACAACACGCTGCTGTTGAAGCGCGAGGACATGCAGAGCGTCTTCTCGTTTAAACTGCGCGGCGCCTACAACAAGATGGCGCAGCTGTCGCCGGCGGCGCTTGAGCGCGGGGTGATCTGCGCGTCGGCCGGCAACCACGCCCAAGGCGTCGCGCTGGCGGCCAAGCGCCTTGGGAGCCATGCGATCATTGTGATGCCGGTGACCACCCCGCAGGTGAAGATCCAGGCGGTAAGGGCCCGGGGCGGCGAGGTGGTGCTGTTTGGCGACACCTTCGACGAGGCCTACGTCCACGCGAAGGCGCTCGAGAAAAGGCAGAAGCTGACCTTTGTGCACCCGTTTGACGACCCGGATGTGATCGCGGGGCAGGGCACAATCGGGCGGGAGATTTTGCAGCAGGAGCAGGGACCGTTGCATGCCATCTTTGTGGCGATCGGCGGCGGCGGCATTGCGGCGGGGATCGCGGCCTACGTGAAGGCAGTGAATCCCAAGATCGAAGTGATCGGCGTCGAGCCCGTCGATTCGGATGCGATGTATCAATCGCTGAAGGCCGGTCGGCTCGTTCGATTGGACCGCGTGGGCCTGTTCGCCGACGGCGTGGCGGTCCGCCAGGTCGGGAAGGAGACGTTTCGGCTCTGCCAGCTGCATCTCGACGAAGTGGTGCGCGTGAGCACTGATGACATCTGTGCGGCGATCAAGGATGTGTTTGAGGACACGCGGGCGGTGCTGGAGCCAGCGGGGGCGCTGGCGGTGGCGGGGGCGAAGGCGTATGTCGAACGCCGGCGGCTGAAGGGCGAGACGCTCGTGGCAGTGGCGAGTGGGGCGAACATGAATTTCGACCGGCTGCGTTTCATCGCGGAGCGGGCCGAGGTGGGCGAGCACCGCGAAGGCCTGTTTGCGGTGACGATTCCCGAGGGGCCGGGCAGCCTGAGGAAGTTCTGCGCGCTGGTCGGACAGCGGAATGTGACCGAGTTCAATTACCGGATCGCGGACGAAAAGACGGCGCACATCTTCGTGGGCATCCAGACGGCGGGCCGGGAGGAGAGCGGCCGGATCGCGGCCCATTTCAGCCGTCACGGCTTCAAGACGCTCGACCTGACGGGCGACGAGATGGCGAAGCTGCACGTGCGGCATCTCGTGGGCGGGCGCTCAGCGCTAGCGAAAAACGAATTGCTCCTGCGCTTCGAAGTGCCAGAGCGGACGGGCGCGCTGATGAATTTCCTGAACTCGATGTCGCCGAACTGGAACATCAGCCTGTTCCACTACCGCAACCACGGCGCGGATTACGGCCGGATCCTGGTGGGTCTGCAGGTGCCGCCGGCGGAAATGACGGTGTTCCGGAAGTTCCTCAAGACGCTGGGCTACCGGTCTTGGGATGAGACGAACAACCAGGCGTATAAGCTGTTTCTGAGGTGAGGGGTTCGATCAGGAACTCAAGAACCCGGGAGACAATCCCGGGCAATGGTGAATGCGATACGACTGATCGAACTTCATTTCCCTTCCAGATTTTACCACGGATGACACAGGCGGAGACGGATTAATCTTATGGCGGCCTTGAGACTGATCCAAGTCTCCGAGTGCAATCCGTGGTTAATTTCGTCCGAGCTTCACGCTGGAGAGAGCTTCAGGTAGTGCCTGCAAGCCGGCGGGGCACGGAAACGGCGGGTCAAAGACCCGCCCTACCATGATCAGGCGAAGGCCTGCTTTGAATTGCTCGTGAGATACGCAGCGATTTCGGTGGCGAAGGTGGCGCCGAATTCGGCGCGTTTCTTTTCGCCGAGCCCGGGGATGCCTTCCATCGCGCTGGGCGTGGCGGGATAGGAGCGCGCCATGGCGCGGAGGGTGGTGTCGCCGAAGACAATGTACGCGGGGACTTTGCGTTCGTCGGCGAGTTTCTTGCGGAGCGTGCGCAGGCGCTCGAAAAGGATTTCGTCACACTCGATGTCGCCTTCACGGCGGACGACGCGCTTGGACTTGGGCAGGTCCATGGGCTTGGTGAGCGTGAGCGGCGTGCGCGCCTTCAGAAGAGCCATGCCTTCCGGGGTGACCAGGAGCGTGGCGTATTCGCCCTCGGCGACGGCGAGGTAACCGAGGCGCATGAGTTCGCGGCCGACGGCGGACCATTGAGGGCGGGAGAGTTCGCCGCCGATGCCGTAGGTGGTGAGGCGATCGTGGCCCCAGCGGCGGATCTTGTCCGTGTCGGCGCCGGTGAGCACCTCGATGATATGGTTCATGCCGACGCCGAAGCGGCAGTTCTGCGCGATGCGGTAGACGCAGGAGAGGAATTTTTGGGCGACGACGGTGCCGTCGTAGGTGTCGCGGGGCTCGAGGCAGTTGTCGCAGGCGCCGCAGTTATCGAGCGGGAAGGTCTCGCCGAAGTACGCCAGCAGCTCGGCCCGGCGGCAGCCGGAGCTCTCGGCGTAATGGACGATCTGGCGGAGCTGGGCGCGGGCGACCTGCTGTTCCTGCTCGTTGGTAATTTCGTCGAGGAAATGAGTCTGCTTCGCGATGTCGCCGGCGCTGAACAAGAGCAGGCAATCGCCCGGCAGGCCGTCGCGGCCGGCGCGGCCGGTTTCCTGATAGTAGCCCTCGATGTTTTTCGGAAGGTCGTGGTGGATGATCCAGCGGACGTTGGGTTTGTTGATGCCCATGCCGAACGCGATGGTCGCGCAGATGATGCGGGTGTCGTCGCGGAGGAAGGCTTCCTGATTGCCACTGCGCTCGTCGGCGGTGAGCCCGGCGTGGTAGGCGCGGGCGGCGAACCCGCGCCCGGAGAGGGCCTCGGCCACGCGCTCGGTGGCGGCGCGGCTGGCGCAGTAGATGATGCCGCTCTCGTGATCGCGCGGGCGGACGAAGTCGACGATCTGCTTGAGTGGCTGGTCTTTGGGGATGACGCGGTAGGTGAGATTCGGGCGGTTGAAGCTCGCGACGAAGGTGGCGGGGTTGCGCAGCTGCAGATGGCTGATGATGTCCTCGCGCACCCGGCCGGTGGCGGTGGCGGTGAGTGCCATGAGCGGAACGCCAGGGAGGACCCTGCGGAGTTTGGCGAGCTGGCGGTATTCGGGGCGGAAGTCGTGGCCCCATTCGGAGACGCAATGTGCCTCGTCGATGGCAATGCAGGCCACATTCCAGACTTTCAGGTTTTCGACCCAGCCCTCGAGCATGAGTCGCTCGGGTGCGGCGTAGAGGAGTTTGTATTCGCCGCGGTGCAGGCCCCGCAGTCGGGCACGGGATTCGTCGGCGCCAAGGGTAGAGTTGAGGAAGGTGGCGGCGACGCCGCTGGACTGGAGGGCATCCACCTGATCCTTCATCAGGGCGATGAGCGGGGAGACGACGACGGTGAGCCCGGGGCGGGCGAGGGCGGGCAACTGGAAGCAGAGGGATTTACCGCCGCCGGTGGGCAGCAGGGCGAACACGTCCTGGCCGGCGAGAGTGGCGTAAATGATCTCACGCTGGAGGGGGCGGAACGTGCCGTAGCCGAAGGTGCGCTTGAGCAGTTGGTTGAGATCGGGCGTGACGGCGGGCGGCATCGGGCGGGTTCAGAGAATCGATCGGTCGGATTTTTTAACCACGGATAACGCAAACTCACACGGATCAATCTCGGAGCGCGATCCGCCGGAAATTTGGAATATTCGATCCGTGTATTTCTGTGTTATCCGTGGTCAAATCCTGGTTCGGTTTTCGGGTGTTTCAGGTCAGCGGAGGTTCAGGAATTGGGCGAGCTCGCGGACCGCGGGAGCGATGCGGTGGCCACGGCGGACGGAGCGGGAGATGACACGGAGTTTTTTCGCTTCGCGGTCGGCCTTTGGATCGACATGGCCGACCAGCTCGTGGCCGGAAAGGATGGGAAGGGCGTAGTAGCCGCGGGTGCGTTTGTGGGGGGAGGTATAGACCTCCCAGGTGTAGTCGAAGCCCCAGAGATGACGGCTGACGTTGCGGTCGTAGATCAGGGGGTCGAGGGGGGCGAGGAGGAGGGGAAAAATTTCCGATTTTTGATTCTCGATTTTCGATTCTTCGGAGAATGAAGCGAGGAGGGGAACGTCTTCTGATAGACAATACAAGGTGGGACCGTGGCCGACGGAGACGGGTTGGACCGTGTCGGCCACGAAGGTGAGTTCGGCGCGTTTGAGGAGGGTGAGGCGGCGCTGGCGGAGCTTGAGGAGGACGCTCCAGCGGGCGGTGTCGGCGGCCGTGGGCTCGGGAGAGGCGAGGATTTTGGACGTAAGGACGCGCTCGGGCAGGTCGTAGAGGCGTCGGTTGTTGTCGCGCTGGGCGATGAGCACACGGCCGTGGAAGAAAAGTTTCTGTAACGTGGCCTTGGCGAGGGTGGCGGCACCCCAAGCCCGGCGGCCGCGGCGGTCGTCGTCGATGTGCTCGGAGGAAAGCGGGCCACGGGAGGCAAGTTCGCCGAGGATATGGGCGGCCAGGTCCTTCTCGCGGGGCGTGAGCCGGCCCGACCAGGCGCCAGCGTGGCGGGTGCGCGCGCGCATGGCGGCGATAAGGTAAGGCCAGGCGGAGACCGGAAAGGCGACGAGGACGTGGGTGTCGGGGAGGTGGTGCTCGAACGCAGTGCGTTGCGACGCGGGCAGCGGCGTTGATTCACCGTGGAGGTGGCGCATGAGTCCTCCCTCGCGGTAGCCGGTGACGCGGTTGCGCAAGATCAGGTCATGCATGCGCCCGCAGACGTTGATGGGGTCAATCTGGACGTAGCCGTGATGCGCAAGCACGGCGTTGATGTCCCCGACGGGGGCGTCGAGCAGCACGGCGCGGCGCAGAAAGCGACGCGCGGCCAGCGGAGTGACGTTGAGAACGGGAGGCACGCGGCCTCATTCAGGTCGGCTGCCGTGAAAAAAACAAGGCCACGCGGCAAATACCCGCGTGGCCTTATCTACAAACTGACGAACGAACTTAAAATCAGGCGCTGGCGATGACCGGATGGCCGTAGCTGGAACGCGGAGGAATAAACCAGTCGGACGGCGAGGAGTCGGGCGAGAACTCGGGGCAGGCCGCGGCCAGGAGCGTGCGGAGGTTTTCGCGGGCCCGGGCGATGCGGCTTTTCACCGTGCCCACGTTGATGCCGAGGGTCTGGGCGATTTCATCGTAGGACCGGTTGAGCACGTTGCGGAGGGTAAGGATCTCGCGGTGGCGTTCCTCAAGGCGTTCCATGCAAACGTTGATCAGGTTGGTAAACTCGCCGGTGGCGGCCTCTTGGGCCGGGTCCTGCGTCGTGTCGGCAACGAGGTCCGAGAAGGTGCCGGAGTTTTCCTCGCTGAGGGCGCAGTCGAGCGAGAGCGAGTCCTGGCGGCGGCGGCGGAAGAAGTACCAATAGCGGTTGCGGGCGAGGTTCACCGCGATGCGGTAGAGCCAGGTGGCGAGGGATGAGTCACCGCGGAAACGGGCGAGGCCCCGGTGGGCACGGATAAACGTGTCTTGGGTGATTTCCTCGGCGTCGGCGTGGTTGCGGAGGAGGCCGAGCGTGACCGTGAAGATTTTCGCGCGGTAGCGCTCCATGATCTGGACAAACGCGGTGTCATCGCCGGCGTTGAAGCGCTGGACCAGCGCCGAATCAATGATGGCCTCCTGGGCGGAGGTGCAGGGCGTGTCGGAAGGCGCAGTGGCCGACTTGGCAGCGCGAGTTGACCTAGGGGGAGTACCGAGACCGTTGGAGGAGGAGTACATGATGGTGGAGATTAGCTGAAGTTGAAGTTGGCTGCTATCGGGTCTCCACCTACCTTGATACGTGCCAAGGGTCTGCGTGATTGGGTTAAATCATAGTACGAAGTGAGTTAAAAAATATTTTAAGTAGAATCTGCTGAATCGTTCCGCCTGATTCCGTGCAAAACGAGCGACGGCTTTGGGGTCACATTGCAAAGTGCAAGGGTCAGTTAGGGTCAGGCGTGGGCAGGCAGAGGTGGGCAGGTACGTCCCAGTCCCGGCATGAAGTGACATAATCCGCGGCGGGCGCGGATGCGGCGGCACGCGAACGTGCTCTAGAGCAATTCCAATTCAGATAATCGCATCAGCACGGGTAGGCCGCGAGCGTGCTCGCGCTTGGTCCAGGTGGAGCGCCTGCGAGCAGGCGGCCTGCGACCTGCGTCAAACAAAAGCCACTTCGCTCGAATGCCGGCGCGGGACGTGCCGGCCCACCTGACGTTAGCCCTTGATCGCGCCGGCCGAGAGGCCGCGGACGAACAGGCGCATCGTGAAGAGGAACACGACGATGAGCGGAATGGAGGCGACGAAGTAGGCGGCCATGATCTGACCCCATTGCTTCACGTATTCGCCGTCGAGGTAGATGAGGCCGACGCCGAGGGTAAAGAGCTCCTTGTCGCGCAGGACGATGAGCGGCATGAGGAAGTCATTCCACATCGAGAGGAACGAGAGGATGGCGAGCGTGCCGATGATCGGGCCGGACATGGGGATGACGACGTTGAACACCTGCTGGAGGTGCGAGGCGCCGTCCATCTCGGCGGCCTCGAACAAGTCGCGCGGGAGATCCTCGATGAAATTGCGGAGGACGAAAATGCTGAAGACCTGGCCGCCGGCGATACCGATGAGGATGAGGGCCCAGAGCGTGTTGAGGAGCTTGAGTGACTTCAGCAGCATGAAGAGCGGCGTGATGTTGACGACGCCGGGCATGAGCATGAGGGCGAGGAAGGCGGCCCAGAGCAGGCCGCTGCACGGGAGCTTGTGGCGGGCGAAGAAGTAGGCCCCGAGGATCGCGAGGAAGAGCGAGGCGACCGTGCCGGTGACGGCGACAAAGACGGTGTTGGCGATGTAGGGCAGGATGAGCTTGAACGCGAAGGACCAATTTTCCCAGTGCCAGGTGAGGGGGTTGGTCGGCAGCCACGGCTGGCGGATGAAGGTGGCGTTGTCCTTGAAGCTCACCTGAAACATCATGTAGAGCGGGAACAGCTCAATCAGGATGAAGAACAGGATGATCAGGTGCTTCGTCCAATCACGGCTGAAGTCGGTGCGGCGGGTCGGGGCGATGCTCATTTTTCGATGCGGACGTACCGGTTGTTCACGAAGGTGAGCAGGAGGATGAAGACAAAGAGGATCATGCCGATCGCGCAGGCGTAGCCGAATTCACCGGCGTAGAACGCGCGGTTATACATCCACAGGCCGGGCACCATGCCGCGTCCGCCGGGGCCGCCGTATTCATTGAGCAGCTGGAGCTGCAGGCCGTAGCCGCCGAGGGTGGCGACGATCAGGAGCACGAGCATGAGGCGCAATTGGGTGAGGATGAGCGGCAGCTCGATGTAGATGAACTTCCCGATCGGGCCGATGCCGTCGAGTTCGGCGGCCTCGTAGACGTCCTGGCCGATGGATTGCAGGCCGGCCAGGAAGATGAGCACCCCGACCGCACCGATCCACGGAAACCCCCAGACGAACAGGGACGGCAGGATCAGCTCCGGCTGGGAGAGCCAGCCGATGGGGACGTTGGCGTAAAAGATGTTCCAGTGGAAAAAATGATCGAGGGAAACGAGGACGCTTTTCAGGCCCGTGAAGTCGAGCAGGCCGTTGAGCACGCCGAGGTTGGGGTCGAAGAAAAACTTCCAGATGAAAAGGGTCACGAGGCCGGGGACGATCATCGGGACGACGAGGAGGACGCGGTAGATATACTGCCAGCGGTCGCTCTTGAGGCGGTGGATGAGGACCGCGAGCAGGATGGACGGGACCATCTTGAAGATATTGAACACGATCAGGATGCTGACGGTCAGGAACGAATCGAGCAGCACCTGGTCGTGGAAGGCGCGGCGGAAGTTATCGAAACCGATGAGCTGCTTGGTGTCGCCGCCGGCCCACTCGAAGAAACTGTGGTAGACCGCGCTGGCCGCCGGCACGTAGGCAAACACGAGCACCATCACGAGCGACGGTACGACGAAAAAATACAATTTCCACTCGCGCAGAAGTTTTTGCTGGGAAAGCGTGGCTGCCATGCAGGGGAGGGGTGGGCGGCCGGGCCGCAGCAGGCGGCCCAGTCACGCCAACTTTATCAGGGGGCGCCGGTGGTGAGCGCAAGCCGCGAAGCGGAGAAAAATCAGATGAGGTGCGGGGCGGGGTTGCTGTCCCAGCATCCCGGCCGAAATACAATTTTACCACGGATCACACGCGCAGACACGGATCAGTCCACGAATGTTGGATGGGGACCGGAGAAATCGTGATCCGTGTCCCACTGTGCAATCCGCGGACGGAATAAATCCGACGCGGGTCGGATGCGGGCAACGCAGCGGGCGCCGCGTCCAACCCGAGAAACGGTCAGATGGGCTGCCGCGTCGTCCCGGAGCGAAACTTCCCGCAGTGACAAGCAAAGGCGGGTCGAAGACCCGCCCTACGTCACTCCTTCGGGATCGTGAGGTGGTATTGCTCGAGGGTGCGGCCGAGTTCGCGGTCGTAGTTGGCGGCGGCGCGGCGCTCGTCGGCGAGGGCGTGCGAATAGTCGTATTGGTCGGAGGCGAGGATCTCCTGTTCTTGCAGCACGAAGTAGGTGCTGGTGCCCGTGGTGCCGGCCTTGTATTTCTTCTGTTCGTCGATGAGCACCTGCTGCTGGAACTTGAACGCGGCGCGGGTGGCCTGGACGCGCCGTTTCGTCGTGGTGATCTGGCCGGCGGCGGCGGTAACACTCACGGCAATGTCGGCCTCCAACCGGGCGAGGTCGGCCTCGGTCTGGCGGAGTGTCAGCTTCGCGGCGCGGGCGCGGCCGCGGCCCTCGGCAAAAGTGAGCGGCACGCGGACGACCATGCCGATGGAGTACACGCGGGCGTCCTCGCTTCGGACCTGCGTACGGGCGGCGTGGAAATTGGGGTCGAGTCCGCCGTAACCGTAGCTGCCGACGAAATCGAGGCGTGGGAGCAGGGCATTCAACGCGGCGGAATTATTGGCGCGGCTGAGGGTGACGCCGAGGCGGGCGGCCTGGTAGTCCGGGCGCTGGTCGTAGGCTGCCTTGAGATCGTTCGGGAGGTCCACCGTCAGGTTGGGGGCCGGAGCCAGTTCGGCGGTGGCGAGAGGGGGGCCGTCGAGCGGGAAGTGTATCTCGCCGATGAGGAGACGCATCTGGTTCTCGAGGTCATGCACGCTGCGCTCGGCGATGAGGATGGATTCCTCGCGGCTGGAGACGCGGGCGCGAGCCTGGGTGACATCGGCGTCAGAGATGTCGCCGACCTTGTGACGCTTTTCGTTCTCGTCGAGCAACTGCGCCGCGTTGTCGCGGGAGAGCCGGGCGATGCGGACGGTGTCGCGGGCCTCCTGCAGGTTGTTATAGACAAAGATCACGCTCGTGACGGTATCGATGACCGTCTGGCGGTGCTGCCAGTTGGAGATGCCCCGGCTGGCTTTGGCGATGCGGAGGTCGGCGAGGTTGGCGCCGAAGCCGAAGCCGCGCAGGAGCGGCTGGGTGACGGTGACGCCGCCAAAGGTAGCGTAGTTGTCGGCGAAGCCGTTGAACGGGCTGCGCTGGTTCTGGGCGCTGCCGCCGATGCTGTAGTTGAGACCCCAAGGCGTCAGGCCGTCCAAGGTCAGGCTGTAATCGTCCGTCTTCGTGACCGGCCGCGCGGCCGGGGTGACGAAGGTGCCGGGCGTTTCATTTTCGCCGTAGGAGCGCGCGAAGTTGAAGGAGGGGTCGAAGCGGCCGTAGGCGGCGAGGACATAAGCGTCGGAGATCTTGGGATTGTAGGAGCTGACCTTGATCCGCTGGTTGTTGGACAGAGCGAGGCGGATCGCGTCTTCGAGGGTGAGTCCGGTCACGGATGCAGCCCCCGGCGCGGCCACCGCCACAGTTACGGGCACGGGCTCGGCCGCGCGGGCGGCCAGGACGAACAACGCGACAAAGGACAAGGCGAGGAGACGGAGGAAACGAAAAGGCACGGGAAAAATTAAAGGGCGAAACGGTTACTTGAGCATCACGCCATCAGCCAGGCGCAGGATGCGGGTGCCATAGGCGGCGTTTTCCTCGGAGTGGGTGACCTGGACGATGGTCACGCCGTCCTCCTGGTTGAGTTTACGAAAGAGCTCCATGATTTCGCGGCCTTGGTCGGAATGGAGGTTGCCGGTGGGTTCGTCGGCGAGGAGGAGCGCGGGCTTGGCGACGAGGGCGCGGGCGATGCCCACGAGCTGCTGCTGGCCGCCGGAGAGCTGGTTCGGGTAGAGGTCTTTCTTTGCGACGATGTGGAAGCGGTCGAGGGCGTCGCAGACGATGCTCTCGCGGTCTTTTTTCGGGGTATCGCGGTAGGAGAGCGGAATCTCGAGGTTTTCGTAAACCGTGAGGTCGTCGAGCAGGTGGTAGCTTTGGAAGACGAAGCCGATGTGTTTTTTTTGCAGCTCGAAGCGCTTTTTTTTGTCGGCGGCATGGACGGGCTCGCCGACGAGATCGTATTCGCCGGACCACGCGCTGTCGTGGAGGCCGAGGAGGTGGAGCAGGGTGGATTTGCCGGAGCCGGACGGGCCCATGATGGAGAGGAAATCGCCCTCCTTGATCTCGAGGTTGATGTCGCGCAGAGCGTAAAAAGGCCCGCCTTTGAGCGGGAACACGCGGTTGATGTGGCGGAGACGGATCATGAAATAGTAGTGGGGAGCAGACGGCTCACATGATGAACCAGGCCTTGAGGCCGGCGGAAGTCCCGGTGCCTTTGACCGGCGCAGACTTGGCGGGGGCGGAAGCGGGGGTGGCCATTGTTGGGGTGGGCTTTGCGGCGGGGGTGAGAGATTCGTGAAGCGGAGCTGAGCAGGTTTTTTCGGAGACGGGGGTGGACTCGGGCTTCTCTGCGTTCTCGCAGGCGAGGATGTTGGAGAGCAGCGGAGGGATCGCCAACAGCAGCAGCACGAGCAGGTGGGGTTTCATGGGATTCGGGTGAAGTGAGGCGGCTGTTCCGGGCCCGGATTGAGCCGGCTCGACCGGTTGTTTAGCAACGCCCGTGCCAGCGTTAAGAATGGTTCTTAAAAGGTTGTCACAATGGGAGTTAAATTATTACGGCTCCGGCGGGTTGCGCGAACAAAGCCCGGTAGTGGAACGCAGCCATCCCGAAAGTGGGATTTGCCGGTGTGTTGAAGCATGGCGCCAAGGTGGGCGGGCACGTCCCGTGCCCGCATGGAAATACTTTTTGGCAGGGAGCTCAACTGGCGCGGAGCGGCTTCGTTTGCAGACGTCAAAAATGCGGGCACGGGGACGTGCCCGCCCACCCGCCGGGATTCTCGGTTGACCCAGGACGGGAAGCTGGCCGAGCTTCCCCGCTCCTATGACGCGCGTTTTTGTTTCCGGCTGTTACGACATTGTCCACGCCGGTCACCTGCAGTTTTTCCAGGAGGCAAGGTCGCTGGGCAACCACCTGACGGTGTCGTTTGCGTCGGGCGACGTGCTGTGGCTGCACAAGCACCGGCGGAGCTCCCTGCCCGACGATCACAAGCGGGCGTTGCTGGCGGGGCTCAACATGGTGGACGAAGTCGTGATCGGCGACGGCCACGAGGAGGGGTTGGATTTCAAGGAGCACTTTCTCCGGTTGCGGCCGTCGGTGCTTGCGGTGACCGAGGACGACAAATACGCGCAGCTGAAACGCGACCTGTGCGCGCAAGTGGGGGCGCGTTATGTCGTGCTGCCGAAAACGCCGCCGCGGTTTTCGCCGGTGTCCACGACGCAGATCGTGAAGTTCATCCGCGCGCCCGAGGAAGCGCCGCTGCGGGTGGACTTTGCCGGCGGCTGGCTCGATGTGCCGCGTTTTGCCCGGGTGGGCGCCTATGTGGTGAACTGTGCGATCTCACCGACGGTTTCGCTGCGCGACTGGCCCTATGAAAAAAACGCGGGCCTGGGCGGCAGCGGCGCGTGGGCGCTGCTCAACGGCAAGGACGGCGTCGGCTCGGAACTCGATCTCGGGGTGGGCTGGCAGGATCCCGCGATTATTTCGGAGACGGGGCTGTGTGTGTGGCGCAGCGGACAGCGTCCGGCGCTGGAGCTGAAGCACAACGGCAATTTTCTGCGGGGCCGGCTCGCGCTGTACTGGACGGGCACGCCACACCACACGCCGGGTTTTGTCGAGTTGCCGCGGGATTACGACGCGATTGTCCGCGCGGCGGCGACGGCGCGCGAAGCGGTGTGGAAGAGCGACCTCGGGTTGCTCGCCGACGCCGTGCGCCAGTCCTACACGAATGTGCAGCGCGCCGAAGGCATGGATCCGCTGCCCGGCGACAAGGCGGCGACGGGGGCCACCGGTGCGGTGCTGCCGGCCGGCATGAAGCCGCTCGCGTGGAAATACTGCGGCGGCGGGTTTGGCGGGTATGCGGTTTATCTTTTTGCCGACGAAGCGCAGCGCGATGCGGTGTGCGCACTGCCGAATTTCCGGGCGATTGAGCCGTACCTCGCGATCCGCTGAGCGGATTGCTGATGGGCGATTGGCGAGTGATGATTGTCGATTGCGCGGAAAGTCCGGCCGGAATTTGGCAATCGACAATCGGCCATTGGCAATCCGATCACTCCGCCCGCAGCGCGATCATCGGATCCACGCGGGTGGCCCGGCGGGCGGGAAGCCAGCAGGCGATCAGCGCGACGAGCGCGAGCAGGAGGGGCACCGCGATAAAGGTCGGGGGATCGTGGGGATCGATGCCGTAAAGCAGCCCGGCGAGCGCCTGCGCCGCACCCCAGGAGCTGATGAAACCAATGCCCAAACCAAGGGCGACCAGGACGAGGCCTTGATGAAGGATGAGTCGGACCACGGTGGTCGGCTGGGCGCCCAGTGCCATGCGCACGCCGATTTCCCGGGTGCGTTGGGAAACGGTGTAGGCCATGACGCCATAAATGCCCAGCGAGGCGAGAAAGAGCGCGAGGGCGGCGAAGCTGGCAAAGAGTCCGCCGAAAAACCGCTGCGACCACAGGGTATCGCTCGCGACCTTGGTCATCGGACTCACGAAATAGATCGGGGTGCCCGGCCGGGCGGAGAGCACGGCGTCCTGGACGGCTTTCGAAAACGCCGCGGGGTCACCCTGCACGCGCACCACGGCGCTCAGGAAATTGCCGGGGGCTTGGGCGAGGGGCCGCCAGAGGTTGGGCTCGGGCTCGCGATTGGTGGGGCGCTGCTTGATGTCGCCAACGATGCCGATGATCGTGGCCCAGGTCCGGGCCTTGCCTTCGTCGGGTCCGCCCAACGACAGGCGGCGCCCGAGAGGATCCTCGCCGGGGAAGAAACGCCGGGCAAAAAGTTCGTCGATCAGGACGACCTCGGGCTGGCCGGCCCGGTCGCGCGCGCCGAAAAGCCGGCCGCGGTGCAAGGGAATCCGCAAGGTCGGAAACACGCTGGGTGAAGCGCTGCGCACGAGGGCGAACGGCTGCTCGCCGGGCTTGGGCTCGGGCCGGCCCTCCACGGCGAAGGAGTTGTTGTTGGTGCTGTTCTGCAACGGCAGGTAACTCATCCAACCGGCCGATTCCACGCCCGGCGCCTCGCGCAGCCGCTGCTCCGCGGTTTCAAAAAACTTCAGAGCGACTTTCTCGTCCTTCTCGATGGTCGTCGGAATGCCCGCGCGAAATGTCAGCACGCCGCGTGGATCGATCCCGGTCGCGGTGTGCTGCAGCGAGAGGAAACTGCGGGACATCAGCCCCGCCATCACGAGCAACACGAGGGTCACGGCGAGTTGGACCACCACGAGCGCGCTGCGGACGCGCTGGGCCCGGCCGCCGGCCGTGCCGCCGCGGGCGCCGTCCTTGAGCTCATGGACCAGGTCGGCGCGCGCGGCCTGCAACGCGGGGAAAATACCGAAGAACAGGCTCGCGCCGAGCGTGGTGGTGAGGGCGAAGACGAGTATGCGCCAGTCAGTTTCGAACCGGATCCAAAAGGGAATCTCGACCGGGATGAACGACAGGACGAAGTCCGTCTCCCAGGAGGTCAGGATCAGGCCGAGGGCCCCGCCGAGCAGGCCGAGCAGGAGGCTTTCGGTGAGCATTTGACGGATGATGCGCCCGCGGCTGGCTCCCAGAGCCGTGCGCACGGCAATCTCGCGGCCGCGGGTGGCCCCGCGGGCCAGCATCAGGTTGGCGACATTGCCGCAGGCGATGAACAGCACGGCGAGGACGGCGCCCATCATCAGGATGACCGGGCGCTTCTCATGGCGGGTCGCTTCGTCGCGCGCGAGGAAGGCGCGAAAGCGCAGGTTGGAGTTGGACAGCGGGTGGTCGTGTTCCAAGCGGATCGCGAGAAGGTCGAGTTCGGCCTGGACCTGCGCGAGGGTCGAGGTCGGCTTCATCCGCGCCCAGACCGGCCAGCCGTGGGAGCCGCGGTTGTCCTCCGCCGACTGTTGATCCTCGGGAAAGGGCTGCCACAGGGCGCAGGTGTCGGGAAAGCCAAAGCCGGGCGGCATCACCCCCACGACGGTGACGGGCTGGGTATTGAGCGTGATCGTCTGCCCGATGATGTCGGCCTTGCCGCCGTACGAGCGCTGCCAGAGGCCGTAGCTCAGGATCACTACCGCGGGGGAGCCCGGCTGGCCTTCGTCGACGCGAAACGTGCGACCCAGCAGCGGCGCCGAGCCGAGGGTCTTGAAAGCATCTGCCGTGATCCACGAGCCCTGGGCGCGCTCCGGAAGATCGGCTCCAGCGAGAATGTAGGTGCGATTCCACGTGGTGAGTGCACCGGACAAGGTCTGGAGCTGCCGGCGCACGTCCTTGAAGTCAGGCACGGAGAAATCGAAATCATCCTGGGGCGAGGCCGTGCTATAGACGCGGAGGCGCAGGAAAGTCGCCTCATCGGCAATGAAGGGCAGCGGACGCAGCAGCAGCGCATTGAAAACCGTGAACATCGTCGTCGCCGTGGCGATGCCCAGTGCCAAGGCCAGCGCCGCCACCAGCGTGAAGCCGGGCGCTTTGGCGAGTTGGCGGACGGCGAAACGGAGGTCGGAGAGCATGGGAGAAAGCGGTAAGGTCAGAGTGGTTTCATTGAATTTGGGCTTAATGCTTTTCGCTTACCGCTTAGCGCTTTTTACTCCGCGCGCAGCGCAATCAGCGGATCGATCCGGCTCGCGCGGAGGGCGGGCAGGAGGCAGGCGAGGGCGGCGATCCCGGCGAAGAGGAAGGCCACGGTGCCGTAAACCAGGGGGTCGAGGGGGGCGACGTTGAAGAGGAGCGAGGCGATGAGTTTTGCCACGCCGGCGGCGGCGGCGAGCCCGACGATCAGGCCGAAGGCGACGAGGCGGAGGCCGCTGCGCAGAATGAGCGAGACGACGGCGCCGCGCGGGGAGCCCAGCGCCATGCGAATGCCAATCTCGGCGGTGCGCTGCGTGACGCCGTAGGCGAGGACGGAGTAGAGTCCCACGGCGGCGAGCACGAGCGCGACGCCGGCGAAGATTGCGGTCAGCGTCGCGACGACGCGCTGCGCGCCGAGGCTTTGGGCGATGGCGGACTCGAGCGTTTGGAAGAAGGAGATGGGCTGGTCCTTGTCCACGGCGGCGACCGCGCGGCGGAGCACGGCCTGCATGGCGTTGGCATCCGACTCAGTGCGAACGATCACGGTCATGCCTGGGCGGCCGAGCTGGTTCATCGAGTAGTAAATCTCATCGGGCACGGGGGCATTGAGGCCGCCGCTTTTCACGTCGGCGATTACCCCGACAATCTCGTTCTTGACGGCGGCGTCCTTGCCGCGGAGCACAATTTTGCCGAGGGCGGATTCGCCGGGGAAGAGGTGTTGGGCGAACGTCTCGTTGACGATGCAGACGCCCGGAGCGTTCTCCAGGTCACTGGCGTGGAACGGACGGCCCTCGCGGAAGCGGATGCCCATGAGGCTGAAGTAATCGTCGCTGACGACCTGGAACCCGGCGAGCGGGCGCTGCGGCAGGGGCAGGATGGCGCGGCCGCCGATGCTATACGGCGACTGTGAGCCGAAGCCGGTGACGGGCAGGTTGAGCGCGGCGGCGGCAGCTTTGACATGGGGATGGGCGCGGAGCTGTTCGATGACGGAGGTGAAGTAGCGGGCCTGCTCAGCTTTGGTCTTGTAGCGACCGGCGGGGATGCCGACGAAGGCGCCGGCGACACCCTTGGCTTCAAAGCCCGGGGGCGTGCGCTGCAGCTTTAGGAAACTCATGAGCAAGAGGCCCGAACCGACGAGCAGGACGACGGACAGCGCGACCTCGGCGACGATGAGGCCGGAGCGGAAGTTTCCACTGGAGCCGCTGGACGAACCGCGCGAGCCGTCCTTGAGCACCTCGACGAGGTTGGACTTCGAAGCCTGCAGGGCGGGTACGACGCCGACGAGGAGTCCGCTGATGAGTGTGACGCCGGCGGTGAAGGCGAGGGCCGGCCAGTCGAGATCGAGGGTGGTGGTGGGCGTTGGTAGCAGGGAGGCGAAACCGGTCTGGATGGCGGAAAGGGCCCAGAGGGCGAGGAGGACGCCGAGACCGCCGGCGACGGCGGAAAACAGGAGGCTCTCGGCGACGAACTGGCGGACGATGTCGCCGCGGGTGGCGCCGAGGGACTGGCGGACGGCGATTTCCTTGTGGCGGGCGGCGAGACGACCGAGGAAGAGGCTCGCGACATTGGCGCACGCGATCAGCAGGACGAACGTGACGGCGCCGAGCAGCGTGTAAAACGTGGGACGCAACGGGCCGACGAGGGCCTCGACGAAATCGCGCGGCACGGCAATGTTGTTGGCATCCAGGCGCGTGGCGAATTGTTCGCCGTAGGTCTTGCTGAGGGCGGCGAGTTCCGCGGTGGCCTGCGCGAGCGTGACGCTGGGTTTCAGGCGGGCGATGGGTTGCGAATAGCCGGCGCCGACCTGGACTTGCACGGGCGAGAGGAAGGCGACTTCAAAGACGCGCGGGGAGAAAATCTGCACCTGACTGAAGGGATTGCTGAGGTGGGGCGGAAGAATGCCGATGACCTGCCAGGACTGGCCGTTGAGCTGGATGGTTTCCCCGACGATGGTCTCACGTCCGCCGAAGCGTGTCTGCCACACCTCATGGCTGAGCAGGCAGACGTTGGGGCCATTGGGCTGGTCCTCCTCGGCGGTGAACGTCCGGCCGCGGGCAGGCACGACGCCGAGGGTGGTGAAGAAATTGGCGGTGACGCGGAGGCCCTGGAGCTGTTCGGGGTCGCCGTTGCCGGTGATCGTGAACGTGTCGAAGGCGCTGCCGGAGACCGAGCTGAAGGACTGGGCGTTGCGGCGGATTTCCTCGAAGCGCGGCCAGGAGAGGGCGGGCGCGTTGAAATTGAGGGCGGGGTTGGTCGTCCAGATGGCGACGAGGGAGGACGGCTGCGGGAGGGTGAGCGGATGGAGGATGAGCCGGTTGAAGACGGAGAACAGGGCCGTGTTCGCGCCGATGCCGACGGCGATGGTGAGGACGGCGACGAGGGTGAAGCCGGGGGTCTTGAGCAAGGAGCGGAAGGCGAGCTTCATGGAATTTTCGATTTTCGAGTGGCGATTTTCGATTTTCAGCAGCCGGCCGCGGGACAGAGTGCGGCACGGCAGTGTTCCCTTTGCATGGCTCGTGCCACCGGGCGGATGGATTAGTTAACCATTGCAGGGCAGCGCTTTAAAATTTCGTGCGACGAAGCGTGCGACGAGCGCGGCCCGGAAGCGAAACGGGATTTTCCCGTGAATGGGACGAGGACGGCGGAAGTGACGAGTTCCGAGTGACCAGTTACGAGCCGGAAGAATTACTCGGAGCACCGACATTTAGAAACTTGTCACTGGTCACTCGTAACTCGTCATTCGACGGTCACTCCGCCCGCAGCGCGACCATCGGGTCCACCTTGGCGGCTCGGCGGGCGGGCAGGTAGCAGGCGAGAAGCATGGTGGAGCCGAGAACCGCGAGGTTGATCAAGAGGAGCCAGAGGCCGGGGAGTGGCATTTCGGGCATAGCCCGCTGGAGAATGCGACCGAGGACGAAATAGCCGGGAATTCCGAACGCCATGCCGATGAGCAGAAGGCGCAGACCCTCATGCAAAATCAGGCGAACGATGTCGCCGTGCCTGGCCCCGAGCGCCATGCGAACGCCGATGTCGCGGGTGCGCTGCTGCGTAAGCTGGGAGATGACGCCGAACAGGCCCACGGCGGCGATCAACAGGCCCATGCCCGCGGAGAGAGCGAGGTTGAGGACGATCAGGTCAAGGTTGGCCAAGCTCCGTTCGGCGATGGCGCGCACCGTGCCGGGCTGGTTGACGAGAACGCTGGAATCGAGTGCCGCGACGGCGGCGCGCACACTGGGCGTGAGAGACTCGGGCGCGGGGGCCGTGCGCAGGGTGATGCCGAAATAGCGGGTGGGTGACTGCAAGAGCGGAGTGTAGAGCTGAAGGCGGGTCGCAGGGGTGTCCAGGCGCACGATCATTTGGACGTCGCCAACCACCCCGACGATTTGCAGCCACTTGTCGCTTTTATCGACGCGCACGCGGCGGCCGATCGGATTCTGTCCCGGCCAAAACTGGCGGGCGAACGCCTCGTTCACGACGGCGACGAGCGGATCCTTGTCCGTGAGCGTGGCCGAAAACAGCGCACCCTGTTTCAGCGGGATGCGCAGCGTGGCGAAATAGTCGGGGCTCACCGCCGCGGTTTCGGTCGTCGGTTCGCGACCTGGTTCAACGGCTGCGTAGCCTTCGATCACGAGCGGCTTCGGACTGCTGAGCGAGTAGACGGGAATATTGGTCTCAAGCGCGGCGTGCTCAACGCCTGGAATTTTGTTGAGGCGGGCCAGGAGAGCGGTGTGAAAAGTGCGTTGCTTGTCCTCGTTGGGATACTGGTTGAACGGCAGGACGGTAAAGCTGTTGAACAGACCGTCCGGATTCCAACCGACCTGGCGCTGCATGAACGATTTCGCGCCGACGCCGAATGCGGCGGCCACGCCGACCAGGGCTACAGCCACGGCGAGTTCGATGACGATCAGGGTGCTTTTCAGGCGCTGGTGGGAGCGGCTGGACGTGGTGCCACGGGAACTCTAGTTCAGGGCTGCGACTCCGATGTCCGGGCGAGGAGCCAGGACGGAGCCAGGCCGAACGCGAGGCCGCTCAGCAGGGAAGCGAACGCCGCGAAGGCGAACACGCGAACGTCGAGGACGACGGTGAAACCGGGTTCATTGTTGATCACCAGGAAACGCCCGATGAGGTCGTTGGACCACAAGGCGACGAGGATGCCAAAAATTCCGCCGGTGACGGCGAGGCATAGGCTCTCGATCAGCAGCGGGATGGCCAGCTGGCGGCGACTGCCGCCCAGTGCGGCCCGAACGGCAAATTCATGACTGCGGCCCAAGGCCCGGGCGACTTGGAGACTGGCGAGGTTGGCACAGGCGATAAGGAGCATGGCCAGCGAGAGCAGCGTCATGAGCCAGAGCAGGCTGCGACTTACGCCGTCCATGTTCGAATCATGCAGCGTGCTGACGCGCAGCCCGACACCGGCCAAGTCCTTGGGATGCGCGAGCGCCAAGCGCGAGGCGACAGTTGACAGTTCGACCTGGGCCTGGGTCAGCGTGACGCCCGGTTTCAAGCGACCGATGGCCTGCATCCAGGTGGCATGGAAATTCGTGCGCAGATTGGCGGAATTCACCCGCGGCAGGATGAAATCCATGTTTCCCCAGACCATGGGGGGCGTCGAACGTGGCCGGCAGCACGCCCACAATGGTGACGGGCTGGCTGTTGAGGTGCACGACGCGACCGATCACGGCCGGATCGGCGGCGTAGTGCCTAAACCACTGGCGCCGCGTGAGGAGGGCGACCTGGGCGGTGGACGCTGTGCCGTCGGCCAGGACAAAGCTGCGGCCGAGCTCCGACTGGACGCCGAGCAGCGGCAGAAAATTTTCACTGACAATCATGCCTTGGACCTGCCCGGGCGGCTGGCCAGGCTCGCCAAGCTGGAGGGAATCGTGACTGTAATGGGCGACGTTTTTGAAGGATGTCAGGGCATCCTGAAGCTCGTACGCGGTCCCCACGGGTAGCCCGAGGTTCTGCGATTGGCGTGAGGTTCCGCGGAAGCGCATGAGCTCATTGGCGTTGGGGAACGGGAGGTCTCGCAGCAGGAAGGTATTGGCCATGCTGAATGACGAAGCGCTGAGGCCGATGCCCAACGCCAGCGTGAGGACGGCGACCGCGGTAAATCCGGGGGATTTAGCCAGCGAGCGGAACGCGAAGCGGAGGTGGGAGAGCATTTTCGGAGGGGGCGTTAAGCTGTGAGCTTTAAGCGGTAAGCTCTGAATAAATTTCCGATCAATGTAAGTTTCCGCGGATTGGGCTTAGAGCTTAATGCTTTTCGCTTAGCGCTGGCTGCTGGCCGGCATCACTCCGCCCGCAGTGCGATCATCGGATCCACCCGCGTGGCGCGGCGGGCGGGGACGAGGGCGGCAAGTAGGGAGACGGCGGTGAGGAGGACGGCGACGGCGGTGTAGGTAAACGGGTCGCGGGAGCTGACCTCGGGGAGGGCGCCGGCCAGGCCGTCGCCGAAGACGATGCTGACGGTTACGGCGATGGCCAGGCCGGCGGCGAGGCCGATGCCGAGCTGCCAGACGACCTGGCGCATGACCATGCCGAGGATGCTGCGCTGGTCGGCGCCGAGGGCCATGCGGATGCCGAACTCCTGGGTGCGCTGGTTGACGGAGAAAGACATGACGCCGTAGAGGCCGACGGCGGAGAGCACGATCGCGATCCCGCCGAAGATGGTGAACATGGTGGCGATGATGCGGTTGCCGCTGAGGAAGCCGTCCATGTTGGTGCGCGGCGTGGCGACAAAGTAGAGCGGGAGATTCGGGTCCACCTTGTTGACGGCCGAGCGCAGGGCGTTGCCGAAGGCCTCGGGGCGGCCCTCGCCGCGCTGGCGGACGATGATAGTGGCGAACTGGAGGCCGTTGATGACGGGTTTGCCGTCGCCGTAGACGAAGCTGGTGAAGGGCACGTAATAACCGGAGTTGTCGTTCTTGTTGTTGCCATTGGCGACGCCGGTCATGCGGACATCGGTGACCACGCCGATGATGGTGCGCCACGGGTCGGTGACGGCGCCGTTGTTGCTGGTGGTGCGGAAGCGGCGGCCGAGCGGGCTCTCATTGCCGAAATGCTTGCGGGCAAATGTGGCGTTCACGACGGCGACGGGCAGCTTCAGGTCGTTATCGTTCATCGTGAAATCGCGGCCCTCGATCAGCTTCTGGCGGAGGGTGGCGAAGTAGCCGCCGGTGACGTTTTCGAAATTGGTGACGGGGCGGTCCTTGTCGTCCTTGTATTGTTTGCCCTCGATCTCGATCGGGCCGTTGCCGGAGAAGACCATTTGGAAACGGTTGGTGAAGGCGACAGACTCGATGGCGGAATTGGCGCGGAGCTCGCGGAGGAGACGCTCGAAAAAGACGACCCGGGATTCGTTGCTGGGGTAGTCGCCTTCCATCAGGCCCAGGCGGGCGGAGAGGATGGACGAGGTGTCGTAGCCGAAGTTGAGGTGCTGCTGGCGGATGATGGACTGGACCTGGAGGAGGGCGCCGATGAGGAGGATGCAAGTGACGAGGATCTGGAGGACGACGAGGCCCTTGGTGACGACGCCGATGATGCGGCCGGTGTTGCCACGGCCGGATTCCTTGAGGACCTCGGCGGAGCCGGCGCGGGAGGCCATGAGGGCGGGGAGCAGGCCGGAGACGAGGGCGGCGAGGACGGTGGCGCCGACGACGAAGAGGATCACGGGAGCATCGAGGCGGATGACCATCCAGGACGGAGGGGGCTGGGGCGAGTTGCGCAAGATGGCGTTGATCCAGTCGATGCTCCAGAAGGCGAGGCCGACGCCGAGGAGGGCGCCGAGGGCGGAGAGGAGGAGGCTCTCGGTGAGCATCTGGCAGACGAGCCGGCTGCGGGTGGCGCCGAGGGAGGATCGGATGGCGAGCTCCTTCGCGCGAAGCGTGGCGCGCGCGAACTGCATGTTCATGACGTTGAAGCAGGCGATGAGCAGCACGCCGGCGCAGAACGCGAGCATGACATAGAGCAGGCCGGCGAGGCCGGGGTTGGAGAACGAGGCGATGAGGGGCCGGACGTAACCGAGGCTGAACTGCTTGTTCTCGGGGAACTCCTTCGCGAAGCGGGCGGCGAGGGTCACCATCTCGGCATTGGCTTGCTCGATCGTCACGCCGGGCTTCAGGCGCCCGATGATGCTGACGTTGTTGATGCCGCGGTCACTGCGCGGCTTGACGGGGAACTCGGTGTTGACCGGTAGCCAGAGCTGCTCGTTCTGCGGGAAGGCGAACTTGGGTGGCATGACGCCGATGACGGTGCCGGCGCGGCCATTGACGCGGACGGCCTGACCAATGACGGCGGCATCCCCGCCGAAGTCCTTTTTCCAGAGCGCGTCGCTGAGAATGATGGCCTTGCTGATGCCGGGCTGGTCGTCCTCGGGGAGGAAGTCGCGGCCGAGGACGGGCGCCACGCCGATGGTGCGGAAGAAATCGTGGGTAACGTAGGCGCCCTGCAGGCGCTGGGCCGCGCCGCGGTAGGTTACGTTGACGGTCGAGCCGTTGAGATAGGCGACGAAGGCGTCGTAGGACATCTGCTGCTTCTTCAGGTCGGCAAAGTCGGCGGTGGTGACGCGGGAGTTGAAATTGCCCGGCGTGAAATTAATGGGATCGACGATCTGGACGTCCACGAGCTGGTCGGCGCGCGCGAAGTTCACGCCGCGGAGGAGCACGCCGTCGACGACGGCGAACTGGGTGGCGACAGCGGCGATGCCGAGGGCGAGGACGCCGGCGGCGAGGGCGCAGAAGCCCTTTTCCTTCACGAGCACGCGGAGGCCGATACGGAAGTCTTGGAGGAAGTTGGAGAGCATGGGGAGGAAGTGACGAGTGACTAGTGACGAGTGACGAGAGAACGGCGCAGCGCGTTAAGCATGCGGCGGACTTCGTCGAGGAGTGAAACGGTGGTGGCGGCCTGATCCGCCGTGGTGAATCCCAGATTGGTCGCGAGCAATAATTGCGTCTCCAGTTCTGCGACGGAACCCTCTGCGTGGGAGATGAACAGGATGAATTCGCCGGTAGTATGCCGGGCCTGGCCCTCGGCAATATTCGAGGGAACGGAGACGGCAGCGCGGCGCATCTGGCTGACGAGACCAAATTTTTCCTCGGTCGGAAACTTCGAGGTCAGTTTGTAAACGAGCTCGGCGACTTGCATCGCCTTTTGCCAGGCGATCAGGTCTTTGAAATTTTCGGTGCTCTTGGTTTCGCTCATGGCAAATCTCGTCACTTGTCACTCGTGACTCGTCACTCAGTACGGAGCGCCGTGATCGGGCTGATCTGGGTGGCGCGCTTCGCGGGAATGTAGCACGCGAGCAGGGCGGCGGCGGCGAGGACAAGGGGGGCGACGGTGAACGCCACGGGGTCGAGCGCACCGACTTCATAGAGCATGTTGCTCACGAGCTTGCCGGTGCCGATGGCGAGGAGGAGACCGATCACGATGCCGCTGGTGAGCATGAACGCGGCTTCGCGGAGGATCATCCAAAGCACGGCGGAAGGCTCGGCGCCGAGGGCCATGCGGATGCCGATTTCACGGGTGCGGCGGGCCACAGCGTAGGCCTTGACTCCGTAGACGCCGACGACCGCGAGGCCGAGCGCCAGACCACCGAAGACCGAGAACAGGGCGGCGCCGGCCCGGACGAGCCAGAGGGAGATGTTGGCATCGAGGTGCTGCGCGAACGTGCGAAGGGTGAGGATGGGGAGCGTGGCATCGAGTTCGCGCACGGTGCGGCGGATGAGATCGGAGGCGGCGGTCTCGGAGCCGGGCGGGAGCGACGCAAACTTCACGTGGAAGAAGACGTTCCCCTGATAGCCGCGGGCGAAGGGCAGAAAGATCGCGGTGCCGGGTTCCTTTTGAAAAAGCGCGGAGCGCGTCGCCGCCACGATGCCCACGATCTCGATCGTCTCACCGGGCTTGATGTCGCCGCTAATGTCGCCGGCCATGTTGACGCCGCCGCCTTGGTTGGATTTGCCCCGCGGCGCTTTGTCGCTGGCGAACTGGATGCGCTGGCCGAGCGCGTTGCCTTCGGGCCAGAGTTTTTTTGCGAGAGCTTCGTCAATGATCGCGACGGCCGGGCCGCCGGGCTGGGTGGCCTCGGCAACGGTGAAGGCACGGCCACGGAGGAGCGGCACACCCACGGTCGCGAAATAATCCGCGCCGACGCTGTCATAATTGGCGCTGAAGGCGAGTCCCTCGGCGGCGGTGGCGGGCTTGTCACCGGGCGCGACGCGGGCACCGGCGCGTTGAACGGCTTTGTCGAGGGTGATCATGCCAAACGGCACGGTGGAAGAAATGCTGGCGTGCTCGACGCCGGGGAGGGCGGCGAATTTTTCCTCCAGCGTGCGGTAAAGCTGGCGGGCGCGCTGCGGATTCTGGCCACCGAGAGTGGCGTCAATTTCCACGATGAAATCGCGGTCGGTCTGCAAGCCGGTGTCCACGGACGCGGCCTTCGTCGCGCCGCGAATGAAGAGGCCGGCGGCGGTGAGGAGCGCAAGCGACAGGGCGATTTGCGCGACAACGAGCGGATGGCGAGGGAGAAAGCGCCAGCGGCGGCGGACGGTGTCCTCGCCGGCGTGTTCCTTAAGGTCAGTCAGCACATCGCCGCGGGAAAGCTTGAGGGCGGGAACCAGCCCAAAGGCGAGGGTGCCGAGCACGCAGAAGGCAAACGTGGCTAAGAGGACTGCGGGGTGCGGGCCGCTGGCGAACACCAGGTCGAGCGGCATCAGGCCGCCGAGGGAACTCACGAGCAGGTCGGAGGCCCACATCGCGAGGATGAGGCCGGCGGTGCCGCCGAGCAGGGAGAGGACAAAACCCTCGGTCAGCAGCTGGCGGATGATGCGCCAGCGGCCGCCACCGAGCGCGAGGCGGATGGCGATTTCCTTGCGGCGCGACGTGCCCCGGGCGAGCAGCATGTTGGCAAGGTTAAGGCAGGCGACGAGCAGCACGACTCCGGCCATGCCGAGGAGCAAGGCGCCAAGTGTGTCCATGGGCGCCTTGTCGTCGGAGAAACTGGGACTGGTGGAAAAACGCGACAGCCGGCGGAGCAAAAACGTCTGGTCCTTCTGCTCGACGGGGAAGGCCGCCTCAAGATTGGTGGCGAGGGTCTTTATTTCGGGCTCTGCGGCGGGGGCGGTGAGACCGGGCTTCAGGCGGCCGACCAGGAGCAGCTCTGTCCCGGTGAGGTCCCCGAGCTTCGAACGGTTTTCAGTGCTGAAGTCATTGGCGATGAGGTCGTACACGCCGAGCGGCAGCCAGAGTTCGGCGGAGAACAGGTTCATCGTCCCGGTGAAACCCTCGGGCATAACGCCGACCACGGTGTAGGCGCGGCCGTTAACGATGAGGGGCGAGCCAATCAGGTCGGGGTCGAAGGCGCGCTTTTTCCAGAAATTATAGCTGACGACGACGACGGGGGTGTTGCGTCCGGGGATTTCTTCCTCGGGGAGGAATCCGCGGCCCTGGGCAGGCTGCACGCCGAGGACGGTGAAATAATTCGCGCTGACAAGCGTGGCGAAGGCGCGGCGGGTGTTTTCCTTTTCGCCGATGCCGACCATGGCGAGGTTGTAGGCCATGGTGCCGGTGAAAACGGAGTTTTTGCTGCGAATTTCCTGATAGGCGGGATAGGAGAAGCCGCGAAAAGTCTTGGGATTCTTCTTATCCTGGGAAAAAACCTGCACGATCTCGGCGGGGCGGGAATAGGACGGCGGGGCGAAAAGCAGCGCGTGGACGAGGCTGAACACCGCGGTGTTGGCGCCGATGCCGAGCGCGAGCACGGTGACGGCAGCGGCGGTGAAGCCGGGGGTTTTCGTGAGGGTGCGGAAGGCGAATTTGAAGTCGGAGAGCATGGGGGGCCGCCGAAGGCGGTGGGAGATGGGTGATGGGTGAGGGGTGAGCCAGCGATAAGCGGTAAGCGCTAGGCAATGATCATGGAGGGGGAGGCTCGAAGCGGTTCGATCGCTTGGAGTGGGGAATCTGGGTTGGGCTTACAGCTTAGGGCTTAACGCTTAGAGCTGGCGGCGCTGCGGCGCCTCAGTGCGACGTCTCGACCTGTTCCTGGACGACGCGGCCGTCGAAGATGTGGATGGTGCGGTCGGCGTGGCGCGCGAAGCGCGTGTCGTGGGTGACCATCACGATGGTGGCGCCGCCCTGGTGCAGATCGGTGAGGAGCTGCATGACGGCGTCGCCGTTCTTCGAGTCGAGATTGCCCGTGGGCTCGTCGGCGAGGAGGACGGCCGGTTTGCCGGCGAGGGCGCGGGCGACGGCGACGCGCTGCTGCTGACCGCCGGAGAGCTGCGAGGGAAGGTGCTTGGCGCGGTGGCCCATGCCGACCTTCTCAAGGGCCTCGGTGGCGGCGGCCTTGCGCTCGGCGGCGGGCATGCCGCGATAAGTGAGCGGGAGCTCGACGTTCTCATACACGGTCAGATCGCCGATGAGATTGAAGGACTGAAAAATGAAGCCGATCTCGCGATTGCGGATCCGGGCGCGCTCGGGGAGCGAGAGGCCCTGGACCGGGCGATCGTTGAGGATGTACGAACCCTCCGACGGCGAATCGAGCAGGCCGAGAATTGAGAGCAGCGTGGACTTGCCGCAGCCCGAGGGGCCGGCGATGGCGACGTACTCGCCCTTCTTGATGTCCATGTGGATGCCGGACAACGCATGGGTTTCGACTTCGTCGGTGAGGAAAACTTTGGTGACACCTTCGAGCTTGATGAGGGATTCTGACATGGGGGTGGAGTTGGGTTGGAGGTTGGCCCTCCTTCGTCCCGCGAGGCGGGACTTCGGAGGTTTCGTCCTTAGCGGGGCTGAGGCGAAGAGGGTTGGAACGAAAAGTTAGGGCAGGGCGCGGTCAGGTTTCCGAGCGATCGACGTCCGTCGCGACCAGCGCGACGAGCGAAATAAGAATGAGCAGGAGCGGGATCACGGGAGAGGAGGAGGGGCGGTTCATCGCTGGGGAGGGCGAATCAGCTGGAGGTGAGAGGAGGAAACACGCGGGGACCGCGAAAAGTTACAGCGGGAATCAATTCAGTTTGATGCGGTCGTTGGCGTCGTTGGCCGACATGTCCGAGAGGATGACCCAGTCGCCGGGGGCGAGGCCGCTGACGACCTCGATGGTGTTGACGGAGCTGCGGCCGAATTTCACCTGCGTGCGGGTGGCGTACACCTTGTCGGCATCGAGTTTGAAGATGCCGACCGTGCTGTTTTCCTGGCCGAACGCGGGTCGGCCGACGTAAACCACGTTGTCGAGGCGCTCGAGTTCGATCGTGCCGTCGACGCTGAGGTCGGGGCGCGAGCCCTTGGGGAGCTCCCCGGTGAACGTGACATCCACCGTCACGGTGCCGTTTTGGACGGAAGGATCGATGCGGGAGACCTTGCCGCTGACGACACCGTTGCGGGTGTCCACCTCGGCCGACTGGCCGATGAGGATGTCCTTAGCCTGGGTTTCCGCGACGCGTACCTCGGCCTTGAGGCGGCGGGGATCGGCGACGCGGGCGAGATTGGTGCCGGGCTGAACCTGGGTGCCGACGTCGATGGGGACGGTGGCGGTGCCGAGGAGCTGGAGGACTCCCTTCATGCCGGCGCGGACCTTGAGCGCGTCGAGTTCGTCGTGGCGCTGGCGGGCCTCGTCGCGAAGCCGGTCGACCTCGGCCTGTTTAACGGCGAGCTGGGGCTCGGTGGAGTCCTTGGTGAAGGCGTAGCGCTTTTGCTCGATGGTATTTTTCGTGCCGGCCTGCTCGGCGTTGACCTTGGAAAGGCGGAGCTCGAGCTCGGACACGAGGCCGTCCTTGAACAGCTGGTCGTTCACCTCGGCCCGGAGCTTGGCAGTCTCGAAATCGGCCCGGGCGCCGGCGGCGGTGGATTCCTGGGCGAGCACGGAACTTTCAATCGTGACCCGCAGGCTGACCAGCTCCGCCTCGGCGGCCTTGAGTTTGGAGTCAGCGTCGCTGACCGCGCGTTCGACGTCGGGATTGCTGAGAATGAGAATGATGCTGTCGGGCGTGACGGTGGCGCCGGGGCGGAGGATGATTTTGTCGACGCGGCCCGGGGTGCGGGCGGCGAGCCATGTGATATCCTCGGGCACGAGTGTGCCGAGGCCGCGGACCTGGCGGAGCATCTGCCCGCGCTTCACTTCGCCCGTCCAGACGAGGTTCCGGTCCTGGGTGGGCACGGCGGGCTTGAGCCGGGCGAGCAGGATGGTGATCGTGATCAGCGCGACAGCGCCGATCGCGATGAGCGTGAGGCGTTTCTTGCGCTTGGCTTTGGCTTGGTCAGGACGCTGGATATCCATGGGCGGGTGCATCATTGCACGCGCCGTGCCAGCCGGTGAAAACCTGCGCAACCTATTGGAATAGAGCGCCTAAAAATTTAAACCCGAAATGACTTTCCCGCTGTCCGGGCCGAACGCGGGACCGGGCCGTCCCGGAAATGGGAAGATGGTTGGCGGGCGGATTTTCCGTGCGAGGCTGGCCCAAGGCAATCAGCGGTGCCCAGAACGCTGGCTCGCCCCATCTTTGGAAAGGACTGTGGCTCCAACCGGCGCGAGCTGCATTCCAATGGGCAATTTCGATGTGACCGTCATCCATCTTCACCCAGACATGCTGGTCCGGCGGCGGAAAACCATCGTCCAGCCGAGACCATTCGCGGACGGCTTGGATGGCGGCAATGCGCTCTTGGTTGGTGAGATGTTTGTCCGCGACGCTCATGGGAAAAGGGTTCGGTCGCAATGGACCGAAAAGTGGCGCGGCGGTTCAGCGGCGAATGCCGCGTAAATTTGATTCTCCCATATCAATCCGAATCGCCGCTACGGGAGCGGGAAATCGGGTTGCGCTTTCGCAGCGGGCTGAACTCCTTCGAGTCATCGTGAGCACGAAAACGAATCCGCCGGCAAAGGTGGGCGCACAGCCCGGGGTCAGGCTTTCATGTTTAATGTATTTCTCAAACATAGGACCGCAGCGAATTGATCCGCCTCCGCCGACAAATATTAAACATTAAAACCTGACCCCGGCTCGGCGCCCCGGGGGATTTACGGTAAATACGGGAGCTTCGATGCGGTCGTCGTCTGCGGTTTCCACTGCGAGGTGAAGCAAATCGGAAGCAAATCGGGGTCAGGTTTTAATGTTTAATGTCGGCCGGCTCGGCGACGCGGATTCGATGCGGCGTGGCGCTTGAGCAAAACATTAAATATTAAAACCTTGTATCTTGAACGGTGAAGGTGTGGTTGCGGCTTCCGAGAATGGGCCTACAGCTCGTCGGAGGAAGCCGCCACCAGACCCGGTGAGCGACCTCTTTCCCGCGTGAGACCGATACAACCTGGAAACGTGAAAACGATTTCGTGGGTCAGCCGGGTCCGCGCGGGGATCTTCATAAAACTCGAACCGTTGGTGGAGCGCGGCCCGCGAGGGCAGCAGCTCGAATAACAAGACAGAGCCCTATGAAAACCTCAGAACAAAGTCCGGCCTATGCCGGAGTGGACATCAGCAAGGACATGTTGGACGTGTCGGTAATCGGGCGGGACCCGTGGCGCAGTGCGAACAGCGCCGCCGGGATCGCGCAGTTGATCAAAGCGCTGGCCAGCCTGCCGGTCCCCGTGCAGGTGATCTGCGAGCCGAGCGGCGGGTATG
>Ga0105047_10001358_pt1 | contig 43694 bp, 32 predicted proteins | sample MAT04_FD_78384 | JGI IMG/M metagenome (GOLD analysis project Ga0105047, IMG submission 78384) | Freshwater microbial communities from Lake Fryxell liftoff mats and glacier meltwater in Antarctica - MAT-04 (megahit assembly) | ecosystem: Environmental > Aquatic > Freshwater > Ice > Liftoff... | reverse complement strand
CGCGAGGTCCGCCGCGCTGCCTGCCTGCGCGTCGACGTCGATGCGCGTGAGCAGGTTGCGCGCCGGCTGAAGGTTGCCGGCACCGTCGAGGAGCTGGAGCTCGTTGTACGCGCGACCCCTAGGGTCGGTGAGATCGATGTACTTCTTGCCCGTCTTCGGGTCGGTCTTCACCGAGCTCGGATCGTTCGCATAGTCCTTCAGGAGCTGCGCGTACCCATCCTTGAACTGGCCATTCTGATCGCCATAGACGTCGTTGCCATCGACGACGCCGTCCTTGTTCTTGATGCCATCACCGGCCTTGTCGCGCACCAGCCAGGCCTCGTTGGCGCCGAGGCCACCGGAGGTCTTCTGCACGCCACCGTTCTTGCCGCTCTTGTCGGCGAAGCCGTTGAGGTCGATGTTGAAGCCGTTCTTGCCGTCGATCTGCGCGTTCTCGCCCTTCAGGTTGATCTTGATCGGGGAGTGCAGCTCGGTGCCCGCCACGTCGTACTCACTGCCGGCGGTGGTCTTCACGGTGCCCCCCGCGCTGCGATCCCAGCCCTTGCCCGCCGAGTGCGCCTTCATGTCGAGGGAGGCGTTGTCGATGATGTCCTTGGTGGCGACCGTGTCGAGGATCTGACCGCGGTCGCTGATGATGATCGACTTCTTGTTGGGCACCTTGGTGTCGAGCGACTTCATGACCTCGGGGTCCTTGCTCTCGAGCAAGCTCTTCAGCGTCGCGGTGTCCTCGGCCGACAGCTTGCTGTGCGTCCGGTCGCTGCCCTTCTTCTTGTTCTTGTCGTCCTGACCTTCGAGGAGCGCCTCGAGCCCGGCGCGCACGGTCTTGCCGCCGAACTTGCGCACGTTGCCGAGCACGAACACCTTGTCCTTCTTGATCGACGGCTGCGGCGAGGTGCTCGAGTCGACCGGAGGGGTCTCGCTGCTGCTCGAGCTGCTCGAGTCCGAGGGAAGGCAGCTCGAGCTCGACGGCGTGACGTTCGACTGCGACGACGGCGACGACTGCGGGCACGCCGAGAAGAGCGCCTGCGCGAGCATCGACGCGACATCGAAGGTGCCGCCGGCGACCGGCCCCATGGACCGGAACGCCCCCGGCATCATGCCGTTGCCGTTGCCGCCGAGGATGTTCGGCATCCCGCGCCCGGAGCTCTGCGGCACGCCCTGCATCTGCGCGCGGTTGAACGACGGAAAGCGACCCTGCTGTGCCTGACCCGCCATCTGCGCCTGGACCGCCTGGATGAGCCCGGTCCACAGGTTGTCGAGCATCGACGTGTCCGGCGAGCGCATCCCGAGGCCGTAGTGCGGCTGAAAGCGGTTGAGGGCGTCGAAGGCGGTGACCATGCCAGGGGAGGAAAGCAAGGGTCGCGCCACCTGGCGGGGCGCCGCCCCTGGGGCGTGCGCTGGCGCGTCGACTCCTCAACCTGGAGACGCGCGGACACGATCCCCGGCGCTAGCGGACCACGCGGACGCGGTGGTTGCCGGTGTCGGCGATCCACAGCGCGCCGTCGGCGTCGACGCTCACCCCCATCGGGCCGTCGAGGCGCGCCAGGGAGGCTGGGCCGCCGTCGCCGCCGAACCCGCGGGTCGCGGTGCCCACGAGCGTGGTGATGATGCCGTCGGGCCCGATCCGGCGGATCACGTGGTTCTCGGTGTCGGCGACCAGCAACGTGCCGTCGTCGAGGCGCTCGAGGTCCATGGGCAAGGCGAAGCGCGCCTCGAGCGCCGGGCCCCCGTCGCCGGAGTATCCGCGCTCGCCGCTGCCGGCGATGGTCTCGATGACGCCGTCGGTGCCGATGCGGCGGATGACGTTGTTCCGGGAGTCGCAGAAGTACAGCCGCCCCTCGGCGTCGAGCTCGAGCCGCGTGGGGCCCGCGAGCCGCGCCATCACTGCGGGACCGCCGTCGCCCGAATATCCGGGCTCGCCGGTGCCGGCCACGCGGTGGACGACGTCGCCGGAGACGCGGCGGATCTGAGCGTTGCCTTGCTCGGAGAAGTACACGGTGCCGTCGGGGGCGATCGCGATCCCCGAGGGCGTATTCATCGCGGCCTGATAGGCGGCGTGTTCGTCGCCCGAGTTGCCGATGGTGCCGAAGCCCGCGACGTTGCGCACGTAGCCGCGCGCGTTGACCTTGAAGATGCGCGGATCGTGGTAGCCCGCGAACACGATGTCACCGTCGAGCCCGGAATCGAGGTCGAACGCATGGTGGATCGGATAAGCGATCGAGAGGACGTTCATCGTCGTCGAGATCTCCTCGACACCCGTCCCGACCACCGTGAGGAGCGTGCCGTCGACGAGCTCGCGCACGCGGTGGTTGTTCCAGTCGATGATCCAGGGGCGCCCCTGGTTGGAGAAGCCCACCTTCACCGGGGCATAGAGCGGGCTCTCGGTGGCGGGGCGACCGTCGCCTTGGAACGAGGCGACGCCGTTTCCGGCGACGGTCTCGATCTGGGATACGGGGACCGGCGCTGGAGCGGGGGTGCTGCACGCGCAGAGCAGCAGCAGGAGCGCCCCCGTCGATCTCACTCCGGGTACACCACGCGGACGCTCATTTCGACCTGGATGCCGGCGCGATCGATGCGGCGGATCGCGTTGTTCTGCGAGTCAGCGACGACGAGGATACGCATGAGGGTCCTTTCATCGGCTCACCCGATATTCGAGCGCGCGCTGGATCTTCCGCAAGGGAACGGGTCCGGTCCCGGGCACGCCGAACGGCACGACCGCTGCGCCGTTTTCGCCCACGATCCGGCTGACGTCGGCGGTGGCGGTGGTCCCGGTCAGCGTGGCGAGGATGCCACGCCCGTAGCCGAACACGGCGCGCGGGCGGGAGAGGTCGGCCTCGAAGCGCCGCGGGTGGCAAGTCTCGCAGGCGCGCACGTTGGCCTTGCTGGCCACGGTGTGCGCGAACGCGGGCACGAAGGTCAGCGGCAATTTGCCGTCGGCGGCGGGGGCGAGCGCGCGATCGATGATCTTCTTGCCGAAGATGGGCTGCTCCGGGGTCGACTCGCAGCCGACCGGCTCGAGGCGCGGATCGCACGGGGCGATCACGGTGAGGAGCTCGTTCTTGGCCATGAAGGTGCCGATCTTGCCGTCGGGGTTCTCTCCGAGGAGCAGAGCGTCGAGGGTGACGGCGACGTTGCGCTCGGTGACACGCCCGGCCGTCATCTTTCCGTCGATGGGGCTCGCGCTCATTTCGCGGAGGTCGAGGGTGCGCTCCACCAGATAGAAGCTCTGCATCCAAGCCGTGTGACAGGCATAGCACTCGAGATCGCCATGATTTCCCGTGTCGTGGGCCTGGTCTACGGCGATGTTGCGCTCCAGCTCGACGAGCTGCGTGACCGGGTGGTCGACGCCGTCGAGCGCGCCCTTCATCAGCACGCGGCCATCGGCCTCGCGGCGCAGGCGGGCCAGCTTCGCGCCGCCGGTGGTGGTGAACACGCCCGCGGTGTCGCCGGCGGCGCGCTCGAAGGTGCCGTGGCAGTCGGAGCACTCGATGCCGGTCTCCTTCGCCATCGACGGCTGGAGGTGCCCGTCACCGTGCACGTCCTGACCGACGTGGCAGTCGACGCAGGCGAGCCCGCCTTTGTAGTGCACGTCGGGCGGGGTGAAGTCGCCGGCGGTCTTCGCGTCGTCGTCCTCGATATAGAAGCCCGCCGGGTAGCCGTGCAGCGGAGCCTCGTTGCGCTTCGCGTCGGGGAGACCGAGCTCGACGTCGAGCGCGGTGAGCTCGCGCAGGCCGCGATACTGCGGCCCGATGCGCAGGCTGCGAAAGTGACAGTATTCGCACTGTCGATCGGGGATCTGGTTGGTGAGCTGGTGGGCGACGGGGTGCCCGGGCTCGCTCTTGTTGAGCGTCGGGTCCGCGCTGCCGCCGAGGCCGTCCTCCGCATAGACCATGTGGCAAGCCGCGCAGCCGCTGGCGAATCGGTTCTGCGGGCGACCCTGGCCGACGGCGCCGTAGACCGAGAGGTGGCAGCCGGTGCAGTCCTTCGCGAACGCGAGCTCCTGGAACGCGCCGAGGTTGGACGCAGTGGCGGTGGGGACCGCGGGGACGGCGAGGGCGGTGAGGTCGCCGCGCGCCACCACGCCGACGACCGGGGTCCGTGCGGGGGCCAGGCCGAGATCGTGGCGCTGCGGGTTGAGGAGGCCGACCGCGGTCGAGTGCACCGAGAGGCTCACGCTGTCGACGATCGCTTGATGGCAGCCGTCGCTGCCCTTCGTCCCGCAGGTCACGGGCGCGGAGACCGGATCGCTCGGGTTGATGAAGCGGCGATAGTCCGCGACGATCGCCGCGAGCTCGTCGCGCGAGGCGTTCCTGATGTCGAGCGGACCGGGGTTGGCGATGTGCGCGCCCGCGATCGTCTTCACCTCCGGGTCGCCGGCGTGGCATTCGATGCACGCGACGGCGAAGAGCGCGTGCGGGACCTCGATGCCGGGCGGCGTGTCGAGCGGTCGGTGGCAGCTCTCGCAGCTGGTGTTGGCGGACTCGAGCGTCTCGGTGCAGCCGGCGAGGAGCGCGATCAGGAGGATGAGGCGTCGCACCGGGCTCCCTACTAACACGAGTCACTCGTCGATAGGCACGTCGAAGAAGCCCGGCGGCGCGGTGCTCGAGGGTCGAGGCGCGGCGCTCGCCGGCGCTCGCGCGAGCCGCACGACCGAAAATGCACCGGCCGCGACCACCAGCGCGAGGGTCGCGAGCCCGATGACCCATCTCCCCTTGCCGCGGGAGGGCCGGGTCGCCTGGCCGGCGAGCATGCGATCGATCTCGATCCGCACCTCTGTCGCGCTCGCAGGCCGCGCCGCGGGGGTCTTTTCCAGCAGCTGGAGCACCAGGCTCGAGAGCGCCGGATCGAGCCCCTCGGGCAGCGGCGGCGGCGCCTTGTTGGTGTGCTCGAAGATGACCTGCCCCGGCGCGCCGTCGAACGGCGGGCGACCGGAGAGGCAGTGATAGGCGACGACACCGAGCGCGTAGAGATCGGTGCGCGCGTCGAGCTCCTCGTCGCGCGCCTGCTCCGGCGACATGTAGATCGGCGTGCCCATCACCGCGCCCATGGTCGTGAGGCGCTGCGCGAAAATGTTGCCCATCGCCGACTTCTGCGCCGTGACCTTGGCGATGCCGAAGTCGAGGACCTTCACGACCTCCTGCGTCTTCTTGCGATCGATGAAGATGTTGGCGGGCTTCAGATCGCGGTGGATCATGCCCAGCGCGTGCGCCTCTTCCAGCGCGCGGCACACCTCGCGCATCACGAACAACGTGCGCGCGGGATCGATGCGGCCCTTCTTCAGCTCGACGTCGAGCGGCGTTCCCTCGAGATACTCCATCGCGATATATGTCGTCGTCCCGTCGGCGCCGTATCCGTAGACCTCGACGGTGTTGGGGCTCGCGAGCCGCTGCACGACCTGGGCTTCGCGGCGGAAGCGCGCGACCAGCTCCTCGTCGGACTGCGTCCGCAGGATCTTGATCGCGACGTCGCGATCGAGCGTGGTGTCGCGACCTTTGAACACGATCGCGGTCGCGCCCTCGCCGATGCGCCGGTCGATGCGGTAACGGCCGTCCAGCGTGCGCCCGATGAACGGATCCATCTGGTCGCTGCTGATCAGGAGCGCCCCGTCGAACGGGCAGCGCGTCCCGCTGTCGAACTCCGATCGGCAGGTCGGGCACCTCACGGGGACCGCCGCTTCAGCTCGAACGCGAACTTGAGCTTCCTGCCGCGCTCGACCGGTATTTCCAGCGTCAGCGGCTCGTGATCGTCGAGCGAGAGCTCGAGTCGATGGTTGCCCGGGACGAGGTGGAGGACGCTCGGCGTGTTGCCTTCGTCCTTGCCGTTCACGCGGATCGCCGCGCCGATCGGGGTCGAGTCGATCGTCACTTGCGCCGCGCAGCCGCCGACGATCGCCGCGATGCGCTCGCGCCCTTCCGTGCAGCTCGGGCAGGCCTCGCTGAAGCGGCGCGCGGCCACCACCGCCTCCTCGCAGTGCCCGGCCCAGGCGTCGTAGGCGAGCGCGATATCGAGCAGGAAGTTGGGGTGCGGCACCGCCCGGTGCCCGCGGTCCAGCGCGTCGATGGCCTCGGCGAAGCGGTCGGCGCGGAGGTGCGCGAAGGCCTGATCGCGGAGCGCGCGCGCGGCGGCGTGGCGTGATGCGGCCTCTCCCGTGCGGCCCGCCTCCGATCGGGTCGCCACCAGGTGCACGAACGCGGCGGCGAGAGCGAGGGCGAGCGCCACGATCACGGCGATCAACGAGGCGGGCGCCTTGCTGGCCAACTCAGAACCTCCCCTGGACGCCCACCCGTAGCCCGTGCAGCAGGCCGCCGTCACCGGCAAACGTGCTCGATCCGCGGGCCACCTCGTAGGACACCCGCAGGTCGAGGACGTCCGCGAGATCGAGGCGGCCGTCGATCCCGGCGCCCATCGTCAGCTCGTCGAGCGTGCTCACCAGGTAGCGGCTGGCCCACCGCGCCGTCGACGCGAAGCCGAAGAGCCCGACGCTGAGCGAGCGGCGGCTGAGCAAGCGCCCGTCGATCGCGGGCATCGCGAACGCGCCGCGGCGCACGTAGCGCACGCCCGTGGTGACGTCGTGGACCACCGACTCACCGCCGACCGACGCGTCGGTGAAGGTGCCGGTGTCGGGGCGGAAATACAGGAACCCGGCATAGTCCCCGAACACCTCGAGCGCCGATTGTGAGGCCACCGGGAAATGGGCGCCCGCCATCAGGCCCCAGACGAGGCGATCGGCGTCGTACGGGCTGCGGTCGGCGTCGTCGCCGAGCACCTTGCGCGCGCCGAACATCGGCTCGAGCTCCAGCCAGTCGGTCGCGTCGAACATCACCGCGGCGCGCGCGTCGAGGTAAGGCTGCGCGTCGGGGATGTTGAGGCGGAGCGACTCGAGGGTGGTCCGCCGCCCACCGATCGCCGTGCCGCTGCCGCCAGCGAGATCGTAGGAGAGATCGCGGCCGACCTTGGTGTCGAGGTCGAGCACGATCACGGTGCGGCCGATCTCGTACGCGGTCTGGAGGCGCAGGTGGCTGAGCTCGGGGATGACCAGCGAGGCGCGCGCGGTGATGCCGAGCCCGTCGGTGGGCGTGATGTCGACGGCGAGCTCGCCGACGTCGGCGCTGAAGTCGTTGCCGTCGAAGGTGCGTCCGAAGTGCAAAAATTCGGCGCGAAACGAGACGGACTCGAGGGTGTAGCGCGCGTCTCCGCCGATCACAAGGCCGGGGTTGGTCTCCGCGCGACCGAGCGTGCTCGCGCGATCGAACACCGCGGCCCGTTGTCCGCCGCGCACCGCCACGCTGAATCGCCCCGAATCGTAGCCGAGCGTCGCGCCGTCGAAGGTCACCGCCGCGACGCCGAAGTGGAGCTGACGCCCCGCGCGCAGGTGCAGATTCGCCAGCGCGCCTTCGGGCGCGAAGCCTTCCAGCTCCGCGTACGCCAGGTGCAGGAGCAGCGTGCGCCCGCGCTGATACACGCTCGGCAGGACGGGGTGCTCGCCGTGGGGATCTTCGGCCAGCGATAGCGCCGGCGTGCCCGCCAGATCCATCGCGCCTCTCGCCAGAGCGTACGTATTGAGCGTCGGCATCAGGAGCCCGCGCGTGCCGAGCGCGGCGTCGGCGCCGAGCACCTGGCTGGCGACGCCGGCCCCGAGCACCGGATCGTAGCTCACGCCGAGGCGCACGATCACCCGCTCCGCGAGGTCGCTGCTCTGCTCTGACTGCGCGAGCGCCATGAGCCCGAGGAGCAGGATCACTCTGCGCCTCCGATCCCGTGGCAGCGCTCGCAGGTCGACTCGAACGTGTGGCAGGTCAGGCACGATCGCGCGTTGGTCCGCGCGCGCAGGCTATGCCGCGTGAGGAACGACGAGATCGGGAAGTGGCTCGGCGGTGGGATGTCGTGGCACGCCGTGCAGAAGTCGGTCTCGTGACAGGTGGCGCACTTCGCCGGGCTCTCGGCCGCCACCCGTCCGTGCCGCGGACCCTGGAAACGAAGGCCGTGCGAGCGCGGGCGCATCGTGGCGTGGCAGTCGTTGCACGCGTCGCGGTGCGAGCCCGAGATGCCCTGGTGGCAATAGTTGCACTTGTTGTCGTCGTCGCGGGCGGCCTGCTCGTGCCGCGTACGGAACATCGGCGTGTGATCGGACGGTCGGCGCTCGGCGAGGGTGGCCGGCGCCCGGGCGATCGCTGGCGGCGCGCTCGCCGGTGCCCGCGCGTTCGCCTCCAGACCTTCGGCGAAGGGCAGCGTGATCAGCGGCGCCACCATCGACACGAAGGCCGGCTCGAGGTGGCACACCGAGCACTTCTTGATGCGCACCGCGTCGGACGTGACGCTCGCGTCGTCGTGGCAGCTCGCGCAGACCTTCATCGGCGTGGGCTTGTCGACGTTCTGATCGTGGCACGTCGAGCAGGGCGCCGCCTGGTGGCTGGCGTGCGAGAACGCGATGTCGTTGCTCGCGGCGCGGCGCGGATAGGGGACGAGCGGGCTACTCCCTTTTTTGGTCGGGTCGACCGAGAGGTGACAGTTCTGACAGAAGGCTCCGGGCGCCCGGTAGTACTCCTCCGCGTGGCAGCTATCGCACGGGGCGTGATCGTTCTTTCCCGGCCGCACCGTCTCGGGGCTGAAGGCGTGGCAGCTCTGGCACTCCAGCGCGGGCTTCAGGCCCAGGTGGGTGTCGTGCCGGAAAGGCTCGGCCACCAGCACCAGCAGCAGCGCCGCGATCATGGGCCACCCCCGAGCTTCAGGAACGCCGGCTTGTCGGTGGGCCCGGGCTCCCAGTCGGCCGACTTTTTGGTGATCTCGATGCCGAGCTGCTTCAGCCAGGCGGTCGGCGGATCCGATCCGAGGAGGGTGAAGAGGACGTCGTTCGGCACATCGCCCTGATCGCCGTCGAGCGAGACGCTGCTCGGCTTCACCGCCACCGGGTTCGCGCCGAACTGGGCGATGACTTTGCCGGTCGCGATCAGCTCCTCGAGGGACTTTCTATTTTTCTGGGTCGCGCGGGTGAATGACTTTCCGCGATAGACGATGATCACGCTGGCGCAGCCGCCGATCTTCCCGAGCGCGATCGCCGCCTCGATGGCGCTGTTGCCGCCGCCGACGACCATCGCGTGCTGTCCGGCGTGGCGCGTCGCGTCCTCGAGCGCGTAATGGACCTTCTCCAGGCCGTCGCCGGGGACGCCGAGACGGCGCGGATCTCCGCGATCGCCGGCCGCGATGATCACCTTCAGCGCGCGATAGTTCTTCGCGCCGGCCGTCACAACGAAGCCACCCCGATCGGCGCGCAGCCCGTCCACGCGCGCGTCGTAGCTGATGTTCAGCTTCGCCGCGATGGGCCGCCAGCGCTCGAGGAGATCCTCCTTCGACGCGTCGCGCTCGAGCCATAGGTTCCCGACCTGCGCGACCTCGTCGAGCTCCGGGTGAGCCGGATCTTCGGGGTGCGGTGGGTTCACTTGGACGAGCTTCCCGACAGGATAGGCGCGCACCGCCCCGGCGAAGGTCTCGGCGCGCTCGAGCACCACGTACTCGAGGTTCTTTTCCTGGGCCGTCAGCGCGGCGGACAGGCCCGCCGGCCCGCCTCCGATGATCACCAGCTCGTATTCGAGCCCGAGCTGCGCCGCCGCGCCGGGATGGGCGCCCTCGAACGCGGCGTGGGTCACCGACCAGTAGCCGAGGTTGATGCCATTCTTCACCGAGGGCTTGGCGGCCGCGGCGCCGATCACGTACACGCCGCCGTTCGAGCCGGGGATGCTCGCTTCATAGTTGGCGTCGACCGCCGGGCGATCGACCAGCGGGAACGGCTCGCCCGGCTCCATCATCGTCAGCGCGCCGGGTCCGCACGCCCTGATGCAGAGGCCGCACTCGTGGCAGAGCTCCGGCCGCGCCACGATCGGCTTCGGCGGCTTGCCCGGCGCCATCTCCAGCACCTGATACGGGCACGCCACCACGCAGTCGGCCGCGCCGACACACTTGCTCGGCGTGAGGCGCGGGACCTTCTTCGCCTCTGCGAGGGTCACGCCCTCGCAGAGCATCTCCTCCGCCGCGTCGGCGCGCTTCTTCTCCTCGTCCGCGACGTGCGTGAGGAACTTCCTGCGGCTGATCGCCACGTGGTGGAAGCCGAACACCAGCGCGACGGGTAACAAGAGCAACAGGAACGCGACCTGCCCGGTGCCTCGCGCGGTGAGCGCGCCCGCCTTGGCCTGAGCAGTGGCCCAGACCGCGTCGTCGCCATGCTCGCGGTGACACTCCGAGCACTTCGGCGAATTCATCGCCTCCTCGGCCTTTTTGGGCCCGTGGCAGGTGTAGCAGGACTGATAAGCCGCGCCGACCGCGCGCTCCTCGCCGGCGCTCTCGTGGCACGCGCCGCACTGCTTTTTCAGCCCCGCGCCGAGGTGGATCTGGTGGATCTGCGTCTTCCGCTTGCTGCGCTCGAACGCGACGTCCGCCAGGAGGTCGACGCCGAACACCGCCCTCCGCTCGAGCGCGCGCGCGGCCGTCGGCGTCTGCACCGCGGGGCCCGGCGTCTGCGGGAAAAAGGCCAGGTGCGGCGTGACGTGACAGCCCGAGGCCGCGCAGAGCGCGCCGTCGATCAGCTTGGGGCCGCCGCGCTCGGTGAGGTGCTCGGCGTGGCACTGGGTGCAGCGCTCGACGCTGGCGTGCTTGGCGCGCAGCGGGTGCTGGGCCTTGGGGTGACAGCTGGTGCAGGCGTTGCTGACGCGCCCTTCGAACTTACCGTGACAGGAGGCGCAACTATCGTTTCCCGCCAGTTTTTGCGTGAACTCGGGGGAGCGGTGACCTTCGCTCAGCGGGCGGCGCAAGAACGACGAACCGCCCTGGCCGGCGAGCAGCGCGACGACCACGACGCTCATGATCGTCGCGACGCCGACCATGATCGCCGTCCGCCAGGTGCGCTTTACGTCGAATGGCTCGACCCACAGCACGGTGGCGCGGTTCTTCTGGATCTTCTTGGGACCGTCGTCGGCGAATTGGGTCGGCAGGTGATAGAGCGTCTGGTAGGCCGCGGCCGCGTCGACGTCGGGAGAGAAGCGCGGGATCACGCCGTCATCGGCCGGCGCAACGACGTCCAGGCTGCAGCGGAGCGGCTGGATGTCGAAGCGGATGTGGACGTCACCGATGCGTGCGTCGTCGCCGCTCACCAGCTTCTTTTCGGCGACGCGCTCGCCGCGAATATAAGTACCTTCGGCGGAGAGATCCTGGAGATAGAAGTCGGGGTAGCGGTAGGCGATCAGCGCGTGCGCGCGGTCGACGCTGTGATGATCGAGGAAGAGATCGGAGTCCGGGCTGCGTCCGATGGTCAGCGTGCGCTGGCGCCGCACCTGGCCCGAATAGGCGAACAGCGCGTCCTGCATGACGATGGTCGCGGCTGCGTTCGGCGCTTCCATGTCGACGCCGCCCTCGAAGAAGGTGACGTCGGAGGCGCCGATCGCGAAGATGTCGCCATTTTTCAGGGCGCGCGGGTCGATCACCCGCTCGCCGTTGACGCGCACGACGGCGCGGTTGCCCAGCGCGTCGATCCAGTACGCGTCGTCACGGTGCACGACCTCGGCGTGCCGCAGCTCGGCCTGCGGATCAGAGAGCACCACGACGTTCTCGTCGCTGCGCCCGAACGTGACCGCGGCCTGGCCGAGGAACACCTGGCGGCCGGCGTGCGGGCCGCTGGTGAAGGAGAGGCGGGCCGATCGCGCGTGGAGCTCGGGCGGCTCGTCGTCGTCGCCGAGCGCCTCGAAGACGCGGGCGTCGGCGGAGATCGGGGGCGCCATCACCAGCGTCTGGCCGCCGGGGATGAAGCGCTCGGTGTCGTCGCGGGTCAGCGGCACGCGCCGCTTCACCATCGGATCGGGGGTCACGGCCGCCCGCGGACGGATGCCGGGCTCGATCTTCGCGGTCTTGTCGGCGCGCAGCTCCGACAGCTCGATCGAGCTGTCACCGAGCCAGATCACCGCGCCGGGCTCGATCTCCACCGGCGTGTTCGGCTCGAGCGGCGCGGCCTTTCGAGAGCCCAGCCGCGTGCCGTGCTTGCTGCCGAGGTCGACGAGGAGGTAGCGGCCGTCCTTCAGCTCGATCTCGCAGTGCGGGTTCGACACCTTCGGGTCGACGATGACGACGTGGCAGCCCAGGCCGCCGATGCGCACCAGCGTACGTTCGAGCGCGATCCGCTGCCCCTCGTTGGGGCCCGCGCCGAGCTCGAGGACGATCATCCCAGCCTCAAGAAGAACAGGGCGACCGAGCCCACGTGCACCGCGATGAAGACGAAGAGCATCGCGGTGATCGTGATGTGCATCGAGAGCCAGGCTCGGCGCGTGCGGTAGAGCGAGAAGATCGCCTTGATCTCCTCCATCCGCACCGCGTCCTGCGCCAGCCGCTCGATCACTGCGGTGTGCTCGCGGTCGATCTCCTCCATCAGCGGCTTCAGCGCGAACATCAGCTCGCGCTCGGCGCGCGCGCCGTCGTAGCTCTTCCCGAGGCGCGAGAGCCGCGTGCCCGAGGCCCACGACGTCTTGGCGGCGATCTTCCGCACCGCGTCGGGGACGTCGGCGAGGAGCTCTTTCCGGCGCGCCAGCATCTGCTCGCGCTCGTCGGCGACGTCTTCTTCGACCTGCGAGTCGCGCTCGAGCCGCGTGATCACCTTCGGCATCCACTTCGAAAAAGCGAGCCCGAAGAGGCCGGTCGCGACCTGGAGGAGGAGGAGCAGCACCACCATCGACGTGACGACGCCGCCCAGGCGCAGGTTGGAGTGGAACAGCACCGCCACGAGGGACAGCCCGCCGAACCACACGTGCGCCCGCGCCCACAGGTAAAACGGGCCGAGCTGAGATAGTCCGGCAAACTTCGGGTTGGCCGGCTTGTCGGGGTGCGGAGCCTTCAGCGGAAAGCGCATCAATCGCCGTCGCGCGAACAGCGCGCTCGCCGCGAGCATGAACGTCAGCGCGATACTCCCGAGCGCGATACCTTGCGGTGAGTACGTATAGTAAGCCTCGGTGCTGCTGTAGATCACCGTCATGCCGAGGGTGCAGGCCAGCGCAAAGGCGAAGAGTATCAGCCGCGATCGATCCGGCTTGTCGTCGCTCGCCTCGGTGCGACCTTCTCTCGCGGCCGCGCCGTCGCCGATCATCTGCTTCACTTCCGGGAAGTAGCTCGGCTCGACGCGGATGATCGCCTTGGTGGGGCAGTTGTTGACGCAGTTGTTCTCGCCGTAGCCCGCGCAGAGATCACACTTGCTGGCGATCTTGGGGGTCGAGAGGCTCTGGCCGGTGACGCGATCGAGCACCCAGCGATCGGGCGTCTCGACCATCGTGATGTTGTCCCACGGGCACCGCAAGGCGCAGCTCGAGCAGCCGATGCAGAACTCGTGGATCGCGACCTCGCCGGTGAGCTTCCTGTGGATCGCGCCGGTGGGGCAGCCGATCATGCACTCGGGCGACTCGCAGTGGCGGCACGACGAGGGCAACAAGAGCGGCTGGTGCTCCGCCTCGTCGGCCTCGCGGCGGCGCTCGAGGCGCTTTCCGCGGCGGGTCATCTTGGCGTGACCGTGGCGCGACTCGCAGGCGACGACGCAGTTTCCGCAGCGGGTGCAGAGGTCGAGATCGATGGTCAGCAGCGACTGCGCGATCTGCGCGCCCTCCTGCATGAACTCGTCGACGAAGATCATGCCGGTGCGGTTCGAGAGCTCGGCGACCACCTGCTGGCTCTGCGCGTTGAGAGCCTTGTCGAGCTGATCGGACCAGCGCCCGCTCTTCATCTCGATGCGGGCGTCGACGCGCGAGAGGACCCGCGCGAACTCTGCCTTGGGCACCTCGATGTACTCGAGGAAACCCATCGCGACGAGGCTCCCGGGGCGGGTCGCGGGATCCTTGGTGCCGACCACGTCGCCGGCGCTGAAATACGCGAGGACGGACGTGCCGCCGCGTCCCTGGCGCTCGAGCTTCGCGACGCCCGACTTGATGATCAGCATCGACTGCGCGGGAGACTTCTCCGCGAACACCACGTCGTGGCGATCGGCCGTGGCGATCTGTCCGTTGTCGACGAGGAGCGCGGTCTCCGCCTCGTTCAGCGCAGAAAAGGCGCGGTGCTGGTTCAGGAAGTCGCGGATGCCGCGTCCCTGTGAGGCCACCTGGATCCGGTCGACGAGCCCGGTGAAGACGTTGTCGAGCTTCTCGATCCTGACCTTCTCGACCTCGAGGACCACCGAGACACCCACCGACGTCGCCGACGACGGGCGCACCGTCCGTCCGAGCACCACACCTTCGCCGAACCAGGACGTGACCTCCGGCGTCGTCACCAGCGTCTCCACGTGTCGCATCTGACCTTCGACCAGAGCGTCGACGCTGACGATGCCGCGGAGGATGACGAACATGGTGTGGCCGTGCTCGCCCTGGCGGGTGATCTTCTCGTCGTTGCGATAAGTACGCAGGTGGGACTGATCGATGAGCTGACCGAGATACTTCTCGCGCTTCTTTCCGGTGAGCGGCGCGAAGAGCTCGACGCGATCGAGCGCCCTTTTGACCTCGTCGCGGCTGATGCGCGTGTCGCCGGTCAGGACCGTGGGGTCTCCGCTCATGGGCCGTCCACCACGCAGGCATGCGTATGACACGTTTCGCAGGAGCCCTTCACCGAAAAGGACTTCTTCCCGTCGTGGCACTTGCCGCAACCCTTTTCCATGGTGCGGCCGCCGTTGGTCGCGACGAGCTCGCCGAGCCGGTTGGCGCTGGTGACCGAGAGGTGGCAGTCACCGCACTTGGCCTGACGTTCCTCGTGTTTTGCGTGCGAAAAGGCGGCGGTCACCCGGCAGCGACCACGGCTCATGCTCGGCCCGGTCCAGACCTGCTTGCCGGCGTCGTCGAAGAGGTTGCGATGACAGCCCTGGCACATGGTCATCGGTGGCTCGGCCTTTCCGCCGTGACACTCCGGCGTCGAGCACTGCGGGTGGGCGGGCCGCTTCTCCTTCGACGCGTGGCAGTCGGCGCACCTGGTTCCGCGGTGAACCTTGTGGCTGATCTCCGCATAGTAGGTCGGAGATTTCGACGGAAATGCGGCCTTCTCTTTCGCCTTTTCCGGCAAGCGCGTCTGGGTCGCGTGGCAGGTCAGGCAGAGATCGGTCTTCATCTCGTCGAAGTCCACGGCGTGGCAGCCGGAGGCGTTGCAGCGGCTGTGCATGAGCGCGCCGCTGGGTGGCACCACGTCGGCGCGGGGATCGGAGTGACACGTCGCGCACACGACCTCGGGGTCCCAGCCCGCGAGCTGCGCGTGCGCGCGGTGCTCGAAGCGCGGGGGCTCGGCGGCGAGCAGCAACAGGACCGCGACCATCATCCGCGCACCACCGGCCCGTGGCACTTCGCGCAGGAAGTGCCGGTCGTCTTGAACGCGGCGGTCCCCTGGTGGCAGTCGGCGCAGCCGCGCATGGTGGGCCGCGGCACGGGGTGGCCGGCGCTCGCGGTGGTCACGCCCGCGTGGCAGGCGACGCAGGGGAGGGCGGACTTGTTGCGCACGTCGGTCCGGTGCGTGTCGTGCGAGAACTTGGCCGAGACGCGCCACGGCCCCTGGGGCTCGGCCCCGGGCGTGGCGTGGCAGCCGTCGCAGTGGGTCATGCGCGGCGCTTTTCCCGCGGCGTGACAGGTGGCGCACAGCGCGTGCGCGCGGGCGGGCTTTTCGCGGTGGCAGGACTCGCAGCTCGCGCCCTTGTGGCTGTCGTGGCCGATCCCGACGGTGAACTCACTATTCGCGCGGGGCTCGACCCGCACCGCGTTGGGGCGGAAAGGATCGGAGTGCTCGTGGCAGGCCAAACAGACCGGCGATCCCGCGCTGCGAAACTCCTTTTCGTGCTCGTGGCACCCGGAGCAGAGCCGGTGATCGTCGCCCGCGTGCGAGACCACACCTTCGGGGGTCGAGCTGTGGCAGCTCTCGCAGCGCTTCGCCGTTTCGTGCTGCGCGTGGGCAAAAGCCACGCGCGGCGAGGTCGCGGCGACCGGGACCGGATCGCGGACCTGGTGGCACTTTCGGCAGCCGGTCCCCAGCGCATGAAAAGCCGCCTTACCGTCGTGGCAGCTCTCGCACTGGATCATCTTGGGCAGCGGCACGGGCGCGCCCGCCGGGGCCGCCGTGTCGCCGTGGCAGCGCGCGCAGTCGTTCTGCTTCGAGACCTGCGCGTGTTTCCCGTGCGTGAACGCGTCGCGGGTTCGAAAGTCGCTCCAGGCGCGCGTTATGATCGGGCCTTTTTTCACCGTGTGGCAGCCGCTGCAGGCGTCCATGACCGGCTTCGCGTTCCCGCCGTGGCAGGCGCGATCGCTGCACCCCGCGTGTTTCCCGGGCGCGCGGGTCGACGTGCCGTGGCAGGTGTCGCAGCCACGCAAGGCGGCGTGTTTTCCGTGCTCGAACGTGGCCAGCCAGAAGTCGCTCGCGCCGCGCTCGCGGTACGGCGGGTACTTGGCCTTCGAGAAGTCGGTGCCCTCCGCGCCGTGGCAGGTCCCGCAGAACTTCAGCCGGACTTCCTTGGCCGGGAAGGGCGGCCGGTACATCGCCTCGTGCTGGTGGCACGAGCTGCAGGGCTCGTGGCCTTTTTTGCCCGACGCGACGGGGAAGGGGGCGGTCCAGCGGTTGGCCGCGGTCATCGGGTGGCAGGACGCGCATGTTTGGTCGGTGTGCTGCGCGTGCGAGAAGCGAGGAGACTCCTGCGCCTCGCCCGGGACGGCGAACAGGGCCAGGAGGACCGCCACGCGTCCGGTGCTCACGACCGGCATCCGGCGAACCTAGCCGGGGTCCTGGCGCAGGGCCAGTCGGCCAGGCGATTTCACCCGAAGATACGAGCGTGGATGCGGCGATCGCTGCCGAGCTCGGGGTGGAAGGTGGCGCCCCAGATCTTCCCCTGCCGAACCAGCACCGGCTCGCCCTCGTAGCGCGCGAGGATCTCGACCTCCGCGCCCACCGCGGTGACGCGGGGCGCGCGGATGAAGATCAGGCCGTGCTCGCCGCTGTCGTCGGTGGCCTCGAAGCTGTCGACCTGACGCCCCCAGCCGTTCCTCCGCACCGTGACGTCGAGGAGCCCGAAGCTGTGCTGCGCGGGATCGACCACCGTCTTCGCCAGCAAGATGAGCCCGGCGCACGTGGCGAGCACCGGGGCCTTCCTGCAAAGCGCGATCAGCTCACCCTCGAGGCCGGCGCGGGCGATCGCGCCGAGCATCACCGTGCTCTCGCCGCCCGGGAACACCAGGCCCTCGAGGCCGGCGAAGTCGCGCGGCCGCTTCACCGGGACGCCCTCGTGCCCGATCTCCGCCAGCGCCTCGAGGTGCTTCGCGAACCCGCCTTGCAGCGCCATTACACCGATACGCGCCATCACCAGCCTCGCGTCGACATGCGATCGGCCGGAGCGAGCGTGGTGACGCCCTTGATCGCCGCGCCGAGGCCCGCGCTGATCTCCACCAGGTGCTCGGCGTCCTGCCAGTGCGAGACCGCCTCCACGATCGCGCGCGCGCGGCGGGCCGGCTCGGCGCTGAGGAACACGCCGCTGCCGACGAACACCGACTCCGCGCCGAGCGCCATGCACAGCGCCGCATCGGCGGGGGTCGCGATGCCGCCTGCAGCGAAGCTCGGGACGGGCAGCTTCCCATCGCGGGCGATCTTCGCGACCAGCTCGTACGGCGCGCCGAGCCGCTTGGCCTCGGCCATCCATGCGTCGCGATCGAGCGTGCCGAGCCGGCGGATCTCGCTCCGCATCGCGCGCAGGTGCCGCACCGCCTCGACGATGTTGCCGGTGCCGGCCTCGCCCTTGGTGCGGATGAGCGCCGCGCCTTCGCCGATGCGCCGCAGCGCCTCGCCGAGATCGCGCGCGCCGCAGACGAACGGCGCCTTGAATTCGTGCTTGTCGATGTGGTGCTCCTCATCGGCCGGCGTGAGCACCTCGCTCTCGTCGATGAAGTCGACCTTCAGGGCCTCGAGCATGCGCGCCTCGATGAAGTGGCCGATGCGGCACTTCGCCATCACCGGGATGCTCACCGCCGACTGGATCGCGCGGATGAGCGCCGGATCGCTGGCGCGCGCCACGCCACCTTCGGCGCGGATCACCGCCGGCACGCGCTCGAGCGCCATCACCGCGCAGGCGCCGGCGTCCTCGGCGATCTTCGCCTGGGTCGCGTCGACGACGTCCATGATCACGCCGCCCTTGAGCATCTCTGCCAGGCCGGTCTTCAACTTCATTTCCATACTCATACTCCTCTTATTTCGAGAGTTAGACGACGCCCATCGTGGACGCGCGTGTTCGTTTCTGGCCGAGCGCCTCTTCCAGCGCCTTTCCGAGCCTCTTTGCACCCTCGCGCAGCCGCTCCGGAGATTCGGCGCAGAAGGTGAGGCGGATACCGGCGACGCCGTCGTCGCCCACGCTGCTGAGCACGCCGGGGTTCACCAGCACGCCGCGCCGCTCGGCCGCGCGGAACACCGCCTCGACGTCGGTGCCGGGCGGCAGCATCAGCCACAGCGTCACGCCGCGCTCGGCGTGCCTCCACTCGACGCCTTCGGGGAGGTGCTCCTTCAGCGACTCTTCGAGCGCGTCGCGGCGCGCGCGATACTCCGGCAGCACCGTGCGCAGGTGGCTGCGCAGATAGCCGCGCTGGAGGAACTCGGTGAGCGCGTGCTGCAGAAGCAGCGACGATCCGAGATCCGCGGCGTGTTTCAGGCCCATCAGCCGCGAGCGGATGCCGGGCGGGGCGACGAGGTATCCGATGCGGAGCGCCGGGATGAGCTTCTTGCTGAACGTGCCGACGTACAGCACGTCGGGATCGAGCGCGCGCATCGCGGCGGGCGGTGGGGTGCCGTCGAGCACCAGATCCGCGCCGTAGTCGTCCTCGAGCACCGGCACGCCCGAGCTGCGCGCCCACTTCACCAGGCCCTCGCGGCGGACCGCGCTGATCGTGCCGCCGGTGGGGTTCCGGCAGTTCGGCATCAGATAGAACAGCTTCACGCCGCGGCGGCTGAGGAGGGAAAGCGCCCGCAGATCGGGGCCCTCTTCGTCACCGCGGACGGCGATCAAAGACGCGCCCGCGGCGGCAAAGAGGCTGATCGCGCCGCTGTAGCTCTGGTCCTCGAGCAGCACCGGATCGCCAGGATCGATCAGCGCACGCGACACCAGATCGAGCGCCTGCTGGCTGCCGCTGGTGATCATCACGTCCTCGGCGCGGGCCGGCACGCCCTCGCGGCTCAAGGACAGCGCGATCTCGCTGCGCAGCGCCGGCAGCCCGTCCACCGGCGCATAGGCCAGCGCGGCCGCGCCGACGTTCTTCAGCACGTGATCCATGCAGCGGCGGAAGCTGTCGACCGGCAAGAGATCGAGCGAGGGCTGCATCCGCTGCATGTTGATCGCGTCGGTGTGGCGCACGCTCCGCGCCAGCCGATCGTGGCGGCTGAGGCGCTCGGTATCGAGGCGCTTCGAGATCACCGAGCTCCAGGTCAGCCCCGGCGCAGGGCGCTCGAGCGCCGGCGTGTCGGTCGGGTCGGGGAGCGCCGCCACGAACGTGCCGCGGCCGACGGTCGACTCGGTCAGCCCCATCGCGCTCAGCTCGTCGAACGCACGGACGACGGTGTTGCGGTGGGTATGCAGCTCCTCGGCCAGCGCCCGCGTGGGCGGCAGGCGGTGGCCGACCGGGAGCGCGCCATTGTGGATGCGCTGGACCAGCTGATCGACGATCTGCTGGTACAGGGGTCGCTGGTCGGATGGGTCCAATCTGATGCCGATTTGATAGTCCAATTTTGGCCTCGCTGGGGTACGAGGGCAAGAAACCACGGACGTTCGGATCGTGCGAGGGCCGCGCTACAGATTTGTCCGTAGTCCAAGTGTGCCAATATCTGCTCATGTCGAGTGATTGGACTATACTCTGGGTTGGGCTGGGGCCGCTGAGGAACCCAGGAACCCAGGAAAGTTCTGCGCGAAGTGGTGAGGAGGGTCGTTCCTGGTTCCTGAGCGGTCAAATCCGGTACGGAACGAGCGATCTCGATGACGTCGCCGAGCACGACCGCGAACAGCAGATCGCCTTCCTCGAGGACGCGGAGGGAGTGCGTCGATCCCACCTCGCGTTGCGCGATCTCGCCGGCGCGCACGATCGTGCCTGTCTCGAGCTCGGCGTAGGCGCCCTCCAGGACGAGCGCATCTCGCGGCCGAGGTGCTTGTGCTCCGGGAACGTCGCGCCGGGCCGCACACGGACGAAGCCGGCGTCCGCTGCGTGCGCGAGCGGGCCGGCGTCGAAGTGGATCAGCTGCACGCCCAAAGCAGGTCCGGCCTCCCACGAGGCGGGAACGACCAGGCTCGCGACGAGCTGGCGGACGCGGGCCGTCGGCAGATCGATCAGCGACGACAGCTTCGCGAGGAGCGGTCCGTAGCGCTCGCTCGTCTCGAGCGCGCCGATGAAGCGATCGCGCGTGGCGTTCGACGGCGTCATCGGCATCGCCGCGGCGGTGCGCGACTTGATCGTGCCGACCGAGACGCCGATCTCGGTCCCGATCTCGCTCGAGCTCATACCGAGGAAGTACGCCAGCTCGAGCACGTGCCGCTGCTCGGTGGGGAGCTCGCCCAGCGCGCGGCCGAGGGCGATGCGATCGGCGGCGAGCGCCGGTCGCGCGCCGACACCGGCACGTGCGCGAGCGGCGTATCGGTGACGACGGTGCGGCTGCGGGCGGTGGAGCGCACGCGATCGACGGCGCGGCTGCGCATCCGCAGCATCAGCCAGGTGGAGCCTCGCGGCGCTCGCCGAGGATGCGGGCACCGACCGCGAGCATCGAGGGCGAGTACGCGTCGTAGAGCGCGATCATCGCGACGCGATCACCGCGCGCCATCCGATCGACGAGATCGGCGTCGACCAGATCGACATCGGCGCGCTCGGCCACGACCCCAAATTTAGCCTGAATCAAGACGTCGCGACCAGAGCCGCGCCGGCGATCGCGAGCAGCGTCCCGATCAAGAGGCGCGGGAGATCGACCGCGAGGTGCTCTCGAAACAGGATCAGCGACGCCGTCACCGCGAACACGGTGCTCAGGCTGTAGAGCGGCACGAGCTTCGACAGGGGCACCTCGAAGCGCGCGATGCCCACGATCACCAGCACGCAGCCGCTGGCCCACATCACGCCCTTGAGCGCGGCGAAGCCGGCGCCGGCCAGGCTCACGCGGCGCGCGTCGTCGAACAGCAACCCGATCGCGCCGACCGCCACGACCGCGAGACCGGTCACCAGCATCAGCGGCGCCCACGAGATCCCGGCGCGCGAGGCGAGCTTCGAGGACGTGCCGTCGATGCCGTAGAAGAGGGCGGGGATGAGGCCGCCGATGACGAGGCCGAGGTGCTCGGGTCTCACGCGCGCGATGGTACCCGTCAGGCGAAGAGCTTCACAGCGGATAGCAGGGGACCTGTGTATCGGCCTGCGAAGCGGGAATCGCGACGGGCAAGATCGATTCGCGAACGTCGCATGGGACGCGCCCATCCCCGTCGTGCTTCTCGAGCAATGAGACTCAGAGAAGCGGCTTGATCTGGTCGGGCGTGGGGGCGCCGCTCGCAGAGGACACGCCGTTCAGGAAGAACGACGGGGTCCCTTCGACGCCGGCCGAGTTGCCCATCTCCATGTCCTTCTCGACGAAGGCCTTGGTGGTCGGGTCCGCGAGGCACGCGGTGAACTTCGCCTCGTCGAGCGCGATGTCCTTCGCGTAGGCCTTGAAGTTGTCCGCGCTGAGCGCGCCCTGGTTGGCGAACAGCTTGTCGTGCATCTCCCAGAACTTGCCCTGGAGGTTGGCGCACTGCGCGGCGATCGCCGAGGGCATCGCGTTCTCGTGGAAGCTGAGCGGGTAGTGGAAGAACACCACCTTCACGTCGTTCGGGTACGCCTTGAGCAGCGCGTCGACCGCCGGCGTCGCGCGCGAGCAGTACGGGCACTGGAAGTCGGAGAACTCGGCGACGGTGACCTTCGCGGTGGCCGGGCCCTTCGAGGGGCGGCCGGCGTAGTCGAGCGCGGCCTTGCTGGTCTCGGGCGCGGGGAGGTTCATCGTGAACTTGGAGTCGGCCTTCAGCTTGTCGATCGCGGCCTTCACCACCTCGCGCTGCTTGTTGCCGACCAGGAAGCCCTTGATGCGGTCCTTCACGGCCTCGAGCGGCTGCCCGGTGTTCTTCACCTGCGCCTCGTAAAACGCCTGGATCTCGGCCTCGGTCGGCTCGACCGGCTCACCGGCCATACCGCGGAGGAACTCTTCCTCGGTCTTGCCCGCGGCCTTCGAGGCCTTCGTGACGATGTCCTCGATGACGTAGGACTCGACCTCGCGCAGCTCGGCCTGGTGCAGATCGGTGAGGTACTTGTCGTGCAGTTTCTTGAAGGTCGATTCCTTCTTCTGCATCAGCTCGCCGTAGGTCAGCTTCTGGCCGCTCCACTCGGCGACCACCGCGCTGGGCGGGAGGTGACCGATGCCCTGCCCGCTGGAGGAGGACGCGGGGGGCGGCGTGGCCGCGCCGGCGGGCTTGCCGTCGGTGGGCTTGCACGCGCTGATCAGGACGAACGCGAACGATGCAGTGATGATGAGCTTCACCGCGCGGCCATCGCACGCGCGGTCAGGCTACACAAGTGAAAGTCACCACCTGAGACGGAGCATGAGGCCGCCGCGGACGTCCTCGTTCTTGCCGTCGAGGTCGACGCCGGCGCCGCCGAAGAGCCCGAAGCTGCCGGTGACGCGGCCGCCGTCCATGCGGATCTTCTTCTCCAGCGTGACGGTCGAGTCGACGCGTCCGCCGTTGAAGCCGGGGCCGGTGGTGACGCCGAGATCGCCGCGTACGATGAGGCGGTCCTCGGGGTGATCGAGGCCGGCGCTGAGGAGGACCCCGGCGCGGCTCTCGGTCGAGACGCTGCCCGACAGGTCGACCCAGCCGCGCGTGGTCCCGGTGCGCGCGCCGACGCCGAGGATGCCGGTGACGTGCTCGTCGCCGTTCACCGAGATGGTGCCGGTGGCGGTGGCGCGCAGATCGACCGCGCCGACCGTGCGGGCGGAGATCGCGGTGATGTCCACGTCGGGGAGGAGGTTACGATCGCGGTAGCGGAGCGAGGCCTCGCCGCTGATCGGGCCGATGTTGCCGTCCCAGATCTCGATCTTCGGGATGATCTTGTCGAGGATGCCCGCGGCCTCGGGGCTCGCGGCGCGGATCGCGGTGATCGCGCCGAAGCCGCCGATCGCCAGCTCGACCTTGTGCTTCGAGAGGAACGGCTTGAAGTGCTGGTCGAGGTACGCCTTGCCGGTGTCGCTCAGCGCGTGGCGGAGCTGGTTGTAGCTCATCTGCTCGACGTTCAAGGAGCTCGTGCCAGGGAGCGTGCGGATCAGCGCAGCGAGCTGATGACCACCGGGCAGCTCGTTGAGGGGCACGTCCTTCAGCGCCGATGTGACGATGTGGCGGAGCTCGTCGGCGGGGACGGCCTTGTAGCCGGGGTGCCCTTCGATCGGCGTGTACGAGCCGGGATGCGCGAGGTCGTAGGCGGTGACCTCCATCCGCGTCTCGATGTCTGCGAGCGCGCTCTCCCAGACGGTCTCGCCGCGGGTGCGGATCGGGCTGGTGGTCGTGCTGGTGACGTAGCTCGAGTAGAGCTCACGGCGGGCGGTCGCCAGCTCCTCGGGCGTCATACTGTCGGCGCGCAGCGAGAGGTCGAGCGCGTCGCGGGCGACCCGCGGATCGATCGGCTGGGTGTCCTGGGCGTGGGCGGCGGTCGGGGCGATGATCCCGATCAGGCTGGTCGCGCCGAGGAGGCTCGCGCCGACCGCCTTGGGGAAAAAGCCGCTGACCACGCTGGGATTCGCGAAGCGGCGGGGGAGCGAGATGTCCGGGACCAGTACGGGCCCGAACCCCGCGGGCTTGACCATCTTATTGGGCCGCTCCTTCGTCGCGGCGAGCGGGGTCACGTTCTCGTGGCTGACCGCGAAGACCTTGGCGCTGGCACCCTTGAAACGCATCTGAAAGACGTTATCGCCGCCTGTGTAGCAAGGTTGCTACATATGCCTACATTGGTACCAACCCTTTCAGCCTGTTAGAGGAGTGGCGTGCCGGTCAGTTATTCGAGCTACCTCCAGGTCGACGCGCTCCTCGAGCTCCAGAAGCCCCTCTCCGATGGCCCCGAGCACGACGAGCACCTCTTCATCGTCGTCCACCAGGTCTACGAGCTGTGGTTCAAGCAGATCCTCCACGAGCTGACCCTGGTGCAGACCGCGCTGCACGAGCGCGAGCTGCCGACGGCGCAGAAGACGCTGCGGCGCATCCTCACGATCTTGAAGACGATGGTCGGCCAGATCGACGTCATCGAGACCATGTCGCCGCTGTCGTTCGGCTCGTTCCGCGGGCGGCTCGAGTCGGCGAGCGGCTTCCAGTCGGCGCAGTTCCGCCAGCTCGAGCTGGTGCTCGGGCACCGATCGGCGTCGCGGCTCGCGCACCTCGACGAAGCCACCCGCGCGCGGCTCGAGCCGATCCTGCAGAAGCCCAGCGTCTACGACTCGTTCCTCCGCTACCTGGCAGGGAGCGGCTACGAGATCCCGTCCTCGATCCTCACGCGCAACCTGGCCGAGCCGCCGGTGGCCGACCCGGGCGTCCAGAAGGCGCTCCTCGTGATCTACAAGACCGATCCGGCGTCCGCGAACCTCTGCGAGCTGATGGTCGATCTCGACGAGGGCCTCCAGGAGTGGCGCTACCGGCACGTGAAGATGGTGGAGCGCACCATCGGCTTCAAGACCGGGACGGGCGGATCGAGCGGCGCCGAGTACCTGCGGCGGACGCTGTTTGCGCCGGTGTTTCCTGATCTGTGGGCGGTGCGCGCAGACCTCTGAAGCGCGCATCAGGGGCTTGACTCGGATCGCGAGAGGGGCGAGCGAGGCTATCGATGACGCGACATCTGCCCGAAGCCACCCGACGCGAGCAGATCCTCGGTGCGGCCCGCAAGTGTTTCATCGAGCGTGGCTACCACCCGACGCGCATGGAAGACATCGCGGCGACCGCGGGCCTCAGCAAAGGCGGCGTGTACTTCCATTTCGATTCGAAGCGCGAAGTATTCGACGCGCTCGTCGAGGCCGAGTTCGAGGACTCGATGACCACCATCCAGGGCATCACGGCCGGCGGCCAGGGGATCCTGGAGAAGATGCAGACGCTCGCGCAGACGTTCATCGAGCACTTCGGCACTGTCCCCGACGCGCCGCGCTTCTTCATCGTGATGGGCGAGATGGCGCTGCGCGATCCCGAGCTCGCGACCAAGCTGCGCGAGCGGCAGGGTCTCTTCATCGACGAGGTCGCCAAGCTCATCCAGCAGGGCATCGACGAGGGCCACCTCCGCGCTGTCGACGCGCGCTCCGCCGCCGCGCTCCTCAAGGCGCTGGTCGACGGCGTCGAGGGCCTCAGCGCGCTCGCCTACCCGATCGACATGGGCCAGCTGCTCTCGACCGGGCTCGAGTTCGTGCTCCGCGGCCTCTCCGCCGACAAGCCGTCGTAGAGACAAAAGTACCCCAGTTGACGGGACCGGCCCGGAAGTCCGACCTGGAGGTCGGAAATGCTCCCAGCCCTCGGAACCAAGATCGCCGGGCTCACGCGGCGTCAGCTCCTCCTTCGCGGCGCGCTCGCGACCGGTGGCCTCATGGTCGCCGGCTTCATGGTGCGCGTCGGACTGCTCTTCGGCGAGTCGCCCGGGCGCGGCCGTCGGGTGCTCTCACCGCGCGAGATCGCGACGCTCGCCGCGCTGATCAAGGTCGCGCTGCCCGGCGGCGACGACATGCCGCCCGGCGACGTCGAGTTCATCACCCACTACGTCGACGACTATCTCGCGGGCAGCGATCCCGACGTGCGCCTGCTGTTCAAGGCGACGATCCAGGTCGTCGAGGAGGCGCCGCTGCTCACGCGCTTCTCGCGCTTCACGTCGCTGCCGCCCGATCTGCAGCTCGCCGAGGTGAAGGTGTGGGAACACACGCCGACCTATCTGAAACGCACCGCGTTCCAGTCGGTGAAGATGATGATCGGGATGGCGTACTTCGAGCAGCCCGGCCCGTCGGACGCGGTCGGCTGGTACGTCGGCTGCGCGCCGCCGCACCTGCTGCACAAGAGCAAGAACCGACTCCGGGAAGGGGCGAGCTGATGGGCTTCGACGCGAGCAATCTCTCCGGCAAGAACGTCATCGACGCCGACGCAGTGGTGGTCGGCGCGGGCGCGGGTGGCGCGGCGGTCGCGTACGCGATGGCCTCGCGCGGGCTCAAGGTCGTGATCCTCGAGGAAGGCCACCGCTGGGAGCCGAAGCAGTTCCCGGCGAGCTACGGCTGGGCGCTCAACCACATCTACGCGGAGAAGGGCTCGCGCATGGTCGAGGCCGACTCGGTGTTCCCGATGCCGGGCGGTCGCGGCGTCGGCGGGTCCACGCTGGTGAACAGCGCGATCTGCTATCGCGCCCCCGAGCACGTGCTCGAGCGCTGGGTCGAGGAGACCGGCAGCGACGCGGTTTCGGTGGCCAGCATGGCGCCGCTCTATCAGCTGGTCGAGCGCACCATCGGCGTCATGCAGTCGATGCCGTACAACGCGCGCGCCAACAACCTGTTCGTGAAGAAGGGCGCCGAGAAGCTTGGGCTCGACGGGCAGTTCATCCACAGGAACGCGCCCGGCTGTATCGGCTGTGGAATCTGTCACCTCGGCTGCCCGAGCGGCGGCAAGGGCTCGGTCGATCGCAACTTCATCCCGATGTCCGAGGACAAGGGCGCGGTCGTCTACGCCGACGTGAAGGTGCACGAGATCGTGACCACCAAGGGGCGCGCGACCGGCGTGCGCGGCGTGGTCCGCGACACCGAGAGCGACAAGGAGGTCGGGACGATCGAGGTGCGCGCGAAGCACGTCGTGATGTCGGCCGGAACGGTGCGCACACCGTTCACCTTGCTCGGCCAGAAGCTCGCCAACGGCTCCGATCAGGTGGGGCGCAACCTGGAGATCCACCCGGCCGTCGGCACCTACGGCTTCGTCCCCGAGGAGATCAACGCGTGGGACGGCGTGCCCCAGGCCTACGCTGTATTTCTCGATCGAAAGCAGGGCATCCTGCTCCAGTCGTACAACGCCAACCCGGAGATCTTCTTCTCCACGCTGCCGTGGAGCGGGCCCGAGGGCATGAAGAAGATGCGGCGCCTGAAGAACCTGGCGATGTGCGGGGCGATCGTCAGCGATCGGCCCAGCGGTCGCGTCGAGATCGGGCTCCGCGGCAAGCCGCGCGTCACGTACAAGCTCGGCGACATCGAGCGGAAGAAGCTCCTGCGCGCGCTGCGCGGCGTGGTCAGCATCATGTTCGCGGCGGGTGCGTCCGAGGTCTATCCGGGCGTGGGGATCGGCGACGCGTTCGCGCCCGACGAGGCGACCGCACATCGCGCGCTGCACGACGATGTGCTCGAGACGGACATGCACGTGTACGCCAGCCACCCGATGGGCACGTGCAAGATGGGCCGCGATCCGAAGAGCAGCGTGGTGAGCGCGCGCGGCGAGACGCACGACGTGCCGGGGCTGTGGATCGCCGACGCGTCGGTGTTCCCGTCGTCGCTCGGCGTGAACCCGCAGATGACGGTGATGGCGATGGGGCTGATGATCGGCGCGAACGTCGCCGCGGCTTGAGGTATCCTCGCCGCCGCGTGGGACGCAGTTGCTATGAGCGACGCGGCGACGCCTATTCCTGATGGCTCCAGCCAGTATTCAAACCGCGTCGTTCCTCCGTGTCTTTGTCCGGCACCCGACTTCGGGCGGACATGTACAAACTCTGATGAATGCGTCGGATTCTGCGTTAATTTGAACGCGAACGATGGCGCCACGTGCGGTATGTCGACAGCAGGACTTGTAGTCGCGAGGTTCAGGTCGTTTCGTTCACTTGCATTCTGGGCCCTGACGGATTTGCGATCCCCCTCGGACAAGCGCGTCTGATGTTCTTGAGTACGCACGGTGGAAGCATGCTCGCCGGTTCAAACGCGCCGGTCTTGCCCGCGCTGCGCCGTCTGGGGCATCGTCCGAAAGCCGTGATTGCTCCGTTCAGACGCGACGCCACCTACGCCGACGTCGTGGCGTTGCCCGAGGGCGTCACGGGCCAGATCCTCGGCGGCGAGCTGTACGCGCACGCCCGGCCCGCGGGACCTCACCTGCGCTCGGCCTCCCGCCTGGGTGCGATGATCCTGACGCGCTTCGATCAAGGTCTCGGGGGCCCCGGCGGATGGCTCGTCCTCTTCGAGCCGGAGCTCCACTTCGGCTCCGATGTCCTCGTCCCGGATATCGCGGCGTGGCGCCGAGAGCGCCTGCCGTCGGTCCCGAGCGCGCCCTTCCTCACGCTGGCGCCCGACTGGGCCTGCGAGGTGCTGTCCCCGGGCACGACGCGCATCGACCGGATGCTGAAGCTCCCGATCTACGCGCGCGAAGGCGTCGGTCACGTCTGGCTGGTCGATCCGATCGAGCGCTCGATCGAGGTGTACGGCCTCTCCGCAGGGCGGTGGGTGCTCGGTGAAGGGGCGGGCGGAGGTGAGCCGGCATCGCTCGAGCCCTTCGCCGCGGCGCCGCTCGAGCTGGCGTACCTTTGGTCTGAGTGAGCCATCAGCCGCGCGGCGTGCGCGCGTAGCGATCGATGCAGTCCTGGACCACGCGGAGCGCCTCTTCGGGGCCCTTGAAGCCGCTCACGATGACCTCCTTTTTCTCGAGGATCTTGTAGTCCTCGAAGAAGCGCCGCACCTCGTTCAGGCGGTGCACCGGGAGCTGATCGATGTGCGTGAACGCCTGGAACTCGGGGTCGTCGACGTTCACGCAGATGATCTTCTCGTCCTGCTTGCCGACGTCCATCATGTACATCACGCCGATCGGCTTGCTGCGCACCAGCGCGAGCGGCACGACCGGCTCCTGCATCAGCACCAGCACGTCGAGCGGGTCGCCGTCGTCTCCGAGCGTGCGCGGGATGAAGCCATAGTTCGCGGGATAGACGACCGACGAATAGAGTACGCGGTCGACCTTGATGAGGCCGCTGGCCTTGTCGATCTCGTATTTGACCTTGCTGCCCTTCGGGATCTCGATGACCGACGGAAACAGCTGCGGCGCGTCCGCCCCGAGTTCGATGTCGTGCCAGGGGTGCGTCATATCCGGAGTATATGCGGCAGGTGGCAGCCATCACACCAGGGCCTGCGATGGCTAACCGACCGGCGAGGCACTATCGCAGATCTATGAAGGTCTGGTTCGCGCTGGCGGCGTTTGTCCCGGCAATTTCTGCTTCTGCCGCACCGGAGTCGGATCGCAGCGCGGTCCTGGCCGTGCTGGCCGGGCTCGCCTCGGACGCCGCGCCGACCCGGGCCCAGGCCGCGATGCAGGCCGGGGCCCTCCACCACCCGATCTTCGTGAGCCCGTTGCGGGCGCTGCTCGCCGCGAACGGGGGTCCGCTCGAGGTCCGGCTGGCGGCGGCAAAGGCGCTCGGTGAGCTGGGAATCCCGCCGGCGGCCAGCGATCTCGCCGCGCTCACCGCCTCTCTTCTGGCCGCGGTGCGCGACCCCGACACCAGCCTGGCGGTCGCGTCGGTGTACGCGGTGGCGCGCTATCCGTTCCCGGAGATCTTCACGCGCCTGGCCGCGATCGAGTCCACCGCCGGCACGCCCGAGGCGGTGAAGGCGGCGATCCAGGCGGCGCTGGCGGCTCCGGCGGGAGACGAGGCGCAGGCGCGGCTCGCGTCGTGGCTCGCGCTCTCGCGAAAGGGCGCGCGCGATCCGAAGAACGCGCTCACGCCCGAGGGGCGCTGGGGTGTCTCGGCCACCGATCTGCCGCGGATCGCGCGCGATCTGCTCGATCCGAGCGGCGCGCCCGATCGCGTCGCCGTGGCGAAGTCGCTCGCGCTGTGGAGTGCGGCGATGGAGGTGCTGCCGTTCCTCGAGCGGGCGCGCACGGAGCCGGATCCGGCCGCGCGTCGCTTCGTCATCGAGGGCCTGGCGCGGATCGACGGACCGAAGGCCGAGGCGCTGCTGCTCGCGTCGAAAGGCGATCCGGACACGGGCGTCCGCGCGCGGGTCGCGGCGGCGATGATCACGCGCATGAGCGCCGAGCGCACGCCGGAGCTCCTCGGATGGCTCAGCCACGAGCCCGACAAGGCGGTGCACGGCCGGCTGCTCGAGGCGCTCGCGAAGGCTCCGATCGAAGCGCGGATCGCGGCGCTCGAGGCGAACAAGGAGCCCAACGATCGCCAGGTCCACGAGGGCCTCACCTTGGTCGGCACCGCGACCGCGCCGGTCGACCTGCTGGCGCGCTGGCTGGTCCGCGCCGACAAGCCTGAGCTCGCGTCCGCGGTGGCCAAGCAGCTCGAGCCGCGCAGCAACGACGACGTGGTGCCGGTCCTCGCAAACGCGCTCCCGGCCTCGTCCGGCGTGAAGCGCGCGCGCCTGCTCGAGGCGTGGGCCAAGCGCGAGGATCCGCGCATCGCGGACGCGCTCATCGCCGAGCTCGCGGCGGCGCGCGCGACCCCCGCGGACCTGGGATCGCTCTCGAAACAGCCCGAAGCCGTGGTGCGCCCCCGCGTCCTCGCGCTGCTCACGAGCAAGGAGCGCGCGGTGCGGGCGCAGGCGCTGGCCGCGTCACAGAAGTACCGCGGCGACGACGTGGTCGCCGCGCTGGATCTGGCGATCGCCGAGGACCGCAACGACACCGCGGCGTTCGAGGCGCTGCTCCAGCAGCAGGGATCGCTGCGCACCGGCGTGCTGGCCAAGCTGCTGGCCGACGACCTGCACGCCCAGAAGCGATCGACGATCATGAACGCGCTGGTCGACGTGGAAGATCCGCGCGCGGCGATCGCGGTGAGCGAGGCGGTCACGAAGGAGCCGGAGCTGTCGGCGCTCGCCATCCGCGTGCTCAAAAATCAGCGGGAAAGAGCCGCGGTCGAGGGCCTCTCGCGCATCGCCGCCGACACCCGCGTGGTCTCGACCGATCGCGTGCTCGCGCTCGATCTGGTGGCCCAGCGCGCCGATCACGAGACGGCCGTGAAGCACCTCATGGCCAACGCGCGCGACGAGACGCTCGAGGTGAAGATGGCGGCGCGAACCAGGCTCCACGGCCTCGATCCCGACGTCTTCCCGGAGTGGGATCCGTACGGCCGCTACCCGCTGGTGGCGATCGGCGCGGGCTTCGGCGCTTCGATGTTGCTCCTCTTGTCGGACATCGCCGACGCCAAGCTCTCCCCGGCTTTCACTGCAGGCGCGGGCCTGGTCCTCGGCGCCGCGACGCCGTACCTGCTCACCCTCGGCGAGGACGTGACCCTCGGTGACGCGGCGTACTTCGGCACGACCTCGGGCTGGGGCACGGCCGGTGGATGGGGGCTCGCCGGTGCGTTCGGTCTCGACGCGCAGGAGACGCGCTGGCTGACCATCGCTGGCGAGGCGGTCGGCGTCAGTCTCGGCGCGCTGACCATGAGCTCGGCGGAGTGGGGCCTCTCGGACGCGCTCCTCGCCAACACCACCGCGTTCGAGGTCGCGCTCACCGCCTCGATGATCCAGGGCCTCGTCGGCGACGGCGAGCACCAGGCCGACGCGGCGATGATCGCCGGCGCGATCACCAGCGTGCCGATGGCGTTCCTCGCGCGCCGACTGGAGGTGCGCGGCGATCTCGACGTGCTCTTCGCGATGATGGGCCACGGCGCGTGGCTCGGCGCGTTCGCGCCCACCATGTTCGGCAGCACCGACGGCGACGCGGCGGCGGGCGCGGCCATCGGCCAGGGCTTCGGGTACCTCGGTGGCCTCGCGATGGCGCACGCGTTCGACATCGAGGGCGGCGATCTGTTGCTCTCGTTCGTGGGGAGCGCGCTCGGCGCGGCGACGCTTGGCGGTCTCGGCCTCTCGATCGACGAGGCGAGCCCGGCGGCGCGCGCAGGGCTGGTGGAGGCGGGCTCGATCGCCGGTGTGCTGGCGCTCGGCCTGCTCGCGGATCGGCTGGAAATCAAGGGCAACGACGCGTGGATCATCACGCTCGGCGGTTTGCTCGGCGCGACCGCCGGCGCGCGCCTCGACGTGCGCGCGGCGACCAACGACTTCGACTCGCGCACGCTCGCCGGCAACACGCTGCTCGGCCTGGGCCTCGGCATCGGCACGGGCATCGCGCTCTCGCAGCTGGTCGACGCGAGCGACGCGCAGCTGGTGCGGACGCTCTCGGGCGGCGCGGTGCTGGCAGTGGCGGGATTCGGCCTCGGCCGCGCGATCGACGGCACCAGCCCCAGCACGCGGGGGCTCTTCACCGGCAGCGCGCTCGCGGCCGGCATGCTGCTCACCGCGCCTTTTGCCGAAGATCTGAGGCTCGATGGGGCCGCGATCGGGTTCGCCTCGATCACCGGCGTGTCGCTCGCGGCGTGGGGCAGCCAGGTGCCGCTCCTCGTCGACCCGCAGTCGATCGCCGATCGCCAGTGGGGCGCCGCGGCGGCGGGATCCAGCATCGGCTTCGCCAGCGGCATCGCGCTCGCGCAGGTGGTCCCGGTCGAGGCGAGCGATCTCGCGTTCGTCGGGGTCGGCTCGTTGATCGGCAGCGCGGCGGGCCTGAGCCTGCGGATGTTCGCGCCGGATCTCTCGACCCAGGGGCGCGCGATCGCGTTTTCGGGCCTCGGCGCGCTGGGCTTGATCGGCGCGACGGCGCTCGCGGCCTCGCGCGACGGCGGCCCGCTCCTCCACCCCGAAGATGCGCTGAAGTCGGGCGCGTTCCTCGGCGCCCACGGCGCGATCCTCGGCGGTCTGCTCGGTCCGGTGCGCTATCCAGGGACGACGCCGATCGGCGACCCGATCGGCGGCGGCGTCCTGCTCGGTGCAGCGGTCGGTCTCACCAGCGGGATCCTCGCGTCCGAGCTGTTCGATCTGCGCCTCGATGGCGACGTCATGCTCGAGTCGACCCTCTTCGCGGGCGCTGCGTATGGCCTCGGCGGCGGCCTGGGTCTCCTCGCCGGTGATCGCCAGGTGACCGGCGGCGTCATGGAAGGCGCCGGCCTCGTAGCGCTGATCGGCGGTATGATCCTCGCGCCGCACACGTCGTACGACGACGGTGACCTCGCGCTTACGACCTCGCTCACGCTGCTCGGCGCGTGGCACGGCGGCTGGCTCGGCAGCCTGGATGTCGACGCCACCGGCGAGAACCGCGGCGGCGGCGTGATGCTCGGCGCGAGCCTGGGCATGATCTCCGGCCTCGCGCTCTCGCCGCTGGTGACGATGGATCCGTACGACGTCGTCGAGGCGGCGTTCATCGCGCAGGCCGCGAGCGCGCTCGGCGGCGGCCTGGCCTGGTCGATCCGCGGCAGCAGCAGCGAAGCGCAGATCGTCACGATGGAGCTCAGCGGCGCGGCCGGCCTGCTCGCGGGCAGCTTCATCGCCGCGCACACCGAGCTGACCCCGGAGGATCGCGGGCTCCTCACGTTCACGACGGCGCTCGGCGCGGCGCAGGGCGCGCGGGCCCAGCCAATGTGGAACAACGACGGCGATCTCGCGGCGGGCGCGTTCCTCGGCGCGGGCGCGGGGTTCCTCGGTGCGCTCGCGCTGACGCAGCTCACCGACATCGCGCCGTACGATCAGGTCGAGCTCGCGCTCTTCGCCGCCGCGGGCAACATCATCGGCGGCGGCATCGAGGTCACGTCGAGCAACCTCACGCCCGCGGGCGGCGCGGCGATCGGCACCGCGTTCGGGCTCGGCGCGCTGACCGCGGGCCTCCTGCTCGCGCCGCTGACCGAGTACACCGCCGACGATCGTTCGCTCCTCGGCCTCGGCGTGGCGGTGGGCGCATGGAACGGCTTCTTGCTCGGCGACGGCAGCGATGGCGCCGCGATGATCGGCACGGGCGCGGGGCTCCTCGGCGCGATGGCGCTCTCTCAGGCGATCGACATGTCGCGGCCCGATCAGCTCGAGGCCGCGCTGCTCATGAGCGCCGGCAACGCGATCGGCGCGGGCCTCGCCTGGTCGCTCGAGGGCAGCGGCTCGCGCGAGGTCAGCGCGCTCGCATCGGGCTTCGGCCTGGCGGCGTTCGGCGGCGCGATGATCGCCGCGCCGTTCACCACCTACGCGCCCAGCGACTACGGCCTCATGGCGCTCGGCGCCGGCCTCGGGACCTGGCACGGCGCCTGGATGGCGCACGCGTTCGGCGACAACAGCGCCGAGACCCGCTCTGGCGGCGCGACGCTGCTCGGCGCGGGGACCGGCGTGCTGCTCGGCACGGTGCTCGCCGGTCTCACCGATATTTCGGCGGATCAGCAGCTCGAGGCGATGGCGATGTGGAGCTACGGCTCGGCGATCGGCGGCGGTCTCGCGCTCGGTATGGGCGACGCGGGCAGCGATCGCGTGCGCACCGCGATGATGGTCGAGGCGGGCGGGATCGCCGGCCTGGCCGGGGCTGCGGCGCTCGCGAACAGCACGTCGTTCAACGCCGCCGATGGCTTCCTGGTCGGCGCGCTCGGCGTGGCGGGCGCGTGGCACGGCTCGACTTTCCCGATCCTCACCGGCAAGGACGCATCCGCGGAAGCGCGCGGCGGCGGCGCGCTGCTCGGCGCGGGTCTGTTCGCGCTGGGCGGGCACCTGGTCTCCCAGATCACCGACTACGATGGCTACGACGTCGGCGAGATCATCGGCGCGGGCCTGGCCGGCAACGCGATGGGTTTCGGGCTCGGATTCCTGGTCAACGGCGCCGACGATCGCGCCAAGATCGCGCTCATCGATGGGTTCGGCCTGGCGTCGATGGGCGCGATGATGGCGCTCGCGCCGTCGATCCACATCGATCGCGACACCTGGATCGACGCGGCGCTCTTCAGCACGTTCGGCACGGTGCTCGGCGCGGTCTTGCCGGCGAGCTACGCCCCGCAGAACACGGGCGCGTCGGCCGAAGCGATCGGCGGCGGCGCGGTGCTCGGCGCTTCGCTCGGCCTCGGCGCATCGATCTTGCTCGGACAGACGCTCGAGCTCGACGGGGGCAATCGGCAGTCGATCGCGTTCGGCGCCAGCGCGGGCGCGCTCACCGGCGCCGGCCTCGGTCTGGCGCTCTCGACCGACGATCGCCTCAGCGCCGGCCTGTTCGAGGGCCTCGCGCTCCTCGGCGCCACCGCGGTCGGCCTCACGCAGGATCGGGTCGACCTCAGCGCCGGCGACATCGGCCTCGGCGCGCTGTGGACCGGCTACCTGACCTGGCACCAGCTCGGCATCACGCTCCTCACCGGCGGCACCGATCGCCAGGCCGCGGGCCTCACGATGACCACCGCGGGCATCGGCGCGCTCTCGGCGATGTACCTCGCTCCGAAGCTCCATCTGAAGGGTCAGGACGTGCTGATGCTGTTCGCCGGCTCGGTCTGGGGATCGTGGATCGGCGGCTGGACCGGCCGCATCGTCGACCGCGGCCGCTCGCTCGAAGGCCAGGACTCGACCGGCACGCTGCTGCTCGCATCGGTGCTCGGATCGGACGTCGGCGTCGGCGCCACCGCGATGGTGCTCAGTGGCCTCTTCGACGTCGAGCCAACGCGCTTCGCGGTCATCAACCTGGCGGGCCTCGGCGGCATGATGATCGGCATGCTCACCGCGGGCTTCGTGCAGGCCGAGCCGTTCGAGGAGGGCAACGTGATCGGCAGCCTCTCCGGCCTCGCGCTCGGCGCGCTGATCACGTCGTTCATCGACTTCGGCGGCAGCGACTCGCCCTACGAGACGGCCGCGTCGGAGCCCCTCACGCCGAGCGGCCATGCGGCGCCGTTCTCGGTGAGCGAGTGGTTCCCGACCGCCAAGGTCGAGCCGACGCCGGACGGCACCGGCGAGCGCTACATGATCGGCGTGACCGGGCTCTGGGATTAGGGGCTCAGCGTCGGATCACGCATCACCGTGCCGAGCTTCGGGATGAAGCCGACGAACGACACCGAAGCGGTGCGGCTGATCAGGTAGAGGTTCTGCGTCAGGCCGGTCGCGAAAAATCCGCCGGTGTCGGGGTTGAAGCCGAGGCCGAGGATCTCCTCTCGCTCCTGCGCGAGGCTCGACGTGATCACGTTCAGCGCGAAGCCTCGGCTGGGGTCCACCGTCTCGAAGTACTGGTCGCCGAGGCTGATGCCCGACGTGTGATAGACCAGCCCGTCGTACGGATTGAAGCCGATCGACTCGCCATCATCGCCGTTGCCGAAGCTCGTGAGGACCGGGCCGAGCGTGGCGTTCGTGATGTTGATCGTGCGCAGCGCCAGCGGGTTCGCGCTGCGCTCGCCGATCGCCGCGTAGAGCAGGCTGCCATCGCCGTTGAACGCGATGCTCGCGACGGCGTCCCCGAGCGGGCCGATGCGCGTCGCGACACCCGTCGTCTTGTCGATGATCGCCAGGCTGCGGTTGGCGCCGCCCGCGCTGGGGCGGGTCTTGATCACCGCGTAGAGCTGGCCGGTGGTCGGGTGGTTATCGAGCGCGAGGATGCCGTCGACGGTGAAGGTCGGCATGGTCACGGAGAGGGTGCTGGTGATGACCGCGTTGCTCGGATTCAGGGTGTAGAGCTGCGGCGCGAACGCGTTGCCGACGAAGAGCCGGCACGACGCGACCGTCGGGCACGTCGGCTGCGCGCCGACCGCGTCGTGGAAGAGACGCCCGCGCACGATGTAGCGCTCGAGGCCGGGGACGGTGATGCGAACGTCGCGCAGGACGGCCTGGCCTGGCCCGACTGTGTCGAAGTTGCGGCCGCCGAACGGTGAGGTGAGGCCCGAGTTGAGCGGAGGCCCGTCGCTGTTGGCCATCGTCCGGCCGGTCGGCGGATCGATCTCGTCGATCTGCATGTACACGTTGTCGAACGACTCGGTGTCGTAGAACGATCGCGCAGTCACGTCGAAGCAGTTCTGGCCGGCGATGCAGTCGCCCACGCCCGGGAGCCGCACGTTGGTGGTGACGAGCTCGAAGGAGTCGACCGGACCGATGCCCGTCCGGTTGTTCTGGACGAGGTTCGCCTCGACCTAGAGGCCGCGCGCCGTGACGCTCGCCGAACCGGACGACGGATCGACCTCGATGACGAAGTTCGTCACGCGCGGTGCCGGTGCAGCCGGGCGGGTCGCGGGCTCGTCGCACGAGACGAGGCCCACCGCGACCAGCAGCAAGAGGTGTCGGCTGCTCGCGGGGGCCATGTCCCAGGATTAACTGATGTTGCGCGGACGGGCTAGTTCGCCTCTTTGTTGATGCGCCCGTTGGGGCGGTCCATCGCCGCCATGTCGGTCGGCTTCTCGGCCGGGAGACCACCGTTCATCAGCGCCTCCTTGCGGGCGGCCATGCGGGCGCCCAGCTCGTCGAGCTGAACCTCGGAGAGATCCTCCTTGGCCTCCTTGAACATCTCCTTCTCCTCCTCCTTGGCGTGGTGGAGGACGAGGTCCTTCATGACCTTCATCTTCGCGGAGAACTGGATGTCACCCGCCTCGAGGTCACCGAGCTCGGCGAGCAGCTGCTTCACGAGCGCGTGCTCCTCGTTGGCCTCGGCCACCATCTTCTTCGCGTCCTTGCTGCGCGCCGCGTTGACCGCGGGATAGAAGATCTCCTCCTCGATGGTGGCGTGGATCGTCAGCTCCTCGCGGATCTGCTCGTAGAGCGACGTCCGCAGCTTCAGCGCGCGGTCACCGGACTCCTCGAACGCCTCGAACAGCTTCTTGACCTTGGCGTGGTCCTTCTTGAGCAAAGTGGTGGGGTCTTGCGATTTCATGTGCGCCGACCACTGCAACGTGCGGGCCGCCGAAATCGGGCGTTTTTGCCGTGAAATCATGAGGCAGAACGCCCCGAGCGGACGAGGGCGTCACGCTCAGGCGATGCCGTAGCGATCCATCTTCTTGAGCAGCCCCTGGCGAGAGAGGCCGAGCGCGAGCGCGCTCTTCGATCGGTTCCCACCGAAGCGATCGAGGGCGGCGCGGATCTCTCGCCGCTCGAGCGCCTCCACCTGTCCGGGCAGCGTGGCCTCGGTCGACGCGGCCGCGGGCTCTTCGGCGCCGAAGAACGAGAGGTCCTCCAGCAAGATCGCCCGCCGCTCGCCGCACAGCACGGTGGCGCGCTGCATCTCGTGGCGCAGCTCGCGGATGTTGCCTGGCCAGGGGTGCGCGACCATCGCCTCGATCGTGGCCTCGTCGAGCTGCTTGGGCTGTCCGTCGCGCGCGAGGTGCGCAGCGCGGTGGAGGAAGTGCTGCGCGATGACTGCGATGTCCTCTTTCCGCTCGCGCAGCGCGGGGAGGCGGACCTCGGCGCCCTTGATGCGCCAGTACACGTCCTCGCGGAACAGCCCCGCGGTGTTCAGCTCGGTCAGGTTCTTGTGCGTCGCCGACACGATGCGCACGTCGACGCGTTTGGCGTGCGCGGCGCCCACCGGCCGGATCTCGCCCGACTCCAGCGCGCGCAGGAGTGTCGCCTGGGTCGCGACCGGCATGTCGCCGATCTCGTCGAGGAAGAGTGTGCCGCCGTCCGCCTCTTCGAACAGGCCCACGTGATCGCGCACCGCACCGGTGAACGCGCCCTTCTCGTAGCCGAACAGCGTCGACTCCAGCAGGCCGTCGGGGAGCGCGCCGCAGTTCACGGGGACGAAGCGCGCGGCGTGACGGCGCGAGGCGAGGTGGACGGCGCGCGCGAGGAGCTCCTTGCCCGTGCCGTTCTCGCCGGTGATGAGCACCGGAAGATCGCTGTTCGCGACCCGCTCGGCGAGATCGACCGCTGCGCGAAACGGCGCGCTCGATCCGACCATCCCGCCCTCGCGTGCGTCGAGCCGGCCGTGCAGCGATTCGATCTCCTTTTCCAGCTCCACCCGACGAATCGCGCGCGCGACCACGATCGAGAGCACGTCAGGATCGATCGGCTTGGTCAGGAAGTCGTACGCGCCGCCCTTCACCGCCGCGATCATCGTCGCGACATCGCCCGCGCCCGAAGCGACGATGATCTTGATGCCCGGCCGCGCCGCCACCATCTCGCGCAGCATCGCCAGGCCACCCTCGGCGGTGCCGTCGGGAGGCAACATCAGATCGACGATCGCCGCGGAGAACGAGCCCGGAGCCCCGCGTGCGCTCGGCCGATCGTCGGCCTCGAACACCTCGTAGCCGGCCTGGCGCAGGAGCTGCCCGTAGACCTTGCGGAACGCGCGATCGTCTTCCACCAAGAGCAGCCGGTGCACGCCCGACCTCTACCACGAAGCTTGCTCGCGTGATGCCGCGAGGCGAGGGTCGCGCGGTGATCACGCTGCCCATCAAGATCCTCTGGCCGCACGAGGCGATCCGGAGCCGTCCGGGCATGTACCCGGTGACGAAGCGCCTGAGCATCGAGGTGACGCGCGAGACGACGCCCACCGACTGCAGCGCGTTTCGCTCGGTGAATTCGTGGGTCGGCACCGCGACCTTCGACTACTCGACGAGCGCACAGCAGGGCGTGCTCAGCGTCCGCGAGCGGGATGGTTCGCGCCAACCTCACGCTGAACAACTCCAGCGAGACGAGCGCGTCGTTCTGGGATCTGTCACCGACCGGGACGCTCCACATGCACGAGCGCACGCTGTCGTCGGATCCCCACGCGACCAATCCGATCCAGCAGTTCGACGGCGACGGCGCGCCGCTGATCGGCGGCGCACCGCTCGAGATCCGCGTGCTCAAGGTCGAGGCGTGGTCGGACTCCGAGGAGCCCCAACGTGATCTGCCGTGCAGACCAGGACTTCGATCTGAACGTCAATCCTTAGCTAAAAGCGGCGGCCGCCGCGGCAGATCCACCACGAAACGCGCGCCCCCCAGCGGTGACGTCTCCGCGACCACCGTCCCACCGTGACGCTCGATCACCCGCCGCGCGGTCGCCAGGCCCAGCCCCGTGCCCGGGCGCGTGCCCTCCCTCTTCCGGCCGCTGACGAAGGGCGTGAAGAGGCGAGGGCGGATCTCCGCCGCGATCCCTGGGCCGTCATCGTCGACCGTGATGTGCACGCGGTCTCCGCTGAGCGCTGCGACGAGGATCAATTTCGAGCCTTTTTCTCGCATCGCGAGGAGCGCGTTCTCGATCAGGATGATCATCACCTGCTCGAGCTGAGCGTGATCGGCCTCGATGCTCAGCCCCTCCGGCACCGCCTGCTCGATCTGCACGGAGGGCGCCTCGCTACCCAGCGCCGCGCGCGCGTGCGAGACCGACAGATCGATCAGCGGCGCGAGCTCGACCGTGCGCGGCTCGATCGGGCGGGGGCGACCGTAGCGCAACAGATCGTCGACGAAGCGCGCCGCGCGATCGATCTGCTCCTTCATCGGCGTGAGCAGCTCCTGTTCGACGCCGCTCGTCGCGAGCAGCTTCACGTGCGCCGACAGGACGCCGAGCGGGTTCCGCACCTCGTGCGCCACCGCCGACACCAGCGTGCCGACCTCGGCCATGCGGCCAGCGCGCTCCGATCGCTCCTCCTCCGCCTCCAGCGCGCGCGCCAGCTCGGCGGCGTTGGGGCCGCGCACCAGGCGCTTCGTCACCAGCTCCTGCACGCGGTGCTTGAGCGGCTCGATCGCCAGGAGCGCCATCAGCAGCACGAAGAACGCGCTCGCATCGAGCACCACCGCGGTGGTCACGCGCAGGATCACCGTCACCACCAGCGCCGACAGCGACGCGGTGACCAGCGCCCAGCCCAGGCTGCGCTCCATCAGCCGACGCTCGGCGGGGTGCTCGTGCTCGCGGACCACGTCGGCCAGCACCAGCAGCGACACGAGGACCAGGAACATACCGATCGGTATGGCGTGCCCGTGCGCGAGCAAGGTGGCGTTGGTCATGCCGCCGGTGGAGCACAGAACACCGGCGATCAGCAGGCGCGACAGGAGCGGGCGTCGCGCCGGGGAGGCCGATCGATACGCGCGCAACAGCTCGATCGAGGGAACCGCGTTGGCGATGATCGCGAGCGCCATCGTCGGCCAGAACATTGGCCCGGCCTCGAGCGTCACCGGGTTGTAGACCACGCCGGGGAAGAACGCCGACGCCGCGGTCATCACCGCCGCGACGACGTACGCGAACACCACCAGCCGACGATCCTTCGCGCCGATCACGTCGTACGCGACGTGCAGGTACCCCGCGACGATGAACGCACCGCTCGCCACCAGCCGCTCGGCCCACGGCGCGGTCACCGACGAGAACACGCCGAGCAGCGTGCTGCACCACACCGCCACCGCCAGGCAGTACGCCGCAAGACCGCGCGATCCGCGGGTGCGCAGCGCCGCGGTGAAGAACAGGAGAAGCGCGACCGCGAGGACGGGGACGAGGCTGTACGCGTACAGCGAGCGGATCACCGGAACGACCAGGAGATGTTAGACACGGCGTTCTCGCCGCCGAAGTACACCCGATCGGACACCGGCGCGACTGAGGCCATGCTGTTGCCCACCGGGAACTTCGGACAGAAGCGCGGTGGGCGCAGCGGAAAGCGCGGGTCATGCACCGCGAAGCGCGCGTCGCGGCCGCTCGCCGAGACGAGGAGCTGATCGAGCAACGGCGTGATGCTCACGGTCGCGAGGTGGACGTCCTCGGGGAGGCCGAGCCGGACCCACGACTCACCCGGGCGCCGCCAGAAGGTGCGCCCTCCCTCGTTGAGGTGGTCCTCGTAGATCAGGAGCTCGACGCCATCGGGGAAGCGGCCGTAAGCGCTGCGACAGGAGATCTCGCGGCCGATGTCGAAGAGCGTGCCGATCTCGCCGGCGGTCGTGAACGTGACGATCGGCCCTCCGATGCTGGCCAGAATGCGACGCCACGGCGCGCGGCCGCGGCCGATCCACAGCTCGCCCTCGTTCGTGATCAGCGCGCCCTCCATCTCGCCGTCGACGAGGTGGCCGGCCATCGCGACGGTCTCGAAGCGGTCGAGGCGCGGATCGGCGAACGTCATCGGCAGGCAGATCGGCGCCGCGCCGGGCGCGAGCTGGCAGAGCTGCGGCGTTCGGTCGCGCTCATGGAACAGGTCGCCGTCCCCGTTGATGCGGAAGATCGCGCCTTCGTTCGTCCCGATGCGCCGCGTGCCGGCGACCGCGCTGGTGGCCCCAGGGGCGCGATGAACACCAGCGCGTGCGGGCGCTCGAGGGAGATCTGGCGCGACTGCGGCTGGAGCTTCTCGCACGGGACCAGCGGCAACCGCAGCGACGCAAAGCGCTCCTCGAACGAGCGGGTGGGCGTGACGGGCCGGCCATCGACCAGATCCGCCCAGCCGAGGCTCGGCGGCGGCGCCGGCAAGGACAGCACCGCCGCGTCCTTCGCTGTGCCGCGATAGGCGAACGTCACGTACACCACGGTCACGGCGCCCGCGGGGATCTCCACCGTGAGGTCCTGGGTCGGCGCGCAGGCGGTCCCCAGCAAGGCCGCCATGACCACGGCTCGTCGCACTGCGGCATGTTACCACGCAGAAACCGCCTCAAGCCGGGGGCGAACACGCCGATGGAGGGGGAGGTGGCGGATCCCCACGAGCAAATCGGCGACCTGGCTCGCGCCCTCGAGGTCATCACCGCCCTTCGCCAGCAGGTCAGCACGCTCGAGTCCGCTCGCGTCGACGCCGAGCGCGACGCCAAGGCCAAGGCCGACTTCCTCGCCAGCATGAGCCACGAGATCCGCACGCCGATGAACGGCGTCCTCGGCGCAGGCCAGCTCCTGGCCGCGACCCCCCTCTCCACGGAGCAGCGCGACTACGTCCAGACGCTGATCAGCTCGGGCGACGCGCTCCTCGGGTTGCTCGATGGCGTCCTCGATCTGAGCAAGCTCGAAGCGGGCAACATCGCCACCGAGAAGGTCCCGTTCGACGTGCGCGTGATGGTCGGGGACGTCGCGGAGATGCTCGCCGAACAAGCCGACGGCCGCGATCTGTCGCTGTCGGTGGTGGTCGATCCCGCGATCCCCGAGCAGCTGATCGGCGATCCGATCCGCGTCCGGCAGGTGCTCACCAACCTGGTGGGGAACGCCATCAAGTTCACGCCTTCGGGCGAGGTCGCGATCCGCGCCGATCGCGTGGCGGGCGACGCGCTGCGGATCCGCTTCACCGTGCGCGACACCGGCATCGGCGTGGCGCACGAGACCAGCCACCGCTTGTTCCAGAGCTTCGTGCAGGCCGACGCCTCGACCACCCGCATTTACGGTGGCACCGGCCTCGGCCTGGCGATCTCGCGCCGCATCGTCGAGCACCTCGGCGGGACGATCGGCATCGGTCGCCAGAGCGTGGGCAGCACGTTCTGGTTCGAGGTCCCGTTCGGCCAGACCAGCGCGGCATCGGTGCTACCCGACGTCACCGGCGCGCACGTGGTGGTGATCTCGGACCAGCCTGCACGCGCCAAGGTCATCGAGGAGATCCTCGCGCAGCGCGGCGCTCTCGTGCGCACAGCGATCGACGGGCCCACGCCGCGCGCGATCGTGCTCGACGTGGAAGATCCCGCGCCGATCGCCAAGAAGCTGCGCGCTTCGGGTCAGCTGCTCATCCTGGTCGCGCCCTGGTCGCGCCGGCCCACGGAGTCCGCGATTCGATCGATGGGCTGCGACGCGATGATCACCCGCCCGCTCCGCGAGAGCGCGCTGATCGCCGCCATCCAGGGCGTGCCGCGACCGGTGGCGCCCGCGCCTTCGCCGGTGCCCACCGACCTGCCGCACCGCACCGTGCTTCTCGTCGAGGACAACCTCGTCAACCAGCGCATCGGCAGCGACATGCTGCGTCGCATGGGCGTGAAGGTGGTGATCGCGCCAAACGGCGCCGAAGCCCTCGATCGACTCGCCGAGCGGACCTTCGATCTGGTGCTGATGG